>OFFY01001582.1_pt1 | contig 18383 bp, 17 predicted proteins | sample 1521481 | NCBI WGS metagenome assembly OFFY01 (sample SAMEA3504117, study PRJEB24116) | mouse gut metagenome | biome: mouse gut; feature: mouse-associated habitat; material: faeces | place: Denmark | collected 2011
TACCAGATGGCACTAAGTACACTTGGAAAGACACTCCAGATGTAACTACTGCAGGTGAAAGTACTGGTGTGATTGTTGTAACTTACCCAGATGGCTCAAAGGACGAAGTTCCAGTAACCATCCACGTAACAAACCCAACAACTCCAACCGATGCCGACAAGTACACCCCAGAAGGTCAAGATGTAGACACTAAGACCGGCGTTGTACCAGATCCAGCAGAAGGCATTAAGAACAAGAGTGACTTACCAGATGGTACTAAGTACACTTGGGAAAAGACGCCAGATGTAACTAAACCAGGTGAAAGTACTGGTGTGATCGTAGTAACTTACCCAGACGGTTCAAAGGACGAAGTAACTGTGAAGGTAATTGTTAATGCAAACAATGTAACACCAGAAACACAGCCAATTCACACCACTCCAGGCGTTCTTCCAAACCCAGCAGAAGGTATTAAGAACAAGGATGAAATGCCAGCAGGTACTAAGTACGCTTGGAAAGAAGTACCAAATATCAATACAGTTGGTGAACACACTGGCGTTATTACAGTAACTTATCCAGATGGTTCAAGCGTAGACTTGACAGTTAAGGTATATGTCGATGCTGTCGCAAAGGAAAACAACAACAATACTGCTCAAGTTATCACTAAGCACGTTGCAGAAACTAATGAAAAGAAGATTTCTGCAACTCCAGCACAACAAATTAAGCATTCTGAAAAGGCTACTTTGCCACAAACAGGTGCTAAGTCTGAAAATACAGCTGGCATCTTAGGTTTAGCTATTGCAGCAGTAGGTAGCTTGTTCGGCTTAGGCGCTGGTAAGAAGCGTAGAGATAAGTAAATATTGTAAAGTTTAATTCTAAATATAGACAAAGAAAGAAGAGACTAGAGGCCTCTTCTTTTTTTGTTGCATAAAAATAAGTATTTTTATTTAAATACTTATTGACAAAATCATATGTAAGCGCAATTATAACTATTGCAAATAAGCGGATTACTGATGTGATCAGGTCTGAGCTACTACAAATAAAGATGATATACTTAGAAAGGATAAAGTAGGTGGTAACTTTGCTGCTGGAGCCAAGAACCCATATTTGAAGTATTCTGAATGGGGCTGGGCAACTGATCCAGATGGCTTACAATACTATCTTGAATTAATGTATGACCGTTACGATATTCCAATGATGGTTGTTGAAAATGGCCTTGGTGCAGTGGATGAAATTAGTGAAGACGGTAAAATTCACGATGATTATAGAATCGACTATCTAAGAATGCACATTAAAGCAATGGAGCGTGCAATTAATGACGGAGTAGATCTTATTGGTTATACTACCTGGAGATATATTGACCTAGTATCTGCTGGTACTGGTCAAATGAGTAAGCGTTATGGGTTTATCTATGTAGATCGTGATGATGATGGTAAAGACACTTTAGAAAGAATGCCGAAGGATTCATTCTATTGGTATAAGAAAGTTATTGCTTCTAATGGAGAAGATTTGTAAGTATTATAAAACAGACTTCGTTATAAAGTCTGTTTTTGAGTAAGATAGAAGGAGAAGTTTATGAGAAAAATTATTTTTTTAGATAGTTTACAGATATTTAATAAAATTCCGGGCTTTACAGATAGGGGGTATTTGATTATAATAATATGAGGTTTACATAAATTCCAGATAAGGAAGTGATTATTATAAAAATCGAAAAGGTAAATGAGCATCAAATCCGATGCACGCTGACACAGCAGGATCTGGCCAACCGCCACCTGAAACTTAGCGAATTAGCTTATGGAACAGAAAAAGCTAAGATGCTGTTCCACGATATGATGCAGCAGGCGAATTATGAATTTGGTTTTGAATCAGAGGATATCCCCCTCATGATAGAAGCAATCCCTGTTTCACCGGAATCTATTATCCTGATTATTACAAAGGTAGAATATCCGGAAGAACTCGATACCCGGTTTGCCAAATTTTCAGATATACCGGAGGGTTACGAAAACTATACGGATGATGATATACAAAACGGCTTTACGGAAAGCGCGGATGATATATTAGATTTATTTAAGAAGATTACGGAAGAACGAAACAATTCTTCCGATCATTTCGTAGCGCTGCAGGACGCCGTAAAAGGAAGTTCTCCCATTACATCCATATCAGACGATGATGTCAACGTACCGATTGATTTATCAAAAATGTTTATTTTCCACAGTCTTAGGGATATTACAAGGCTGGCCCGGATACTGAAGAACTTCTACGAAGGCGACAACTCCCTGTTTAAAGACGAATTAAACCAGACTTACTATCTTATCATACACAAAAGCAGCCTTTCGCCGGAAGTTTTTAATAAAGTCTGCAATATACTGGCAGAATATGCAAACCAGGGGATTATCACAACGGCTACCGAAGCTTATTTTATCGAACATCACCAAATTATCCGCAAGCACAATGCACTTCAGACATTTGCATCATTATAATAATAAGGAGTTCCCGAGAGGGAACTCCTTTTGTGTCTCTCCTTCAACCCCCGCATTACCTCAAACGAAAATGGCGGAATAAAAAGAAGAATACGCAAAGATAAAACAGCTCCAGATATACGGCCAGCGAAATTTTTCCGCTTGAAATCCAGAAATATGCAAATAAACAGACAGGTATAAATAGAAACAGACCAAAATAGTAAATCGTTCGTAAGATCCCTTTGTTTTTTTCCGGAACATTTTTATATTCCTCTTCAACAAGTTCCGGATGCGTCGCTTTACATTTGATAATAGCGCCATATCTTCCCCATTCCCGGTAAGCCTCGTATTCCAGCCCGTCAATTTCAAATTTAGGATTCATCCCTTCCTGCGTCACAACCAGGTTCAGATTCTGTTCCATCCCATACTGGCAAAGCGATTCGGTAAATTCCTCCGGCGTCAGCGCCATATTGTCCGGTACAAAATAAAATGCCTTTTTCCGTTCTGCTGCAGATACTTTTTTGTAATCATTGATAATACCCATAAAACGACCTCCTTTTCTTTCCATATCCTCCATTTTGCAGTTTATAAGCCCAACGTCGATGGAATCTGCCTGCGTCTGGAGAATGAAACGGCACATTGAAATCGCAGCTTCCAGATCACTTTGTCTACTTAACAGGTAATCAAGATGAACTTTCAGGATATCATTTAAGCTTTCCCCTTGAAAAATTCTGTGAATGTCTTCGATAGATACATCCAGCCTGCGGAAAATTTTGATCTTTTTCAATGTTTCCACATCTTCTTCCGTATATTCGCGGTAACTGTTCTCTTTATTCCGCCGCGGATGAAGAAGTCCTTTCTTTTCATATAAACGGATATTCTGTTTTGTGATACCTGTTTTAAGTTCCACTTCGCTGATATTCATTTAATGCGCTCCTTTCTTCTGGTTTCTACGGTCACTATAAGGGATATATCAGGTATAAAGTCAATAGAAATTTGAAAAAAATACGGGGGAAAACTCCAATTTTGAAGTATCTCCCCCGTATAACCTTTGATATTATGCAAGATCCTTTTCTAAAAATGCATTAATTTCATTTACGAGCGCGTCCGGTTCAATGCCATGTACCATAGCGGCCTCTTCAATTGTTTCCATCTGGGACGACGGGCATCCAAGACAGTGCATCCCAATATTTAACAGCACCGGGGCAATATTGGCATCAATCTGAAGCAATTCGCCGATCATGGTAGATTTTGTAACCTGTGTCATCGCAGCAACCTCCTGTCTTTTTCTTGTACGCCGCTTTTGGGCATACCATTTGTCTGTCTGACCTGGTCATTATAATACGTTTGAAACCAATATGCAATTGTTTCCCATATGTTTTTGCAAAAAAACGATTTCAGTACTTGTATTCACTATTTTTTTGTATTAAAATATCCCTAAGCTGATTTTAGCTTAAAAACAGAATTACATAAGGAGGATCCAACAATGGCATACGTTATTACAGATGCATGTGTAAGCTGTGGTACCTGTGAAGGAGAATGCCCGGTAGGCGCAATTTCTGCTGGCGATGGCAAATATAACATCGACGCAGGCTCTTGCGTAGACTGCGGTACCTGTGCCGGCGCCTGTCCGACAGGAGCAATTGAGCAGGGTTAATCTAACAGCAAAAAACTGCCGTACTGTGAAGTACGGCGGTTTTTTTTACCTTATGTAGTCGTAATTTCCTTTTTGGAAAACAGGCGGCGGGGTTCTTTTTTCTTCATACTGCCTTTTAACTTCTTTCCATGAAGTTCCCGGATTGCTTCGTCCAGCTTACGGAAACGTTCTTCTTCCTGCTCGTCCTGTTCGCGCATCAGGTAGTTCATCTCTTTTAACACACGATCGCCGACGCTTTCCCCGACCTCTTTGCCAAGCGCCTGATTATTGTCCTCCATAGCTTCCCTGACAATCTCGCTCATTAACAGCCGAAACTGCGCCATCTTCTCTTCCGCTGACACATAGCCGAGATCGGCAGAGCGTCGTGTTGGGCAAGAGTGTAGGCAGAGGCTGCAGGCTGGTTTGACGTCGCCAGGGCGGCGGCTTCTTCCGGATTTTTTCCGTTATGGACTACCATTTTAATTGCTTTCAGCTGGTAGCCCTGTTCTTTTAACTCTTTTATCTTAAGGAATTGCTGAATGTTCTCTTTGGTATAATAACGATGCCCCATTTCATTACGGGGAATATTTAGTTCCAGTTCTTCTTCCCAGTAGCGCAGCACGTGCGCTTCTACATTCACCAGATTTGCGGCATCTGAGATCATATAACGTAGCTTGTCCAAATGAACTGCCTCCTTCCTTTCTATTCATTATAAAAGAGAATAGAACAATTCGCAATGAATTTTGGTCGGGCGGTTTCGACAGCATACAATCGCTATTTCTCCATATTTGCAAATTTTGTATACTGAGGCAGCCATACTAAATTAATCGTACCGATCGGGCCGTTTCTCTGCTTGGCTATTGTTATTTCAGCTATATTTTTCTTGTCCGTATCTTTATTGTAATAATCGTCACGGTAAATGAACATAACGACGTCGGCGTCCTGTTCAATTGCGCCGGATTCCCTCAGATCAGAAAGCATCGGCCGGTGATCCGGACGCTGCTCTACCGCGCGGCTTAACTGGGACAGGGCAATCACAGGTACGTTTAATTCCCTTGCCAGCCCTTTTAATGATCTGGATATTTCGGAAATTTCCTGCTGCCTTGAATCATATCTTCCGTTTCCGGACATAAGCTGCAGGTAATCGATAATAATCAGCTTCAAATCCTGTTCTAATTTAAACTTGCGGCACTTACTGCGCAGTTCAGAAATGGAAATGCCCGGCGTATCATCAATCATAAGGCGTGAATTTCCAATCACGCCGGCTCCTTCAATGAGTTTTTCCCAATCCGTATCATTCAAATTGCCGGATCGCAGAACCTGAGCGTCTACCCTGGATTCCAATGCGAACAAACGGTTTACAAGCTGCTCTTTGGACATTTCCAGGCTGAAAATTGCTGTGGGCAAGCCCTCATGGAACGCTACATACTGCGCAATATTTAATACAAACGCAGTTTTTCCCATGGAAGGACGCGCGGCAACCAGTATAAAATCCGAAGCCTGAAGACCCGACATTTTGTAATCCAAATCGACAAAGCCAGTCGCAATCCCGGTCACATTTCCCTGCGCTCTCGAAGCCTGCTCGATTTTTTCCAGGGCGTTTAATACGATTTCCCTGATTGGAATATAGTCGCCCCCGCCGCGGCTTTGCAGCAGATGGAATATATTCTTCTCTGTATCGGACAAAATCGTTTCCAGATCCTTTTGCCCGGTATAACACTGGTTTGCAATTTCTTCGGTTACTTTTATCAGGCGGCGCATCATGGATTTGTCTTTTACAATCTGGGCATAAGCTTTGATATTAGCCGAGGTCTGCACGCCTGTCAGCAAATCCCTTACAAACTCAAGGCTGCTTATTTCCGGCGGAACGCCCATAGCCTTTAATTTATTCTGAAGCGTAATCAGATCTACCGTTCCGCCGGCATTAAATAATTCCTTCATGGCTACAAACAGCAGCCCGTACTGCTGATAATAAAAATCTTCCTGCGACAGCATTTCCATTGCTTCTACAATCGCATCTTTATCCATAATCATGGAACCTATAACAGACTGTTCCGCCTCAAGGCTGTTTGGCATTATCCTTTTGATTAGAGCTTCCTCCATGAAGATATTCTCCCCCGCTTATTCCGTACTTACATGTACCTGTAAAATTCCGGTTACTTTTGAATGCAGGCGGATTGGCACTTCATGCGCGCCAAGGCTTTTGATCGGCTCCTCTAACTGCATTTTCTTTTTATCCAATTCCAGATTCAGCTGATCTTTTGCAGCTGCGGATATTTCTTTGGTAGAAACAGAGCCAAACGCTTTGCCGCCTTTTCCTGTTTTGATCTTTACTTCTACTTTTAAACCTTCTAATTTTTTGGCAAGTTCTTTGGCAGCTTCTAAATTTTCTTCTTCCACTTTTTCCTGATGTTTATTTTTCAGTTTTAAATCGTTTAAGTTTTTATTATTTGCTTCCAATGCGAGTTTTTTTGCGAAAAGAACATTTCTGGCATAGGAATCGCTGGCTGTAACAACTTCGCCTTTTTTACCGAGGGATTTTACATCTTCCAATAAAATTACTTTCATATTTCTATCGCTCCTTCTTCCAGCATTTTGTCAATTGTGTCCTGTACGATACGTTTGGCTTCCGCCAGGGTATAATTTGTAAGCTGCGCGCCCGCCACGTTTAAATGGCCGCCGCCGCCGAGCCGTTCCATAATTAACTGGACGTTTATTTCATCTATGGATCGCGAACTGATATAGATCTTGCCTTTGTATTCGGTAAATACAAAGGAAGCCTTAATCCCGATAATATTCAACAGTTCATCCGCTGCCTGCGCGCCTACGATAGTAGGGCTTTCCATTTTGCCGGGGCATACGGATATTGCAAACGCTTTTTTGTATACTTCCGCATGGCGGACTACCTCCGCCCTGGCTTTATAGGCGCTCATATCGTTGCGTAAAAGCTTTCTGACCCGCGTCACTTCCGCGCCGCAGCGCCGCAGGTACGCGGCCGCCTCAAATGTCCTCACGCCTGTCTTTGTCATAAAATTGTTTGTATCAATTAAAATTCCCGCATATATACTGTCGGCTTCACTCGGCTCTAGTTTGATATTTTCTTTAAAATACTGTAAAACTTCCGCAATCATCTCACAGGTAGAAGACGCATACGGCTCTATATAAGATAAAATAGGATTCTGGATTACTTCATTGCCCTGCCTGTGGTGATCAAATACCACAATTGCATTTCCCCGTTCCAATAACTGCGGGCATTCCGTATAATTCGGCCGGTTCGTATCCACAACCATTACAAGCGTATTGCGGTTAATAATTTCCATAGCCCGCTCGCTGTTAATGAACAGATCTTCCGGATATCCATGCTCGGGTGAAAAGCACTCTTTAAACGGACGCAGGGAGGACGTTACTTCATTTAACACAATCTGCGCTTTTTTATTGAGCACTTTTGCGGCGCAGTAAACGCCGATTGCAGCGCCAAAGGAATCCACATCGCTGATATTATGTCCCATGATCATGACATTTTCACGGCTCTCAAGGGTCTCACGCAGCGCATGCGCTTTGATCCTTGCTTTGACGCGGGTATTTTTCTCAACGGTTTTGGCTTTTCCCCCATAATAGGAAATCTGCTCCCCGTCCCGGACTACGGCCTGATCGCCGCCGCGCCCCAAAGCTAAATCAATCGCCATGCGGGAATATTCGTAATTGGTATTGTAATTGTCGCCGCTGCTTCCTACGCCGATACTGAGCGTTACAGCCATTTCATTTCCAACTTTGACATTTTTAACGTCTTCGATCAGATTAAACTTCTCTTCCTGCAATTTACTTAAATATTTGTATTTAAAAACGACAAAATATTTGTCTTTCTCTGTTTTGCGCACCAGGGCGTCGAACCTGGAAAAATAGTTATTTACTTTGCGATCGATCAACGCGGATAACAAGGAGCGTTTCACATCTTCAATACTGTCTAAGGCTTCCTCGTAATTATCGATATATACTAAAGCCGCTACCAGCTTTTGATCCTGGTTTTCTTTGATATACTGGTTTAAACCTGTCTCGTCAAACATGTAGACGGTTGTAAAAAACTGGCGATCTTCCTCCATTTCTACAATATTTTGATCGCCTTCTTCCGTTTCGGATTTGATATAAATCCTTCTCATTTCCAGACGGTATACCTTATCCTCCAGTTCAATCCGGAAATTGAGTTTTTCTTTTCCCCCCATGAACTGTTCCTTTGTAACAACAGGAAATATACTGAAAACAGATCTGCGGTATCCTTTTTCCTTCCCGGTAACTTCCGAAAACCGCTTATTCATCCAGATTACTTTGGCGTTCATATCTAACAGGGCATAAGGCACTTCAAAATCATCCAGAAGCTGTTTTTGTACAGTTGCATACTGTGAAGCAAAGCCAAGCATTTCTTTCGCCAATATCGGCTTTTTACGCACATGGAACGTAAAAATACAAATGACGCATATAATTACAAATCCGGTAAAAATGGCGCCCGCCACGCAATCTGTAAAATAGATCGGTATATTTATAACAAGCAGCAAAACCGTCAGATAGAGCGATGAATTAACGTACCCATGCAGCCCTTTTTTTAACTTTAAATTTTCTTTCATGTCTCCTCCGCCTGTGCAAATGATGATTCCGTATCCATACCATCCTGTTATTATAGCATTTTATTAAAATAAGATAAAGTATTTTTAAAGATGGAGCACACGCTCTTTTATCTCCTGTGTCCTGCCCTGATTCCAATATTGCGTGCCGATATAGCCGCAGGTACGCCTTGCAACACTCATGGTTTTCTGATCCTGGTTTTTGCAGTTTGGGCATTCCCATACCAGCTTTCCATGATTATCCGTAATAATCTGTATTTCTCCGTCATAGCCGCAAAGGCTGCAGTAATCGCTTTTTGTATTTAGTTCCGCATACATAATATGCCTGTAGATATGCTGTATAACCGAAAGCACGGCAGGAATATTATCTTTCATATCCGGCACTTCCACATAGCTGATTGCGCCGCCCGGAGAAAGCTTCTGGAACTGCGCTTCAAACCGCAGCTTTTCAAATGCGTCAATCGGTTCCGTTACGTGCACATGGTAAGAATTGGTAATATAATTTTTGTCTGTAACGCCTTTTATTATACCAAATCTTTTCTGCAGGCATTTTGCAAATTTATAAGTTGTGGATTCTAACGGCGTACCGTATACCGAAAAATCAATCTTTTCTTTTTCTTTCCATTTTGCGCAGGCTTCGTTTAAATAGTTCATAACTTCTAATGCAAACGGCGTAGCGGACGGATCCGTATGGCTTTTTCCGGTCATATAATAAACGCATTCGGCAAGCCCCGCATATCCCAAAGATATTGTGGAATAACCGTTTTTCAAAAGCTTGTCTATATTTTCTCCTTTATCCAGCCTGGCAAGCGCGCCATGCTGCCACAAAATCGGCGCGATATCCGATTTTGTACCCATCAGGCGGTTATGCCTGGCCATCAGCGCCCGGTAACAAAGCGCAAGGCGTTCGTCAAAGATATGCCAAAACTCGTCCAGATCCCCTTCGGATGAACATGCAATATCCACCAGGTTTAAAGTGCATACTCCCTGGTTAAACCTGCCGTAAAACTGAAACTGCCCTTCGTCATTTTTGTATACCGTCAAAAAAGACCGACATCCCATACAGGTATATACGTTCCCCTGTTTTAATTCCCGCATCACTTTTGCCGAAATATAATCAGGCACCATGCGTTTCACGGTGCATTCCGCCGCCAGGCACGTAATATCCCAATATGGGGAATCTTCCGTAATATTATCTTCATCCAAAACATAAATCAGCTTCGGGAATGCCGGCGTAATGTAGATACCGGCTTCGTTTTTTACGCCGAGGATCCTCTGGCTCAACACGGAACGGATTACCATAGCCAAATCCTGCCTTTCCCTTCCTTCCGGCGCTTCGTCCAGATATAAAAAGAGCGTGATAAAAGGAGCCTGCCCGTTTGTCGTCATCAGTGTTACAATCTGGTACTGGATTGTCTGGACGCCTTTATCAATATCCTTTTTCACACGTTCTTCCGCTACCGCGTCAATCTGATCCGCATCCGCCGAAATACCGGCCGCCTCAAATTCTTCCCGCACTTCCCTGCGGAATTTTATCCTGGAAGATTCCACAAATTTAGATAAATGGTACGCGCTGACCGACTGTCCCCCATACTGGCTGGAAGCCACCTGCGCAATAATCTGGGACGCCACAGTGCAGGCCACGGAAAACGAATTGGGCCTGTCAATCTTCGTTTCGCTGATCATGGTACCGTTCTGAAGCATATCGTCTAAATTGACCAGACAGCAGTTATGAATATGCTGTGCAAAATAGTCCGCGTCATGAAAATGGATAAGCCCGTTTTCATGCGCTTCCCAGACTTCTTTTGGGAGCAGGAAGCGTTTCGTAATATCTTTACTGACCTCGCCTGCCATATAGTCTCTCTGTGTCGACGCTAAAAGAGGGTTTTTATTGGAATTTTCCTGTTTCGCCTCTTCGTTCTGGCTTTCGATAATCGTCATAATCTGGCTGTCCGTCGTATTGGACTGGCGGACAAGCTGACGTTTATAACGATATGTAATATAAACCCTTGCTACCTGAAACGCCGTTTTCTGCATAATCTGGTTTTCTACGGCATCCTGTATTTCTTCCACATTCATAGAGCGGATCGATTTTTTGCAGATATTCTCAACATTCTCTGAAACTTCCCGTATCTGCTCTATCGTAAGCCTGTCCGCAGCTGCAACTTCTTTATTGGCCTTACAGACCGCGGCAATTATCTTAGTAATATCAAATTCTACTTCTTCTCCGCTTCGTTTGATAATCTTCAATATTCTGGCCCCCATTCACCTAAAAATGATTCAATCTGAACGTATTGTATCATGGGCGGTAATCTTGTGCAATACGAAATAAAGGAATGGCAGATTCCTCCTGTTTAATCTAAACCGGAACAATATGCCTGTGAAGCGGTTTCATATAAATTATTTCCATAGCTGTCTATCACGACAATTGCCGGAAAATCAGCCACTTCAATCTTAAGGACTGCTTCTGCTCCCAAATCTTCATAACATACTGTTTCTGATTTTATGATGCACTTTGACAAAAGCGCTCCCGCGCCCCCGACCGCCGCTAAATAAACGGCGTGATTTTTTACAATTGCTTCCACTACTTCTTTGGAACGTTTTCCTTTTCCAATCATTGCTTTTAATCCAAGATCCAGAAACAAAGGCGTATACTTGTCCATTCGGCTTGCCGTAGTAGGCCCTGCGGATCCAATCGGCCTCCCGCTTCTGGCAGGAGACGGCCCCATGTAATATATTGCGGCGTCCCTGATATCAAACGGCAGGGCTTCTCCCTGCTCCAAAGCCTCCGTCATTCTTTTATGCGCGGCGTCCCTGGCAACATAAACCGTTCCCGTAATATATACATAATCCCCGCTCTTTAAAGCTTCAGCCGTTTCTTTCGTAATCGGCGTCGTAATATGTTTATCCATAAAATCCCCTTTATACTATCCTTACTGCGTGCCGGTTAACATGGCAGCATATATTTACGGCTACCGGAAGCCCCGCAATATGCGTCGGATACGTATTGATATTGACGGAAAGCGCGGTCGTTGTACCGCCCAGCCCTCCCGGGCCGATTCCAAGGCCGTTTATTTTTTCCAGCAGTTCCTGCTCAAGTTCGCGGACATACGGCGTCTTAGGCTTTTCTCCCAAATCCCTGGTAAGAGCCTGCTTTGCCATAAGGGCGGCTTTCTCGAAGTCCCCTCCGATTCCGACGCCAACCACCATCGGAGGGCATGCATTCGGCCCTGCATCCCTGACGGCAGTTAAAACGGCATTTTTTACGCCTTCGATTCCGTCTGCAGGCTTAAGCATAAATACCCTGCTCATATTTTCACTTCCGAACCCTTTCGGAGCGACTGTAATCTTTACCTGATCCCCAGGCACTATTGTATAATGGATAACTGCAGGCGTATTATCCTTTGTATTATTGCGCAAAATCGGATCGCCCACAACAGATTTGCGGAGGAATCCTTCGGTATATCCCCTGCGGACGCCTTCATTTACGGCGTCTTCTATGGGATCCCCTTCAAAATGCACATCCTGCCCGACTTCCAGAAACACAACGGCCATTCCGGTATCCTGGCAGATCGGGATGTTCTCCTCTCCCGCAATCTTTAAATTTTCAAGAAGCTGGTTTAAAATCTTTTTTCCCAGAGCAGATTTTTCGGCATCAGCCGCTTTTTTTAAAGCAAAATCCATATCGCCGGAAAGATAGTGGTTTGCTTCAAAACACATTTCCCTGATATGTTCCGTAATTATACCGGTATCTACTGAACGTACCATACTTTAATCCTCCCGCTTGTTTTTTCTTGTTTTGATCCATTCTTTGACATGTTCCCGCAATTTTTGGAGCGATTCGTTATAATCCAAAGATTTCATCCCCGGAAATGCCTTTAACAGACGTTCCTGTCCCAAAATTCTTGTTTCCAGCAGTTCTTTATGGCGTTCGATTAACTTTTCATACTCGGCCTTCCGCTGTTCTATCATTTCTCTTTTTTCAATTACATCAACGACATTCTCATAAATATTTTCTCCGATTTCATTTGAAATTCCCTTTAATTTTCCAGCAACTTCGTCAATAAGTTTTAAATGTCTGTTAAATTTCAAAATCGTACTTACCGTAAAAATGCAGTCGATTAAAAAAGCTGACAGAAATACGATCAAAAGTACGGCTCCAACTGAATTTGGAAAAATCAGGATAAATTTATAAATCAAGGGATGCAGCACAAGCATAATAAAGCTGCACGCAAGCCCCCAGAGCACCGAAAATTTCAGGCAGACATACCCGTTTATATGAAACGGAATATCAGAATAATCCCACCATTTGTTGTGAAACACCTTTTCCAAAAGCCACCCGGTCAGGTATTCTAATACCGAGGTAAGTAAAAAAGAGCCTGCAAATAGTATCAAAAGGTTCTCTTTTAGCGGAGTCAAAACGCCAATCACAATCAATACGCCGAATCCGTAAATCGGGCAGTACGGGCCGTTTAAAAAACCGCGGTTTACAAATTTCCCAAGATCCAGGGCGGCATAGGATACTTCCGTACACCATCCCAAGAATGCATAAATCATAAATATGCATAAAAACTCGTAAACCGTCTGCGGCATAAACGTAAACCTCCTAATTCTCTTCTGTTTCTTCTTCCTGATCTATTTGCTGAATCAGGTTTTTATCCTCTCTCACTTTTGCAATACTTGCAATTGTCACATTTTCGTCCAGATCAATTAATTTCACGCCGGACGTTATACGCCCTAAAACGGAAATCCCTTCTACTTTCATCCGGATTACAATGCCTTCCACTGTCACGATCATTATCTCATTGTCATCATTGACAGCTTTGATCCCGACAATATTGCCCGTTTTTTCCGTAATTTTATAGCATTTTACGCCCTTTCCGCCCCGGATCTGCGACGTAAATTCATCCATGCGCGTGCGTTTTCCAAGCCCTTTTTCTGAAGCGATCAGAAGGTACTCTCCCTGTGAATCCATCTGCATCCCGACTACTTCGTCCCCGTCCAAGAGGTTCATGCCGATTACGCCCATCGAATTTCGCCCGGTGCTCCTGACGTCCGTTTCATGGAACCGGATGCACTGCCCGTATTTTGTGACCAAAATAATATCCCTGGTATTATCTGTTTTCTTTACTTCAATCAATTCGTCGTCTTCTTTTAAATTAATTGCAGAAAGCCCTGTCTTACGGATATTTGCATAGTCGCATATCTGCGTTTTCTTTACAATTCCCTTCTTTGTCGCCATAAACAGATAATTGCCGTCCGTATATTCGCTGATCGGAATCACAGCGGTAATTTTTTCATCCGGCAAAAGCTGCATCAGATTAATAATTGCGGTTCCACGCGCCGTCCGGGACGCTTCGGGGATTTCATATGCTTTCAGGCGATATACCTTCCCGCTGTTTGTAAAAAACATCAGATAGTGATGCGTCGTCGTCATCAGAAGTTCCACAATATAATCGTCTTCAATGGTTTCCATGCCTTTTATGCCCCTGCCGCCCCTGTTCTGGCTGCGGAAATTATCAACGCTCATCCGTTTGATATATCCTAAATTCGTCATACAGATAACCGTATTGGACTTTGGAATAATATCTTCCATCGAAATATCGTATGCGTCGAAACCAATGGAAGACCTTCTTTCATCCCCGTACTTATCCGAGATCAGCAATATTTCTTCCCGGATAACGCCCAGTAATTTCTTTTCGTCAGCCAGAATTTCTTTCAATTCATCGATCTTTTTCATCAGTTCCGCATATTCCGATTGGATTTTTTCGCGTTCAAGGCCTGTCAGAGCACGAAGGCGCATATCTACAATCGCCTGGGCCTGTACGTTTGTCAGGCCGAACCGCTCTTCCAGGCGTTCTTTCGCTTCGTTTGTATTGCGGCTGCCCCGGATAATAGAAATAACCTCGTCAATATGATCTAAAGCGATCAGCAGGCCTTCCAGAATATGGGCGCGTTCCTCCGCTTTGTTTAAGTCGTATTTCGTCCTTCTGGTTACAACTTCTTTTTGATGCAGCAGATAATAATCCAGCATCTGATATAAGTTTAAAACTTTCGGCTGATTATTGACCAAAGCTATCATATTTACGCCAAACGTATCCTGAAGCTGCGTATGCTTATATAACTGGTTTAAAACGACATTTGGATTCACATCGCGCCTTAATTCAATGCAAATCCGCATCCCCTGGCGGCTGGACTCATCCCGCAGGTCTACTATCCCGTCTACTTTTTTGTCGTGGAGGAGATCTGCAATTTTCTCGATCAGGCGCGCTTTATTAACCATATACGGCAGTTCCGTAACAATAATATTATTTTTTCCGTTCTGCAGAGGTTCAATATCTGTTACGGCGCGAACGCGGATCTTGCCCCTCCCGGTACGGTACGCCTGTTCGATACCGGAGGTTCCAAGTATTGTCCCTCCCGTCGGGAAATCAGGCCCCTTAATGATACCTAAAATTTCTTCTATAGACGTTTCCCGGTCTTCCAAAACCTGATTGTCAATCATTTTTACGACTGCCGCAATCACTTCTCGCAGATTATGCGGAGGAATATTCGTCGCCATGCCTACCGCGATGCCGGAAGTACCGTTTACTAGAAGATTCGGGTACCTTGCCGGCAGAACCACGGGTTCTTTTTCTGTTTCGTCGAAGTTTGGCATAAAATCAACGGTATTTTTATTGATATCCGCCAGCATTTCCATAGAAATTTTACTTAAACGAGCTTCCGTATAACGCATAGCTGCCGCGCCGTCCCCGTCCATGGAACCGAAATTTCCGTGGCCGTCTACCAGGCAGTACCGGGTAGACCATTCCTGCGCCATATTCACAAGAGCGCCGTAAATCGAACTGTCTCCGTGGGGATGGTATTTACCCATCGTATCACCTACGATACGCGCGCATTTACGGTGCGGCTTATCCGGCCCGTTGTTTAATTCTATCATGGAAAATAAAACCCTTCTCTGTACGGGCTTTAAGCCATCCCTTACATCCGGGAGCGCCCTGGATGCTATTACGCTCATTGCATAATCAATATAGGATGTTTCCATTGTTTTCTTTAAATCCACATCGTGAATCTGATCAAAAATTTTATCATCCATTTATATTCGACTCCTCTTATACGTCCAGGTTCTGTACATATTTTGCATTTGCCTCTATAAACTCCCGCCTGGGTTCCACTTTATCTCCCATCAGCGTCGTGAATATAACGTCAATCTCCGAAGAAGCCTCTTCGTCCATAACAACTCTGCGTAAAATACGCTTTTCGGGATCCATTGTCGTTTCCCAAAGCTGTTCCGCATCCATTTCCCCAAGACCTTTGTATCGCTGGATTTTATTGTTGTTATCACGTCCGATTTCGATCAAAAGACGACCCAGTTCATCATCATTATAAGCATACCAGATCTTTTTGTTTTTTTCGATTTTATAAAGAGGGGGCTGCGCCAGATAAACAAAACCCTGTTTAATCAACTCCGGCATAAAACGGTAAATAAAAGTCAAAAGCAGCGTACTGATATGCGCGCCGTCAACGTCTGCATCCGTCATAATAATGATTTTGTGGTACCGTAACCTGGATATATCGAAATCTTCATGGATACCTGTGCCAAATGCCGTAATCATCGCCTTAATCTCGGCATTTCCGTATATTTTATCAAGCCTTGCCTTTTCCACATTTAAAATCTTCCCCCGCAGCGGAAGAATTGCCTGCGTTATCCGGTTCCTTGCCATTTTTGCAGAGCCTCCCGCAGAATCTCCCTCTACGATATAAATCTCGCAGTTAACCGGATCCTTATCCGAACAATCCGCTAATTTACCCGGAAGGGACGTTCTGTCAAGCGCCGTTTTTCGTCTGGTCAGATCCCTGGCTTTGCGGGCGGCCTCCCTTGCGCGCTGCGCCAGAAGGGATTTCTCGCAAATTGTCTTTGCCACCGCAGGATTCTGTTCCAGAAAATACGTAAGCTGCTCGCTTACAATACTGTCAACCGCCCCCCTGGCTTCGCTGTTCCCAAGCTTTTGTTTGGTCTGTCCTTCAAACTGCGGTTCGGTTACCTTTATGCTGATAATCGCCGTTAGGCCTTCCCGGATATCCTCTCCGGTAAGCGCCGTATCCGTATCTTTTAAAATCTTATTTGTCTTTGCATACTGATTAAACGTCTTCGTAAGGGCGTTCCGAAATCCGGCCAGATGCGTGCCGCCTTCCGGCGTAATTATGTTATTTACAAAGCTAAACGTCGTGTCGTTAAACGAATCGTTATGCTGCAAAGCAACCTCGACGTATACGTCTTCCTTCTGTCCCTCACAGTAAATAATATCCTGATACAAAGGCTCCTTGCTTTTGTTCAGGTAAGAAACAAATTCTTTAATTCCGCCGGCATAATGGAATTTATCTTCCAGTTCCGGTTCGCTTCGCTCGTCGCGAAGTATGATTTTCAGATCCTTTGTCAAAAACGCCGTTTCCCGCAGTCTCTGCCTTAACGTCTGGTAATCAAAAGCAATATCTTCAAAAACCGTATCGTCCGGTAAAAAAACAACTTTTGTACCCGACTTATCAGCAGGACACTCCCCGATCACGTTCAGCGGATACATTGCCTTGCCGCGTTCATAGCGCTGCTTATAGATTTTTCCTTCGCTGTAGATTTCTACTTCCAGCCAGCTAGAAAGCGCGTTCACGACCGAAGCGCCTACGCCGTGCAGGCCCCCGGACACTTTATATCCTCCTCCGCCGAATTTTCCTCCGGCATGAAGAATGGTAAATACCACCTCTACCCCTGTCAGCCCTGACTTTTGATTGATACCTACCGGAATACCGCGTCCGTTGTCAATAACCGTGACAGAACTGTCTTTATTGACGGTTACTTCAATATCGGTACAAAATCCGGCAAGCGCCTCATCCACGGAATTGTCTACAATCTCATACACAAGATGGTGAAGCCCTCTTGCCGAAGTACTCCCGATATACATCCCGGGCCTTTTGCGGACTGCTTCTAATCCTTCTAAAATCTGTATTTGATCTGCTCCGTATTCATTACCCATAATTGCCTCCTATTCACGGATTACGTTTCCGCATACTACTTTAAAAACCCGGTTCATGGCAAAGCGGCTGCGTATTAATTCATCTAATCCGGTACATGTAATGATTGTCTGGGTTCCACTTATATTTTCCAGCAGGTAGTTTTGCCTGTTGCTGTCTAATTCGGATAATACGTCATCTAAAAGCAAAACGGGCGTTTCTTTTGTAACCGTCTTTACCAGTTCAATTTCAGACAGTTTTAAAGACAGTGCGCATGTACGCTGCTGCCCCTGAGAACCGAACTTGCGAATATCTATCCCATGGATAGAAAAGGACATGTCGTCCCTGTGCGGCCCTGTCGTTGTCTGTCCTGATTTTAAGTCTTTTGTACGGACCCGTTCTAATTCTTTTTCAAACAAATTTTCCTGGATATTGGGATCATAAGAAAGTAACATATCTTCTCTACCGCCGGAAATACTGCGGTGGATCCGGTTTACAATCTCGTTTAACCGGCCTACAAATTCCCTGCGGCTTTCAATGATTTTGCTTCCGTAACCTACCAGTTGGGCGTCCCATACGGACAGCGTATTTACAAGATCCGGTTTGAAAAAAATATCTTTTAGAAGTTTATTCCTTTGGTTTAAGATTTTATTGTACTTTGCAAGGTGATCGAGGTAGATTTTGTCTAAC
>OFFY01001592.1_pt1 | contig 18304 bp, 16 predicted proteins | sample 1521481 | NCBI WGS metagenome assembly OFFY01 (sample SAMEA3504117, study PRJEB24116) | mouse gut metagenome | biome: mouse gut; feature: mouse-associated habitat; material: faeces | place: Denmark | collected 2011
ACACCATCGCACCACCCACGACCCTACCGACCTTAACCTCCTTAAAGACCTTACCCCCCGCTACCCACCCACACCCATCAAAAGAGGGCAAGATGCCCTCTCCCCGCTCCCCAGCCACAAACATTCCTAATTCCTCACTCCTAATTTCCACGAGCACATTGACATTTTGGAAAAATCTCTCGGCATAACTGACGGCACACACCATCTGTACCCCGACACGACATCATTCTCAGTTTTTTTCACTAAGTTTGCAATTGGATTATAATTCAATTATGAAAAAGCTGCTTTCACTCCCGCCAAATCTTGTCGGCACATTCCACTCTCTCGACCCACGATTCGACAATTCCGACTGGTTCTGCACTTGCGACCCTGCCGACAGCAAACTCGGTTCCGGGGCAGGCACGGCATGGTTGCTTGACCAATGGGAGAAAAGCGATACCTATTCAAACCGCGAAAATCAGAAGAAAATCATAATCCATGCCGGAGGACATAGCCGACGACTACCCGCATACGCTTCCGTGGGAAAACTTCTTGCACCGATACCCGTACTGCGATGGGCGCTCGGACAACGCATAGACCAGACACTCCTGTCGCTGCAACTCCCCTTGTACGAATCCATCCTGTCCACAGCCAAATCTCCTCTCAACACCCTTATCGCAAGCGGCGACGTATGCATCACCACCGACATACCCGTACGCTCCGTTCCTGATGCCGACGTCGTGTGCTATGGACTCTGGGCAGAACCCACCCTCGCATCACACCACGGAGTGTTCTTGAGCCGTCGCGAATCGCCAGACCGACTTGATTTCATGCTCCAGAAACCATCGGTTGAAGAACTCGCTCGATTGGGACAATCCCACTATTACCTCATGGACATCGGACTGTGGCTGCTAAGCGACAAAGCACTCAACCTCCTGCGACGCAAATCCAAAGACCCCGACGGCAATTTCCGGTTCTACGACCTGTACTCTCAGTTCGGTCGCGCGCTCGGTTCCAATCCGTCGCTACCCGACCCTGAACTCTCATCCCTGACCATTGCCATAGTGCCGCTGCAAGGTGGCGAGTTCTACCACTTCGGCACCACACGCGAACTGCTCTCATCAACCCTTGCCTTGCAGAATAAAGTTGCCGACCAACGGCTCATAATGCACCGGGACACAAAGCCCAATCCGGCATTGTTTGTCCAGAATTGCATAATGGACCACCGTCTCACCTCACGCAACAACAACGTTTGGATAGAAAACAGCCACATAGCCGAAGGATGGCAACTCACATCCGAAAATGTAGTCACCGGTGTACCGGCAAACGATTGGACCCTGACACTCCCTCCGGGCATCTGTCTCGACATCACCCCTCTCGGCACCTCCCGCTACGTAGTACGCCCCTACGGCTACGACGACACCATGCGTGGCGACACCGCAGCCCATGACACCACATTCATGGGCCAACCGTTATCCCAATGGCTGAACCTGCGTGCCGTAGAACTGGGCGAACCGCATACCGACATCCAAAGTGCCCACCTCTTCCCTATTGTCGACAACATTAAGGATATGGACATAATAGCACGATGGATGACCTCCGAACCGTCACTCGAAGAGGGACGACGCCTATGGTTGAATGCCGAACGATTGTCAGCCGACGACATCTGCTCACAGGCATCGCTGCCACGGCTGTATGCCCAACGTCGTGAATTTCTAAAACTCGACATCCCGTTACTCGCCGACAACTACAGACACAGCATATTCTATCAGCTCGACCTCAGCGATCTTGCCGACAAAATGTACCGGCTCGGAATTCCCGCGCCGGACACGCTCCCTGCCGATGATTCCCTGAAGAATCGCATACGCAATCACATGCTGCGTGCCCGATTGGCAACGCTGTATGGCGACACGGCACATGCCGAGACCGACGAATCCGAAGCATTCTCTGCCATGCGGCAAGGAATCCTCTCATCCATTGAGTCATCAAAATGCTCTCCAATCATAAGCGTTCTGCCCGACCAGATAGTATGGGGCAGAAGCCCTGTACGCATTGACCTCGCCGGTGGTTGGACCGACACCCCGCCATACTCCATTTTCAATGGTGGGTCAGTCATAAACATGGCTGTGGAACTCAACGGACAGCCACCGCTGCAAGTTTTCATCAAGCCATCTGCAAAGCCGCATATCATATTGCGCTCCATTGACCTCGGTGCATCGGAGACAATCGAGTCCTACAGCCAACTGCTCGATTTCAGTCGTGTAGGCTCACCGTTCTCCATTCCCAAGGCAGCCCTCGCGCTCGCAGGGTTCGCTCCTCAATTCTGTGCTCATCCTTTCTCCAGTCTTTCCGAGCAACTTTCCGCTATAGGCTCAGGGATAGAGATTACATTGCTCTCCGCCGTTCCTGCAGGCTCCGGACTGGGGACAAGCTCCATTCTGGCGGCAACAGTACTCGGCGCCTTGAGCGATTTCTGCGGACTGGCTTGGGACACCGACGGGATATCATCACGTGCCCTTGCCCTCGAGCAGATGCTCACCACCGGTGGCGGATGGCAGGACCAGTACGGCGGACTGCTGCAAGGCGTCAAACTATTGCAGTCCGGGGCAGGACTGATACAGCGTCCCAATGTCAATTGGCTACCCGAAGGTTTATTCACCGACCCTACATACGCGCCATGTCACCTTCTGTACTACACCGGAATAACCCGCACCGCCAAGAATATCCTTTCGGAGATAGTGAAACGTATGTTCCTGAACTCATCCGAGACTCTCGATATTCTTGACTCCATGAAACATCATACCCGTGAGATGGCAACAGCCATACAACGGCGCGATTTCACCCGCTTCGGTGAACTCACAGACATCTCCTGGGGTTTAAATAAGAGACTCGACCCGGGGACTAATCCTCCGGCAGTGCAAAGCATCATCAGTTCTGTAGCCCAATATCTGGCAGGATGCAAGCTCACCGGTGCCGGCGGCGGTGGATTTCTCTACATGGTAGCCAAGGACCCGGAAGCTGCAGTACGCATACGCGGCATCCTGTCACAAAATCCCACCGGAAGCGGTGCCCGATTCGTGGATATGGCGATATCCGGTAGAGGTCTGCAAATATCACGTTCATAACAGTCAATAAAAACATATATGGAACCTAACAACCAAAACTACAATAACTATCAGGAATACAACCAAGGTTACAACCGTCCACCATACGATCAGCAACAAGGCTACACCACACCTCCACCCTATCCTCCCACATCCGGCAATGGTCTTTTCGACGAAGGCCCCGAAGGCAAAAGCCGTGGTATCGCAGCATTACTTGCCATATTCGTAGGCTCACTTGGGTTGCATTATTTCTATCTTGGCAAAACCACCGGTGGCATCGTGTACCTGCTCATATCACTCTTCACATGCGGCTCCATAGCGGCTCTGCTCGGACTCATCCAGGGTGTCAAGATGTTAGGAATGACCAACGAGGACTTCCGCCGTCACTACGTGCTCAACCCCTCTTCCATGCCATTCTGATACCTATTTTGATATGCTATTCTGATACCTACAGGAAGTTTATAACACCAACCTCCTGTAAATCTGACAGCACTTATTAAATTAGCTCAAGCAGTCTATACTACTTGGAAGCCCGTGGTTTCACCACTATATCGGGATTGATTTCAAGCACACGCTTCACAAAACCGTCCATATCTTTCGGAGCTATATCCAAAGGCATGGAACTTTTAAGCACGCTCCTGTCCGTAAATTTTATCGACAACCGGTGGAACGACAGTGCCGGAGCTGCAAGTACACTGTAATTGTATCTGATTTCCTTTATCTTGGCTATAGGGTACGGATGCGGACGGAAAAATTGATATACCACTATATTCTTATCCTCTATGGCATACCATATTCCCACCATTCCAAGAGCCAACCCCGACATTATAGCCACACCATACAATATGGTAAGCCACCAAGGAAATACCATGCCTATTACCACTATCGCGGTTAACGCAAAGCATCCCACAGCCCATACCCACCAATCCACTCGTGGACGGAACACCATCACTGCCATTATCAGAACATTTTTTTAGGCTTGGTACCCTGGAAATCCTTTAGATAGTTGGGCGTTGAATAAGCAAGGTCTATGAAGTTACGCGCGGCATAGTCACGTTCGGCAAGCGCTATCATATCGGTCGCCAATGGCACCACATCCGGGATAAAACGTACACGCTCGTCCTGCAACACACCCTTCGCCTTATCGCTTCCGTTACCGAACAGCAGTATCTCGCCGCTTCCCGGAAGAGAAGAATAGCTGTCAGCATCAAGTATCAGTGGACTCTGCGCAAGCACCTCCTGCAATCCCATATCATACGCCGCCGTGTACACCTCCATGCGTCGCGCGTCAATCATAGGCACAAACAGCGCATCCGGCTCCACATCATGGTTAAACATCACGCTCACAGCCATAAGCTGCAACGTATTGACCCCAATCAGCGGCACATCGAGAGCAAATGCAAGCCCCTTGGCCTCGGACAACCCTATGCGTAATCCCGTATAGCTGCCGGGACCCATGGACACCGCCACGGCATCAAGCTGCATCTCATGCTCACGCATCCAGTCCAGACATCTCTTGACATAGCCGCTCAACAAGGCAGCATGATTTTGACCCTGAAAATCCTCGAAGTGGCACAATACCATACCTTCGGCAGTCAACGCCGCCGAACACACATTGGTCGAAGTCTCGATATTAAGAATTACAGCCATAGACTTAAAAATTTACCGCAAAGTTACGTTTTTCCGTGCGTATGTACTAATTTTGTGAAAAATATCATAAGTCCATGCTTCTATCTATGACCGGCTTTGGCAAAGCTATTGTAGAATTGCCAAATAAAAAAATAACCGTTGAGATAAAATCACTCAACAGCAAGCAATTAGACCTTTCATTACGCGTCCCCTCACTTTTGCGTGAAAAGGAAATGGAGATGCGCAACACCATCTCACGCCGTCTCGAACGCGGCAAAGTCGAGGCTACCGTATATGTCGAGACCCTGCAGGGCGAATCGGCTTTGCAATTCAACATGCCACTTCTTCAGGCTTACAAACAGCAGATTGAAGAGATGGCATCCTCCCTCAACCTCCCGCTCCCCGCCGACTGGTATTCGTTGCTCCTGCGCTTCCCCGACACAATGAAAAACGAAAGCTCCACCGCTGGCGACTCGCTCGACTTCGAAGCGGCGGCAAAAGCCCTGTCTGAAGCCATCGACGCATTGATGCAATACCGCGCCACCGAAGGTGCCAAACTTCAGGAATTCTTTGCACAGCGCATAACCAACATCCGCAATCTTCTCTCCGAGGTAGGCAAATACGAAGTGGAACGCGTCGATAAGATACGCACACGCATCACCGACAACCTTGCCGCACTCCCGCAAGTGGAATACGACCGCGCCCGTCTCGAGCAGGAAATGATATTTTACATCGAGAAACTCGACGTCAACGAAGAAAAACAGCGTCTCACACAGCACCTCAACTACTTCATGGAGACTCTTGCCGGCACACATGGACAAGGCAAAAAACTTGGATTCATAAGTCAGGAAATGGGTCGCGAAATCAACACCCTCGGTTCGAAAAGCAATCACGCCGACATGCAGAAACTCGTCGTTCGCATGAAAGACGAACTCGAGCAAATCAAGGAGCAGGTGCTCAATGTGATGTAACACCCGTTAATACCCACGCCCTATGGATCAAGGCAAAATCATAATCATCTCTGCGCCCAGCGGTTGCGGAAAATCCACCATTATCAATGCCATCATGGAACGTGGCAATGTCGATATGCACTTCTCCGTATCTGCCACCAACCGCGCTCCGCGCCAAGGCGAAGTCAACGGAGTCAACTACCACTTCCTGTCCGACCAACAGTTCCGCGACGCCATAGCACGCGACGCATTCATCGAGTACGAGGAAGTCTACCCCGGACGATTCTACGGCACACTCAAAGAAGAAGTGGAACACCGTTGCCGTATGGGACAGACCGTAGTGCTCGACATAGATGTCAAAGGTGGAGTGCGCGTCAAGGAAATGTACGGCGACCGCGCACGCAGCATATTCATCCAGCCACCGTCTGTCGACGAACTTCGCCGCCGGCTCGAATCACGTGCCACCGACTCTGCCGAAGCCATCGACCAACGCGTGAGCAAAGCCGAATTCGAACTAAGCTACGCACCCATGTACGACGCCTGCGTGACCAACGACGACCTCGCGTCAGCCATCGCAGACACCGAACGCGAAATAAAGGAATTCATCGGCAAGTGAACCCTCCGAGACACATAGGCATTCTGGGCGGATCATTCAATCCTGTCCACATCGGACACATGATACTTGCCGATTACATCGCCCAGTTCACCGATGTCGATGAAGTATGGCTCATGCTGTCACCCCTCAATCCGTTGAAGGAACACCCCGAGGAATTAATCTCCGACCGCCATCGGTTTGCCATGCTCGGCATCGCGGCACAAGGCAGCCCCTACATCAAACCCTGCGACACCGAACTGACTCTGCCTAAACCATCTTACACCGCCAACTCCCTCGACCATCTGTCGCGCCAATACCCCCACTGCCGATTCTCCATAATCATCGGCAGCGACAATTGGCACATATTCGACCGTTGGTATCGCCACGACCATATCCTGCGCCACTATTCCCCCATCATATACCCCCGCCCCGGCTATCCCATCGACGCTGACACACTTCCCGCCGGAGTCACATTGGTTCAGGCACCCGTCATGGAAATATCCAGCACCTTCATCCGCAAATCCATTGCCGCCGGACACTGCATGAACTATTTCCTGCCCCAAGGTGTAAATGAATATATCGTAAAGCACCGTCTTTACACCCAACCGTAATCCTCAACACTCAATCAACACCCCACACATGGAACCCACATCATCGCTATCCACCAACTCTTTAGCCTTCATAGGACTCTGCAACGAATACTGCGCCGCTGCCGATGCGGCCCGCGAAGCCGAACGCACCGATTTCGTAGCCACCATGCTGCGGCTGCTGCCACGGCTTTATATCGCCGCAACAGACCTCCGCACCGACGGAGCCGATGAGGATTCCGCCTACATAGAGCCATCCATGGACGAGGACTACTACGACGCCATCCGACGCAACATCGAAAACCTCATGGGACCCGACGACACATACCTCGAAGTATTTGAGGAGGACATGAAATACTCCGACACACCCATCGCTGCAAGCATCTCCGAAGGGCTCGCCGACATACTGCAGGTATGCTACAACTTCATCGAAACCATAAAAGACGCCCCCGAGCATGTCATAGTCGACGCCCTATACGCCATGAAAGAAGATTTCCAAATCTACTGGAGCCGCATTCTCTGCAACGTCCTGCGTGCCCTCAACCACATATATTACTCTGCTGAATCTTAAACCCCTACACCACATACTATCCAATATGACTGCACCTCACTACATAGAGGACCTCATGCGGTTCCTCGACAATTCTCCCGTCAACTTCCTGGCGGCACGCCAGCTCACCAATCGGCTCGACGAAGCCGGATACACCCCGCTCGACCCCGCCGACCTATGGCAACTCACACCCGGCGGCAAATACTACATTACCAAGAATCAATCCGCCGTTATAGCCTTCGCACTATCCACCGAAGGACCCTGCGCACCCTGCAAGATTATATCCGCCCACAGCGATTCCCCAGGCTTCCGCATCAAGCCCCATGCCGAGATGCTATGCGAGGGTAGAGTCCTGAAACTCAACACCGAAGTCTACGGCGGACCCATCCTGTACACATGGTTCGACCGTCCTCTATCCATTGCCGGACGCGTGATAGTGCGGTCTTCCGACATACTGCACCCCGAGTCGCGGTTGCTGCACATACGCAGGCCGCTCCTCACCATACCCCACCTCGCCATACACTTCAACCGTGCTGTCAACGAAGGCAATCCCCTCTCCAAGCAGAAAGACATGCTTCCCGTCCTGGCAATCGTCAATCAAGCCATGGAGCGCGACAACTTCTTGCTCAATCTCATTGCCAGCGAACTCAGCATATCGCCCGCCGACATTCTCGACTTCGACCTCTCGTTGTTCGACACCACTCCGGCATGTCTGCTCGGCGTCAACAACGAATTCATCACCTCCGGACGTCTCGACGACCTCAGCATGGCACACGCTGCCCTTACCGCCCTGCTCGAATCCACCGACACGCGCTCCACACGCATCATGGCAATATTCGACAACGAGGAGACTGGCAGCGGCACCAAACAAGGAGCGGCATCTCCGCTGCTCATGAATCTCCTCCGGCGCATCAACGAATGCCGTGGCGGAAACGAACAGGACTTCCAGCGCAGCACAGCCGCATCATTCATGATATCGGCAGACAACGCCCACGCACTTCACCCCAACTATCCCGAGAAGCAGGACCCCACCAACCATCCCGTACTCGGTGGCGGTCCCGTTATAAAAATCAACGCCAACTGCAAATACATGACCGATGCCGACAGCGCAGCCGTATTCCGCAGCATCTGTGAGAGTGCCGATGTCCCGTACCAATACTTCGTCAACCACAGCGACGTCGCCGGCGGATCCACGTTAGGCAACATCCTCACATCACAGATCGACCTCCGGGGTGTCGACATGGGAGCCGCCATGTGGGCAATGCACTCCGTCCGCGAGACCGCATCCGTTGCCGACCACTCACACATCATCCGTGCATTCACCCGATTCTACGACTGCTGATTCTGAAATCACGCCACCATACATCAAACATCAAGGGGACCCCGTATCACTCGGAATCCCCTTGATTGTTTTATGAAGCAAATTGGTTATTGAACCTATGTAAACTTTTTACCGAATGTAACAGGTTTAAATGAGTTTCATCATAAGGCAAAAGCCACATTATCCACATAAAAAGTCAGCCCTTCGGTACCCACGTAAGGTTCGCCGTTGCCCGAGCTCATCATCACCACCACATGCGTAGGTATTGCATTGGCGTCATCCCAACCCTCCTCTATCACAGGTTTGAGTTTACCTTTTGAGTTACGCGCATAATAGGCATTACCCTTGGTGCGCAGCCCCAGCCACTTCATTCCGGGCTTGGACGAACAGTCGCCATACACCAGCGGCAGATGGTAGCCATTAACCCATCCCGTCGACTTGGTAAACGTCTTGCCGCCCGTAGCCACACGTTTGGCGTGCAGGTTGCCATGCTCATCCTCCCAGCGCCGCTGTAGGAACACATACACCGCAGCCTCATCGCGACCCGGCAGAGTCTTTACCGAACTGAATCCCGTAGCCTTCGTGCGCGTATTCGTATTCGGCATATCCACCTTGTAATCAAACACAAAGCTCTTCGGACGCTTCGTATATGGCATACCCATATCCATCTTCGAATACGGATTCTTGGTGCTCGATACCGGTTCTATCATCTCACCTAAGAATATCGAGCCCGCCACCATCACATCCATATTTATTATACCCAGCACCTTCACATGCTCCATCTGCGTACACAGCTTGGCACATTTGTTCGAGCCGTTGCGCACCGCCGGATACACCGCATTCGACGCCTTCGATATTCCCGACACCTTGGCATATACATTGCTCGTACCCCAAGGCGACGTTCCGTTCCTATACGGCTTGTTGCCTTTTATTGTCGCCGTAGGTCCTATCTCATATACCGTTTTGTCCGCGCCGCCCAATACCGCCGATTCGGATATCGTCCGAGTGACCCAGCTGTTGAAGTCACCGAACTTTATGCGGTCCAGAGTCTCCCCCTTGCCGCATACACAGGCCATTAGTATAAACCCAACTGACAATATATCCCTTCTATTCATATAATAGTTCGCTATAGTTATAATGCTTTACGATTTCATTGCATCTGTGCCGGCAAAGTTACTCAATATAATCAACAAACGCATCATGCCGCCACACCGATGCAACATCTCTTGTTGGTCCGAATGTCGCTAAAAATTGTATGTTAGGGATATGCCGCACTGCAATCCTCCGCTCGACGGAGCCAGCCATGTGCTACCGCTGAGATGCTTACGTGCTTCAGCTCTGCGGGTCAATTTCTTCTGATAGCCACGGAAATATCCTATGGTCTCGTTGAGGGGATCCACCAGAAACGCCACCACGTAACCCAGAAACTTCGAACCCCACAGCCTATAACCGTCATTCACTATCTTACGCTTTATCAAATAAAATCCCTCGCCGAGTATCGACCCTACTATTGGTGTTATCAGCAGGTCCTGCACCGACGGCACCTCATTGAACGCCTCAAACCCGTACTCCCAGAAAAACGTCGATATACAGAAACTGTACACAAACGAACCCCAGCAATTGAAGCCGCAGCTTCGCGCACCCATATAATAGGCAGCTCCCGCATACGGATGCAGAACATAATTGAACACCGCATTATCCCCGTCCCACACAGGACCCGACTTCACATGGCGCCACCACCGCTTAAACATAGGCACCCTCTCGTTCTCGCGCTTGTTCCACGCTGTGGCATCAGCCGGCAGAGCCTTCAGCACCAACATTGTCGTCACACCTGCGCCCACCAGCACCGACGTGTTTATCCACAGCCGTTTCCAGTTTTTCATATTGAGCTTGCGCGAATACGGCAGGTCATACAGCGTCAAATCCCCCTTTTCCCCAAGACGTATCACACTGTCGGGAACCTGTAATGTCTCTCCCGCACACACATTCTCCACCTCCGGCACCGTATCTGTTACCATCCGGCAGCTATCGGCTACATCACCCCGAGCCCGTGCCGGCAACAGCATACACGCTATCAACACCGGCAAATAATACATAATCTTCATAATGTGTGATTTTAATAAATAGTCGAACTTACCATTGTAACAAATTTGTCACACATAAATATCTCAGTCACGCGCATTTTTTATCTCCATTTTGTCGGTTTACCTCTCCAGTTAGTCACATTTTTGCAATCCTGTGGTGCCCGATTATTCATATTTGCACCATTATGAGTAACTTTGCAGGATATTACACTACTCCGTCATCATCACTTATCACCGTCATCATGAACACACTGCGAACGCTGATAATAATTCTTGCAATCACACTGACAGGCAACATGGCTCGCGCCAATGAATCCGCCGCATCGCTCACCGACAGCCTGTCCACGGATATCACCGCCGCCGACAGCGTGGCTCCTCGACGCAACATCGTTCAGAAAGTACTCGACTACTTCAAGGACTCCAACAAGCCCAAGGAATATAAGAAATTCGATTTCAGCGTCATAGGCGGACCACACTACTCTTCCGACACCAAATTCGGCATCGGGCTCGTAGCCGCCGGATTCTATCGCAACAACCTTGCCGACAGCATCACCACTCCATCCAATGTATCTCTCTATGGCGATGTTTCCACAGTCGGATTCTACATGATCGGTGTTCGTGGCGACCACATATTCCCGCGCGACAGACAGCGCATCGAATACAATCTCTACTTCTATTCTTTCCCACGCAAATTTTGGGGCATAGGCTATGAGCAGGGGCTGGATATGGACAACGAATCCAAGTTCAACGAACTGTTCATCAACGGCTCTGTCGACTACATGTTCCGCCTGCGCAAGGCTCTCTACATAGGTCCTGCTTTGGAATTTGCCTACGCTCGCGCCACCAAACGCCACCGCCCCGAACTATGGATGGGACAGCGCGCGCATACAGCCACTTTCGGTGTCGGATTCCGATTGCAATACGACACACGCGACAATCTCACCGCCACACAAAATGGTATGCTCGCCGTAATCGAACAGCGCTTTGCTCCACGATTCCTCGGCAACGACTACGCATTCAGCTACACCGACCTCCGCTTCTGCTACTTCCACCGTGCTTGGAAAGACGCCATTATTGCCGGACGCTACCATGCTAAATTCAATTACGGAAATGTACCCTGGGCTCTTATGGCAAAATTCGGTGGCAGCAACTCAATGCGTGGATATTACGACGGACGCTTCCGCGACAAATGCGAGATGGACATCACCTTAGAGTTGCGCCAGCACGTATGGCGTCGCAACGGCATTGTCGTATGGGGCGGTCTCGGCACCATTTTCCCTAAATTTTCCGAATTCAGCACCCGTCATCTCCTCCCCAACGGCGGTATAGGCTACCGCTGGGAATTCAAACAGCGCACCAACGTCCGTCTCGATTTCGGCATCGGCCGTGGCGAGCGCGCATTCATATTCAGCATCAATGAAGCTTTCTAAAAAACTGTTCTCCGACACATCGCTCCTCTCTTCGGCACTCATGATATGGGTGCTCGTAAGTTGTCTCATACCCAATGTATGGCTATCATTCACCGAGCCGTTGTCTCCGCTGCAGGCAATTGCCAATGTTCTGCTGCCCGCAGGCGTTTACATGCTTCTCATGTCATGGAGCGCAAAGATTGGGCGCACATCGCTTTGGATGATTATCATCATGTTTTTCGCAGCATCCCAGATAGTGCTGCTGTACATGTACGGACGCTCGGTCATCGCCGTCGACATGTTTCTCAATGTCGTCACCACCAATCCCGGTGAAGTAGGTGAGCTACTCGGCAATCTGCTCATCATCATAGCCGCTATAGTCATCCTCTACATCCCCCCTATCGTTGCAGGCATCGCTGCCGTCTACGGCAGATGGCGCCTGGGTACCCGCACATTGCGCATCACACACCGCATGGCTTGGTGCACATTCGCCATCGGCATCATAGCCTTCATACTCAGCTTTTTCTCTCCGCGACCCTATCATCCGGTCAAAGACCTGTACCCCATCAACGTTTTTTACAACGTATATCTTGCCGTCGACCGCACCGTAAAAGTGTCGCACTATCACCAAACATCCGCCCCCTACACATTTCACGCCACCCCCACGCACCCCGACTCCATTCCCGAGCTTTACGTCGTGGTCATTGGCGAGACAGCACGTGCCGCCAATTGGCAGCTCCTCGGCTACGACCGGTCCACCACCCCCCGTCTCATGAACCGCGATGGACTCGTGGGCTACGACCGTGCCATATCTCAGTCCAACACCACCCATAAGAGCGTACCCATGCTCATGTCGGCACTCGATGCTGAAACATTCGGCGACTCCATCTACTCCGTCAAAAGCTTCATTACCGCATTCAAGGAATCAGGATTCCACACCGCATTCCTATCCAATCAGAGCCGCAACCACTCTTTCATTGATTTCTTCGGTGAGGAAGCCGACACATGCCTTTTCATAAAGGAACAGGAACCCTCATCATCACCCGACGCCGGTTTCGATGCCGCCCTGTTGCCGTACATTGATACCATGCGCCAATCCGGACACCACAAGATTCTAGTGGTCCTGCACACTTACGGCTCACATTTCAGCTACATCGACCGGTACCCGCGCTCATCAGCCGCATTCACCCCCGATTCACCCGTCGATGCCACCCCCTCCCTGCGACCGAACCTCATCAACGCCTACGACAATACCATCCACTATACCTCCTCCCTCCTCGCCGACATCATGGACCGTCTCGAGACATATCCGGGACTCTCCGCCCTCATCTATACCAGCGACCACGGTGAGGATATCTTCGACGACAGCCGTCACCTCTTCCTCCACGCCTCACCCATACCGAGCTACTATCAGATTCACGTACCATATCTCGTTTGGATGTCTCCCGGATATCGCACGCTATACCCGCATAAAACAGAAGCGGCTCAAGCCAACGCCCATAAATTCGTCGCCTCAAGCCGTTCATTCTTTCATACGATTATGGATATTGCCGGTATCAGCACCCCGGTATTCGATGCCGCATCATCCACAGTCCACGCCGACTATGCCCCGCAGCGCCCAATTTATCTCAACGACCACAACGAATCCATCTCACTCGAAAGCTGCGGCATTCTCAAACCCGACATCGAGAAACTCGACTCCCTCGGCATCCTCTCCATCTATTGACCACCCGCTTCACACATTAATAAAATCTAATTTTTATTTTACAACTACCCAATAACCGCCATTAGCCGGTCCTATTCGCTTAATTCTGTTTTCTTTCACCAGCATCTCTATACGACGCTTGACACTACTTTCGTGTATGTTTAGTTCTACAGCCAACTCGGCACGTGTAATCGAAGGCCGTCGTTTTATAATCTCAATAATTTTATTTTTTTGGTCGGTTTTCCGGTCGCTTTCTGGTCGGTTTCCGGTCGCTTTCTGACTTGTGCCACTTTGTGTGACCATACCGGCTCTTGTTGCCATAAAAATATCGCGAGATATGATGACTGAAAAACCGCCTTGTTCCACATTGAACGTTGGACTGGTGAGATTGGCTTTAGCGAATTCTCTCATTATCTTTTCATATCCACGACCCCAGGACTCGATAAATCCGGCTTTGAAAAACACATTCGCAATTCTGGGATTTCGAGGTTTTGAAGTATGTTTGCCCAAAAGAGTATCTATAGTATATTTGTCTGGTAACTCACCCTCATTCCATAAACGTATATGATCATCATAGATACTCATTTGATTCCATGTCCCAATCTGTATTTTATGCACTACGCTGTTGAATATTATTTCTCGCAATGCCTCTTCCGGAACCTCCAATGGTTCTACTCGCTGCAAACCTTCATAATGAATTGGACGAATCAAATACTTATCACTTAAAATCTGAATCACCTTGTCTGTCATCTGAATCAGATTACCCTCTACCACATCTTGATTGAGCAAATCTGAATTATCAACCCCAAATCTACCTATTTTGAAGCCCGAAGTCACAAAGCGTCGTTGAGGATACTTACCAAATACAAGAACGGCACCATTAGTTACAATTCCGTCCCGAAGCAACCCGAGATTTTCCAGTACCTCTTCTTTAGAGGAATTCAAAGATTCCTTAGACATACGTTTTGCATTGACTGCATGTCTAAGAAAATATGATATCGCACCATCATCTATATCATCTAAGGTTACACCTTCACATGGAATATCCTCCCAATTCGTGCCCATCTTCTTCAAAAGAAATTGATGTAGAGCCTGTCCCCTTAGTTCTTGTTTAGTGGCACCACTTCTATAATAATAAGACCCTCTATAAGATATGGGCATACCGCAAGGATCAATGACAATTTCTATTATATCTTTGCCTTCTTTTACTATATGATTGGTTTCCGGCATGACACCTGTGGCATTGATTATTTTATTGGGTATATCCTCCATCAACTGATGCAACTTATCCACACCGACAATTTTCATATCATCAGCAATACCAATATATATCTTACCGCCATGCGCGTTAGCGAAACCGGATACCCACTTAAGATACTCGTCTTTCCAAATCTCTTTGTATTCTATGTCCTGATTCTCATAGTTCATATAGCAAATATAACATAGAGTCATGACATATACAAGAATCCTATCGGATAACCCCTACATTAGTCATAACTCTATATTCGTGAAACTCCCACTACTGCCGCAGGAATACATAGTCCGTTTTTCCAATCTCGAACTTCAGCGTCGAGCCATCCTTAACCTTCACGTCATCAAGATGGCGCATCGAAAAATAATGCGTTTGCAACGCCCCGGTTATCTTTGCCTTAACCGCCGCCACAATCTGCGGCTTCAAAGCTTCAGTAGTCGATTCCGTTTCTCCAGATAGCACATTGGCTGACAGAACCACCGCGTCGGGATCCACCTCCACCACCATCGATGCGGGGTCGAGCTGAAGCATCACCTCATCATCATCTATTGCCATCCATCTGCCCATTACATACGACTTGGCGGCTGCCGTTACACTCACCGGCTGCATCAACGAGCTATCGGCAGGCATGGCATGATTCACCGACACCATGGTGCTTATCACCACACTGCCCCCCTTGTCAGTCGAATCTCGCTCAAACGCTATCGTCTCTATCATAGTGCTTTGTGTACCCACTTCATTCATCAACTGCTCGGGAGCACCGCTCCATGTTCCATCTATAGCCTTGGCAAGGCGCGCCGATTCATCACACGACGTAAATCCGAGAACACACGCTGCGGCTATGCCGAAAATCATCTTCTTCATCTTCATAAATATTTTAAACATCTAAATTCAAAACGGTATCTATAACGCAAATGTTTTGCCATCGCACGGAAATTTTTGTAAATTTGCCGATAAATACGAACAACCATTAAACTATTATAACATCATGGCAACCAAACCATTTCAGTATCAGGAAATGTTCCCGATGTCAAAAGACACCACGGAATACTACCACCTCACTTCCGACTACGTTAAAGTGGAAAACTGGGGAGGTCACGAAACTCTCGTCATTGACCCCGAAGCGCTAACCGTACTCACACGTCAGGCTACACACGACAACGCCTTCATGTTGCGTCGCGAACACAATGAAATGGTAGCCAAGATACTGCACGACCCCGAAGCAAGCCAGAACGATAAATTCGTTGCACTCACCATGCTCCGCAACGCTGAAGTGGCTGCCAAAGGTCAGCTCCCATTCTGTCAGGATACAGGCACGGCGATTGTCATTGGCAAGAAAGGACAGAACGTCTACACCGGTGGCGGCGACGAAGAGCGCATCTCAAAGGGCGTTTATCAGACATACACCGAAAATAATCTCCGCTACTCTCAGAACGCTCCCCTCAACATGTACGACGAAGTCAACACCGGATGCAATCTTCCCGCTCAGATTGACCTCTACGCTACCGACGGCGACGAATACAAATTCCTCTTTGTTGCCAAAGGCGGCGGCTCGGCTAACAAGACTTATCTTTATCAGGAGACCAAGGCACTCATCAACCCCAAGACCCTGCTCCCGTTCCTAGTCGAAAAAATGAAATCACTCGGCACTGCCGCTTGTCCTCCTTATCATATTGCATTCGTTATCGGTGGCACATCCGCCGAATTGAACCTTGCTACTGTTAAGAAAGCATCAGTTAAATACTACGACAATCTCCCCACCAAAGGCAACGAGCTCGGACACGCTTTCCGCGACATCGAACTTGAAAAACAACTTCTCGAGGAAGCCCACAAAATTGGATTGGGAGCACAGTTCGGCGGTAAATACTTCGCCCACGACATCCGTGTGATTCGTCTCCCCCGCCACGGTGCTTCATGCCCCGTTGGATTAGGCGTTTCATGTTCAGCCGACCGCAACGTCAAAGCCAAAATCAACCGCGAAGGTCTGTGGATTGAAAAACTCGACGCCAATCCCGGAGAACTCATCCCCGAAGAATTCCGCAAAGCCGGCGAAGGACAGGTTGTCACCATCGACCTCAACCGTCCCATGCCCGAAGTTCTTGCCGAACTTTCCAAATACCCCGTATCGACCCGTCTCTCACTCAACGGTACTATAATCGTAGGCCGCGACATTGCACACGCGAAGATTAAAGAACGTCTCGACCGTGGCGAACCCATGCCCCAGTACCTCAAGGACCACCCCATCTACTATGCTGGCCCCGCCAAGACTCCCCAAGGCATGGCTTCAGGTTCATTCGGTCCCACCACTGCCGGGCGTATGGACTCCTACGTCGACCAATTCCAGGCTGCCGGCGGTTCTATGATTATGATTGCAAAAGGCAACCGTTCAAAGCAAGTCACCGACGCATGTCACAAACATGGCGGCTTCTACCTCGGTTCCATCGGTGGTCCCGCTGCTATCCTTGCCCAGGACAGCATCAAGAAAGTCGAACTCCTTGAATACCCCGAACTCGGCATGGAAGCTATTTGGAAAATCGAAGTCGAAAACTTCCCCGCATTCATCCTCGTCGATGACAAAGGCAACGACTTCTTCACCCAAATAGCCGAAAAATGCCAAGGCTGCGCATTGAAATAACACCCTCCCCCCAATATCCCAACCACAAAGTAGCTGTGTCCCCCCACGACACAGCTACTTTTTCTTTCCCCCCACTCCCACCATCCTCCTCCATCCCCCTCCCCATACCCATACCCATCCACCCCACTCCCACAAAAAAATCCCCCAAAAAATATATATTGTTGATACAAGCCGAAACGATGCGTTGTATTGGAAGAATGACTTTTTGAGGGTTATAGAAATAGAAGATGCATATACGAACACTTCTAAGGTTCTTAATATGTGTAAAAAATTCATAAGTAAACAATCAGATTTAGAAAAAACAAGTAAGGTTTCTTTTTTGAATAAATCTGCAATACCACACCAAAGCAAGTTAATAAGTAACGCATAAACCATTAAGACATAATCCGCCATCACATCGCTTGATCGTATGGTATAACCTTGAATCGCTTTAAACAGTATGACCATACCCGGAATGATTATCGAACCTAAAACTGTATATAAAATCCAACAACTCCTATACTT
>OFFY01001595.1_pt1 | contig 18294 bp, 14 predicted proteins | sample 1521481 | NCBI WGS metagenome assembly OFFY01 (sample SAMEA3504117, study PRJEB24116) | mouse gut metagenome | biome: mouse gut; feature: mouse-associated habitat; material: faeces | place: Denmark | collected 2011
CGCAGCCGGTCGATGGCGTCGGTGTTGTCGCTGCACCAGATTTGGGGGGTGTAGTAGAGCATTCCGGCGTCGAACCGGCCGCCGCCGCCGCTGCACCCCTCGATGAGGATATGAGGATAATCCCGGTGCAGCTGCTCCAGCATCTCATAGACCCCCAGGACGTACCGGTGGTACACCTCCCCCTGGCGCTCCGGGGCCAGGGCGGGGGACCAAACGTCGGTGAGGCTGCGGTTCATATCCCACTTTACATAGTGGATTTGGACGCTGTCCAGGATTTTTTTCAGCTCGCCATAGATGTGCTCCCGCACCTCCCGGCGGGAGAAATCCAGCACCAGCTGGCTGCGCCCCAGGGCCTGGGAGCGGCCGGGGACCCCCAGGGCCCAGTCCGGGTGCTCCCGGTAAAGCTGGCTGTCCTGGCTTACCATCTCCGGTTCCACCCAGATGCCAAACTGCATCCCCAGCTCCCGGATGCGGGGCACCAGGGCCTCCAGGCCGCCGGGGAGCTTCCGCTGGTCCACCTGCCAATCCCCCAGGCTGCTGTAATCATTATCCCGCCGGCCAAACCAGCCGTCGTCCATCACAAACAGCTCCATGCCAAGCTCCGCGGCGCTCTTTGCAATCTCCACCAGCTGGTCGGCGGTGAAATCGAACTCGGTGGCCTCCCAGTTGTTGACAAGCACCGGATGGCGCTGCCCCGCCAGGGGGTCCCGAAGCAGGTGCTTGCGGATGGCCCGGTGGAACTGGCGGCTCATCTCCCCAAAGCCCTGGGAGGAGAAAATCATTGCCGCCTCCGGGGCGGTGAAGGCCTCGCCGGGGGCCAGGGTCCAGCAGAAGTGGAAAGGATGGATGCCCAGGGTCAGGCGGTTGTTTTCCAGCTGGGTGCGCTCCACCGCCGCCCGGAAGTTACCGCTGTACAGCAGTGCGGCCCCCATGCAAAGGCCGTGCTCCTCCCCGGCGTCCTGCTCGCAGAGGATGACGAAGGGGTTGTGATGGTGGCTGGAGGTGCCCCGGATACTGCCCACGCTTTGGACGCCGGGACGCAGGGGGGAGCGGTTCAGGCAGCGCTCCATGGTATGGCAGCCGTCAAAGGTGATAAGGTCCAGGTCCCCCCGGTGGAAATCCAGGCAGAGGGAGGCGGCCTGGCGCAGGCGCAGCTTGCGGCTGCCCCGGTTGATGATCCGCACCGAGCGGGTGATAAGATCCCGCTCCGCCAGCACGCCGTAAAAGAGCTGCACCTCCACCTGGGCGGAGGAATCGGCCAGGGTAAGTACAAGGCTTTCCCACTCCTCTCCGCCGAAGAAGGCGGGGAGGCCGGGAAGGACATACTTGCCCTTTTCCAGCCGGTGGCCGGTGTACCGCAGGTCGCAGAGGAGGCTGCCGTCCTCCGGCTCCAGCTCCAGGGATGGCAGGCGGAAATCCCCCACGCCGCAGGTGGAATACTCCTGGGGGGTGGTGTCCAGGGAATAGGTGCGGTCCCGCCCCGCCTCGCTGGGGTTGGGGGAGAAGCCCCGGTCGGCGTACCGGATGAGGTAGGAGAGGTCCCCGCCGCCGATGCGGGGCCCGTAGTAGGTGTGGAGCAGCACATGGTAGGGGTCGGCTTTCATCTGGTAGGTGCTGCTTTTGGTGTGCAGGGTGAAGACCCTGTTTTTTTCGTCCAATACGATCATAGAAATCCCTCGCTCTGGTAAAGTGTCACAGGCTTTCCCGAAGAGCCAGCTTTTTGCGCTGGGATGCAGGCGGCTCTGTTATGATAATTTTAGGCGGTTTTCCGGCGGGATACAAGAGCCGAAATTCTACAAATCGCACCCCGGTCCCGGAGAGGGAACTGTACAGTTTAACAGCCCCGGCGGGAAAAACTCCGGCGCCGGGGCCGCGTCTGACTTTTGGGTTAGAGGGGGATTATTTGCCGCCGGTCATGGCGACGCCCTCAATAAACTGGCGCTGGAAGAAGAGATAGAGAACAATCATGGGAAGCATGGCCAGGAGGGAGCCGGCCATCAGCACCGGGAAGTTGGTGGTAAACTGTCCCCGCAGGTTGGCAAGGCCGGCGGAAAGGGTCATCATCTTCACATCGGAGGTGACCCCCGGGGGCCACATCAGGTCGCCATAGGCGAACACCGCGGTGAAGACGGTGAGGGCGGCCACCGAGGAGGAGGTGAGGGGGAACATCACCTTATAGAAGGATTCCCACTGGTTGCAGCCGTCCAGGTAGGCGGCTTCGCCGATTTCGGTGGGGATGCCCATATAGGCCTGGCGCAGGAAGAAGGTTCCGAAGGCGCTGACCAGGCCGGGGAAGACCAGGGCGAAGATGGTGTTGGCGGCGCCCATCTTGGCCACCATCTGGTACTGGGGGATGATGAAAATTTGACTGGGGAGGGACATCTGCACCAGCACGATGGCGAAGAGAAGATTTTTATACCGGAACTTCAGCTTGGCGAAGGCGTACCCCGCCATGGAGCTGAACACCACCGCGCAGATAACGCGGAAGAGAATCATCAGGCCGGTGTTTACGTAAAGGTTCACAAAGGGGAGGCTTGCCATTACGTCGCTGAAGTTTTTGAGGGTGAATTCCTGGGGGAAGATGGTTGGGGGAATCTGCATACTCTCCGGCACCGTTTTGGAGCTGGTGAGGATCATCCAGACGAAGGGGAAGATCATCACGATGGTGCCAAGGGCCAGGAAAGCGTAGGTGAGGATTTTGACAAGTTTTTTGGATCGTTCCAGTGAAGCGCTTTTCATCTTGTACCCTCCTTATACATCGTAATTGACCCACTTCTTTTGGCCCAGGAACTGGATGACCGTCACAAGACCGATGAGCAGCACGGTCCAAATGACGATGACCGAGCCGGTGCCCCGGCTGCCCGCCACAAAGGATTCCCGGTAGAAGAGGTACATAAGGCTTTGGACGCTGGTGACAGCGGGGTTGGTTTCCTCCACCATCATAAAGATCAGGTCGTAGACCTTCACCGAGGCCATAAGGCGCATAATAAGCACCACGAAAAGGGTGGGGGAGACCATGGGCAGGGTGATTTGGAAGAACTGCTTCACCTTGGTGGTGCCGTCAATCTCCGCCGCCTCGTAGTAGCTTTTGGAGATGTTCTGAAGACCGGAGAGGAGCAGCACCGCGTCGTAGCCGATGTTAGACCAGATGGCTACCACGGCGCAGGCGATCATCACCCACTTGGAATCGGTAAGCCAGCTGATATTGGTGCCGAAGATTTGGTTGAGGATGCCGTATTCGCCGTTGAAGATCCAGCGCCACACCATGGTGATGGCGGCGGGGGCGCAGATCATGGGCAGGAAGAAGACGGTGCGGAAGAAGCCCCGGCCCTTGATTTTGGCGTTGAGGAGCATCGCCACCAAGAGGGCAATGAACACCCCCAGTGGCACGGTGAGGATGCAGAAGTAGATGGTGTTCCAGGTGGCCTTCCAGAACTCCGGGCGGGAGAAGACGTCTAAGTAGTTCTGGATGCCGTTAAAGCGGTAGTGGCCGAAGCCCAGGTGCTCGCAGAAGCTGGTATACAGCGTTTGGACAAAGGGCCAAAGGTTCAGGGCCAGCAGGCCGATGATGGTGGGGGCCACCATGAACCAGCCCCAGTTCTGTTCCCGCCTGGCGGCGGCGGAAAGTTTCTGCTGTTTCATAACGTTCGGTTTCCTCCCATTCATCATTTGCTCGCCAGGTTGGCGGCAGTGGCAGTGTCAATAATCCGCTGCATATTTGCCAGGGTGGTGTCCAGGGGCTGGGAGCCGTTGTAGGCCTTGTTCAGCTCATCCAGCACCGGGGCCTTCCACTTGGGTCGGGCGGCGTTGTTGACGCTTTGGACGCTGTAGGGGAACTGCTCCTCCACCACCTGGATGTTGATGTCATAGCCCGCCTTCTGGAAGGCGTCGTAATAGGGCTGTTCGGTGCCGATGTAGGCGGAAACGGCCATGCCGTAGGAGCTGGCAATGCGCTGGGCCTCTTCGGTGCCGAAGAATTTAAGGACATCCAGCACCAGCTCCTTGCGCTTGCCGTGGGCGGCGGTGGCGTAGCACAGGCCGTTGGAGATGGTGGCCCGGCCGTCCCCGCTGACGGGGTCGGGGCACTTGGGCAGGGGGGCAATGTCCCACTTGCCGGTGAGGTTCGGAAAGTTTATGCACTTGTTCATCAGCTCCCAGTTTCCCTCCAGGTACATAGAGCCAACCTCCGAGAAGAAGGCGATGCCGGGCTGGGTCTCGGCAAAATAGGTCTGGTTGGGGCACCAGTCGTTCTTTTGCAGGTTCACATAGAAGTCCATGGCCTTCTGGGTACCGGGCTGGTCAAAGCCGGCCTTGGTCTTATCGTCGTTCAGGACATACCCCCCGGCCTGGTAGACAAAGGGCCAGTAGCCCAGCTGCTCGTCGTTGTAGGCCATATAGCCCCACTTGCCGGTGGCTTTATGTATCTTGTCGCTGGCGGCGGTGAGGTCGTCCCAGGTCCAGTTCTCGTCGGGGTAGGCCACCCCGGCGGCGTCGAACATCTCCTTGTTATACACCAGGAAGATGTTGTCCTTGTCCTTGGGCACGCCGTACATCCGGCCGTTGCTGCCTTGGGCGTTGCCGATGGAGATCTCGGAGAAATGGTTCTGATAGTAGTTGGGTTCCACGTCGTCGTAGAGGTCGGTCACGTCGGCCAGCATGCCAAAGTCGGAATAGTACAAAATCTGGTTGGTGTGCATCCAGAAGATGTCCGGCATGGTGTTGGACTCGGCGGCGGCCTCCAGCTTGGTCCAGTACTCGTTCCAGCTGGTCACCTGCACCTCGATGGTCACGTCGGGGTTTTTGGCGGTGTAGGCGTCGCAGATGGCCTGCATGCTCTCACGCTGGGCTACGTCCCAGATCTGGAACTTGAGGCGGGTCTTGCCATCTGACGCGCCACACCCTGCCAGGGACAGCAACAGCGTTATGGCCAAGACCAGTGCTGTAATGCGGGGAATTTTTTTCATAACTCCACTCCTCTGCTGATTTGTCGCGCTGGAAAACGCTTGTAACTGTGATAAAATGATAATACTTTACCGGTGTGTGTGTAAATGGACGGGATTTTACGAAATATATCCAAATGCTTGAAACCTGTTCGGGAGTATCAGTGGGGACAACATTCAGGTATATTCTCAAAAAAATCATTGAAAGTGCACAGCTGCAAGGGTTTCGGTTTGTGCAAAATGTAAGTTTTGGGGCGGAGGGCGGCAAAAAGGCAAAATTAGGACCCAAAAATATGACGTTATGTGCTTGCAATCGGGACTGGTGTTTCGACGGTCGGATTTCACTCTTGCGCAGCGGGGAGGGCTGTGATATAGTATCAAAAATTAAAACCGGTTGGTTTCCGGAATTTCAGAAGATACAGGAGGAAAAGGGCGATGAAAAATGCAAAGACCGTGTTTGACCGCCGGCTGTCCCGGCACTATGACGAGCTGAAATGGCTGTACATGGAGCTGTACCGCGACGAGGAGGCGTTCCGGTATTTTCTGGGCATGCTGAACCAGTGCTGGAAGGAGAGAAAGAAGTCTCTCCGGGATCAGGATGCCCGCCGGGAGGCCGATCCAAACTGGTACCGCCGCCGGGAGCTGCTGGGGATGATGCTCTACGCGGATGCCTTCGCCGGCAGCCTGGAGGGAGTCAGGAAAAATCTGAAGTACATCCGGGAGTGCGGAGTAAACTATCTCCACCTGATGCCTCTTCTGGACACGCCCAAGGGCCGCAGCGACGGGGGCTACGCCGTCAGCGACTTCCGCGCCGTCCAGCCGGAGCTGGGGACTATGGAGGACCTGGAGGGGCTGGCGGACGCCTGCCGGAAGAAGGGCATCCGCGTATGCCTGGACTTCGTCATGAACCACACCAGCGAGGACCATCCGTGGGCGAAAAAGGCCCGGGCCGGCGAGCCGGGATACCGGGAGCGGTACTTTTTCTATGACAGCTGGGATGTTCCCCGGGAGTTTGAGAAAACCGTGCCCCAGGTGTTCCCCACCACCGCGCCGGGGAGCTTCACCATGCTGGAAAACGGGCAGATCGTCATGACCAATTTCTACCCCTACCAGTGGGATCTGAACTACGCCAATCCGGCGGTGTTCAACGATATGGCGGAGAACCTGCTGTATCTGGCCAACCGGGGGGTGGACGTGGTCCGCCTGGACGCGGTGCCCTATATCTGGAAGGAGCTGGGCACCTCCTGCCGGAACCTGCCCCAGGTACATACCCTGACCAGGATGATCCGCCTGGCGGTGGAGATCGTGTGCCCCGGCGTGCTGCTGCTGGGGGAGGTGGTCATGGAGCCGGCCAAGGTGGCCCCCTACTTCGGCACGACCGAGAAGCCGGAGTGCCATATGCTCTACAACGTCACCACTATGGCGACCACCTGGCACACCCTGGCCGTGGGGGACGCGTCCCTCCTCCGGCGGCAGATGGAAATCCTCTGCTCCCTGCCCAGGGATTTCCTGTTTTTGAACTACCTCCGCTGCCACGACGACATCGGGTGGGGGCTGGACTACCCCTGGCTGGGCCAGCGCTTCGGGACGGACGAGGTGGCCCACAAAAAATACCTCAACGACTGGTTTACCGGCAAATTCCCCGGCAGCAACAGCCGGGGCGAGCTGTACAACGATGACCCGCGCCTGGGCGACGCCCGGCTGTGCGGCGCCACCGCGTCCCTGTGCGGGGTGGAGGCGGCGGAGGCCGAGGGGGACCCCTTCCGGCTGGAGCAGGCCCTGTCCTGCGACCTGACCCTTCACGCCTGGATGCTGTCCCAGAGCGGCATTCCCGTGATCTACAGCGGCGACGAGGTGGGGCAGCTCAACGATTGGCGCTACAGGGAGGACCCGGAGAAGCGGGAGGACAGCCGCTACATCCATCGGGGCGATTTCCAGTGGGACCTGGCGGAACGCCGGAAGGACCCGGAGACGAGGCAGGGAAAGCTGTTCCAGCTCCTGCGGCGCATGGAGCGGCTGCGGGCCCAGGAGCCCTGCTTCGACGGGGATGCGGAGGTCTGGGTGGAGGACGGCGGCGACAGCCGGGTACTGGCCCTCTGCCGCAGGAAGGGGGACCGGGAGCTGGTGTGCCTGTTCAACTTCAGCCGGGATTTCGTCCGGGCGGGCGTGGACCGGGAGGGCGGGTACGCCGAGCTGATGTACGGCAACCGCTATGATAACATCTGCAGCGTGGAGCTGTATCCTACCGGGTTTGCCTGGCTGCTGCGGGAGCAGGGGTGAGCGGTTTTATATATGAAGTTTTGAAACCCCCTCGCACAGGAATGTGGTCCTGGGTGAGGGGGGTTTTGCGCGTCAAAGAGTATATCCGCATGTCTCCTGCGCCGCCTGTGTTTTCTGTCTGGGATATCCGGCTGTCAGGCGTGCTGCCTCTGGCATGAGGCGGCCTGCCTGGACGCCCGCGGCAACGGTTCGCTTCAATTCGCGTTTTTCTGCCATTGGGTGGGAGAAACGCCGAAGCGGTTGATAAAGCACCGGTTAAAAGAGGAAATACTGTTGTAACCGGAGCGGGTGGCCACCTCCGTGATCGGAATGCTCTTATCCTGGAGAAGGACTGCGGCATGGCTGGTGCGCAGCCGCTGGACGTATTGCAGCGGAGAATATCCGATGCCGGCGGTCATTTTTCGCTGCAAGGTGGATTTGCTCATGTTCGATACGCCGCACAGGTCCTCGATGGTGATATCCTCGGTGTAGTGACGGCTGATATAGCTGAGGAGCTCGGAGAGCTCGGAGAGAAGGAACGTCTTTTCCGCCGTTCCGGCCCTGGAGTGGGGATGCTGCATGTAGCGGCCGTGGTGTACCAGTACGGCAAAGACCAGCCCGCGGACAACCGCGAGATAATTCTCCTGACAGGCGGCGCACTCGGCCATAACCTCGCTGACCATGTGGTACAGGGCGGGGTCGTCCTGATAGTGAATGATATTGGGGAAGGTATAGAACGCATATTGTGTGCATTTCAGAGCCTTAAGCTCCACCGGGTCCACCTTGTAAAAAAGCTTTTCCAGGTCAATATATAAAAAGTGCCACAGGCTCTTTTCCGGAGCGATGCTTTTGGCAATATGAATCTGGCCCTCGTAGATGATGGAAACGCACTTCCCGTTGAACGGGATAATCTCTCCGTCCACAATGAAAAGGCCGGCGCCGCTTTCACAATAGCCGATTTCCAAAAAGTTATGGTAGTGTACGTTGGAGGGATTTTCGTTGGGATAATAGGTAAACAGAAACCCTTCGGGAGAAAAGGGATGCTTTACGGACATTTCGGTCGTATCGAAGATTTTCGCTAATGATTCAATTTGCATAACATCTGGTCCTTTTTGCGTTTTGCTTTATGTGCATTTTCTATATCATATAAGCGGACACATAAAATGTCAAGATCAGAAGCGGAAGAAAACCTGCGTTGGTCCGGAGCGGTCCGCCAAGCCGCCTGCCTCCCGTTTCGCCGGTCTTGATGGCGGCGCGGCAAACGGTGCGGCTGTGTCCGATGCTGCAAATATGTTGACAAGGAGTGATTCCCATGAAAAAGAAGACTTTCGGCATCCGTTTTTCCGTGTTTCTGCTCCTGGGGCTTGTCGCGGCGGCGCTCCTGGCGGGCTGCAGCGACGCTGCCGGCGGAGCGCCCGGCCCCGCGGCTCCCGCAGAATCGGAGCAGGCGGAAGTCCCGGCGGTGCAGACGGCCGGCATCGTCCGGGGAAAGGTCACGGACAGCAACAGCAATATGCTGGTTGCCGGCATCGTCGTGACAGATGAGGCGGGAAGCACGGTGCGGGAAACGACCAACGCGTTCGGCGGCTATGAGCTGAAACTGCCGCCGGGAAAGTATACGCTTACGTTCAACAAGGGCGCGGAGTACAGCGAGGAGGTCAAAGAGGTGGAGGTTTCATCGCTGAAGACCCTCTATCTGCCGGATGCCCGCCTGGTTCAGCTCTTCGACAGCTACGGAAAAGGGTGGATTGCCGGAGACTGCCACCAGCACAGCTATTACTCCGACGGGGTGGACAGCGTCTCCGGCCTGTTCAACGGCAACGCCAGCATGGGGCTGTACTGGGGCTTCCTCACCGACCACAACACCTCCCGCGGGGTGCCTGAGTGGGTAAGCAGGACCAGCGTCAACGTCATGACGGACGGACAGGGGAATGGCCGTCCCTTTGTGGGCTTCGACGGCGTGGAGGTCACCACGGAGTTCGGACACTTCAATTCCCTGGGGTCCGGGCTTACGCTGGAGACTTACGACTTGAATCTGCGGGAGTCTGAGCGGGCCTCGCAGGATAAGATGGACATGATCCGGGATAAGCTGGTCTATATCATCGACTCCATCAAGCGGGTGGGGGGCGTGGCGCAAATGAACCACCCCTACTCCTCGACCACCATGGGGGCCGCCAACTGGGTGGACCTGGATGATTATGAACTTCTGGATACCATCGACACGGTGGAGATATGGAACGGATATTTTGTTCCGCCCGATGGGATTTATACGGACTCCAACGCGATGAATCAGAACTATGACGCCAAGCTGCTGTGGTATGGCCTCCTCAACGCCATGAAGGACGGACATCCCTTCCATGCGGCCGTTGGAGGCTCGGACAACCACGACTCCCTGAGCCGGCAGGCCGGCGCCTCCGATCCGGAGCAGATCGGCGATATCAGCGCCTATTATGACTATATCCGCTCCTGCGGAAAATATCCCGGCATGCCGGCCACCTACGTCCATCTTGCCCCCGAGGAGCTTACGATGGAGAACGTCCAGAATGCGCTGGTGTCCGGACACAGCTTTATCTCCAACGGGCCGGTGGTCCTCTGCGACATGGATGGAGCCGGCTATGGAGAGACGCTGACCCCCGCAGGCCGGGAGGCAACCCTTCACACAGACATTTTTAACCGGGACGGCATCCGGGAGATTCGGGTGGTGCGCAACGGCAGCATCCTGCAGACGGTCGCTTTGGACGGAACGGAGGACCGATACAATGAACCGATTGCGCTCAGCGCCGACTGGCAGGCCGGGGACTGGGTCCTGATCGAGGTTCTGGGCCCCGTCAGCCAGTATGCGATTACGAACCCTATTTTGATCGGGTAATCCTATTCACAAAATATATAATCAAAACAGGAGGAGACAGGAAATGAGGAAATTTGTATCTGTGCTGCTGGCCGTTCTGACGGCGCTGACGCTTGCCGCGTGCGGCGGAGACGGCGGCGGGAAGCCCCAGGTCCCCTTCGAGGTGGGGACCGACACCGCCGAGTATACCGTAGACGGCGCCGCCGGCTGGACGGTACAGACAACCAATGTGAAAATTGCGGCGGGAGACGATGTGCTCTATAACGGTACGGTGACGCTGACCTCCGATAATCAATTTGTCTCCGAGGTGATCTACGCCGCCATCACGGAGGCGGGCATCAGCCAGGACGGGGTGCTCTCGGGCTTTGTCAACTCCATCGGCGACTATGCCGCCGGCACCGATGCCGAGGGCCGCTATACCTATTGGGGCTATACGGTAAACGGGAAATACGTCCCCCTGGCATGCAACCAGATGCGCGTGCTGGAGGGAGACTACATCCTGTGGGAATTCCAGAGCTACAATGAGGATGCTGCAGCCCCGGAGCCCTCCGCGACCGGAATTGCCGCTCCCTTCGAGGTGGGCGGCGACACCGCCGAATATACCGTGGAGGGTTCGGCCGGATGGACCACCGAGACGGTGAACATCAAAATTTCCGCGGGAGACGACGTGCTCTACAACGGCACGGTAACCCTTACTTCGGACAACATTCTGGCCTCTGAAGTCACCTATGCCGCCATTGTGGAGGCGGGGATCAGTCAGGACGGGGTGCTCTCAGGCTTCATTAACTCCATCGGCGACTATACTGCCGGCACCGATGCCGAGGGCAGCTATATGTTCTGGGGTTACGAGGTGAACGGGAAGTACGTCCCCTTTGCCTGCAACCAGATGCCCGTGCTGGATGGAGACTATATTGAGTGGACGTTCCAGCGTTATACGGAGGAATGATATTGCCGGAGCGATTGGCTGTACACAACAAAGTAAGTAAAGGAGAGTAAAAACGTGAAAAACAAGACAAAACAGCGGTTGGCGCTTCTTCTGACCGTACTGATGCTGCTCAGCCTGGCCGCCTGCGGCGGGAAGCCTGCCGGTGGAGACGGCGGGAAGGATCCCGGCGTGCCGCCGGCCTCCGACGCCAAAAACGACGTGGCCGCTATTGACGACGGCACTACAAAGATCGCCCTGCTGATCAGCGGGGACCTGGGCGATATGTCCTTCTGGGATTCCGCCAATGCCGGCATGACCAAATTTGCTGCGGACCATCCTGACGTAACGGTAGATATTATGGAGCTGGGTTCCAGCGATGCGACGAAGTACGAGTCCACCCTGACGCAGACAGCCAATAAGGACTATGACCTGATCATTGTGGGCACCTCCGACATGCGGGAAGCGCTCCAGCGGCTGGTGAAAAAGGATAAATACGCGGACCGCCGGTTCATCATTTTCGATACGGAAATCAAGGACAATGCGGCGGCCGATTATCCCACGGTTCACTCCATCATGTTCAACCAGAACGAGGGCGGCTATCTGGCCGGCGTGCTGGCCGCCATGATGAGCCAGTCCTCGGGCGCGGAAAACACCGCGTTCATTGGGGGCACCAAAAACGACATTATCAACGATTTCGGCTATGGCTTCATGCAGGGGGTAGACGCCGTCAACCGGGAGAAGGGGTCCGCCATAGGCGCCTACAACAGCTATATCGGCGACTTCACCAACAGCCCGAAGGGCTCTTCCCTGGCTGCCGGGTTCTATGAGGCCGGAGTGGAGGTCCTCTTCGCGGCGGCCTCTCAGGCGGGGCTGGGATGTATCGACGCAGCCAAGTCCTGCGGCAAGCAGCTCATCGGCGTGGACTCCGACCAGTATGCGTTTTATGCCGATACGGACCCGGAAAAGGCGGCATGCATTATTACTTCCGTACTCAAACGAGTGGATTTGGCCCTCTACGACTGCTGTGAGCGGTTTTTGGAAGGAACTCTGACCTATGGGGACCTGCAGGTAGCCGGTTTGAAGGAGGGCATGGTGGGCCTGGTGAAAAACGAGCGGTATACAGCCGCTGTTCCGCAGGAAATACGGAACCATATCGACAGCGTGGAGGCGCAGATCGTGGACGGGACGCTTCAAGTGGAGTCCGGCCTGAAGCGGTATACGTCTCAGGATACGCTCAACGCCCTCATCGACAGCCTGGACCCCACAAAGTAAGTATGGCGGAGTTATTGCAGATGCGGAACATCACCATGCGCTATGCCAATGGTGTTCTTGCCAACGACAATGTGAATTTTTCCCTGGAAGAAGGGGAGATCCACGCAATCGCGGGGGAAAACGGCGCAGGGAAATCGACCGTTATGAAGATCCTCTGCGGCGCGCAGAGCCCCACGTCCGGGGAAATCCGGTTCTGCGGGGAACCGGTGCAGGTATCCTCCCCCAAGGCGGCCGCCGCCCTGGGAATCGGGATGGTCTACCAGCACTTCATGCTGGTCAACGAATTTCCGGTCTATCAGAATATTTTTCTGGGGGCCGAGCTCTGCGATAAGCGGGGCGTTCTGGACAAAAAGCGGATGATTCAAAAAACCCGGGAGCTCTCGGAGAAGTACGATATGGCGGTGGACCCGGAGGCGCTGTGCGGCGCGCTGCCCGTGGGCGTGGCCCAGAAGGTGGAAATCCTGAAGGCGCTGGCCCGGGGCTCCCGGCTGCTGATTCTGGACGAACCCACCGCCGTGCTGACGCCCCAGGAGACGGAGCAGCTCTTTGCGCAGCTCCGTAAGATGCGGGAGGACAAGCGCTCCATCGTCATCATCACCCATAAGCTGAAGGAGATCGCCGCCCTGTGCGACAGGGTGACGATCATGCGCCAGGGGAAGGACATGGGGACTTATCGCGTCTCCGATGTAACCGAGGAGGATATTTCCCGGCTGATGGTGGGCAGCGGCGTTTCCCTTACCCTGGACAAGCCCGCCGCCCGGCCGGGCGAGGTCCTGGTCAGAGTGAAGGATCTGACGGTTCCGGGGGCGGGCGGGAAAAATCGGGTCGACCATGTGAGCTTCCAGGCCAGACGGGGGGAAATCCTCTGCCTGGCCGGCGTGGAGGGCAACGGCCAGCAGCAGGTGGTGGAGTGCCTTACCGCCATCAGCAAGCGGTATTCCGGGGAGATCCAGGTCATGGGCCGGGATATCCGCCAGGCACGGACCTGGGACGTCCGGGCCATGGGGGTATCCCATATCCCGGAGGACCGGATGGCCATGGGGACGGACCAGAACGCCTCCATCCTGGAGAACCTGATCGCCGTTTGCGCGGAGAAGGAGAGCCGGCTGGGCCTGGTTCCCTATGGGGCCCTGGCCAGGCGCGGGGAACGGCAGATGCGGGCGTATGCCGTCAAGGGCAGTCTGCGGGACGGCATTTCCAGCCTCTCCGGAGGGAATATGCAGAAGGTGGTTATTGCCCGCGAGCTGGAAGGGGACCCCGCCGTGGTGGTGGCCGACCAGCCTACCCGGGGCGTGGACGTGGGGGCCATCGCCTTTATCCACAGGCAGCTGGTCCGCATACGGGACCAGGGGAGCGCGGTCATCCTTGTTTCCGCCGATATGGCGGAGGTTTTCAATCTGGCCGACCGCATTCTGGTGTTTCATGAAGGGGAGATCGCCGCCGAGATCACCGATGTGAAGCGTGCGACAGAGGAGCAGCTGGGACGGTACATGCTGGGATTAGAAAGATCGGAGGTGTCCGCAATTGAACCGTAAGCTGATGGACGGAGTCCTGCGCCGCCGCCTCCGGCGCTCCCTGCTGCGCACCGGGATGACCGGGGCCGCCGCCCTTTTGATTGCCATGGGGATTCTGGCCCTTTCCTGCGCGGCGGCGGGATATGATGCCGCCGGGACCTTCCGGCAGTTCTTCCTGGGGCCTGTGGAGTCCTCTTATGAGATAGGAGAGGTCCTGCTGGAATGCGTTCCGCTCCTTTTTACCGGCACGGCGGTATGCATTATGAACCGGTGCGGACAGTTTAACATGTTTGTAGAGGGCGGATTTTTCCTGGGGGCCTTTGTGGCCGGCGTCCTGGCGCCGGCGCTTCCGGCCGGTATGCCGATGATCCCCGTCCTGTGCCTGCTGGCGGCGGCGCTGGTTTGCGGCGCGCTGGGGTATATTCCCGCCAAGATGAAGGCGTCCCTGGGGGTGGACGAGTTTGTCTCCTCCCTGATGCTCAATTATATCGTTTTCTGGGTTGTCATGTATCTCCTCCACGAAGTCTTTGGCGATCCGGATGCCGTGAACAAGACCCGGTACCTGGAGGATTACATGAAGCTCCCCTTTCTGGACGAGTCGATCCGGCTGTCCGGCAATCTGCTGATTGCGGCGGGCGCATGCCTGCTGGGCGGGCTGTTCCTCTTCCGCACCAAATGGGGCTATACCATCCGCATGACCGGCGACAATCCCCGGTTCGCCGGATACAGCGGCCTTCGCAGCGGGCAGGCTGTCGTCTATTCTCAGGTCATCGGAGCCATGACCGCCGGCTTCGGTGGGGCCGCGTTCCTGCTGGGCAGCTATTACCGCTTTGAGTGGACCGCCCTCCCCAATTATGGCTTCGACGGGTTCGTGGTGGCCATCATTGCCGGGAACAATCCGTTCTATGTGCCCTTTGCCGCGCTGTTTCTGTCCTATCTGCGGGTGGGCGCCCTTCAGACTGCCCGGATGGGTTCCGTGCCCAATGAGCTCATTTATGTGATCCAGGCGGTCATGATTATCCTGTTTGGTGCAAAAACCTTCGGAGACATGCTGAAGCGGCGGGGAGGGAAAAAGGTATGATGCAGTTTGTTTTTTCACAGCAGTTTCTGGCTTCCTCCATTTCCTATGCCCTGCCGATCGCCTTTGCGGCCCTGGCCGCCCTGATTTCCAAGAAGGCCGGCATCGTCAGCATCAATATTGAAGGGGCGATGTCTGTGTCCGCGCTGACCGGAGCGCTGGTATCCAGCTTTTCGGGCAGCTGGGCCCTGGGACTTGCCTGCGCCGTTCTGGCGGGCGTGATGATGAGCATGCTCTTGGCGTTTTCGGCCCTGAAGCTGGGAACCGACAGCTTTCTCTCCGGTATTGCGCTCAATACGCTGGCCTCAGGCGCGTGCGTGCTGATAATGTACATTGTATTGGGGGTGAAGGGGGATACCTCGGCGGCGCCATCGGCGATGCTTCCCGTCATTCGAATTCCCGTGCTTTCCAAAATCCCAATACTCGGGGTCCTGTTTGAGCAGAATATCCTCTTTTATGCCGCGCTTCTCAGCCTTGGGGCGGTTACGTTCCTGCTGGGCCGCACAAAACTGGGGGTGGACATCCGGGCTACCGGCTTCCACGCGGAGGCGGCGGAATCGGTGGGGATCAAAACCGGGCGGGTCAAGACGGCCGCCCTTGCATTCTGCGGCATATTCTGCGGCTTGGGCGGAGCGTATCTCTCCATGGCCAGCCTGGGCTATTTCTCGGCGGGGATGGTTTCGGGCCGGGGCTTTATCGGCATTGCCGCCGAGGCAATGGGCATGGGCATTCCCTGGCTGTGTATGGCGTTCAGCTTCCTTTTTGGCGCGGTGGATTATTTTGCCGTTGGCAGCCAGACGGTTTTGTCCGCGCCCTATGAACTTTTGAACACCCTCCCCTATGTTATGACGATGGCTGCCCTTGCCGTTTATGCGGCCGCTGCCAAGAATCGTGCCGGCAGGCAGAAGGAGTGATGAAATTCCATGAGTAAGAAAAAAGCGTGGGAGTTTGAGCTTGAGGTCATGAACGGCTCCATGCCCGTGATCCTTTCGGAGGAGGAGCAGACCTGGAGCGAGGAATTTGATGTCGAGGCCATTGAAAAACGGAATATCCGTTTGAGATGGGAGAGCCATGTGCCCGGTTCGGGAGCGGAGGAGCATGTGATTGTAGCGGCCATGCAGGCTATGCACAACATGGGGTACGACGTGTCCCAGGCGGAGGAGCTGATCGACAGCGGACTGCAGGCGTTCCGGGATGACGATGTAGCGGAAATGTCCCGGCTCTATTCTAGGGTGCTCCACCTCCTCTCCCGGGCCCCCAAGGACCCCGGCCATCCCTACTGGAGCTACCGGATCTACGACAGCTACGAACAGTACCGCCGGGCGGTAAGCTTCCGGACGTACGCCTGCGACATCGATTCTTCCGATTACTGGGAGCGGACCCATCTGGGGTGGGTGGCGCAGATCTGCGCGGGAGCTCTGGGCACCGCCATTGAGGGCTATAAGACCGACAATATCCGCAGGGTATTCGGGGAGATCCGGGATTACCCCCGGGCCCCGAATACGTTCAATGACGATATCACCTATGAGATCGCCTTTCTGAAGGCGCTGGAAAAGCGGGGCGGGGCGCTGTCCAGCGCCGATATCGCCGAGCAGTGGATCGCGCTTATTCCCACAGGCTGGACGGCGGAGGAGATTGCGCTGAAAAACATCCGCCTGGGCGTATATCCGCCGGAGAGCGGCTATCGGAGCAATCCGTACCGCGAGTGGATCGGGGCGCAGATGCGGGGCGCGGTCTGCGGCATGGTAGCGCCCGGGAACCCGGAGCTGGCCGCCCGCCTGGCCTATATGGACGGGGTGGTTTCCCACCACAATAACGGCGTTATGGGGGAAATCTTCAACGCTGTGCTGGTTTCCCTCGCCTATGTGAAAAGCGATATCCGGGAGCTGGTCCAGGAAACCTTCCAGGCCATCCCGAAGGACTGCGAGTACTACAGCGTGATCGACTACGCGATGGGGCTGTGCAGGTCCTGCGGGGACTGGGAGGCTGCCTGGCGGCAGTGCGAGGAGCGGTTCAAGACCTATAACTGGATTCACGCCTACCCCAACGCGGCGGCGCAGGTGATTGCGCTCTGGTATGGAAGCAGCTTTGACGAGATGCTCCATATCATCGCCATGGAGGGCTACGACGTGGACTGTAATGCCGCCCAGATTGCCACCGCCTACGCCATTCTGGAAGGAAAGCTCCTCGCCCCCCGGTGGACGGACCCGATTGGGGACAGGCTGGAAACCTATATGCGGGGCATCCGGGAAACCAGCATTCGGGAGCTGGCGGCGTACACCTGCCGCATGGCGCGAAAGGCGCGGGAGATCAAATGATGAAGAAAGTGTTCGTATTTGGCAGCCTCAATATGGATCTGGTCGTCAACAGCCCCTGCCTTCCCCAGGCGGGAGAAACCATGTATGGGACCGGCTTTTTCACCAATCCCGGCGGAAAGGGTGCAAATCAGGCCGTTGCCTGCGGCAGACTGGGAGCCGAAACCTACATGGGTGGGGCCGTGGGCGCGGACAGCTTTGGCGAAGCCCTTGTGGAGGGGCTGAAGGGCTGCGGCGTGAACACCGGCGCGATTCGGGCGGTTCCGGATTGTTCCAGCGGCATCGCCGTCATTCTTGTGACGGAGGGCGATAACCGCATCATTCTGGACGGAGGGGCCAACGGCCAGGTAACGGCCGAGGACGCCGACCGGCTTTTGGAACAGGCCGGGGAGGGGGATCTTTTCCTGTGCCAGCTGGAAAACCCTGTTGAGGCCGTCGGGTACGCCATGAAAGCGGCCCGGCGCCGGGGGATGTATGTGATTTTGAATCCCGCCCCCATGAATGTGATGGTCAGGGAATACCTGCCCTGCTGCGATATGCTGGTACTCAATGAGACGGAGTTTTCCATGCTGGGCAGGGACTCCCTGGCGGCGGGGAGCAGGCGGCTGCTGGATATGGGAATCAAGGACGTCGTTCTCACGCTGGGCGCGAAGGGATACTGCCATACGACCAGGGGAGAGATCGTCTGTACGGAGGGCGTTCCGGTAAAGGCGGTGGATACGACCGCCGCGGGGGACACGTTCTGCGGCGCTTTGGCGGCCGGCCTGGCGGGGGGAAAAACCGTCGGGGAGGCGCTGCAGTTCGCAAACAAAGCGGCCGCGATCACGGTTACCCGCAGGGGCGCGCAATGCTCCATTCCTACATTCCAGGAAGTATTTGACCGATACGGAGGCTGACCAAACGGACGGCGGGACCGCCGGAGGGGTGTGCGGCGGAAGCGGCTGCCGCGGCGGATTCCGCGTCCGGTATGCGCCAATTTTGATTCGGCGCGCGGAAACGCGTGGATTTCCTCAACTTCCCCCTTGACAACCAGGGGAGAATCCTGTAAAATACTCGCAAGTGAATAAGAAAAGCGATGACGAAGACGGACGGGGCCCTCTGTCCACAGAGAGCCGGGTATCGGTGGAAGCCCGGCGGCGGAAC
>OFFY01001596.1_pt1 | contig 18291 bp, 18 predicted proteins | sample 1521481 | NCBI WGS metagenome assembly OFFY01 (sample SAMEA3504117, study PRJEB24116) | mouse gut metagenome | biome: mouse gut; feature: mouse-associated habitat; material: faeces | place: Denmark | collected 2011
TGGGAGGTTAAGCCTAAAATCATTAGCCTCGTTATAATTTTTTGCGGAATTTAGGATGTAAGAGTAGTATAGATACGGTTGTTTTTCTATGCATATTTCAAGATAACGTATATGACGGTAGGCAATTTGCTTTTCTCATCGTGAAATAAGCCCATAATAATGTTTTCTCATCAATTTTTGAGTTGAATATTGTGATGTAGATGTAGAAAACACTTATAATTATCAGTTTTTGTAGGGATAAAATAGAATAAGTATTTAAATTTGCCAGCTAAAAATATATAGAGATTTGATGGAGATGTAAGAAGTCTATTTAGTAATTGTAGAGAAATGAACTTGGAAAAAGGAGAATCTATGAAAGAATTAATAATAGTCAATTAGATAGGAGATGGTTTGGGTCAATTTGGAGAGAACTATTTATTTTGACATAAAAAATACATGTAGGGAAGGACATTGCTTTAATTATAGAAAGAACAATACACTATATGAGGTATTGTTCTTTAAGAGCAAATTCAGTTTTTTTCACTATTGGTTATTTCTTCTACCTGTTCAAATAGTTCACCAATTGAAACATTTAAAATCCGGCTGAGTTTATCCAGAGTCTCAAATCTTATGCTGGAAGTTTCGTTATCGACAATCTTTTGAAAATTTCGGTAACTCATCATATCCATGCGTTTATAAAGCCAGTATTTCGTATGGCCCTGTTCTTCCAGTATTGCTAAAATGCGTAATCTTACCATGTATTCACATCCTTTTTCTCAAATTATAATCGGTATAGGATCTTTAAGTAATTTGCTTAGGAATAAGGGATTTATACATAAAGTATGCTTGCGTATCTTGCGTATACATAATATAATTGGATTAGTTTATAATACAAAGAAATGGAAACAAAATATAATGTACTAAGATGAAAAATATGTCTATTAGAATTTTAAAAGAGAGAAGAATAATGTTAGCCAGGAAAGGATGGTGTAAGTGTCGAACAAAGAAGTAGAATCTTTGCGTATCCATGTAGATGAGAGACTGGATGCGATAGAAAAATTGATAAACATCTCACTTTTATCTTCCGTAATGGATCAGATGGATAAAGTTTGTCAACAGGATGGGATGCAGAAGTCTGATCAACAAATCGATGAGTTGAAAGAAATACTTCATCAACATGCTTTTAAATTGGATAAGAATGAAATTCATGGAGACAAGGTGGCAGTATATATCAAAAGCCTGGATCAGGTGAGTATTTCGAAAGTGCGTCTGATGTCAGTTGCGGTTCAGAGAATGGATCGGGATTTAATACCTGTATTTCTATTTGAGAGGCTTAATGGGAATCAAAGAAAAAGAATGTTGGAAGAACGTATATCGTTCTGTGTTCCAAATAAAGAATTATATATTACCGGATAGGAGAAAGTAATGGGAGATACAATGAATACTGTACTTGTGCAGTCTCATGAGATTATGGATTTGTTTGAAACCCTTCAAGCAGCAGATTCTAAAATGCAGATACAATCGATAGTTGATTCGAATTTTCCGACACATGGCGAATTGAGAAGCAATGAGATTTGTTTTTACAGAGTAAACCAGTTGGTTTTTGATGAAGATTATCCTCATAGAGAGGCATTTGAAAATGTTTTATCATCCATGGATAATAAGTCGTTTAATTTTGTCTATGTATTGACAGGAACAGCGCAGGGAATCGAGCTTTGCATAGGCGTAGTCAAAAATCAAAATGAAAACATACCTGTTCTTGGTAAAAAATTGTCTGCAGTTAATTATGGTGAAATTATTGCAAATGTGTTTGCAGGTAATTTTAGCGGCAGCAGTTTGGAAAAGTTGAAGACACGGGATTTAGATAAACTTGTGGGAAGCGGAATCCAGAAATATGAAAACGCCGGAGTCATTTTAGGCATTCCAGCAGTCAACGAGAAGGAAACGGGCGAAAAATATGACTTTCAGGGGATTGACAGATTGATCAACAGTATGCTGGGGTTGGAGTGGCGATTAGTGATTGTTTGTGAACCAGTGCCAAGGCAGGAAATCCTTGATTTAAGAAAAAATGTATATGAATTGTATAATCGGTTATCGGTCTGGGCTAAGAGGACAGTACAGCATTCTGTGAATGATTCAACAGGAATCTCTTTTGGTGAGAATACCTCGGATTCCAGAGGTGAAAGTCAGGGATATAATACAAGTGATACGAGAACCCATACCAGAGGGACTGAATCAAATAACACAGGTTCTCAACATCAGAGCGGCCGGTCAGAGTCTCATGATAAAAGTCATTCCAAAGGCACCAACAAAGGTGTCAGTATCAATAAGGGTTCTTCTGATTCTGTGACAATTGAGATAGCCAATAAACACGCAGAAGAAATAATGCAGTACATAGGTGATGATTTATTAGATCGGCTGAATACAGGATTCAGTAAAGGACTGTTCAGGACATCTATTTATTACATGGCTGAGGAACCTACTCATGCATACCGCTTGAAATCAGCGATCAGGTCGCTGTTTCAAGGAGATAAAGCGGCATATAGTCCGCTGATAGCTCAGGATATCGATCTGACAAAAGGAAAAAATTTTAATATATTAAGAACATATCAAAATCAATATGTTGCAGATCCTTATGTTTCCAATGATACCTTGATGTTGCTTGGAAGGCCTTTCAATGGAAATAATATGGGTCTAAATACTTATCTGACAACAGAAGAGATCAGTCTGATTGCCGGTCTGCCACAAAAGGAAGTACCAGGATTGGCACTCAAAGAAGGAGTAGAGTTTGGATTAAACGAAGATGATATCAGGCTGGAAAAATCTATTAATCTGGGTTGGATGATGCAGCGTGGCAGGCAATTGGACATTCCGTTTTTTCTGTCAAAAGACAGTATGGCAAAACATACTTTTATTGCAGGGGTAACTGGAAGTGGAAAGACGACTACTTGCCATAACCTTCTTGAAGAAGCGGAGCTGCCTTTTTTGGTGATTGAACCAGCGAAGACAGAGTACAGAACATTGATCCGCAGAGATAAGGATATTACGGTATTCACGTTGGGAAATGAAACGGTTGCACCTTTTCGGATCAATCCGTTTGAATTGATAGAGGGAGAAATCATATCTGCCCATGTTGATATGTTGAAGGCAACTTTCACATCAGCATTTCCGATGGAAGCATCGATGCCGCAATTATTAGAGGAAGCAATCTACAAGTGTTATGTTGATAAAGGTTGGGATGTAAATACAAATAAGAACATAAACTACGATGATGCATCACAATGGAAAGCCTTTGCACCAGGAGCTGACAGTTTCCCTAAAATGTCAGATTTATTATCCGTTATGAAGGAGATTGTGGAAAGCAAAGGGTTTAGTGAGCAAATGAAGTCGGACTATATTGGTTCTCTGGTGAGCAGACTGTCTAATCTTACAGTAGGATCTAAGGGAAGCATGTTAAATTGCCAGTACTCTACAGACTTTCGATATATTGCACATAACAATGTGATTTTGGAGATGGAGGAATTAAAATCACCAGAGGATAAGGCGTTGTTTATGGGGTTCATATTAAGCAGACTTTCAGCGGTGATCAAAGAGGAACATCGAAGGAATCATGCATTCAAACATTTGACCTTGGTTGAAGAAGCACACAGGTTACTTTCGAAAGTAGAGTATGGTGACAGTGGTTCCAAGAAAGGAGCGGTCGAGACATTTACGGATTTACTTGCTGAGGTACGTAAATATGGCGAGGGTTTGATCATAGTGGACCAGATTCCAAATAAACTTGCCCCGGAAGTATTGAAAAATACAAATACAAAAATCATTCATAAAATATTGGCAAGAGATGATAAAGAAGTGGTTGGGGATACAATGCTTATGGATGATAAACAGAAAGAATATCTTTCTGCATTATCAGTAGGAGAGGCGATTGTATTTTCCGAGCAGACAGACAAACCTGTGCATGTCAAAATTCATCGAAAAACAGATACCAATGAGGAACAGATTGAAGATGAATTAGTAAAACAACGTTTTGATGAGAAACGAGAGAGTCTGGGAAGCTGTTATCAGAATATGGATATTGTGGCAGTCTATCCACAGTTTGATCTGCTGGCAAGGGAGCTTTCTCATGCAGAGATAAATATAGAGCGATGCAATGCAATGAAAAAAGCTGTGAACGGATTGGTAGAAAAAATCGGAAAAGAGAAAAAAGAAATTTGGAAAGAACTCATTAAAATGAGAGAGGAATATTATAGTAAAGCAATTAAAAGCTCATTTGACCAGTCTGTGAGAATAGATGAGTTGACAAAATTTTTTGTCAATGAATTTGAGAAGAGTGACTTAAATTTTAAAGATATGTACAAAAACTATACAAAACCAATACATGTATACTTAGGATAAGGAGGAATTAATATGTTTGGGATTCTAACAGGGGTAGTGGGAGCAATCGCAGGAGCGGTAGGTTCAGTTGTGGCAGCGGCAGGTACAGTGGTTAAATCACTGGCAGTTGTCGGTTTGGCGGTCGATGGATTGAAAAAAATGGGTGGTGTGCTGATGAATCTGGCAAAGGCGCTTGGTCTGATCAAACCACAGATTCAGGTTGACCAACTGGGGGATAAAGCAATACAAAGCGGGTACGACCCAGAACAGTATGATTCTTATGCAGAATATGTAAAAGCTGTAGAAGAGTTTGACGATTTAGATGAGGAAAGATCTAAGATGATTCCGGAAGAGGAAAAGATTCGGAAAGGAATGGAACTGGCAACTGGAGTTATGATCGAAAAATATAAAGATCATCCAGTGGATAAATTGTGTGTTGAAGTTGGCAATAGACCGGATTTTTTCACAGAAGGTGCTTTAGACGAACTTGGAAAACTGATCGATACAGATAGCAATTATATTTCTGATATCGCAGGGTATCTTGACGGTTCTTTGAAGGATGACAATAAAATGGATGAGGTGGTCGGAACGCTCTCAGATATATTTAAGGCAGGAAATCCAGATATCAGTGATGACGCTGCCTTAGAAGCGGTTTTTAAAGCGCGTAAATAGGGGGATGGAGGATAAAATGCAGGCGTTATATATGATCATTGGAAGAAATGCATTATTTTTATACGAAAGGGACGGAGCGGAATATAATCGGTTATTTATCGAGGGTAATCCAGAATTTCGTTATCAAAATAATAGTGTGCGAAAAGATATTGAAGATATGTTAAAGTCAGTGATGGAGGAATACAATCTTGACAGTGGTTCTGACCATTGTTCAGAGATTGCATTTACTGTAGTTGCGAATGCGGATGCTGTTGTTACGAAGGATGCAGTCGAAACACTTGGAGAGTATCTATCCCAAATATATAAGCTGGATTCACTGATACCGGATATTATAAAAGAATTATATGCGGATGAAAAACTCCTGATAAAAGAATATGGGGTTAATTTTGACGGAATTAACTATAGGATGGTAAATGGAACACTACAGAAAGCAGAGTATGATCTGTTAGGATATACACTACAGGAGGATGCTCTAATAAGGCACATCGGATAGGAGTGAACATGAAATACCGGGTAATGATTTTTATAGCAAAAGAAAGACTAGCTGCAATTGATATCAGAGCAGATGAAAAAGCTGATATCATCAGTGTTGACGGTAATGTTACGATGGAGTTCGCATCGGAAAAACAGATTAGGGAGTTTTGTCAGCATATCAAAGACTATTATAATGTTGATTTGTTTTCAGATCTTGAGATGGAAATTTCCATCTTGAGATTTGATGCTGTAATGAAAGATGTATTCCTGTTATTGGAAGAAATAAAAGATGCGGCAGAATACAATCTTGTGAGTGTGGAAAAGCTGCTTCCGTGGATCGCCATAAAAGAGGGTTTGATTAAAGTTGGAACTGCTATACAGGTGAAAACATTTGAACTTGTTTATACTGTCAGTCTGGGAAAAGATATGGTTTTGAAATGCCAGATTGGTGGAACAGATAAGCGATCATATGAGTTTCCGATAGAGAAATTTTCTGAAAATTATCGTTTGGGTAAAGGTGGCCTGCTTGGTTATGAGGATGAAAAGAACACGTTACTTAAAAAGTTCAATGCAGAGTTGACTCAGAATCAACAGCGGATCATTGAATTGGAAAACCTGTTGTCTGAGGAAAAAAAGAAAAGAAAAATCGTAGAAGATAACTTGGAAAAAAGTACTGCTGAAATGGATAAAATCAGAGATGAGAGAGAGCGCAATGCAAATAGATGTATCTGCAAACTCTTACGTAAAGATAAAGAACAACAAATGGACCTTATTACAAGTATTTTTATGTCATCTATAGGTGGTTTTAAGGATACGTATACTGTCATGCATTGCTGTGAGAATACCGAAATTGTGAAACAAGGACAGAGAATAGCGAATGTAGCAGTAGTGCGATTAGGAAGTCGGAAGCTGGAATTAGATTTTGTGATTAAAGCAACAAAAGCAGGGCGGATATTTTGGCTATATGAAACAGCATCTGAACTTGAATATGGAATACCTATAGCCTTGATCGGAGATTTGGCGGATACAAAAGAAGATGTTATGAGATGGTACGAAAAGAACAAATAGGAGGTACGGACTGATGAATGCTGGAAAGATTTGTCCTGCATGTGGGAGCGAACATAAAGAGGTGAGGTATTTTTGCGCAGAATGCGGTTCGTTTCTTGATGCAGAAGAATTTGAAAATAAAAATCTGTATGCAGTCCCGGAAATTAAAATTAAGCGGATTTTAGAAAATTTGAAGTACACACCACATAGTAAAATTATTTGGAGTGATACAGTAGATTTATATGCAAAGAAAGCTGAGGAGTACAGGGCATTGACTGCTTTGCCAGAATTGGCAGCAAGTCTAAATGTAGAAATGCCGGAAAAGTTGGATCGTTTTTTAGAGTTATGTCGCAATCCAAAGTTTGAGATTGCGTTTGTAGGAACGATTAAGACGGGAAAGTCAACATTGATCAATTCTCTGCTTGGACATAACTATGCTTCAATGGCAGTTACACCGGAAACAGCAGCGTTAACGAAGTTTCGCAGCAGTCCAAGAGACTACATAAAAATAGAATTTTACACGTCTCAGCAATGGGATAGATTATGGGCATCCAGAACTTCGGCGGCGGATGCCTTTACAAGAGAATATAAGGAATTGAAGGCTGACATACAGAGAAAGAAATGGGTCGGACATGCTCCTATATATAAGGAAGTGGCTAATGCAGATATTGAGAAAGAATTATCGATTTGGTCATCTTCAAGATATGCAGAACATTATTTTGTTCGGGAGATAGAAGTAGGAATATCATCATTGCCGAAGGATTTTCCGAAACAAGTAGTATTTGTGGATACGCCGGGATTATCAGATCCTGTAGAATATCGCTCTGCGATTACCAGACAGTATATCAGAAACGCAAATGCAGTTTTTGTCTGTGTTGAAGCAAAGAAATTACAGAAAGATGAAATAGATACCATTGCCTCTGTCTTTTCCTTTTCTTCTCATAATAAGAGCAAGGTACATATCATTGCGACACACTGGGATAAGTTGAATAATCCTGTCACAGATTGGAAAAATGAAAAGGAATGGATGAAAAGACAACTGGTTGGAAAAGGTTTCTTTGATACAGCAGAAATGGCGGAGACTAATATCATGCATTCAGCCGCGTATATTTTCAATTTATGCCGGGACTATGCAAAACTGGAATATGAAGAAGAAATACCTCTTATACAATTTGCGCTAGCAATGCGTATGGATTTGAAAAATTTAAAGAGTTATTTACCTGATATAATGAAATTGACTAATATTGCTAATATTGAAAAAGTCATAAAAGAAAAATTAGCAGGGAAGTATCAAACATTATTGTGTCAGGACATTGAACGGGAATATAAAGATATTATCTATACATTAAAGCGTGTTGCAACGGAAAGGAAAAAAGAAACAGGAGAAATTATCGAAACTTCTTTTGCGGATAGACAGGAAGTGGAGAAGAAATTAGATGAACAAAGGCATAATTATATGGAAATTCAAAAAAACAGGGAAGAATTAACAAAGATTTTACATATGGTAGAAGAGAGTACACGGAAACGTTTAAATCAATCTTTGGCACTGTGATCATCGACAGACGGTAGGTTAGAATATGAGAATACAGAAGATTGCCGAACTATGTGGATATGAATTTTGTGGATTAGATTGTGATATTAAAAACCTCTCTTATGCTGATACCGCATCTGAGGATTCTCTGGCAATTATCCATACGCAAAAAGAGTTTTCATCTACAAACGCAGAGGCTGTATTAATGGAACCAAGGTTTATCAAAACCGATAAAACTATTTTGCTGGTTTCAGATCCATTGGATGTTGCTGCTGTTAAGATTGCAATGCTGCTGGTGCAAAACGGAGAAGCAAAACTATACAGTAGAAATGTATATAGCAATATAAATGGGTTTTATATTGCTGATAATGTGATGATTGGTGAAGGGACGGATATTTCCCCAAATGTATTTATAGATGAGGACGTTAAGATTGGAAAACATTGCTGGATAGAGCCAAATGTACAAATTAAAGGTGGCAGTGTGATCGGAGATGAAGTGCATCTTATGTCAGGTTGTATTATAGGTGCTGATAGTTTTTGTCATTATTATGATACGGAATTAAGAACTTTTCCAGGAATTGGGAAAGTAGTTATAGGAGATCGGACACAAATTGGCTGTCACACAGTCATTCAGAGAGGAACTTTTTCTGACACACTGATTGGATCAGGGAATAGAATAGGAAATTTGGTTGATATAGGACATGATGTGTGGATTGGAGACAACTGTAAGATCGTATCGCAGACAGGAATAGCAAGTCGTGTTTGTATAGGAAATATGGTAGAGATTTATGGACAGACAGGAATAGCAAATTATGTCACGATAGGAGATCGAGCAGTGATCATGGCACAGTCTCTTGTTACCAAAAGCATAACAGCTGGTGAAAGAGTATCTGGCAGATATGCCAGAAAGCATAGTGATGCACTTAGAAAACAGGTAGAAATGAACAAAATGTGTGAGGTGAGAACATGGGAACAATAGGGGCAATAGTAGGAGCAGTAGCAGGGGCAGGGGCTTTAATAGCAGGTGTCAAAAGTATATTTGGCGGGAGCAGTAGTTCTGATTATAGCCCCAGAGCATCGATAACAGCAGCACATGCAAAATCTAATGCAGATATTTTAGCGGAATTGAAAGCGGAAGTTCGGGGTGTAACAGAAAAAAATGAGAAAAAGATTCTTGATAACATTAATGAGTCAATGAATAGGCTGCTTAAAGTTTTAGATGAGATTAATCAACAGACTTTTGGGGGCAAATGTCTAAATATCAATGTTAAGGAAATACAGAGTAAAAATGATGCTCTAAAAAAAGAAGTGGTCGGGTTCATTGGCAATTATATGGATAACAGACTGGTTCTTAGTGATCATGAATTATCTGAGATTTTGAAGATAATTGATGATAAAAAGAGGAAGAAAAAATTTGATGCTTTCTATAGTAAGTTACAAAGGCAGGCTGTAGATAAATTGAAGTCAAAAATAGAAATAACCGTTCATAAACAGGAGGAAGTGATCAGGAAAGAAATTCAGAATCGTTTGGCTGAAGTGGATAAAAATATGCAGGAGGCAACAAATGCATATGAAGAAATCCTTCGCATGAAAGAAGAACAGGATGATTCTAAGATTGAGGAAAAACAGATACAATACTGTTATCAATATGAATTGTCAGAAATTTTATTGGGACAATTAGAGAGTTGAGGTGAGAAAATTGCTTTTCTTTGGACGAAAGAAGTTATATGAAATGGAAGCAAAGATAGACCGATTATCGCTGATACTGGAGAAACATATGCAAGATATCTGTGATAATGAAAAGAATGGACAACAATTACTTGCTGAACTGATAATTGAAAAGACAGAAACTATGGCTAATGAGGATAAGCGCAGGATAGAAGAGATAGAAATGCAATTACAGATCATTGAGGCTAAGATAGCTGATTTAGTAGATCGAAATATTGATGCGATTAAAAACCTGGCTCAAACTCAGAAGATACATGATAAGTCGCAGAAAGATATGTTTAATGATATCAATAAAATTATAGGAGAAGAGCAGGTAATAGAGAAAGAGAACATTGAAAAGCTGGATTTAATAGAAAACGAGATTCGAATGTTGCTGGTAAATAGTGTGATGGATCAATTAGACAGGAAAGAAAGTGAAGGGGTCTCTTTTTAGCAACTATTTGAAGTTGACAGCTGATGGCTGGATAGCAAAAGAAGAAAGGACAATACACAAATGGTCACGTTCATTCCACCCTACATGGGCGAAGAAATTAAAAGCAGCGCAGAAAAAAAGATGTACAATGTCCTCCAGAAACTGGAAATGGAGAATGCCTGTATTCTGCATTCTCTGGGACTTCCGAAACATAAGACTAAGATATACGGTGAGATCGATTTTGTGGTAGTCTGCGAGAGAGGCGTTGCATGTTTGGAGATTAAAGGGGGACGTGTCGAGTGCCGGAAGGGTAAATGGTTTTTCATTGATCGCTACGGAGTGAAACGTTATAAACCGGAAGGGCCGTTCGCACAAGTGACAGGCAATATGTTCAGTCTGCGGGATGTGTTGAGAAAGAGATTTGGCGATGAACCTTACATAAAAAATCTTCTTATGGCTTGTGGTGTTGTATTTCCGGATATCCGTTTTGAATCTTCTTCACAGGAGATCATTCCTGAGATCATTTATGATAAAAAGACAGACAGTATCAATGAATATATGGAAAAAATGTTTGATTACTGGCAGGCAAGGCAGCATTATGAGCCGAAGAGACTGACGGCTTCTGAGATTGAGGATATTGTTGCTTTTCTGAGGGGAGAGTTTGTATTTATCCCGACTCTTGGCAGCCGTTTGGATACCGTTGAACAGCACTTGATCCGGATGACTTCTGAGCAGGTGCAGATCATGAATGCACTGGAAGAGAATGACCATCTTCTGGTCAGGGGAGGCGCTGGTACAGGAAAAACACTGCTCGCTGCTAATTTTGCCATGAAGCAGGCAGGTCAGGAGAAGAAAGTACTGTTTCTTACATATAATAAAAATCTGGCGAACAGTGTACAGCAACAGGCTGGAAAGTGTGAATTTCTTAAGATCATTAATATCCACGCTCTGTTTGGAGAATATATTCCGGTTGATGCGGAAAGCGTGGGAAAGAATGCACAGAAGTATTTCAGCGTGGATTTACCGGATGCCTTTGGGAGTTATTTGGAATCTATGGATACAGAGCAGCTTCTGGAATTACAGTATGACCTTCTGGTGATGGATGAAGGGCAGGATATTTTAAAGCCAAATTATCTGAAATGTCTGGACCGCCTGCTTAAAGGAGGATTTGAATCTGGAAGGTGGGCTGTTTTCTATGATGAAAAGCAAAATATCTATAATCCGGAATATCAAGAGGGCCTGGATAGCATCATGTCTTATCCGAGTACAAAATTTAAATTATTTGTGAACTGCAGAAATACTATCCAGATCGGTACGTACAGTGCTAAGATCAGTGGCGTAGAATCAGATACATTTATCAGGGAAAATGGAGAAGAGGTTCAGAAAATCGTATATATCAATGAAAATGATTTTGGCAGGAAGATGAAAGATATTCTTAAGAAATTGGAGGATGGGCAGGTTTCTATGAACGATGTTGTATTCCTGTCACCTAAACGGTATGAAAATTCTCTGCTCAATAAAACGGATATTCAGGTTAATGTGCTTGGCAGTGAAGCGCACGATAATGAAGAAGTACCGATCTATGCGACGATTCAGGGATTTAAGGGACTTGATTCTAAGGTGGTTATTTTATTTGGCATGGAAAATGTCCGGGATGATATTTTTTCAAAATACATTTATATAGCAGGAACCCGGGCAAGGACGCTGCTGTATATTGTGGGATCTGAGGAATTCTGGAACAAAGGAGCTTTTTCATGACAGAACAGAAATCTTCCAAAAACAACCGCATTCTCAGCCTGTACGTCAGCCTGTGTGAAGGAAAGGTGATCAATAAATCAGAAGCAGCAAAAAAGTTCAATGTGGACGAGCGCTCCATCCAGCGCGACATTGACGATATTCGGGCATTTCTGGATGAACAGAGAACAGGAGACTTTGCAGACAACCGCACGATAGAATATGACCGCAGTAAAAAGGGGTTTATCATGGCCGGGGAGGAAGGTTCGATGATGTCGAACAGTGAGATACTGGCGGTGAGCAAGATCCTGCTGGCGAGCCGTGCTTTTACCAAACGGGAGATAGGAAGTATCCTAAGGAAAATGATAGGAGGCTGTGTCCCGCTGAAAAACATGCAGCTGGTCAAGGAACTGCTTTCCAATGAGCGGTTCCATTATGTGGAGCTTCATCATAAAAGCTGTATTCAGGACAAGCTGTGGGAGCTGGGAGCGGATATCCAGGAACACAACCTGGTCGAGATCACTTATGCAAGGGCGGAGCATACAGAAGAGACGATTACACGCCTGATCGAGCCGATGGCACTTCTCTTTTCTGAGTACTATTTCTATCTGAACGCATTTATTGTAGAAAGACAGGCAGATGGAAGCTGCAAGCACAAGTATAGTTACCCGGCGATTTTCCGCATTGACAGGATCAAGACTTACAGTAAAGCGGGAGAGAAATTCCGGGTATCCTATGCAGACCGGTTTGAGGAGGGAGAATTCCGGAAACGGATCCAGTTCATGTATGCCGGGGAACTGATGCGGATTCAGTTGAGATTTTATGGAGAGAATCCGGAACCGGTGTTAGACAGACTGCCCACAGCGCGGATCATCGGGCAGAAAGACCATGAGTATACGATCAGTGCGGAGGTGTATGGAAAAGGTATCGTCATGTGGCTGTTAAGCCAGGGAAATAAGATCGAGGTGCTGCGCCCGGAAAGCCTGCGGCAGGAGATCAAGCAGAAAGCAGAGGAAATATTAAAGCTGTACAGTTAAATGTATAAGTCGGATATCTGAAATGATATATGATAGACAGGAATAGAGATAAGAGTCCCGGAGAAAATACTCCGGGATTTTTGTATCTGAAGATAAAATATGTTGAGAATGACAGGAAGTGTCATGCACATATTTTATACTTGTTTTAGAAATGCCTGAACAAAGGGTAGGAAAAAGGAAAGGAGACACTATGTTTGGAGGTCTGATCAATGCAGCAGAAAAAGAAGATAAGGATATTCTTATGAAGGAAAGCATGGATGATATCTGTGAAGCTCTGGAAAAGGAAATCCTGAAAAGCGATGCCGCCGATGAGGTGAAGCAGGACATGTTGATCCGGCTTAGAAAGCTGTGCGGTACAGAGACCAACATCATGCTGGTTGGCGCCACCGGATGTGGAAAGAGTTCTACGATCAACGCGCTGTTTTCCTGCAACCGGCAGGAGGAATATGTGGAAGCTGCCAAAGTCGGCAGCAGAGCAGATCCGGAGACAAGAGATATCGAGAGGTACAGGATCGGCAACCTGATCCTCTGGGACACTCCCGGACTTGGCGACGGGACGAAGATCGATGCGCACCACAGGGAAGTGATCATGGAGTTACTGCAGGAAGTGGATGAGGGAGAGGATGGAGAAAAGACTGCCCTGATCGATCTGGTACTGGTCATTCTGGATGGCTCTACAAGGGATCTTGGGACATCTTACCAGATATTGAATGAAGTGATCATTCCGGAATTGGGAGACGATACAGGACGCATCTTAATTGCCTTGAACCAGGTGGACATTGCCATGAAGACAGGCAGGCACTGGGACTATGAAAAGAATGAGCCTGATGATACACTCAAAGCATTTTTGGAGGATAAGGTAGCATCCATACGGACGCGTATCAAAGAGGACACCGGACTGGATATCACGCCTGTCTATTATTGCGCGGGTTACAAAGAAGAGTCTGGCGCTGTGGTTTATCCATATAATCTGTCAAAACTTCTTTATTACATATTAAACTCGCTTCCGGTGGAAAAGAGAGCGGCAGTTTTTGGCGGATTAAATACTGACGCAGAGCAGTATGAATACAACGATGACGACATGGACTATAACGAGAGAGTGGTGGCGAGCGCCGACAGCATGGCTGATTATGTGGCGGAAGGGATCAACAATGGGGCAGTCGCAGGTTTCTGTATCCTTGGAGCGCCGGGAGCGGCAGTCGGGATGGCGGTCGGCGCATTTGTCGGAGGTATCAAGGGCATCCTGAGCCATATTTTCTAGTAGCAGCGGATTTCCGGCAACAAGATGGAGCATAAACATAACCGATGACTGTTACGGCTATAAGAAGATAAATATTTTAGCCGTAAATACATGGCAGAAAAGAGGAGGAAGAGAAAAATGTTATTTAATTTATTAATGGGAGCTATGGACACAGCGATTGACGCATTAGAATTTGGGCCGGTGAAAGCGGCCAGGATCAACACAAGTTTTTGTCCGCAGGCGGAAAGGGATTATATCAGGCTGGACAGGGAGACAAAAGAGGCACTAGACAGAGCTTGTGAAGAGCCAGAAGAAATGAAGGCAGAAGAAAAGGAGCCGGAAGAGGATATTTCCCCGGTGAATGTGGGTGACATTGTCCAACACATGGAGGGGGTGATAAAAAATATTTTTTCTCCATCAGATAACCGCAGAATGGCGAGTGTCTGGCAGCTGGATGAAGAAGAGATGGAGGACGGGCAGCATATGTGATCCTTTACGAGGATTAATAGATACGCACAAAAAGAATAGAAGGGAAATGCTATGTACGATCTGTTAAGATTTATAGATTCCCCGGATATCAGGGAGTACAACAAAGATACAGATTTTACGCCGGCGGAGTGGGCAGTGCTGATCGGGATGAGCTGCAGGCAGACGATGGAAGAAAAGATAGAAGCCCTGCAGTATCTTCTGGATCATTTTGATGAGGAAGCATTTATGGAGGAGAGCAGAAATATCGAGCCTCAGATGCCGCCTGATCATATCGTGTTGCCCTCTAAAGAGATGACCGCCAGGACAGTGCAGTTATGGCAGGAGATACTGACGGACAGATACAACAGTGAGGGATTTCTGTATGCAGTAAAGTATGCAGAGAAAACAGAAGACGGGCACGATGATATATCAGATTACATCTTCTTTTCCGGATATGAAAAGGCATATGCGTATCTTGAACGTGAGAAACGGATGTATCAAGAAGATGAAGATTTGCGTGATATAGAGAGGACAGGCAGGATGTATCGGATCAAACTGGATGAAAAGGGACATCGCAGCGATAATGGAGACTGCTATCTGTTTGATACGGATCTGCGGATCATAGATGTCCTGCCGTCTGTGGAAAGAGATTCTCTGTATGAGAATGGCAGGTGCATTCCATTGTTAAATGAGTATGAGTACCGGGTTTATGTACCGTTTCCATATCAGGCAGGGAATATCGTAAAAGCCGGGATCATTATGTCACGAAACTTATCATGGTAGGATCTTTGATGACTGGAAAAGAGCGGTGCCAGACCGTCCGATAAAAATTATACAAAGAAGAGGGAGGTTAGTAATGTTTTGTCAAAAGTGTGGGAAGCAGATTGAAGAAGGAAGTCAGTTCTGCCAGTATTGCGGGGTAAAAAATACAGCAGAGCCGGAAGTGGTGAAACAGGACGTTCCTGTCAAAAAGGAGAAGGTGAAGCGAAACAGGAAAAGAATGCCGGTTATCATCATAGCTGTATTAGTACTGATGATCCTGGGAGGAGTGATGTTTTCAGAAGGAGATGAATCTGCAGATACATCTCCTCACAATACAGAACGCATGAAAGATCTGGCTTTGTATGCAGACTATACAGAGGAAGAGCTGGTGCAGGAACTTGGTTATAAGAAAAACGAATTTGGTATGTATCCGGAAGAAACACATATAAATTTTCTCTTTACAGATGGAAAGATCTATATGATCAGGATCGACAGACCGGAAGATACCGGAATATCACTCTGGGGTGTAAATCTGAAGAACTCAATCGAAGAAGCAGATGCGGTTTTGGTAAGCAAAGGCTTTAGCTGTGAGGGATCTTTTGAAAGTGCGGAGCTATCCAAAGATGGTTCACTTGAAACCGTGGAGGTTACGGTAATTTCGTATATAGAAAGTGCAACGGGCTATCCATATTTTATCAGTACTGATGAGGATGGAAAGATTATTTCGTTATCTTACGCAATGGAAGCGGAGGAGCCGGTCTATGCGGAAGAAGTATTTGAGCCGGAGGAAGAAAGCAGGGATTTTGCAGCAGGGACTTTGACATACGGAGCCTATTCTTTTGACGATGGAACCGGGACAACAGGAACCGCAGAAGTTGGATTTTATACGGATATGGACGGCGATTATATATACATAGAATGTTGGAGAAATGACCGTGAGATTGTTTGTTTTACAGGAATTCTGGAAACGGTCGGGGAAAGCTGTTATGCATACTGCGAAGAAATTAACACAGGTATTATTGTTACTTTTGTGGATGATGGGTTATATGTGCAGATAGATGAATCTACTTTCACCGGAATAGATGATATGGCAGGATTTTATAGTCTTGACAGTGTTTTAAATCTGAATGAAGTGGGATAGTGCAAAAAGATCAAGAAACTCCAAAGTGTCAGAAATACATGAACGTGCAGGTATGAAGTGGTACGCTTTGGAAGCGCGATGGAAAATGTGTTACGGAAAAGATGAGATTATGAAGGAGATGAAAAAATGTTTTGTAAGAAGTGTGGAAAGGAATTAGCTGAGGAAGCAATATTCTGTCCTGTCTGTGGGACAAGGAAGGTGGAAATTCCGGACGGGAACAGCTTTCAGGATGCAGGTACAGATCCGGGCAGGATTGCGGCAGATGCAGAAGAGAAGTCAGGGGATTTAAAGTCAGATAAAAAGGAATCCGGTACAAATATTATTTCCAGGATATGGAACAGCCGGTTATTCTTGATGATAGCAGTAAAGTTCGGAAATGTACTTGAAATACTGGAAGGTGTCATCGGTCTTATATTGTCCAGATTTTTGTTCAAGGAGGGCGGTTTCTTGGGAATTGCATTTGGAATTCTTTTTGCTCTCGGCGGAATAGGCAGCTGTATCAGTGGTGTAATGTCATTATTATCCCGCTGGAAAAACAGCAGTGAGGATGAGACACTGGATGAGATCAGCATCAATAAGAAAAAAAGAAATCTGTGTATAGGAGTAGCAGGAATCGTGATCGTTCTGGTTGTACTTAAAAATACCGGCGGCGGGACATATTCTGTTGTAAAGGCTATTTCATTTGACAATATAGGATCGGAGACGATCGGGGAGATTGTAGACGAAAATATAAAGAGTCCGGAATGGTCGCAGAAGAAGTTGGACAACAGTTCTAAACTGGTATATGTGGAAGGGTATTGCCCAAGATATGGAGAAACGATCAGGATTGAGTTTTACTACGAAAAATTAAAAGACGGTTCCTATGAAGTGACATTGAATGGAATGTACTGGCCGGACAGTGGGGAAGAATTTGATACACTTGAGACTGCTGTAGCGTGGGCGGCGCTGTATGGTTACAGTGAATGATTTTTAAAGTTTCCTGCATAAAAATCTAATTTGGTGACTGTTATTATTCCCGCGAGCAATGAGCCAGGTTGGTATGCCGGGGGATTTCAGCCCAGTCAAAAAATAAATGTATGCATGAAAGAAAAGATATATATGAGGAAGAGACCGCAGCGGTCTCTTCTTTATTATGTTGCAGAGCCAGATGACTATATCAGAAGCAGACCATGTCCTGATGTATGGAGTCCTGCTCCTGCCGGATGACTGTGACCATGACTATGAGCCATATAAAAAGATGGTACATGCAGGCAATACAACACAGGTGGATCCAGAAGAGATTCTGTCATTTAACTTATACCGTTATGACAGGCATAAAGCGGAGATCGAGGAGACAGCTGTGTGATCGACGGCCGGCAGATACAGCCATACATGGTATTCTTTGGCCCCGGTTCTTTAGCGGCCCTTGCCTGTCCGATTTCCTTTGCGGGTTTCACTGCCTGTACTTTGAGGAGATGAATTTTTTCATATATTCATAATATTGATGTATATCAAAATGGAATATCGTGCGATCTTTTCTCACCTATGCAGTACGCAGACGGTACCTGTGAGAAACAGATTGATACGGTTGAGGCTGTAACAGACGTTTTTGCAGGAAAGTTGAATCTGGGTTCCAGGCAACATGCAGTACTCCGAGGTCATCCACTGAAAATCACATCATTTGAAGAACAAAGTGATATGAAAAAGAAAGAA
>OFFY01001605.1_pt1 | contig 18215 bp, 30 predicted proteins | sample 1521481 | NCBI WGS metagenome assembly OFFY01 (sample SAMEA3504117, study PRJEB24116) | mouse gut metagenome | biome: mouse gut; feature: mouse-associated habitat; material: faeces | place: Denmark | collected 2011
AATTGAGTCACCCATTAATTTCCGCCCATTTTTCAAAAAACCGCTTGACAAATTAACTATTACAAGATATACTATTTAAGTGTCTGAGGACATTATAGGGGATTGGTCAAATGGTATGATAGGAGTCTCCAAAACTTTTGGTGGGAGTTCGATTCTCTCATCCCCTGTTAAGAATGAAGCTGTTGCACAGATTGTGTGGCAGCTTTTTTTCATGATATAGGAAAGTATGAACTTTCCTATATCACGCTATATCAATCGGATCGCTTCATTAATATTCTTTACTCCGATGACTTCAACTCCTGTAATATTGCTTACACTCTCAAGCGAAACCGCCGGCAGAATACATGTCGTAAATCCTAGCTTTTTTGCTTCTGCCACCCTTTGTTCCGGCATACTGACCGCACGCACCTCTCCGCTTAAGCCAACCTCTCCGAACACGATCGTCTTTTCCTCAATCGGACGGTTTTTATAGCTGGACACAATCGCCAATACGATTCCAAGGTCAATCGCCGGTTCATTCATTTTAATGCCTCCTGCGATATTGACATAGGCATCACAATTCGATAGTGGCAGTCCGACCCGTTTTTCCAATACTGCCATCAGAAGATTGACCCGATTATAATCCGTTCCTGCAGCGGTTCTTCTTGGCATTCCAAAATTCGTCTGGCAGACGAGTGCCTGAATCTCTATAAGAATCGGCCTCGTTCCTTCCATAGAACAAGCGACCACAGAACCGGTTGCATCCTCCGGCTTACCGCTTAGCATAAACTCAGACGGATTGGCCACTTCTGCAAGTCCATCCCGGCGCATCTCAAATACTCCTATTTCATTCGTAGAGCCGAAACGGTTTTTCACGCCTCTAAGGATTCGATAAGAGGCATGTCTGTCCCCTTCAAAATAAAGTACCGTGTCTACCATATGCTCCAGCACTCTAGGCCCTGCCACGGTCCCTTCTTTCGTGACGTGACCAACGATAAAAATCGTAATCCCCAAGCCTTTTGCAAGCTGCATAAATACATTTGTAGATTCTCTTACCTGGGAGACGCTGCCCGGGGCAGAGGTCACTTCTTCGCTGTACATAGTCTGTATGGAATCAATGATCACAATCTGCGGCCTGTTCTTCTCTATCACCGCACGGACTGTCTCCAGATTAGTCTCACAGAACAAGGATAAAGTTTCTGAAAAATCGCCGAGCCGTTCGGCGCGCATCTTGATCTGCTTCAAGGACTCTTCCCCGGATATGTAAAGCACGCTTTTCTTTATATTAGAAAGATTCCGGCACACCTGCAAAAGCAATGTAGACTTTCCGATACCCGGGTCTCCGCCTACTAAGATCAAGGAACCCGGTACGATGCCTCCGCCAAGCACCCGATCTAGCTCCTGAATCTGCGTCGTCATACGCAGTTCTTTCTCCATGCTTACCTGAGAAAGTGTTGCGAGTTTACTCTCATTAAGACGTACCGCCCCAGCTGTTTTTGCCGTTGTAACGCTGATTTTCTCCTCTACAAATGTATTCCATTCCTTGCATGCCGGACATTGTCCCAGCCATTTATTTTCTTCGTGCCCGCAATTTTGACAGAAAAAAACGCTTTTCTTTCCTTTGGCCATCTTTCTTTCATCCCTTCTTTGCTGCTCATGACTGAACCATTGCTTTTATATCTATAATCAAAATACACTCCTAAATGCTAGTTTTCTAACATCCGGGAGTGTACTTATTGTTTTAAAACATACTCGAAGATATATCTGCTTTTATACTAACTCGATGAGTACTTCCATAGCAGCGTCACCTTTACGCTGTCCGATTTTGATGATTCTTGTGTAACCACCTTTGCGGCTCTCGTATTTCGGTGCGATTTCATCGAATAATTTTGCTACCAAATCAACTTCTTTTGCAGAGTTTTTCTTTCCGTCTTTTACTTCTTTTACAGGGTAAAGAACTTTAAGCATTTCACGTCTTGCATGAAGTCTGGATGGCATATCCTTTTTGATCTTCTTTTCAACTTCGTCGTATACAGTTACTTTCTTACCATCTACAACTTCTTTTACTCTCTTGCCGTCTTTGTCCTTACGTGCAACCTTTGCCATAACCTTGACAGTCTCAAAATTATCTTTTTCTTTTACTGCTAAAGCAATAAGACCTTCTGCTACTTTGCGGATTTCTTTCGCTTTTGCTTCTGTGGTAACCATTTTACCGTTTGCCAGTAATGATGTTACCTGACCTCTGATTAAGGCCTTTCTCTGACTTGATGTTCTGCCAAGTTTTCTATATTTTGCCATGATTCTTATCCTCCATTATTCTGACGTACTTCCGCGCTCTTACGGTCTTATCGGAAATACGCTCTGGTTATGCTTCTTCGGGCTTACTAGCCAGATATTTTACACACAAAATTTTTATTCCTCGCCTGGGCTTAATTCCAATCCGAGTTCTTTTAATTTTGCTAATACTTCTTCTAAAGATTTGCGTCCGAGGTTACGAACTTTCATCATATCTTCAGGAGTTCTGTTGGTCAGCTCTTCCACAGTATTGATGCCTGCTCTCTTCAAGCAGTTATAGGAACGAACAGACAATTCCAATTCGTCAATACTCATCTCGAGCACTTTCTCTTTCTCATCATCTTCTTTTTCGATCATAACTTCCGCAGCCTGAGCTACTTCTGATAAATCAATGAATAATTTAAGATGTTCATTCAGGACTTTGGCAGCCAAGCTTACTGCTTCGTCCGGAACCAATGTACCGTTTGTATATACATCAAGTGTGAGTTTGTCAAAATCTGTAATCTGACCGACACGTGTATTCTGTACGGTAAGGTTTACACGTTCTACCGGTGTGTAGATGGAGTCAATCGGGATTACACCGATTGGAAGTTCGTCATTTTTGTTCTTATCAGCGCTTACATAACCTCTTCCTTTTGTAATCGTTAATTCCATGTACAATTTGCTGTCTGCGCCGCCGTTCATGGTTGCGATAACAGCTTCCGGATTCAAGATCTCGATGTCAGGGTCCGCCTGAATGTCAGCCCCTGTCACGATACCTTCGCCGTCAAACTCAATATATGCAGTCTTTGGTTCATCTGTTTCTGAAGTATTTTTGATTGCCAATGTTTTCAGATTCATGATAATCTCTGTAACATCTTCTTTCACTCCCGGAATAGAGCTGAACTCATGCAGCACGCCTTCGATTTTCACCTGACTTACTGCTGCTCCCGGCAATGAAGAAAGCATGATCCTTCTAAGTGAATTACCAAGTGTTGTACCATAGCCTCTTTCGAGCGGCTCTACAACAAATCTTCCATACTTTTTGTCTTCTGAAATCTCTGTAATTTCAATATTCGGTTTATTAAAATCAAACACTACAAAGGCCCTCCTTTTTGGCTTGTTATATGTTGAGGGATTCTAAAGCGTCTTACGGCTTATTTAGAATATAATTCGACAATCAACATTTCATCTACAGGAACGTCAATTGCTTCTCTTGCAGGAAGCTCTTTTACAGCACCTTTTAAGTTGTCTGCATCAGCTTCTAACCACTCCGGTACTAATCTTCCGCCTGTTACTTCTAAAATGTCTTTGTATCTTTGTGAACCTTTGTTCTTTTCTTTGATTTCGATCGTATCTCCGGCTTTTACGAGGTAAGATGGAATATTTACCTGTTTGCCGTTTACCAATACATGTTTGTGATCAACAATCTGTCTTGCTTCACGTCTTGTTCTTGCGAAACCTAAACGGAATACGACGTTGTCCAATCTTGTTTCAAGAAGAACCATCAGGTTTTCACCTGTCATACCGCTCATCTGTTTTGCTTTTTTATAGTAGTTTCTGAAAGGTTTTTCTAATACGCCATAGATGAATTTTGCTTTCTGTTTTTCACGTAACTGAAGACCGTACTCGCTCATTTTTCTATTAGCTCTTTTTAACTGTCTGTTAGATTTTTTATCAATTCCTAAATAGATCGGATCCATACCAAGAGATCTACATCTTTTAAGAACAGGAACTCTGTTTACTGCCATGTTCTTCTATCCTCCTATTACACTCTTCTACGTTTTGGCGGGCGACATCCATTGTGCGGTACTGGTGTTACGTCTTTGATGCTTGTTACATCAATTCCGCAAGCCTGAAGCGCACGAATTGCTGCTTCTCTACCTGAACCTGGACCTTTTACCATAACGTCTACGGATTTCAACCCATGTACCAATGCTGCCTTAGCCGCTGTCTCAGCTGCCATCTGAGCCGCATACGGAGTAGATTTCCTTGAACCTCTAAATCCAAGACCACCGGCACTTGCCCATGATAAGGCATTTCCCTGTGCATCCGTCAATGTTACGATCGTGTTATTGAAAGATGACTGAATATGTGCCTGTCCGCGTTCAACGTTTTTCTTGACACGTTTTTTTGTTACTTTTTTTGCAACTTTCTTTGCCATTTAAACTAACCTACTTTCTTTATTCTTGTTATATTGTTTCTTCATAATTTTCATAAGGTAGTTCTTCTTACTACCCTTCGGTATGTTCGCTTAACTAACCTCATGCTATGCATTCGCTAAGGTTCGCGAACGACCTCGCGCTAAAATTCAATCTGCGCTTTCAGCTTGATTTCATTAAGCTGCTTTCGGTCTACTTTTTCTTATTTGCTACAGTTCTCTTAGGACCTTTTCTTGTTCTTGCGTTTGTCTTAGTCTTCTGACCACGAACCGGAAGTCCTTTTCTATGACGGATACCTCTGTAGCATCTGATTTCCTGAAGTCTCTTGATGTTAAGAGCGATCTCTCTTCTTAAATCACCTTCTACCATCTGTGTTTCATCGATCACTGCACTGATTTTCTTTACATCATCGTCAGTTAAGTCTCTGACACGAATATCTGGATTAACTCCAGCATCTTTTAAGATACGGTTTGCACTTACTCTACCGATTCCGTAGATATAAGTTAAGCCGATTTCGACACGTTTGTCTCTTGGTAAGTCTACACCTGCAATACGAGCCATGTGAATTTCCTCCATCTTTCTTTCAGCGAAAAGCGTCTGGCAGCCCTCATCAATAATATAGATGAGTCTGAAATGCTGTGCCCCCTGCTTCGCCTCTTGTTAATATTGTCTCAAATTGGGATGCGGCGCACTGCGGAAGTACCCGTACATCCAGCCGCTAGATACTACGGCCTTTCCCAGCACCGGTCCTGCCGGTCCATCGAAGCTTCTATATGCAAATAAGAAAGTGCGCACTTACGCCTTCCTTTTTGTATCTCATTTCTGCCTTGCTCCTTATGAAAATGACACTGGGTATTATAAGCAATATATAAATGTGAAGATGTTCCTCACTTTATATTTTAATAGCCTCTACACGCATCCTAGCGTATCGGGGCTACAGCCGCCTAAATAATAACAAAAACAGTTCCGCTTTAATAAGTGCTTATTCCTATCCCTGTCTTTGTTTGTGCTTCGGGTTCTCACAGATTACTCTGATGCTTCCCTTTCTTTTAATGATTTTGCATTTTTCGCAAATCGGTTTTACTGATGATCTAACCTTCACGTCAAATCCTCCTTTCCCTATATGCATCGCTATAGTTCCAACCGCGGGGCATACTTTCCCCGACAGTTCGCCTAATATTATAGCACTTGTTTTTCTACAAAGTCAACACCTTTTTTTATTTATCTCTCCAGATAATTCTGCCCTTTGACAAATCATATGGGGACAATTCCAAAGTCACTTTATCTCCCGGAAGGATCTTGATAAAGTTCATACGTAACTTTCCGCTGATATGTGCCAATACCTGGTGTCCGTTTTCCAATTCTACCTGAAACATCGCATTTGGCAATTTTTCTACTACAGTTCCTTCGATTTCAATTACATCAGCTTTTGACATACTTTTCCTCCAATTAAACGTCTTTCTTCTCTACTTCTTTTTGATACTGTTTCAATATATATTTGATCTTCACATCATCACAGTCTGAAAGTTCAAACTGACATCCTATAAGCTGTATATGCTTTTTCTTTTTCTTTTTCGGATTTGCAAGTTTTCTTAAAAAGCCGTCCGCCAGATATACATATGCGTCTTCCACTGCTGTTATGACATAAATTTTTTCTTTGTCATGTCCTGCTTTTGATTTTGCAAGCATGCCTACTTTATATTCTATCATGTCCCAAACCTGCTTCTTCCTTTATTATATTACCGTTAAAAGCTTCGGTTCATCTTCCGTGATCAATACCGTATTCTCATAGTGTGCTGACAGCGAGCCGTCTCTTGTCACAACCGTCCAGTCGTCGTCAAGCCAGTCTACCTGCCATGTTCCTATGTTGATCATCGGTTCGATCGCCAGCGTCATGCCTGCTTTTAATCTCATCCCTCTTCTTTGCATCTGATAATTCGGTATCTCAGGATCTTCATGCAGATGCATGCCTATGCCGTGTCCGCATAAGTCTCTTACCACACCATAACCGAATTTTTCTGCATAAGCTCCAATCGCCCTTGAAATATCAAATAGATGATTGCCTTCTTTCGCATACTTTATACCTTCAAAAAAGCTTTCTTTTGTAATCCGTATAAGGTCTTTGGCTTCTTGGCTGACCTCTCCCACCGCGTGGGTCCTGGCTGCGTCAGAATGATACCCTTTATAGATAAGCCCTGCGTCGAGACTTACGATATCACCTTCTTTGATGATTCTTTTCTTGCTTGGAATCCCGTGCACCACTTCATGATTTAACGAAACACAGATAGATGCCGGATATCCATTGTAATTAAGAAAGGAAGGTTCGCATCCATAGCTTCGTATTACCTCTTCGCCAAGTCTGTCTACATCCCAGGTAGACATCCCTGCCCGAAGTCCTTTTTCCAGCTCCTTATGGACAAGCGCGAGGATTTCCCCCGCCTTTGTCATTAGTTCGATCTCTCTTGCTGATTTTATCGTAACCGGCATGATTACTCACCTAAAATATCAACAATTGCTTTAAATACATCTTCTAAGTCGACCGTTCCGTCTACTGTTTTTAAGATGCCTTTTGCCATATAATAATCGATCAACGGCTGAGTCTGCTCGTGGTATACGACAAGACGCTTTTGCACTGTTTCCGGTTTATCGTCATCACGGAGGATTAAGCTTCCGCCGCAGTTATCACATATGCCCTCTTGTTTTGTGGACGCGTATACAATATGGTATGTAGCGCCGCAATCTACACATGCTCTTCTTCCTGACATACGATTTATGATATTCTCATCCGGAACGTCTACGTCGATTGCGTAATCCATCTTCTGTCCAAGTTCTTCCAATGCTTTGTCAAGCGCCTCTGCCTGCGGAATTGTTCTCGGAAAACCATCGAGAACGTATCCGTTTGCACAATCTTCCTGATTCACACGGTCTACCACAAGGTCTACTACAAGCTCATCCGGAACAAGGAGCCCCTGGTCCATATATGTCTTTGCTTTTTTGCCTAATTCTGTACCGTTTTTAATATTTGCCCTGAAAATATCGCCTGTAGAAATATGAGGGATCTCATATTTTGCGGCAATTTTTTTTGCCTGAGTACCTTTTCCTGCACCCGGCGCCCCTAGCATGATAATTTTCATGATATCGCCTCCTTAATAGCATTTTAACTCGTATGATTTCACACGCCATGCAGGAAATAATACGAGCTAAAATAATTAATTATTTAAAAATCCTTTGTAATTACGAACAAGCATCTGAGATTCAATCTGTTTGATCGTCTCAAGTACAACGCCGACGATAATGATCAGTGAGGTACCGCCAAATGATACGTTTGCTCCAAATACACCATTGAATACAAATGGAATTACCTGTACGATAACAAGTCCACATGCTCCAATGAAAATGATTTTTCCTAAAATCTTGTTCAGATAATCTACCGTTGGTTTTCCCGGTCTGATACCTGGGATAAATCCACCGCTCTTCTTCATGTTATTTGCAATTTCCAATGGGTTGAATGTAATTGAAGTATAGAAATATGCAAAGAACACGGTGAGGAGGATATATACGATAAGTCCCCATGTATACTGAATGTTTGCCGGGTTACACCAGTTTCCTGAATTCAGTCCCCGTAAGATCTCGCTTCCGATTCCTGTTCCTTCGCCTTTGCCAAGGAAACCTGCGATCACGATCGGTGTCTGCATCAAAGAAGATGCAAAGATAACCGGAATAACACCTGCTGTGTTAACTTTCAGCGGAATATTTGTTGACTGTCCGCCCATTGTACGTCTTCCGACAATTTTCTGTGAATACTGGACCGGAATTCTTCTCACGCCATCCTGAAGACCAATAACGAATACAACCAATGCAAGGATAATTGCCAAAATGATCAAAGCTGCAAGACCGCCTGAAGCAAGTCCTTTTCCTTTTATGAACTGATTGTATAATGTTGTAAGGTCAAGCGGTACTCTTGAAATAATATTAATAAGAAGTACTACAGAGATACCATTTCCAACACCTTTTTCTGTGATACGCTCACCAATCCACATAAGGAATGCACTACCTGCTGTAAATGTTAATACTACAACTGCCGCATTTACAAAATTATACTCGTAAAGTAATCCCTGGCGCCCAAAACCAACTGCCATTGCTGTTGATTCTATCAATGCAAGCGCTACTGTGACGTAACGTGTCATTGCTGCAATCTTCTTTCTTCCGTCTTCGCCTTCTTTTTGCATTTCTTCCAATTTCGGAATTGCAATCGTAAGAAGCTGCATAATAATGGAAGATGTGATGTACGGTGTAATGCTCAGTGCAAAAATCGACATTTTTTCAAAAGAACCTCCTGTAAAGGCGCTAAAGAAATTGAATACATCGCCTGTCTGACTTGCAAAGAAATTCTGAATATATTCAGGGTTCACTCCCGGTGTCGGGAGCTGTGAACCGACTCTGATTACAACCAACATCAATAATGTATAGATGACTTTCTTTCTGATATCATCTATTTGAAATGCTTTTCTAACTGTCTTAAGCATTTTAGATCACCTCTGTTTTTCCACCAAGAGCCTCAATTTTCTCTACGGCGCCTGCGCTGAAAGCATTTGCCTGTACTGTAAGTTTCTTAGTTAATTCGCCGTTGCCAAGTATCTTCACACCGTCTTTAGGATTCTTAACGATTCCTGTTTCGATCAATGTGTCAACTGATACAACAGCACCATTGTCAAATACTTCTAAAGCACTTACGTTAATACCAACAATAGATTTTGAACTTGGGCAAGTAAATCCTCTTTTTGGTATTCTTCTGTATAATGGCATCTGTCCACCTTCAAAGCCCGGTCTTGGAGCTCCTGAACGAGCTTTCTGACCTTTGTGACCTTTACCTGCAGTCTTACCATTTCCTGAACCGTGTCCACGGCCTCTTCTGAAATTATCACTTTGTTTTGAACCGTCTGCTGGTCTTAAGTTTGATAAGTCCATCATGACACCTCCTTATCGTTTTTCTTAAATTATGCTTCTTCTACTTTTACTAAATGCTGTACCTGTTTTACCATACCTCTTGTTGAAGCATTGTCCGGTAAAACAACTGTTTTGTTTAACTTCTTAAGCCCCAAGGCTTCCACAGTTTTTTTGTGTTTTGGCACTGCACCGATTGTAGATTTTACTAACGTAACTTTTAATTCTGCCATTTCACTCTACCTCCTTAGCCTAAAATCTCTTCCACAGATTTTCCACGGAGTTTAGCTACCTGTTCTGGAGTCTTTAACTGACTTAAGCCGTTAATCGTAGCAAGTACCAGGTTCTGCTTGTTGTTTGAACCTAAAGATTTTGTACGGATGTTCTTAATACCTGCAAGCTCGATAACCGCACGCGCCGGACCGCCGGCGATAACTCCAGTACCTTCCGGAGCTTTCTTAAGAAGTACAGAAGCGCTTCCGAATTTTCCGATAAAATCATGAGTAATACTTTCATTTTCATCTAAGGCAACGGTTACTAATTTTTTCATAGCATCTTCTTTTCCTTTGCGGATCGCTTCCGGAATTTCTGTTGCCTTTCCTAAACCTGCACCAACATGGCCATTTCCATCGCCAACAACTACTAAAGCTGTGAATCTGAAGTTACGACCACCTTTAACAACCTTGGTAACACGCTTAATTGATACTACTTTCTCTGTCAGCTCAAATTGGCTAGCATCAATACGATTTTGTTTCATGTGTTCCTACCTCCTAGAATTCAAGACCAGCTTCTCTTGCTGCGTCTGCTAATGCTTTTACTTTTCCATGGTATATAAATCCACCTCTGTCAAAAACAACTGTGTTAATACCTTTTTCGATTGCTCTTTTTGCAATCACTGTTCCCAAGTATGCTGCTGCATCAACGTTGTCAGTTTTTTCCAGTTCTGCTTTCACTTCTTTTTGAAGAGTGGAAGCGGAAACAAGAGTATTTCCAACTGTATCGTCAATAATTTGAGCATACATATGATTATTGCTTCTAAACACAGCCAAACGCGGGCACTCAGGCGTGCCGCTCAAACGGTTGCGGATTCTTCTGTGTTTTCCTGCGCGAACTTCACTTCTTGATTTTTTGCTAACCATTTTCACACTCTCCTTACTTATTTCTTACCAGTCTTACCAACTTTACGTCTAATAACTTCATCAGCATATTTGATACCTTTGCCTTTGTATGGCTCCGGTCTTCTCTTATCTCTGATTTCAGCTGCGTACTGGCCAACTTTTTCTTTGCTGATACCCTTGATTGTAATCTTGTTCTGACCTTCAACGATTGACTCAATGCCTTCCGGATCGATCATCTCAACTGGATGGGAGTATCCTAAATTTAATGTTAACTTATTTCCGGATTTTGCTGCTCTGTAACCTACACCGTTTACTTCAAGAACTTTCTGATATCCTTCTGTTACACCAACAACCATATTGTTGATCAATGTTCTTGTAAGCCCGTGTAATGATTTCATTTTCTTTAAATCATTTGGTCTTGTAACAACAACTTCTTCACCTTCAACTTTAATTTCCATCTCGATTGGGAGTTCTCTTTCAAGAGTTCCCTTTGGACCTGTTACAGTCACTTTGTTGCGTTCCGCAACCGTTACAGTAACGCCTGCCGGAATGCGTACTGGCTGTCTTCCGATACGTGACATATCCATCTTCCTCCTAAAACTTAAATTTTCGGAGCGGCGGCTTGGCCGCTCTGTTTTCAGCTACGCGGGCATTCGCCCATTTATACGGAAGTTCTTTTCCCAAAGCTCAATACCTCGCCAAGGTCAAAGAACGGCCTCGCACTAAGCTCAAGCTTCGCTTAAAGCTCGCTTTCACTAAGTTGCTTTCGGTCTACCAGATGTAGCAAAGTACCTCTCCGCCCACCTGAGCTTTTCTTGCTTCTTTGTCTGTGATAACACCCTGGTTTGTAGAGAGAATAGCAATTCCAAGTCCGCCAAGAACTCTTGGAAGATTTTCTTTACCAGCGTATACACGAAGACCTGGTTTGGAAATTCTCTTGAGACCGGAAATAACTTTTTCGTTTTTGTCTGCACCATATTTTAATGTGATATGGATTGTTTTAAATACGCCGTCTTCTACAAGATCATATTTTGCAATATAACCCTCGTTTACGAGAATATCAGCGATTGCAAGTTTCATTTTAGATGCCGGAACATCTACTGTATCATGTTTTGCAGTATTTGCATTACGGATTCTTGTAAGCATATCTGCAATTGGATCACTCATAGTCATTTGAAGCTTCCTCCTAATTATCTTTTCTTATTATTTGTTACATCCAAAGATGCTCCCCGGCAGATGCCGGTTCGCTTCCACTACGGATATCCTTGTTTATTGTTATATGGAAGTTCTTCTCGCTAGTATGGAGGTTCTTCTCCCTCACATGGAAGTTCTTCTCACTACGCTCGTATAGAGGTTCTTCTCCTTAAGCTCGAAAACACCTCGCTAACATCGAAGAACGGCCTCGCACTAAGTTCAACCTTCGCTATGCTCGGTTTCACTAAGTTACTGCCGGCCTACCAGGATGCTTTTTTCACACCTGGAATCTGGCCTTTATATGCTAATTCACGGAAGCAAACTCTGCAAATTCCGTATTTTCTTAAATAAGCATGTGGACGACCACAGATTCTGCAGCGATTATATTCTCTTGTAGAGAATTTCTGTTTACGCTGCTGTTTTAATTTCATTGCTGTCTTTGCCATGAATTTCCCTCCTTAATTATTTCGTAAATGGCATATTGAATTGTTTCAATAATTCGCGTGCTTCTTCGTCTGTTTTTGCTGTTGTAACAAAGATTACGTCCATACCTCTTACTTTATCAACCTTATCGTATTCGATTTCAGGGAAAATCAATTGTTCTTTGATACCAAGAGCATAGTTACCTCTTCCGTCAAATGCGTTTGGATTTACGCCTCTAAAGTCACGTACACGAGGCAATGCAAGGTTGATCAGACGATCAACGAACTCATACATTTTTTCTCCTCTTAAAGTAACTTTACATCCGATTGCCATACCTTCTCTGATCTTGAAGTTAGCAACAGAGTTTTTAGCTTTTGTAGTAACAGCTTTCTGTCCGGCGATCTTCTCAAGATCGGCGATTGCTGCTTCTAATAATTTTGCGTTGTCTTTTGCTTCGCCAACACCCATGTTGATTACAACTTTATCGAGTTTTGGCACTTCCATGATATTTTTATATCCGAATTTTTTGATCATTGCGTCAACGATCTCATTCTTATACTGTTCTTTTAATCTACTCACAGTCTGGAACCTCCTTCCTCGAATTAATCAATTATATCGCCTGTTGTTTTCGCAAAACGTACTTTTTTGTCTCCATCCATCTTGAAACCTACTCTTGTAGCTTTTCCTTTGTGGATATACATTACGTTAGATGCATCGATCGCGCCTTCCTGGTGAACGATACCGCCGTTTGCATTTGCTGCGCTTGGTTTTGTATGCTTTGTAAGCATATTCACACCTTCAACAAGCACTTTGTTATTCTTCTTATCTACAGAAATAACTTTTCCTTCTTTGTCTTTATCTTTTCCGGCGATTATTTTAACCAAATCACCTTTTTTAATTTTCATAGTTGACATCCTTGCACCTCCTTACAGTACTTCCGGAGCAAGAGAAACGATTTTCATAAACTGTTTCTCACGAAGCTCTCTTGCTACTGGTCCAAAAATACGAGTTCCTCTTGGGTTTTTGTCATCTTTTATGATTACTGCTGCGTTTTCGTCGAAACGGATGTAAGAACCGTCTTTACGACGTGTCTTGTTTACAGTACGAACAACTACAGCCTTTACTACATCGCCTTTTTTAACAACGCCGCCTGGTGTTGCATCTTTAACAGTAGCAACGATAACGTCACCGATACGTGCATATCTTCTTGTAGAACCACCCAACACACGGATGCAAAGTAACTCTTTCGCACCAGTATTATCTGCTACTCTCAGTCTACTTTCTTGCTGTATCATGCAGGTAAACCTCCTTTGATTATTTAACTTTTTCCATAACTTCAACAAGTCTCCATCTCTTATCCTTAGATAATGGTCTTGTTTCCATAACTTTTACTTTGTCACCGATGTTGCATACGTTTTCTTCATCATGTGCTTTCAATTTATATGTTCTCTTCACGATCTTGTTGTAAAGAGGATGTTTTACATGGTCTTCTACTGCAACTACAATTGTTTTATCCATTTTGTTGCTGATAACCTTACCAACTCGGGTTTTTCTAAGATTTCTTTCCACCGTAATTCTCCTTTCCGCCGGACAGCGAATTTTCTATTTACTACGAGTTCCCAATTATTCAGCAGCTTTCTGTGTGATCACTGTCTGAATTCTTGCGATATTTCTTCTTACTTCTTTAATTCTGCTTGTATTGTCCAACTGGTTTGTTGCGTTTTGGAATCTTAAATTGAAAAGTTCCTTTTTAGCAGCTACTAATTCTTCATTCAATTCTGCAGCTGATTTTGTCTTTAAATCTTCTACAAATTTATTAATTTTCACTGTTATCACCGCCTTCTAAGTCTGCGCGAGAAACTATTTTACATTTACAAGGTAACTTGTGTGTTGCAAGACGAAGAGCTTCTCTGGCTACTTCTTCAGATACACCGGCAATCTCGAACATTACGCGACCCGGTTTTACAACAGCTACCCAGTATTCTAATGTTCCTTTACCGGAACCCATACGAGTTTCAGCTGGTTTTGTAGTTACTGGTTTATCTGGGAATATTTTGATCCAAACTTTACCACCACGTTTGATATAACGTGTCATAGCAATACGGGCAGCCTCGATCTGGTTTGAACGGATCCAACATGGTTCCATTGCAACGATACCATATTCACCATTGGAAATCGTATTACCTCTCATGGCTTTACCTCTCATAGTGCCACGGAATTGTTTACGACGTTTAACTCTTTTTGGCATTAACATTATTTATCGCTCCCTTCCTTACTTGCCTTTGTTGGAAGAACTTCGCCTTTATAAATCCAAACTTTCACACCAACTTTTCCGTATGTTGTGTCAGCTTCAGCGAATCCATAGTCAATATCTGCTCTTAATGTCTGAAGAGGAATAGTTCCTTCAGAATAGAATTCTGTACGAGCCATATCTGCGCCGCCAAGACGTCCTGATACAGAAGTCTTAATTCCGAGCGCTCCGGCTTTCATTGTTCTGGACATGCAGGATTTCATTGCACGTCTGAAAGAGATACGGTTCTCCAACTGCTGAGCAATATTCTCAGCAACTAACTGAGCATCTTTATCCGGTCTTTTGATCTCTTTGATATCTACGATTAATTTTTTATCTGTAAATTTCTGAAGTTCTGCTTTTACCTTTTCAATTTCCGCTCCGCCTTTTCCGATTACCACACCTGGTTTTGCAGTGTAAAGAATTACCTTTACCCGGTCGGAAGCTCTCTCTATCTCAATTTTGGAAACTCCTGATGCATATAATTTCTTTTTCAGAAATGTTCTGATATTGTAATCTTCTACCAGAAAATCCGCAAAATCACCTTCTGCATACCACTTAGAGTCCCAGTCTTTGATAATTCCAACTCTTAAACCATGAGGATTTACTTTCTGTCCCATGTTCGCCCTCCTATCTTTCATCAAGCACAATTGTAATATGGCTCATTCTCTTTTCGATTCTGTAAGCTCTTCCCTGTGCTCTCGGTCTGACTCTCTTCATTGTTGGTCCTTTGTTTGCATAGCATTCTGCAATGTAAAGATTCTCTGTGTTCATGCCATTGTTATTTTCCGCATTGGCAATTGCAGATTTCAGCAGTTTCTCTATTACGCCGGATGCGTATCTTGGATTATACGCCAGAATTGCCAGTGCAGTCTGTACGTCTTTTCCGCGGATTGCGTCAAGTACGAAGCAGGCTTTCTGAACAGATACCCTTGCATAAGATAATTTTGCTGACGGTCTGGTATCTTTCTGTGCGTTTCTTTCTCTCTTAATTTGACTTCTGTGTCCTTTCGCCATGGGTTTGGAACCTCCTTCCTGAATCCTTAATTAACGGACTTTCGATTTCTTTTCATCTTTTCCGTGTCCACGGTAAGTTCTTGTTGCAACGAACTCGCCCAGTTTATGTCCAACCATGTCTTCTGTTACATATACAGGCACATGCTTTCTTCCGTCATGTACTGCAAATGTATGGCCTACGAACTGTGGAAAAATCGTAGAACGGCGGGACCATGTCTTGATCACGCTTTTTTCGCCTGCTGCGTTCATGGCATCTACTTTTTTCAATAAACTTGCATCAGCAAATGGTCCTTTTTTCAGTGAACGACCCATAAATTCAACCTCCTGAATATTAATCCCGCTCTGCCGGGTATTTCCCTTTATTAAACATTTCAGTTATTTTATTATTTTAATGCTCTTCCGTCTCTTCTTCTTACGATGAGCTTATTGCTTGCCTTGTTTTTCTTTCTGGTCTTAAGACCCAGTGCAGGTTTGCCCCAGGGAGTAGACGGGCCCGGACGTCCAATTCCAGTCTTACCTTCTCCACCTCCATGTGGATGGTCGTTGGGGTTCATAACAGATCCGCGTACGGTGGGGCGGATACCCATGTGACGCTTCCGACCTGCTTTACCGATTTTTACAAGGTTGTGGTCTGTGTTTCCTACCACGCCGATGGTTGCTCTGCAGTTGATAGGTACCATTCTCATTTCACCGGAGGGCAGTCTTAAGGTTGCATATTTGCCTTCCTTTGCCATAAGCTGCGCGCTGTTTCCTGCGGAACGTACAAGCTGTCCGCCTTTGCCGGGATGCAGCTCAATGTTGTGTACCTGGGTACCAACGGGAATGTTTTCCAGAGGCAGGCAGTTTCCTGTTTTAATCTCGGCTTCCGGTCCGCTCATGAGCTTCATGCCGTCTGTCAGGCCTTCCGGAGCAATGATATATGCTTTTTCACCGTCTGCATAGCAGATAAGTCCAATGTTTGCTGTCCGGTTGGGGTCGTATTCAATTCCGATTACAGTTGCCGGAATTCCGTCTTTTTTATTTCTCTTAAAATCAATGATTCTGTATTTTCTTCTGGAGCCGCCGCCGCGGTGCCTTACCGTAATTTTACCCTGGTTGTTACGGCCAGAACGCTTCTGTAAAGAAACCAGCAGGGATTTCTCCGGTGTTTTCTTCGTGATTTCAGCGAAATCAGAACTGGTCATATTTCTTCTGGAAGGTGTATATGGGTTATAGGTCTTAATTCCCATGATTTTTCTCCTTTCATCTTTTCACTTAATGTTCCATGATTACAGGCCTGCAAAAATCTCGATATCCTTGCTGTCTTCTGTCAACTGAACGATTGCTTTCTTTGTTTTGGCAGTTTTTCCCACTACCATGCCTCTCCGTTTCTTTTTGCCGCCGATGTTCAGAGTGTTTACTTTCTTCACTTTTGTACCCTCGAACATCTTTTCCACAGCTTCTTTGATCATGGATTTATTTGCTTCCGGATGTACCAGAAACGTATATTTCTTCTCGCCCATGGCGTTCATGCTTTTCTCTGTGATCACCGGCCTGAGGATTACGTCATAATATTTTACGTTCGCCATTATGCATACACCTCCTCGATGGTTGCTACCGCATCTTTGGTTACTACTACGGTGTCATATTTCAAAATATCATACACATTGATGGTGTTGGTCAGTGCAGTTTTTACTGCAGGAAGATTTCTTGCTGACATTACCACATTCTGGTCATTTTCGTTCAAAACCACAAGGGCTTTGTTCACTTTCAGGTTGGTCAGAATCTCTTTGAACTTTCTGGTTTTAATCTCATCCAGTTTCAGATCCTCTACCACGATCAGCTTGTTGTCATTTACTCTGGAGGTCAGCGCGGATTTCAGAGCTGCTCTCTTTTCTTTTTTATTTAATTTAAAGGAATAATCTCTTGGAACCGGGGCAAATACCACGCCGCCGCCTTTCCACTGGGGAGCACGGATGGAACCCTGTCTTGCATGTCCTGTTCCTTTCTGTCTCCATGGTTTTCTTCCGCCGCCGCTGACTTCGGAACGTGTCTTTGCTTTCTGTGTTCCCTGACGTTTGTTTGCAAGCTGCTGTACCACTGCCATGTGTACCAGATGCTCGTTGACTTCCACGCCAAACACTGCATCGCTCAGCTCAAGGCTTCCAACTTCATTGCCTTCCATATTATAAATAGCTACGTTAGCCATTGTTAAGTCCTCCTTTCATGGTACTATTTTTTCACTGCTTTTACAGTCTCTTTGATTGTTACTAAAGATTTCTTCGGTCCCGGAACAGCACCTTTTACCAGAAGCAGATTGTTCTCAGCGTCTACTCTGACAACTTCCAGATTCTGGATCGTTACTTTTACAGCACCCATGTGGCCTGGCATTCCTTTGCCCTTAAATACCTTGCTCGGACTGGAACATGCACCGTTGGAACCCTGATGACGATGGAATTTGGAACCGTGAGCCATAGGTCCTCTGTGCTGGCCATGTCTTTTAATAGCACCCTGGAATCCTTTTCCCTTGGAGATTGCAGTTGCGTCAATCTTGTCGCCTTCTGCAAAAATATCAGCTTTGATTTCATCTGCCAGATTATAATCGGCAGCGTTTTCAAATTTAAATTCTCTTACAAATCTTTTACTGGACACGCCTGCTTTTTCAAAATGGCCTCTTTCTGCCTTTGTAACACCGTGTCTGTTTCTGATTTCTTTCTTTCCATTGGCGTCTCTGTTGACGATTCTGTCCTTCTTGTCAACAAAACCAACCTGTACTGCGCTGTATCCGTCGTTTTCCACGGTTTTCACCTGTGTTACCACACACGGGCCAGCCTG
>OFFY01001617.1_pt1 | contig 18072 bp, 17 predicted proteins | sample 1521481 | NCBI WGS metagenome assembly OFFY01 (sample SAMEA3504117, study PRJEB24116) | mouse gut metagenome | biome: mouse gut; feature: mouse-associated habitat; material: faeces | place: Denmark | collected 2011
TGTGATATGATATACGTTCCTTCTCCTGTTTCAGAATGGCCTGAAAGACCGGTGCGGTTCTTTTTGTGTGTGGAGACAGGATTACAGAAAACTGCAACAGTGCATGCCTCCGCTTGTGGACGTCCTTGAACAGGATAACGGCCCCAGTGGAGAAGCAAAAAGAAAGGATGGTAAGACAATGAAAAGTGACAAAGCCCACCCGGGCAGCACAGGCATCCTCATAGGTGCCGTAATCGCCATACTGGCGCTTGTGAGGGGGCCGTGGCAGACATGGCTCCTTGTGGGAGTGCTCGCACTCTGGGGGCTCCGGCTCCTGAAAGCCTATATGCCTTCCATCACCCGCAGGACAAACCGCCGCAGAAAGCGCAGACACCGCCGCAAAAGACTCCCCGCTGATGACGGCCCGGACATATCGGCCTGGACACAGGAACCGGATACCGCATCCGCGGAGGATCTCCTGCTGCGCCATGTGAACCACAGGATCTCCGCCTATCTCCGCTCGGCTTACCCCGGCATCACATGGGAATGGGAAGAAAAAAGGCCCGAAAAGCTGGCGCTGTCCGGTGGCACCGGGCGCATCCGCGTCTTCGGCATCCCCGATTTCGACCATGCGGACATCACACTGGACCAGCAGGCCAACATCGCCTGCAACATGCTCAGGATCGTCCCACTTACGGAAAACGAGGGCAGTGCCCCGCCTGAAGGACAGGCTCCCTCCGGCAGGCAGCCCATAGACCCCCAGGTCTGGTATGAGATCCAGGGGCGTGCCGTACTGGAAGCACTGGTGACCGACCTTGACTCCCGCGGGTACAGCAGCCTGACCCTCCATGAGAACGGTGACGCCTGCGTGGAAGAGAACCAGCAGGAAGTCCCAAAGGAGCGTCTCCCGGGCTTCCCTGAAAGGCTCTACTGGAACCGTCTGGTAGAGGTGCTGGAGAGCAACGGCCTGACGGCGGAAGCCACCCCCGGCGGCATCCGTGTCTGCTGGTAGCCGCCAGAACACAGGAAAGGAAGTGAAACAGCATGAAGACAGGATTATCACTGGAAGAAATGGCTGCCGAGATCACAAGGCAGCGCAGCCTGAAAGCGGACTACCTGGTGGACACCAGGAACCTGCAGATGGAACCCCACAGCGGGAAGGTCTACCTCCACATCTTCGATGGGAAAGACGAACCCGTGGAACCCATGCAGGTCAACACCATCGCCCATAGACAGCTGGGCGCCCACCTGCGCATCCCGGCCTCCTACTATGACCGGATGCTGGAGGAAGACCCGAAGCTCCTGGCGCAGAACGTGAACACATGGCTCCGCAGGTCCCCTTCACGGCGGATGGTGCGCACCATGGGTGGAACCGCAAGGGCCTTCTTAAGCGACCGCTACCGCCGCCTGGACAACTTCGAGATTGCCTCCGCAGTCCTGCCCATCATAGGGCAGATGCAGGACGCGCGGTTCGAGAGCTGCCAGGTCACGGACAGCATGATGTACCTGAAAGTGGTCAACACACGCCTGGAGGCGGAGGTCTCCCCCGGCGACATCGTGCAGGCCGGCATGATCATCTCCAACAGCGAGGTGGGCGCCGGGGCCGTCAGCGTGCAGCCCCTGGTCTACCGCCTGGTCTGCAGCAACGGCATGATCGTCAATGACGCCCAGACACGCCGCAACCATGTGGGGCGGGTGAACAAGATGGAGGAAGCCTATAAGCTCTACTCCGACCAGACGCTGGCGGCAGACGATAAGGCTTTCATGATGAAGCTCCAGGACACCGTCAGGGCAGCCGTGGAAGAGGCACGCTTCGCCCGGGTGGTTGACCTCATGAAGAATGCCTCCAAAGCGGAGATGACCACCAGCGACATACCCGGCACCGTCAGGATGGCAAGCAGGGAGTTCCACATCACCGAGAGCGAGGAAAAGGGCGTCCTGCAGCACCTGATCGAGGGGAAGGACTTGAGCCTTTACGGCCTCTCCAACGCCGTCACCCGCTACAGCCAGGACGTGGAGAACTATGACCGCGCCACCGAGCTGGAAAGCATCGGCTATGACATCCTCTCCATGCCCGCAGTGACATGGCGCAGGATCAACCAGCCAGCAGCATGACAGCGCCCCTGGAAGCGGAAAGCCCATGCAGGCTCCCACCGTTTTCCGCCACATCGTCATCATGGCAATAAGAAACCACACATTCAGGGAACAGGCCCCGGCCGGAATAAAATGTCTATACGGCATGCGGCTATGGGATGCCCGTTCCCCCATAAAAAAGGAGGACACCAAATGGATTACAACCAGAACACCAACCCCACAAACCCCGCAGAACAGCAGCAGTTCCTGCTCCCCACAGCAGCGATGGACAGCGGGTTCACCTCGGAAGAGCTGGCAGAGGACATGGACGGCATGCAGATGAACTTCCCCAGGGTGAAGATCCCTTCCGGAGGCGCGCTGCAGTACGAGATTCCCACCGGCGACCCGGACAACCCGGACTATGCAAAGACCCTCACCGGGGTCATCCTCTTCAACCACCCCAACAATGCCTACTGGCCCGAGGGCAGCGAGTATGATGAAAATTCCACGCCCCTCTGCTCTTCCACCGATGGAAGACTGGGCATCGGCAGCCCCGGCGGCGCCTGCGCCAGCTGCGCTATGAACGTATTCGGCTCTGCCACGGAAGGAAAAGGGAAGGCCTGCAAGAATATGCGGACACTCTACTTCCTCCGAAGCGGCGAGTTTATCCCTCTGCAGCTCAACCTGCCACCCACCAGCCTGAAACCTTTCCGTCTGTTCATCAGCAGGACTTTCGGCTTCCGCAGGCGTGCGACCTATGGCAGTGTGGTGGAGATCGGCCTTAAGAAGATGAACAACGGCAGGGACGATTACAGCGTTGCCACTTTCCGCCTCGTGTCAGACCTCTCCGGAGACGAGCTGGTACAGGTGAGGGACTATGCCAACAGCTTCAAGGAACAGATCAGGAACATGCTCCAGCAGCGTGCTGAAACTGCGGAACCCCAGCCGGATGGCAATGTCTATGGCTATGCAGCCAATGATGCCGCCAGCATGGACACTGCCCCTGCCGCAGATGCATCCGGACAGCCCTACTATGGCCAGCCCATTTACGGGGACTGCGAGGCGCTTCCTGCGTAATAACTGCAACTAACCGTTTTACGGCATAATGCCGTATATTATGTCTGCAAGGGATTTCCTGGTTTTTATCAGGGAGTCCCTTGCTCTATTTTAGGAGGAAAATTTAATGAAGTGCGAAATACCGTTAACACCCGAACAAAAAATTTTTGCAACCCAAAATCATGACTTGATTTATAAATTTCTCAATGAAAACCATTTATCAGAAGACGATTTTTATGATGTAATCGCAATCGGATACCTTCGATCTATTCGTCGCTTCTTTTCTAATCCTCAATTACATCAGTATTCTTTTTGCACTGTTGCCTGGAAAGGGATGCAGGGTGCACTAAATGACTACAACAAAGCGCAACATGGTCAAAGGCATACGGCTAACATTCTTAGCATTCACACTGAATTAGGCGATGAAATTTTTTCATTAGAAGAGAGTTTTATGCGATACAAAGATTTAATGACCCAGTTAGAAGTCGAACTTCTCCTGCACGACCTCGCAAAGCGTGTCTCCAAACAGCAGATGGAAATCGTGCGGATGAGATCCCATGGTTACAATCTCCAGGATATAGCTACCCGCCAGAATACTTCCACAAAACGTATCAGGAAGCTTTTAGAAGAAGTACGCAGCGTGCTCACGGAACTCTGTTATGGATAATTTCCATGAATTCGCTGGTTTCAAAATGCTATACTGCCCTTTTCAAATAAGAGCAGGTTATTCTCTCAAATACAAACCTAAATTCCACCCAAAGAAAGGAGCATTAAAAGAATGAAATCAAAGAAAGAAATCAAAAAGTCGCTCGAACTCTGTGGCAATCTCCTCTGCCCCCTTGTCACCGGACAGTACGCCGTGTTCAAAGCCAATGGCAAAATCTACCGCACCTCAACGGTAAAGGCAATCCATGAAGTGACAGCTGACCGCATCCACTTTGAGACAGAGAATACCCATTACCACCTTTTTCTGTCCCCTTACCCGGCGGCCATCATCTGCCAGTTTCCTCTGGAACCAGCGGCATGCGCCTGATAACTGCCCATGGCAGCGTCTCATGACAGCTCAGGGCAGGATCAAGCATCATTTGTGATAGTCCAACACAAACATCCATTCCAGGCTGCCAGCACCATGGCAGCCTGCCCATGTAACAATCGACAGCGGCAGAGCCGCACTTGTTTCCGGCAGGACAGGCAGACAGCCCGTCCTGCTTTTTTAAGGAGGGACACATGAACATCAAGGAATTTTCAGAAAAAATACGCTCCACCCTGGCCGTTTCCTTAAACAGGGAAGTCCAGCTCAAAGAAACACTGAAGTTCAACAATGTCCGCCACTACGGAATCGTGGTCGTGGAGTCCGAAAAAGGCTTAAGTCCCACAATCTATCTGGAGAAGCTGTTCGCGGACTTCCAGAACGGCAAAAGCATGAATGCCATACTGAATATCATCACCGACATATACCAGCGGGACAGGCCAAAGCAGCCTGTCAACACGGAATGGATCCAGCATTTCGACCAGGCCAGGGATACGGTGTTCTATTTTCTCATCAATTATAATGCCAACCAGGAACTTCTGGCCCAGATGCCCCATTTCAGGTATCTGGACCTTGCAGTCGTGTTCGGCATGAAATCCGGCCTTAAGAACACCCCGGGAACCATCACCGTCTTCAATAACCATCTTGACATGTGGGGCATTACGGCGGAGGAACTGTTCTCCATTGCGGAGACAAACACCCCACTGCTTTACCCCCTGCAGGTCTCCTGCATGCCGGATTTTGTCCCGGGAAAAACTATCCCCGGGCATCCTTCCCAGATGTACATACTGACTAATTCGTACCATACATACGGGGCAGCTGCTATCCGCTACAAAGACGCACTGAAGGGCTTTTCCCTGCTCATGGGGCGCGATGTCCTGCTCCTGCCGGACTCCATCCACCAGATGGTGCTTCTCCCCCTGGAAAAGGGAGAAGATCCGGGATCCTACCGGGATATGGTCCGCTCGGCAAATGAAAATTTCACCGATATCTCCCAGTTCCTCTCCAACAGCGTCTATCTCTACAAAAGGGATACCGGGGAAATTGAGGCTGTCTAAGCTCCCATCCATATAGGCTGCGCAGGGTGCCGGCTCTTCCAAAGAGCCCACCCTGCCCCAGTCTGCCCATGTCTGAAATGTTTTCCCATGCCTGCAAAGAACCTCTTTCTCACCAATCCACCCACAATCTACAGACCGTACTCAGTTTATCACGGTAAAAAAACAGCAATCAAACCACACCCCCACAGAAAGGAGGCCAAATGGATCTACTCACAAAATTCTCATCCATAGAAATCAAGCCGGACACCCGCATCTCGGAAGCCGACCGCACTTTCTGCCAGGCACACCAGGCTGCCTATGACGCCGCCAGGGAAGCCCTGCAGGAGCTAGAATTCTTCTGGGAGGACATGCAGCGCCAGCAGCAGGAAGCACTGGCCCCCACTGATGCTTCCTATGAGTCCTACCTCACTGTGCGCAATAAGATGTACCTCTCCGGGGAAAACATTCGGGAACAGCGCCGCTCCCTCCATCCCGTCTTCATCGATAAGCTTATAAATTATTTCAACAGCGCCTACCACCTGACTATCCGCACCGAGGACATAAAGGAGAACCTTCTCCCCCATGAACCTTCCTACCGCTTTGGCCAGGACGTTAAACAGCAGGCAGAAGAATACGCCGCTGCCCTGGACAGCCTCGCGCTCCATTACACCGATGTCCTGGAACAGCTTTTCCTCCGGACCAGCGGCCGGGAACTGGCGGAAGCAGCCGTCTTTGACCTGAAAGAGAAGTGCCGCCGGGCAGCCTGGGACAGCAGAAACAGCAAGCCGAATTTTACCCTGAAAAAGACAGTCCTGCAGCTTGATTATGCCTGCAGCTACAGGAGCTACCGCTACCATGGCTCCTGGGAGATTCTTCAGCAGACCATAAACATCCTAAATGGAATCGCCCACTTTGAAGCGGGGGGCTTCTCCTGCATCCCCGGCAGCCTGTAGCAGATTATACAGGGCCGCCTGGATGACAGCGCCATCGAGTTTGCTGACTGCGGGAAAGTCCAGTCCATGAGGCTGTACAAGAACCACCGGACAGACATCAAATTCCACACGGAAGAATATGCCAGGAAATTCGTAGAGGAATATCTGGGCACCGTGCCGCCCTGCTGACTTCCGGCGCATGTGCAGGACGGCCTAAGTGGATTGCCGACAGGAATCATCCGCGCTGGCAGCTACCGTCCTCTGGCCCTGCCATGCGCTGCCACCCGGAACCCGCCACTACAATGAGGATGCCATATATGTGACCAGAACGCCATTTCCCTTTATTGCTTTCCCATGTTATGGCATGCCTGTCCAGAAAACATTTTATTTTTTGAGAAAATCGGAGGAAGAAAAACATGCGTGAAAAATTAGTAGAAGAAATCAAAACGGCTGTCTATAGGCAATATGGCGATGACTATGAAGTCCAGTTCTATGAAACCACCGACCCCGGCGGCTCATCCTTCCCCACCGTTGTGATCCGTACCCCGATGGAAAACATATGCCCGGCAATCCGCATTGACCACCTGCTGTCCAAAATGAGATGCGGTTTTGTCGATAGGAAAGAAGCAACCGCCGAATTCATGGACTTCTATGACAAAATCTATGACATCAGCCAGTATACCAAGTGCATCCCCCACATTGACAGGGAATATGTCCTGAACACAGTGACCTACCGGCTTGTGAATACAGAGAAGGAAGCCCCACGGCTGGACCATCTCCCCCATAAGGAGCTGCTTGACCTGTCCGTAATCTATTCCATCCCCATAGACATCGGCAAAACTCGGGACGAATACATCATCGTGGACAATGCCCTCTGCGAAAGGCTCTCCATCAGCCCTGACGAGCTGCAGGAAGCCGCTGAACTGCACACGGACTTCCAGGGGTTCCGGATAACGCCGTACACTCCCTGCCCCACTGCAGTGCTGGACGCGGAGACCGATGACAGCAGCCTATGGGTACTGACCTCCAGAAACGGCACTAACGGGGCCGTAGTCCTGCTCTATCCTTATTATCTAAGGAAGCTGTCCGGGCGGTTGAAAAAAGACCTCTACCTAATTGCCTCCAGCAAAGACCGAATCATCGCCGCCCCCGTAGAGAAAGGCACAGACCTGCAGGCCCTCCGGGACACGGCAGACAGGATAAATTCCTCCCATGTCCCCAGACAGTCCCTTACCAGCACCATTTACCGGTTCCGCCGCAGGGGCGGTAAACTGGAAATAGTACCTGAACAGAAAGGAAGTGACCCCCATTGAAATATTCCCACCACGGGGAGAAAATCCCCCAGGACCAGCGGAAGGCACTGAACGAAAAGGTTCTTTACCTGATCGACAGCGGCCTTCCTGCAGACTGCCCCGTCACCCCGGAGGACATCTACAACGCCTACACCGGGGACGGCGGCCTCCACGGGCTGAACCGTGAGGACTATGACAGCTACAATGCCTTCAGCCAGGCGAAAAAGGAGATGGAGAACGGCCAGTTCTTCACCCCGCACCGCCTCTGCAGGCTGGTTGCGGAATGCCTCAAGCCCTCCGAGAGCAGCCTTATTGCAGACTTAACCTGCGGCATGGGGAATTTCTTCAACTTCATGCCTACGGAGTCCAACCTCTACGGCTGCGACATAGACCCGAAAGCGGTAAAAGTAGCAAGGTTTCTCTATCCGGATGCCAGCATCGAATGCCGGGACATCCGCTCCTGGCATCCGGGGACACGCTTCGACTACATAGTCGGCAACCCGCCCTTCCACCTGAAATGGCGGACGGAGGGCGGCAGGGAGCTCCCCTCCCAGATGTACTTCTGCTTAAAGGCCGCGGCGCTCCTGAAGCCCCTGGGCATCCTGGCCCTCATCGTCCCCCGCTCTTTCCTGGGGGACTCCTTTACCGACAAGGGCCAGATAAAGGAGATGGAATCGGATTACAGCTTTCTGGGGCAGCTCCTGCTCCCGGAAGATGCCTTTTCCTCCCTGGGCGTAAGCCGCTTCCCCACAAAGCTGCAGTTCTGGCAGCGGAAAAGCAGCGCCCCCGGATGGAAGCCAACGCCATACCGGACGGCAGAGGACTGTATCCTGCCAAAGGGCTTCGATATCCCCACGGAAGCCGCCCGCATCCACCGGGAAATGCTGGTCTATGCCAAATCCACACTGGAAGACGGCCAGGCAAAGATCCTGCTGGAGCTGGCAAAGGCACACCCAGCCAAAGGCGACTTCCGCTACCAGTCCCAGAAACTGCTCTACCAGATCAAGGCGCACCCAGCCACCAGACAGCAGTACGCCAAATGCTGCGAATACCTCCACCGCTTCTATACCCAGCAGCAGCCCAGCGACATGAATTTTGAGGAATGGTGCAAAGTCCGCATCACGGAGAAGAAAGCCCTCACCTACCTGCGCAGCGCCCTAAGGAAACAGGTGCCCGCACCGAAGAAAGAGGGCCTCTTCCTGGTAAAGCGGGACAGCGAGTTCGCCTACAAGGCTTATGGCGCCGCCGCAAGAAAGAAGCTGAAAGACGGCAGCCACCTCCCCGTCCCCATCTGCCAGGCAGTGCTGGACAACAACCCGGGAGCCTTCCCGGGATATGAGCGCCTGCTCCGGAAAAAGCGCAGGGAGTATGAATGCCAGAGCCGCCCCTTTGCGGAGATGGAGGAAGATGCAGATATCGGGGCATGGCTCTCCGGTTTCACCCTCTGGGACGCCTCCCTGATGGAAGAAATCCGGCTCAATGAGATACAGCTCCACGACATCAACCTGATCCTCCAGAAGCGCTACGCCCTCCTGCAGTGGGAGCAGGGCAGCGGAAAGACCCTAGCCGGCATCGCTGTTGGGCTCTACCGCATGGAACACCAGAACATACACAGCACCTGGGTAGTCTCCTCCGCCATCTCCATCCGCAACAACTGGAACGTGGTGCTGGAAAACTATGGGCTGCCCTATCTCTTCGTCCAGAAGCCCAAAGACTTACGGCGCATCCGGCCCGGGTGCTTCGTCCTGTTCACCCTGAACATGGTGAGCGCCCATAAGAAGCTGCTGCGCAGCTACCTGAAGCGTATCCGGTGGAACATCCAGCTGGTCCTGGACGAGAGCGACGAGATCTCCAACCCGAACAGCGCAAGGAGCCAGGCAGTGCTCTCCTGCTTCCGCCGCTGCCGGATGAAGCTGCTCACCACAGGGACAAGCACGAGGAACAACATCTCGGAGTTCGCACCGCAGTTAGAGCTGCTCTACAACAACTCCGTCAACATGGTCTCCTGGAACCGCTTCGTCTACCGCCACGGCAGGAACAAGGACGGCGACGACGATGACGGGCCTAACCGGAATGTCAACCCTTACTACGGCAGGCCCATCCCCGCCTACAAGAAAGGCTACTCCCTGTTCGCTGCCTCCCACCTGCCGGAAAAGGTCACCGTCTTCGGCATGGAGAAGCGCACCCAGGACATCTACAATGCGGAGGTGCTGAACCGCCTTCTGGACAAGACCGTCATCACAAGGACTTTCGAGGAAGTGGCCTGCAAGGACATCAAGCGGATCCACCAGGTGCTGCTCCAGTTCCCGCCGGAGGAAAAAGCAGTGTACAAGAAAGCCATCAATGAATTTTACAAGATGCGGGAGAACTACTTCGCCTCCACCGGCAACTCCAGGAAGGACGCCATGATGCGTCTGGTCCAGCAGATTGTCCTGCTCCTGCGGATCGGCGCGGCACCGGACACCCTGCAGGAATATACCGGGGATACCCCCGTCAAGGTCATGACGGCAGTGGAGATGGCAGCGGAATGGGAAAATGAAATAATCGCCATCGGCGTGCGACACAAGGTGGTGCTGGACTCCTATGCAAAGGCAATCCGGGAATACCTGCCGGAGCGCCCCCTTTTCACCGTCACCGGGGACAGTACCAGCTTTGCCAAAAGGCGCGCCCTGCGCCAGGAGCTGAAAGACAGCGGCAACGGGATCCTGCTCTGCACCCAGCAGAGCCTCCCCTCCAGCGTAAATTTTGAATATGTGGACAAGGTCATCATCCCGGAGCTCCACTACAACAACTCCGGCATGAGCCAGTTCTACTTCCGGTTCATCCGCTACACCTCCACCCGGCACAAGGACATCTATTTCCTCACCTATGCGGGCAGCATCGAGTCCAACCTGATGCAGATGGTGCTGGCAAAGGAGAAGCTGAACCTGTTCATGAAAGGGCAGGACGTGGACCTGGATGAGATCTATGAGAAGTTCGACGTGGACTTTGACCTGCTCTCCCTCCTGATGAAGCAGGAGAAAGACGAGAACGGCGTGCTCCGCATCAGGTGGGGCGAACAGAAAATAGCATGAAGAAAGAGAGGCAAGACGAATGAATTTTTATGAGACAAAAATGGGAAATATCTTCTTTAACAGCCAGCTGCCGAAGCTGATCAGCGCACTCCAGGACATCGCTTCCGCCCTTTCGAGGCCTGCCCCTGCCACAAATCCGGACGGCACAGCCATTCAGAAACATGCCACTGCCACTAATCCGGACAGCATGGCTCTTCCGAAGCCAGCGCCTGCCACAAATGCGGGCAACACGCCCCTTCTGAACCCTGCCACTGTCACAAATTCGGGCGGTACAGCTTTCTTGAATCCTGTCCCTGCCATAAACATGGACGGCATGGCAGACCCGGACTTCCTGCATGACCTCCTGTACTGGATGTATGAAACGGAAGTCTTCGGGAACAGGGAGCAGCTCGCCCCGTTTGATGCGGACGTCACCCAGGCGGAAAAAGCCCTCCTGCCCGCCCTGGGCCAGTCCCAGGAGCTGTTCGAGCAGTACCAGGCCGCCGTATCCAGGCGGAATGACGCAGAGATAGAGCGTGCTTTCTGCAGCGGTTACCGCGCCGGCGCCAACGCATTTTTAAACGGCCTCTTCGCGCCGCAGCCCCAGCAGACAGGAGGTGCCCCGGATGGAGAATAATGCAGCCCAGACAAACAGCACCCCCGAATACCCCAGGGAGATCTATGAGCCAGTGCTCGCCACATCCATGGAACTGGACGAATTCCTGCGGAAGGAATTCACAATCAACTACTTCGACCTGGACGGCGACCATGAAGTGCACACCTGCTACGGCGACATCAAGATGACCATAGACGCGCTCATGGACTACACGAACCTGCTTGACACGATATGCGAACAGTGGAAGCTGGAGGGCTACCACCGGGCCGTGTACCAGTACCATTCAGACATGCTCCGCAAATTCTCCGGGAAGCTCCAAGCCGCCCTCGGCTACGACTATGCCGCCACCCTGGAAAAGTGCCGGAAGAAACAGAACCGGAAACGGAAAGACAAAGACGAGGACATCGGCGCAGACGGGATCACACTGGCTGCCCGGCGCGGCAGGCATTCCGATAAAAAAGATGCTGAAAACGAAGAGGCCACAGATAAAGAGGATGCCGATAACGAAGAGGCCGCAAACAAAGAGGATGCCGATAACGAAGAGGCCGCAGACAAAAAGAATGCCTATAACGAAGAATCCTCTGATAGCGGCATCGAAGGACCCAGCTACCAGATAACCTTACAAATCTTAGAAGGAGGAACCCCTATGGATAAGAACGAACTCCGCACTGCGCTGGAAGGGCACCTCGACACCCTGAAGCGCAACCTTGCTGCAGTGTCCCTGGAAGTGCTTAAGACGAAATACAAAAAGCCCTTTGACGAGCTGCGGCACAATATCCGCACCACCGCCACTGCCTATGTCAAGCAGGTCACCCTGGAGGGTGTGCGCATCCACCAGGACTTCCAGGAAGAAGCACGGGCCATCATCCAGGATACCATAGACCAGTCCGGCCTGCTGCGCCAGATCACCGAGGCCGCTTTCCAGAGGCAGGACATGGACGAGATTGACAGGCTGGTCCTTGACCTGAAATTACGCATCAATCTGGCCCTTGACCCTTTTTATGAAAGACATCTGCGCCTGTACATGAAAAAGACCCCGCCCGGCATACAGCCCCCGCCTGCCGAATTCTACAATGAGGCGACCGGCTGCATCTGGCGGAACGGGGCATGGGTGCCCATGGAGGTCGGCAGGGATGCAGTCCTGCTTCCTGTACTAAACATCCCGAAAGCAGCGGCATAAGTATGGCATATAGCAATGATATTCCCCGCATCAGGCTGCGGGGAATTAAATAGAGGGCGGAAAGGACGGCTTAACCTATGACTATTAAATATCATCAAAACGGAACCGGAAATGAATATGGGGCGGATCATCAACTCACAAATAATTGGAATCCTGATGCAGACTATGGAAATGAATATACAAATGTGTATTTTCGGATTTCAACAAAAGGGTATGATTATCCTTCCTATTGCTTCACAGAAGAAGACAGAAAGAATTTTGATTCAGACCTTGTGGAAGTATTTACATCTTTAGGATGGAGCTGTGAAGAAAAGGCGTGTGGCGGAAGCTGTGCCATATGGCATAAAGGGAAGCAGCATTTATACTTACATCCACAGAATTTCAGCGGGGAAGTATTGAAAAACGATATTAAGGAAATTGCGGAGGCGCTTGAAAAGAGAGAATCTTTCTATCTTAGATATGTAGACCTGTACGAAACAGTCTATGATATAACGGATCAGGAGTATGAGGAAATCTTAACACGAAAGGATGAAGAGATTAAGACGGCAATTTTAAAAAACTGCAGGACCGCCAGGACAAATAAATTCTATTATACTTCTGATGTCGTAAGAGGATTGTCTAACCGGTTTGGATTGAAGCGGCCAGGAAAAGAAAAATGGTCGGGCGTTGCAATGAAGCATATCCTGGACCTGATTAAATCTCTGGTTGAAAAGGGATATCTTGTATCTGCCAGTGACGGCAATATGGTCAGGACTATCAACAAAACAGAACAGAGACAGCGTAAATTATTTGTAGGGCAACAATAAGATAATGGTTTTAAGAGTGTAGGGTGGATGAGTTCATCAGAGCCATTACCGAAATTATCAATCGACATGGAGGAGGAGATTTGGAAGTCTCCTCCCTCCAGTGTCTTCTGTAGATTACCTGTTGCAAATATCAATCCATCCTTTTTCATAAGTCTCCATGCTTTTATTTCTATCTCTACATCCGGAACCTCCGTAATCTTCCATTTTCTTCCCATTTCACCGGGGCTGGCGCTGCCTGGCCTGCGGTTCATACAGCACATTTCCATCGGTTTCTATCGCCATGAATCATGTCCGGGAAGAGGGGCTGCCCGAAAGGGAAGAACAGGCTGCACATTCCCGGAATGACCGCCGGCATCCTTTCTTTCCCGGAAACCGGCTGAATTCAGTATATCATGCTTTATAACATAAAGCAATCGCACTGCAACAAATAATTTATGCTTTTTATACTTCGGGATAAAATAAGAAAAACAGGAAATCAGGAGGGTGCTGTGCCATGTCGGATAGCAATATCAGCTTTGAGAATAAAGACTACTATATCGAACTGGGACTGAACATTGCTTTTTACCGGAAACGGGCCGGCATGACACAGGACATGCTTGCGGAGAAAGCAGACCTGAGCCGCTCCCATCTCAGCGCCATCGAAGCCCCGAACATCATCCGCCCCTTTTCCCTGGAGATACTCTTCAATATCGCCCGGGTGTTGGGCGTGGAACCATATAAGCTGCTGCAGTTCAGGGACTAAAAGAGTATAGATACTCACGGAATATATTTCTGGCGAAAAGAAAGGAGACCGAAAAATGTCCGTCTATGATATCGTATTCAGCCCCACCGGGGGAACCAAAAAGGTTACCGATCTGTTCACAGAAGCTTTCTGCGGGCAGAGCACCCATATCGACCTAAGCGACCACAGCATGGATTTCTCCGCCTTTTCTTTCAATAAGGAAGATATCTACATCGTGTCCGTCCCCTCCTATGGCGGACGGGTTCCGGCCACAGCGGTTTCAAGGCTGGCCCAGCTGAAAGGCAACGGAGCAAGGGCAGTCCTGATTGTCGTCTACGGAAACCGGGCCTATGACGACACATTTGCGGAACTTCAGGATACCCTGAAAGCCGCCGGGTTTTCCTGCATGGCGGCGGTGGCTGCCGTGGCCGAACACTCCATCCTGCGCCAGTATGCCGCCGGACGCCCGGATGCGGAGGACGGGAAAGAGCTTGCCGCCTTTGCCGCCGCCATCCGTTCAAAATTAGATTCCCCGTCAGGCCGGAACCCCCTCACCCTTCCCGGAAACCGCCCCTACCGGGAATACGGCGGCGTCCCCATGAAGCCCCATGCGGGCAAAGCCTGCGTCCATTGCGGCCTTTGTGCGTCAAAATGTCCCGCAAGCGCCATCCCTGCCCAGGAACCTTCGGAAACAGATACCGCAAAGTGCATCTCCTGCATGCGCTGCATCGCTGTGTGCCCCAGGAAGGCCCGCAGTGTCAACTCTGCCCTCCTTGCCGCCGCTGGCATAAAGCTGAAAAAAGTCTGCAGCGGCCGAAAAGGGAACGAGCTCTTCCTATAAGCCTATAAGCCTATAAATCATATAAGCCAACTGCGGAAGAGCATCCTCCTATAAAGCCTCTCCCCAGACAGACGGCAGCCTGCAACGAGGTACGCCAGGCTGTCCGTCCTCCTGTCAGGATGCCGCCCTGATCTCCCGGAAGATATGGAATCCCATGGCAAGCAGCTCCAGCCCCAGAATCCGCATATGCGGGTACAGCTTCGTCACCGGGTCAACCAGGAGCAGAAGCGCAAGCCCAATCTGCACAGCTGCCTGAAGCATATCCATCCCCCATTTCTTTCTGCCGGCCAGATTGTAGATAGCCACATTCAGGCTCTCGGAACCCTGGATCAGGCCAAATATCCCCCATGCCACCCCGATCAGGCCGTCCGCCCCGCTGCCGCGCACAATGATGGCCAGCCCCACCACCAGCATAAGGACACCGCTGGACGAAAGTTTTGTGTCAAGCCTCCGGTACTCCCCGGCCAGAACCGAGTCTATCACAGCCAGCACCCCTGTCCCTGCCAGGAAGCCTCCCATCAGCCAGGGAAGCAGGCCATATATGAAGTCCACAAAAAACAGACACTGAATCCCCAGCAGACACATGATGTCGGTCAGCCCGTACCCTATCCTCCTGCTGGCAGGCGTTGTAAATATCTTCTGCCCATATGCCCTCCATGCCGTAATATGCGGCGCCTTCTCCTGCTTTTCCTGATACATCTGCATTTCCTTTTCCTTATCCTTTCCTGCCGACACAGCCTGCAAACTCCAGAATCCATTTCTTTAGACTTTACCATAATTGCCAGGGCATTGCAATCCCGCCGGATTTTATCCATCTTCTTATGCAATGTCCCCTTTATAAGGATGTACTGCACGTTTTCTTAAATATCAGAGTCTTCACCTCCCTTATGGCTACAGACTTTAAAAAAACAAACAAATTTTCTTGAAGTGATTTTTTATGGAATATTCTATCGGAGAATTTTTAAAACTGATGGGGCTTAGCATCCATACCCTGCACTATTATGAACAGGAAAGGTTGATTGTCCCGGTGCGCAAGTCCGATAACCGCCGCTGTTATTCCAATAAAGACCTCACATGGATTGAATTCATCAAACGCCTGAAAATGTGAGAATGCCTATCAGGAAATTAAATAAATCCTCTGCACAAGCAACTGCTTTTATGGTACAATACAAATATGTTTTTTTCAATCAGATAATTAAGCAAGTTCCTATAAACACATTATATAAACTATAAATGAGCAAATTTGAATTTTTACCAAAATTTGCCTTAAATGCTTTAAAACTAAAGACACCATACCTTTTTTGGTGTATACTGTTTTTGCCTAGAAAACAATAACCTGCAAAGGATGATGTCTTATAGAAAACAGTATATACCATTCAACGCTACTTTACAACTGCTTTAAGAACTTAAATTTATGCCGTGTCTTTCCCCAGACCGTCATGAAACATATCATGGCCATACTGATATCCGTCTTTTCCCTTGGATATCATGGGAAGACTATCGATTTTGAAAAGTACAGCCCCTGCCACCGTACTACGGTCGCGCATTTCCTTAATAAACTATAGTTCCGCAAATATTTTAGACTTACATTTTGATATAAACACCTTGAAAACCGCATAGTTATCACAAATAGTGAGATTTTTGCCCTTGCTTTCGTAGGTAGACTGCAATATAATGTAAGTAGAATACATTAGACTTACATATGGAGGTATCCTGATATGGCCTACATTCATTATGACCAGAAATCCAATGGCGTGATTTACGCATCCCTGTACGAGTCGTTTCGCGACAAAGGCAAGGTGAGGACCAGACGCATGGAAAACCTGGGCAGAGTCATTGATAAGGAGAACAGCATCTTCTGCCAAAAGGGCATCACCTATCAATACGTTCTGGGCGAGGGACGCAGGGAAGCGCCGCTTCCTGCCCTTCCATCAGAATCGGTTGTCCCTGAAACCGAGAGACTGATACTGGACTTTGGGGATGCATGGTTCCTGCAGGAATACCTCTCCAGGCAGCCGTTCTACAACAGCATGCTGAACGCACTGCCTGATGAAAGCGACACGCTCCTTGCCCTGGTCTTCTACCGGCTGTTGACAAGCAAAGGAGCAAGCTGCCATGCCAAGATATGGTACGAAGGGAGCTATTCGTACCTTGCATTCCCGTATGCGAACCTTACAGGCCAGAACATCAGCAGGATCCTGAAAGAACTTGGCAGGGAGGAGGTACAGCGCCATTTCTTTGAGGAATACATGCATTCCATTTATGGAGATGAAGGGGCCGCCGGAATCCTCGTTGACAGCACCGGGGTGCCCAATGCAACCAGGATGGACATCACGCAGGTCAGCAACCATAACGGCGACATAAACCGTGAGGCCAGGCTCATCTATGTCATAGACCGTGATAACGGGATGCCCATATATTTCAGGTATGTTGCCGGGAACATCATAGATGTCTCCACCCTGGTCACTACCGTAAGCGAACTTGGGCAGTATGGGGTGTCTGTCAGCCATGCGATCCTTGATGCAGGATATTTTTCGGAACGGAATGCCGCTAAGCTGTTTGAAAGCGGCATTCCGTTCATGACAAGGCTGGCTCCAAATAAGACGGTGTTCAAAGATGCAGCCATCGGAAACCTGGACGGCCTCATGTCACAGAAATACGCCCATCGCTACGGGGAGAGGCTTGTATTTATCAAGAAAGTCCCGGTCAATGTATGTGATCATGGGGCATATGTCTATCTCTGCATTGATGAGGATATGTATCTTATGCAGCATAAGAAGGCAATCCTGAACGCATTGGACGGCAAAAAGGACTCCGATGAAACAGACGCTGCCATCAAAAGGCTTGGGGCCTTTGCCATCCTGACATCTGAAGAAATATCAGAAGACAAGCTCCTGCCAATGTATTACACAAGGCAACAGGTAGAGCAGGTCTTTGACATAAGCAAGAACTACGCTGACCTGCTGCCTATCAGGGTGCAGAGCGAGCAGGCATTCGCTGGCCATCTGCTCGTATGTTTTATGGCGACAGCCATTATGCAGCAGCTCCAGCAGGAGCTGCTAAAACGCCGCTCCAAGAAAGCGAAGTCGCTAAACGCCGAAAGCATCCTCTTTTATCTGCGCAATCAAAAGTGCAAGGTATATAAAGACTATGCCATACCACAGGAGCCGCGCAAGGAAGTCAATGCCATATATGATATTTTCAAGATACAGGTGCCTTATAAAATCCCTCTTACTACCGTTGAGGTGTAAGTAGAAAATTTATGCGGAACTATAGATAAAGGGAAGTGGGATGACGCCAAACTGGAAAATATACTAAAAAGCAGCGTCGTCCAGTTCATCTATGAGGAAGCCCGGCAGTCCGGAAAGCCTGTGTTCTGCATTGTGGACGACACCATCTCATCCAAGACAAAGCCTTCGTCACGGGCTCTGCACCCGATTGAAGATGCGTATTTCC
>OFFY01001619.1_pt1 | contig 18058 bp, 13 predicted proteins | sample 1521481 | NCBI WGS metagenome assembly OFFY01 (sample SAMEA3504117, study PRJEB24116) | mouse gut metagenome | biome: mouse gut; feature: mouse-associated habitat; material: faeces | place: Denmark | collected 2011
CAGGAGGAGACAGCTGCAGCCGTTACGGATTTCGGCCTGCGGCTGCTGCAGCAATGCATAGCCGATGGGGAGGCTGCCATTCCGGAATCCGGCCAGGAGACCGCAGCCGGGCAGCAGGGAACAGGGAATCTGGTGGTTTCGCCGCTTTCGGTACTCTCGGCACTGAACATGACGGCAAACGGCGCAGGAGGAGAGACCCTGAAGCAGATGGAAGAGACCTTTGGGATATCGGTGCCGGAGCTGTCCGCGTACCTGTCTGCGTGGCGGGAAGCGTCAGGGGATGAAAAATGCCGGCTGGACATGGCGAACAGCATCTGGTTTACGGAAGACGACAGTTTTACGGTGGAGCAGGACTTCCTGGACAATTGCGCTGATTCCTTTGGAGCCGAAGCGCGCAGGGTGCCTTTTGATGATTCCGCTTTGCGGGAGATCAACGATTGGGTGAACGAAAATACACGGGGCATGATTCCGGAGATTGTGGACAAAATCCCGGAGGACGCGGTGATGTATCTGGTGAACGCCCTGGCCTTTGAGGGGGAGTGGGAGGAAATCTACCGGGAAGACCAGGTGCGGGAAGGGGAGTTTACCCAAGCTGACGGCACTGTCCGGAATGTGGAAATGATGTATTCCCAGGAGGAACAGTACCTGGAGGATGAACATGCGTCGGGATTTCTGAAATACTATGCAGGCAGAAAATATGCCTATGCGGCCCTCCTGCCCGAGGAGGGAACGGATGCGGCGGAGTATCTTCTTTCCCTGGACGGGGAGAAGCTGCGCCGGATATTGACGGGCCCGGTACCGGCCCATGTGATGGCAGGAATCCCCAGGTATGAGAGCAGGTATGGCGCAGAGCTTGGGGGCATGCTGCAGGAGATGGGAATGGAGGATGCCTTTGATTCTTCCAGGGCGGACTTTTCCGGGATAGGCCATTCCCTGAAGGGGAATCTCTGCATCAGCCGCGTGCTGCATAAATCCTTTATCGCGGTGGACGAGAAGGGAACCAGGGCAGGCGCCGCCACGGCGGTGGAGATGGAGGCAGGGGGAGCGCTGTCAGCGGATGAAGTCCGGTTTGTGTATCTGGACAGACCCTTTGTCTATATGATTATTGACTGTGAGACGAAAGTTCCGGTGTTTATGGGAATACAGACCCAGGCGGACCGGGAGGGATATGGAAACTAAAAGATTCTGTTGGTGGATTTGTCTATTTTGTACAATTTTAGATGAACATATTTTTGCTGCAATTGAAGAAACACAGAATATTCAACTAAAGCATTGTGACAACCGGCTTCCGCATGCTGAAAAGATAATATATTTTTACAAAAATATTTTTGGTATTGTGATAAAATGCCAATTGTGCTATAATAACGTATCATAGTTATCTATGAAATACATATTAATATACGGAGGAAAGAATATGGAATTTTTGACTAACATCGCATCGACTATCGCTTCAGGCGTCTGGTCGGTGGTCTGTGCGTTGCTGATACTGGTGATCGCCTTTGTGGTGGCTGCGGTGGTGAAATCTGCTGTGCTGAAGCTCCTGGGAAAAGGCAAGGTGGGCCAGGTGCTGGATAAGATGGACACGCCCGGAAGCGGGAGTACCCGGGAATTTATCGGCAAACTGGTGCATCTGCTGGTATTTTTGCTCTTTGTGCCGGGTATATTCAGTGCTTTGGGAATGCGGGATGTGTCCGCGCCCATCACGAACCTGCTGAATACGGTGTGGGGCTATGTGCCCAATATCGTTGCATCCGTGATCGTGTTGGTGATCGGCTTTTTCATTGCCAAGATGGTCCGCCAGCTTCTGGTGCCCCTCTTTGACCGCCTGAATGTGAACAAGCTGCAGGAGAAGGCCGGCATTGAGGTCACTACTACAGTAAAACTTTCGTCTACCCTGGCTTACATAGTCTATGTGCTGATCCTGATTCCCATGATCGTGATGGCGCTGGATGTGCTGAATATCAAAGTGATCTCCCAGCCTGCCGTCTATATGCTGGATCAGATTTTCACCTTTATCCCCAATATCTTCGTGGGTCTGGTAATTATCATTATCGGCTGCATGATCGGTAAATTTGTAGGGCAGATCGTGGCACGTCTGATCGCTTCCGCGGGGCTGGATGCCAAGCTCACCGGGCTTATCGGCAATGAGAAGTATAATTTCAGCCTGTCGAAGCTGACCGGAAATGTGGTCTACGCAGTGGTGGTGATCTTCTTCGCGGTGGAAGGCGTCAATGTCCTGAAGCTGGACGTGCTGACCAATATCGGTACGGCTGTGATCGGCTATATGCCTGCGGTGCTGAGCGCCGTCCTGATCCTGGCTATCTGCTTCGTAGCCGGTTCCGCGGCGGAGAAATCCCTGCGCAAGAACGGATTTGCGCTTTATGGAACCATCGCAAAGTGCGCGGTGCTGACAGTTGGAGTGTTTATGGTACTGAGCCAGCTGGGCATTGCGGCGGATATCGTCAATGCAGCCTTTAAGCTGGTGCTGGCCGCCATAGCCGTAGCATTTGCCATTGCCTTCGGAGTAGGCGGGAGGGATTTTGCTTCCCATACGCTGAAGAAGCTGGAAGACAATCTGGAGAAGAAATCGGATACGGAGGAATAAACATATATAAAAACAAAGTTTTTCCCCCAAGATTAATCGGTGCGCAGTATACATAACTGCCAGGCCTCCTGCATATACATCTAACAGTATATTCAGGAGGTTTTTCTATGGGAAATTATGCGATAAATACGTATGACCTGTACAATGATATCAAGAACCGTACAGGAGGAGAAATCTACATAGGCGTGCTGGGGCCCGTGCGCACCGGCAAGTCCACATTTATCAAAAGATTTATGGAGGAGATGGTGCTGCCCTATATGGAGGATGAGCATGCCAGAAACCGGGCCCAGGACGAATTGCCCCAGAGCGCCGGGGGAAAGACCATCACCACAACAGAACCGAAATTTATTCCCAATGAGGCGGCAAATGTGGTCCTGAGCGGGGACGTTCCTGTCTCCGTGCGGCTCATCGACTGCGTAGGCTATATGGTGGAAGGAGCAGCCGGGCATATGGAAGAGGATGTGGAGCGGATGGTGAAGACGCCCTGGTTTGACTATGAGATCCCCTTCACCCAGGCAGCTGAGATCGGAACGGATAAGGTAATGAACGATCATTCTACCATTGGCCTGGTGATCACCACCGACGGAAGCTTCGGGGAGATCCCCAGGGGAAATTACCTGGAGGCGGAGGAGAAGACCATAATGGCGTTAAAGAAACTCCGCAAACCGTTCCTGGTACTGGTGAACAGCCAGAAACCCTACTCCGAGGACGCCAAAAAGGTGGCGGCAGAGATCACCGAAAAATACGGCGTAGCTGCGGTAACCGTGAATTGTGAGCAGCTGAAAAAGGAAGACATCCACATGCTGCTGGAGAATGTACTGTACGAGTTCCCTATCTCTTCCATCGAATTCTATATGCCTAAATGGGTGGAGATGCTGCCGTGGGAGAACCGGATGAAACAGGATATCATCACCCGGGTGAAGGGATTGATGCAGGATTATACGACGATCCGGGATGTGCTGCGCAAACCGGTGGAGATGGACGGAGAGTACATAAGGCGCTGCAAGACGGACACGGTGCGCCTGTCTGACGGTGTAGTGCGTATTACGCTGGATACGGAGGAGACCTACTATTATGAGATGCTGACGGATATGGTAGGGGAGACCATTACGGATGAGTATCAGCTGATCAGCAAGCTGAAGGATTTCGCAGCCATGAAGCATGAATACAATAAAGTATTGGACGCAGTAAATATGGTGCGGATCAAGGGATACGGCGTAGTGACACCGGATAAGGATGAAATCAGCCTGGAGAAACCGGAATTGATCAAACACGGCAATAAATTCGGTGTGAAGATCAAGGCATCCAGCCCCTCCATCCATATGATCCGGGCCAATATCGAGACCGAGATCGCCCCCATCGTGGGAACCCAGGAACAGGCTAATGATCTCATCAGTTTTATCAACCAGGCAGATATGGAGAAGGGAATCTGGGATACGAATATCTTCGGAAAGACGGTAGAACAGCTTGTAAATGACGGAATTACGGCCAAGGTGGCGGTGATAGGAGAGGAAAGCCAGCTGAAGCTCCAGGACACCATGCAGAAGATCGTCAACGACAGCAACGGCGGGATGGTGTGCATTATTATATAGAAGATTTCGGTAATCAGGTCAGATTTTTCAGGCGCCTGCGTCGGGCTGCCCGGTTCCAGGCAGCGGCATGTAACGGGCATTGTTTTTTGGCAGCGAAGCGCTACGGAGCCACAGGATTGGATTCATAGTAGGGGAAGGCATAACCGTACACTGTCAGGATCAGCATTCCCGCCATGAGAATACACAGAACCGCGGACAGAACGGAAAGCAGCCGTTCCGGCAGGGGCGCAGAGAATATTCTCAAACGGATCAGGCCGTATAGCTTTTTCAGTCCGCGGACGGTATAGTAACACAGCGGCAGCAGGGCAGGCAGAAGATACCGTCCCTGGGGCTGGTAATCCGTAGAGTAGGAATAAATCATACTCAGAAACAGCGGCATGAAAATACAGAAAATCATATTTCCATGATAAAAAATCCGAAAGCCCCTGCCGGCAGTATTCCGCCTAACGGCAGTATTCCGCCTGATGGCGGAAGGCGGAATCAGGATACAAAACAGTACCCCGAAAAAGAAAAGCACTTTATAAAACCGATACACCCAGACAGAGGTAATAATGGTCATGGGACCATAGATTCCGATGAAGCTCAGCACGGAAAGCGTGAGGAAATCGGAATTACGAAGCATATCCAGGAGTGAATGCCCCTGACTTTGCCAGGTGAGACGGGTGTCCGGATGATATTCCGGCAGGGCATACAGCGCGGCGCAGGCGTTTCTGGTTTTCAGCCCCAGGAAATCCCCGTCATACAATACGGCGCTGCGGATAAACCACCATGCGATGCCGGCCAACACGACGGCGGAAATGAATGCCCCTTTTTTCAGAAAGTTTAGGTAATCAAAATGCACTTTCCGCGGGGTATAAGACAGGAAGAAGGAGCCGCGGACCGCCACGGAACGTTTCTGACGGGAAAAAGACAGAAAAAATGCGGTAAACAGTAAAATACAGCTTAAAATATAACCGTAGGCATTATAGTAGGACAGGGCGCAGAGAATGATGCCCAGGGATAAAATGAGGCTGGAGCGGACAGAGAATGCGTCCTCTAGTCCCAAAGTCAGTCCGTACAGCATGCAGGCAATGGACAGCATGCAGCAGGAATCCGTATTTACATAAGTATGCACAAAGATGCTCTGGGGCAGAAAGGTGGCCAGAAAAGCGAAAAGATAGCCGAAACGTCTGTCCCGGAACCATTTTTCGGATAGAAGCAGGACAAGCAGCGCCGTAAACAGTCCCAAAATCAGGTTGACACTGCGGGCTGTATAGAGCAGAGCCGCTTCCGAATCGGTGAACAGCCCCACAAAGCGCATGGCATATCCCTGCAGCATATAGGGCAGGATGGGCTGAAAGGCATAGGAAAATCCATAGCCGGGAATGCGGATGGATTCCTCAAAGCCGTTGGGAAGCGAGCCGTGTTCCGCGATATATTGGGGGATGAGGTAGCGATTGTACTCATCCGGAGGATTGCCGAAAGGCTGTTTTATCAAAAGGGAAAGCCCTATGACAAGAAACAGTCCGAAATAGCATGATATAAATAAACGGGATAAAGTCTTCGTATTCTTCATGCACAACACCTTTCTTTTCTATCTTCATTGCCATGCAGGACTACAGCCGGACAGGCGTTCCGGAACCGTCCTCCAGGAAAAACACCCCAATCCCTATACCGGGGACATTGCCCTCCAGCAACCATTTTTTATAAGCCCGCTGAAGGGATGTCTCTTCCGGAAGCGCCTCTCTTTCGGAGCAGTCCGGCAATCCGAAGATTCTCCACAGATCACTCCCTTCAGGATCCGGATAGGAAGAATAGATATCAAAATCCGCCATGAAATCCAGAATGCGCGAATTTGCGGGCAGGAAATGGCGATGTTCCGGATACAGCAGCCAGGAATGACAGACGAAAGCAACCGTCTTCCCGGGAAAAGCGCCGCGGAAAAAGTCGGCGGCCAGGCGGTAGGAACGCAGACACTCTTCGTGCAGCAGCGGACCACTGGAGGGAATATGTATATTGACGGCCTGTTCCGGGCATTCCTGTTTCGATAGCTCCCGTTGCACATACGCTTCCTTTTCCGGAAAGGCTACAAGCTCAAACTGCAGCCGTCCGAAGGTAAAGCGGGTCAGCCGGAAAAAACCGGCGAACCAGTCCGGCACAAAACTCCCCCAGATACCATACACCTGACGGCACTCCTGCAGCTTCCACTTAAGATCCTCCATATTCGCACGGCATATCGTTTGCGGCAGCTGCCTTTGTTCATAATAACGGTAAAGCTGCGGAACCAGACAGATATAGAAAAGCAGCGAGACGCTCTCCCAGGGAAGGGAGTATTCTGCGCAGGCGGCTTTCAGCGTCTCCAGATATCGGGAATAGTCTATGTCCGGACTTTTGGCATACGCCTCCCCGGCTTCGGTAAAAAGCGCCCGGAGGGAAGCGTTCTTCATGGCGGTCTCGTAGACGGCAGTCAATGTCTGTACGGCCTGGGCGGGATATTGGTATTCTTCGCAAAAACGGGTGATATATTCTTTCATGGCGCCTCCTATACAGGGAAAATATGTAGGCATTGTACCATATTCGGAGGGGTTTTACAACCGTAGTTTGCATGCTTGCGCAGTTTCAGGGAACATGCTAAAATAAAGGCATCGGAATTGGGAAGAAATTGCGGTATGGAAAAGCTCGCAGACGTGATATAAGACGGAGGGAACCACATGCAGGAGAGAGAACTGATTTTACAGCAAAGCGAACGTTACATTATGGAGAAGCTGTGGGAGGAAAGTCCCCGGACGATTATGCAGCTTTACTATTCCCTGAAAGAGAACCCTGGCTGGAGCAAGAGTACGGTGAATACGCTGCTGGGCAGAATGGTGGAGAAGGGGATCATCTATTATGAAGAAGGCGGCAAGGCCAGACAGTATTATCCGGCCATTCGGAGAGAAGACGCCGATATTGCCGAGACAGAGAGCCTGATTAAAAGGGTATACAAGGGATCGGTGGGCATGATGATGAATACCATGATCAGGAAGAATGCCCTCAGTGAAGCCGACAGGGAGGAACTGTACGAGATATTGCGGAAGGGGAACGGACAAAAATAATATTGAAATTGAGAGGGAGGAATGCGTACATGGGAAGATATTTGAATAGCACGGTTCCTTGCGAAACATGGAAACAAATTGTCGGGACGCGTTTTTTTGTAGATAAAACCCAGATGCTGGCAGAGGTTCTAAATGCGGTTGAAGTAGACGGACAAAAATATTTGTGTATTACAAGACCGCGCCGTTTTGGGAAAAGTGTAATGGCAAATATGATCGGAGCTTTTTTGGGAAAAGTTTCGGACAGCAGCAGTGTATTTAATCATCTTTCTCTTGCGGAAAATGAGAACTACGAAAGACATCTCAATCAACACAATGTAATCTTTATTGATTTCAGCAGGGTGTCAAGAGACTGCAGTAACTATGAGCAATACATGAAACGAATTCAGGATGGTATCAATCAGGATTTAAAGGAGGCTTATGAGGAGATAAGCATAGAAGTGTCCGGTACTGTCTGGGACAATCTGTTGGCCGTATTTGAGAAAACAAAAGAAACCTTTGTTTTTGTGATAGATGAATGGGACGCGGTTTTTCATATGCCTTTTATTACAAGGGACAAGCAGCAGGAGTATCTGATGTTCCTTAAAAATCTTCTGAAGGATCAGATTTATGTGGAACTCACATATATGACAGGGGTACTTCCCGTTGCGAAATATTCCAGCGGGTCAGAATTGAACATGTTCGTGGAATATGACATGACTGTGATGGAACGCTTCAGCAGTTATTTCGGCTTTACAGAAAGAGAAGTCGATCGGCTTTTCGCTGTCTATCTTAAAACAACGAAGCGTCCAAAAGTTACACGAGACGATTTGAAAATATGGTATGATGGCTACCATACGGCATCTGGTGAGAGATTATACAATCCACGTTCAGTGGTGTGCGCATTGTCCAATAATCAGGTGGCAAATTATTGGACCGGTTCAGGGCCATACGATGAGATCTTCTTTTATGTAAAAAATAACATTGATGATATCTTGGATGATTTGGTTTTGATGGTTGCAGGAGGAGGCGTTGAAGCAGAAATTCAAAATTATGCTGCAGTTTCCATGGAACTGAATACAAAAGATGAAATATATTCGGCGATGGTGATTTATGGTCTGCTTACTTATACGGATGGGGAGGTATTTATCCCTAACAAAGAATTGATGGACAAGTTTCAGGAGCTTCTTATGAATAAGGAATCTATGGGTTATGTATATCGTCTGGCCAATGCGTCAAAAAGAATGTTGGCAGCGACTCTCTGCGGGGATACGGATACAATGGCAGAGATTTTGGAATATGCCCATAACACAGAATCTCCGATCTTTTCCTACAATAGTGAGATTGAGCTGTCGGCAGTGGTGAATCTGGTCTATTTGGCGGCGCGGGATAAGTATCGTTTAGAACGTGAAGATAAGGCGGGCAAAGGATATGTAGATTTTATTTTTTATCCGGAGCGTAAAAATTCGGATGCTTTGATCCTTGAATTAAAAGTGGGAAGCACACCGGATGATGCAATTGCACAAATCAAGAACAAAGATTATGCGCTTAGATTTAAGGGAAGGCTTGGGGAGAAACAGGCATATACAGGAAGAATTCTGGCAGTAGGGATCAGTTACAGCAAAAAGACAAAAAAGCATTCCTGTAAGGTTGAGATATTATGAATTTACGACAGAGCAGATAAAGGGGACGCCTATGCCGACAAGAAAAAGAACGAAAGCCATAGAATCAGATTTCGGTGTATTCCTGCAAAAGCACCGGACTATGTGCGAGGTAACTTATGAGCAGTTATCAGAGGGTCTATGCTCCGCCAGCGAACTGAAACGGATAGAGAAAGGGGAGCGCCCCGCCGGTAAAGCATTGCGGGACAGGCTTTTATACCGCCTTGGAATCGGGCCGGACGTCTATGAAAATTTTCTCTTTGAAGAGGATTATGTGCAGTGGAAAAGGCGGCAGCAGCTGCTGTATGAGATATCCAGGGGGGAGGAGGAAACTGCCCGGAGACTGTTGGAGGAGTATAGGGCGAAATATGCTTCAGGCGAACAGACGGATGTGAACAGCAGGCTGGAACGGCAGTTTTGCCTGTGCATGGAGGCGCAGATCTTGCGGAGCAGAGAAGCTAAGGAGAGCAGGAATCCCAGAGGACTGGAACCCGGGAGCAGGAAGACTAGGGATCAGGAATCCCAGAGGACTGGAACCCGGGAGCATGAAGGCCGGGAACGAGAAACACAGGGACAGGAAACACAGGGACAGGAAACCCTGGAAAAACAGCTGTGTACCCTCTTCCGAAAAGCCCTGGAGCTGACCGCAAAACCGGCGATATCCGAAAGTATCAAAGGGAAGTTCTATTCCATCCAGGAGCTGGACCTGCTGCTGGAATGGATTCATTACGAGCGGCCCTCAACCTGGGAACAACGCTATCAGGAAATCCTGAGCGCAGTAGAGGAAGCCGGATTAGACAGGGTAAACTGCGCAAAGATATACCCCAAGACAGTGTACTATCTGTGCCGTGACGGATTGGCATCGGGAACATTGGGATTAGAGGAACAGGCAGAAGCCATGACGCTGTGCGGGAAAGCGGTGGAGCGTCTGCGGGAAGCGGGAAGACTGTATTACATGTGGGAACTGCTGACGCTGATGAACGGGTTCGCAGAGGCTATAGCTGCCGGACAGCGGGCTGTGGGAGCACTGCATAAAGCGGAGGAGCTGGAAGAGCAGATGTGGAAGCGGCAGGAGCGGATAGACGCGCTGGAGGCAGTGTACAGTGAGTTCGGCGTGTCCAGGGAGACGAAGGATTCCTGCTGGCTGTATGTGGAGAACGAGGTCTACTGCATCAATGAGATCATCCGGAAACGGAGGAAGATGCTGGGGATTACCAGGAAGCAGATCTGCGAAGAAGAAATGATCTGTTCGGAAAAGACATTGGTCCGTCTGGAGACCAATGGAAAGCGGGTTCAGCGGGAGGTAGTAAAGAACCTGATGAAGAGATTGAATCTGCCGGTGGAATACTGTAGGACGGAACTGGATACGGGCGATCCGGTGGCTGTCGAGTTGATGGATCAATTGAGAAACCGAATTCGGGAACGGGAGACGGCAGAAGCGGATCAGGTGCTTGCACAGTTAAAGAAACGAATCTCTCTGGATATTCCCTCCAACAGACAGGAGTGGCTGAACTGCAGAGCTTTAAACGAGCTTTATAAGGGGGCAATTACCAAAGAGCAATGTGTGGAGCAGCTCAGGGAGGCGCTGAACTGCACGATTCCCTATGAGATTGCGATGAAGCAGGGAGAAAGGTACCTGACGAATCAGGAGATAAACTGTATCCATAATATGGTGAGTTATCATGAGGAGATGGATGAGGAGAAGAGAAGACAGATTGACATCCTGGAGGAGCAGTATGAGGATTATGAGGGAGATAGGCTTATTTTTTGTTTTATCAACAGGTATGAGCTTGTCCTGGATGTTGTGGCTAGTGAATTAGGTGATATAGGGGAATACGACAGATCGGATGAAATCAGCCGGAATATTATTACGGAATGCCTTTATCAGCGCCGATCCTATGGGGTTCATGGTGGAATTTATAATATGAAGTGGAATAATGATCAGCGGCATAAAAAAGGCATTCCGGTTCAACGTCGATATAATCCGGAAGAAGAGTTAAAACGTTGCATTGCATTCAGTGAGCTTGGCATGGATAAGCATGATGAAGAATTCTACAGGAGGAAACTTCAATTACAAAAGGAAGGATAAAATTATTTTTTTACTTTATTACCAGTATCCTTATCGTTTAACGGCTGTGCCCCGGGCTCCTCTTCCCCTTCTGTAACATCCCCCGGTTCCGGCTCATCCGGAACCGGCTTGGCAGGCGGCAGAGTTCCGGGCAGTACCGGCAGGATGGATAAAGCGAGCATACAGGTGAGCAGTGCTTTTCTGAGATTGTTTTTCTGTTTCATAAGATTTTCTCCTTTGCTAAAATCATTTTACATAAAATTATAAAGAAGAAAAAGAAATTTTACAACGGACAGAGTTGTCAAAAAAAGCAAGGACATTTTTTGACAACTCTGTCCGTTGCCATGCAATAGGAAGGATGATAAAATAAAAAACAGAAAAGCGATTCAAAAGATAAAAATTGTGGGGTGAACAATGGAAAAAGTACCATTTATAAAGCTGATCGATTATTTCGGCGAGTGCTACGTGTATGATGTGAATCGGGATAATATTCTGAAGATAAGCGATGGATTATACACCTATTTACAGGATCTTCTGGCAGGGAAAGCACAGGAATGTAAGGATGAGGCTGTACTGGCCGAGTACAGGACACTGAAAGAAGAGGGATATCTTTCCTCCCGTAAAATGGAAGTCCTGCAGCATCCGGCCACAGAGACCCTGCCCTATCTGCTGGAACGCAGAATGCATACCATGACATTACAGGTGACTCAGAGCTGTAACCTCCGGTGCTCCTATTGTATCTATTCGGAGACGAATAATGAAAAGCAGAGATCCCATTCCGGGAAAAGGATGTCATTGGAAACTGCTCTGAAGGCGGTGGATTTCCTGGCGGAGCACTCTGTGGACAGCGAAAGGATCAATATCGGCTTTTACGGCGGGGAGCCGGTGCTGGCCATGGACCTGATTCGTTTCGTAGTGGATTATGCAGAGGATATTTTCTCCGGAAAAGAGCTGCACTTTTCTATAACAACCAATGCCACGCTGCTTACCGAGGAGATTGCAGAATACTTTGAGAAGCATAACTTCCTCCTGACCATCAGCCTGGACGGGCCGAGGGAGATTCATGACCAGAGCCGCAGATTTGCAGACGGCGGGGGAACCTTTGATACGGTGGTTAAAAACCTGGAGATGATCTGGAAGAAATACGGCGGAGCCAAGGGAAGGATCGGAATCAACATGGTGATGAATCCGAAGAACAGCTTCCGTGCGATTAACCAGCTGTTTCAGGAGTCGGATGTATTTACGAGAGGCGTTGTGAGAGCCACTGTGGTGGATGATTTCTATTCAGAGGAGAAGAATCAGTTTTCCGAAGACTTTTTCACGGAATCGGAATATCAGTTTTTCCTGTCCTACCTGTCAAGGCGGGATAAATCCCTGAAGGGAAAAATGTCTCCTATCGCCCAGCAGGAATTAGACCGCCTGGAAGATATGATGGACAAAATGGGGAAGAGAGATTCCCTGACGCAGATGGGAGCGCCCGGCGGACCCTGTATTCCCGGGCGGCAGAGAATGTTTATAGATGCAGACGGCAATTTCTATCCCTGTGAAAGGGTCAGTGAGAAATCCGCCGTTATGAGGATCGGAAATCTGACGGAGGGTTTTGAACTGGAAAAAATTCATCAGATGATCAATATCAGCCAGCTGACTGCGGAGGCCTGTAAGAATTGCTGGGCGGCAATGAAATGTACGCAATGCATTAAATACGCAGATGCGGGCGACACATTGTCGGCGGAAGCGAGGCTGGCGCATTGTGAAAAGGTCAGGGCAGGCATCCTTTCGGATTTCAAGAAGATTATCCTGTTGCATGAGCTTGACCGGAGCGAAAGGGGAGATTGATCAGATGATGCAGAGAGCAGTGATATATCCGTTTACGGAGAAATGGATTCCTATTGTAGAGCACTGGAATCGGAAAAGAGAGACACCCCGGATCGTCTCGGCGGTGGCCGACGGGAAAAGAGGCGCGGCAGGCAGGGATATCGGTATATTACATAATCATGATTATGTAAAGACAATTTATTTGTAAAACTTAAGATGGTTTCATTGGGATATATAGTCTGACTGTGCAATCGGTCTTAGGGGGAGTTTACTTCTTCGTAAGGCTGATTGTTATTTCTATACAAATGTTATACTGTAAGTGGAATAAAGTGAGCTATAGTTAAGGGGAAAGGAAGCGTCTATGAGGAAAGTAAAAGAAATTTTTCTGTTTGTAGTATGTCTTTTTATTGTCTGCAGTTGTGGGGATCAAGAAGAAGGGAGCGGAAGATATGTGGAAGCACAAGTGGAGCTTCCAGAGGATGCTTTTACGTATGGGAATCTTGTCCAGAACAAGGAGCAAATTCGATTGACAGGGAATGAAGGCTGTGATTATCTTCTGGAAATAAAGGACAGAGAAATTTCTTTTACAGAGGCTTCTATAAAAATAAAGATTCCCGAAGATTTGGAAATCAGAGATATAGCAGTGAGCCCGGAAGGGGATCGGCTTGTCACATGGGAGGATGGAACGAAATGGGATGCAGCCATCTTTACAAAAGAGGGCGAGAAGATAGAGATATCCAATATTGGAGATACCGAAATTTTGTATCCTTACTATTGCGGAGGACATTTTTACATCAGTCAGTCTGATCGGGTTTATCAGCTGGATTCATCTACGGGAAGTGCTCAGCTGCTTTTGGACGGTGTGGGAGTGGATGAACCTTATTATATGGCCTCGGATGGAGAACTGCTTTATGTGGTATACGGAAGCAGGGGGAGGTCCTTAGTGATCTATGATCTGGAGAAGGGGGCTGTGGCCGGAGAAGATGCAGTGCTGGAGGCATTCTTGAAGAAGTCCTTTATCTATCGAAATTCCAGTCCTTACGGAGCACCCTATGAAGCTTTGTTTTATCCGGTGGGAGAGAAAATCTATGTATTGGATAATACAGGAATCTACCGCCACACATTGTACGGAGAGGATATGGAATTGGTGGTAGACGGCAGTTTGTGTACGATAGGGGCGGCTGACAGAGAGTATACAGGAATGGCCGTAGAGGAAGGGAAGAAACCGGCGTTTCTGGTCAGCTACGCAGACGGGAGACTGATGAAGTATACCTATGACCCGGATGCACCGGAACCAGTGACTTTAAGTGTCTACAGCCTCTATGAAAGCGACAATATCCGTACCTTGATCCGGGAGTTCCGAAAAGTGCACCCGGAGATTACGGTAGAGTATAAAATCGGTTATTCTGATGGTACCAGTCTTACCATTGATGATGCCTTGAAAAATATCGCGACGGAGATGGCTGCAGGGACGGCTGCGGATATCCTGGTGATGGATGATATTCCTTATAGATCCTATAAGGCGAAAGGGGCATTAATGGATCTCACATCGCTACGTGAAGGGATGGCGGATTCTGAGTACTATACGAATGTGCTGGATGGATTTACAGGCGAAGACGGGATTTATACGATACCAATGGCTTTTGCGGTTCCGATTCTGGCGGGGAAGAGCGAAGATATAGATGGAGTGGAGACGCTGGAAGACTTGGCGGATGTTCTGGAGGAGAGAAGGCGCGATCTGCAAAACGGAGAGTCGCTGATCAATATGTTTTTTCAAAGTTATAAAAGTCTAAACCTATTAGGGCAGACGTGTCAGGGAGCCTGGATAGGAGAAGATGGCGGACTGGACATGGAAGCAGTGAAAGAATTCCTGACCCAGGGAAAACGGATATATGATGCCCAGATGGAGAATATTGCGGAAGAGCTGCTGTTGCAGGGGGCAATATTGCCAAAAGCAGGAGAAAACGAGTGGGATTATCCTACAAAATCTATTATTACGAGACGATTTGGACCCTATGCAGACGGTGCTGCCCAGGCGGCGGGATTTCATTTGTTGGTGGTTTGGCAGGAGCAGCCTTTTTTTGCAGGGTATCTGAGCAGCATGGGAGGGGACTTTCCATACTTTATCGTAGAGTTGGAAGCGGCGGGTTTTGATTACTGTATGATGCCGGGGCAGAAGTATGGTACCTGTCTGGCAACGGATATGCTTTCTGTGAACCAGGCGACGGAACATTCAGAGGAGTGTATGACATTTCTGGAATATGCCTTTTCGGAAGAATTTCAAAGGGATCCGGCATTGGATGGAACTCCTGTGAATCGTGCAGCGAATTGGAGCAGGCGGGAAGATTACTGGACTTATGATCGTATAGAATCTCCTATTAGTGAAGACGGACAGGAATTTCATCTTCGTAGTTTTGTCCCTTCGGATGAGATTTATGCGAAATTTGATAAATTGCTGGAGGAAGTGAATGGAGTAAACTACTGTGAGGCGAAGGTATTTGATATCGTGATGAATGAAGGGGTAAGGGTTGCGGACGGGGACTGTACTGTAGACGAAGCGGTGAAGGAGATCGAGCGGCAGCTGAAGTTGTATTTGGAGGAGTAAGGTGGAAGTGGCTAATTTGTGTTATGGAAAAGGGCGGAACATTACCGGGGGAGCTTATCATTTCCATAACGCAGTGAAAAGACGTAAACTTCCAGACATGAAAGAACTTGTCAGGACGCAATCAAGCAAAGAGAAACAAAAGATTCGGCAGAGCATTCTGTAAGCAGAAAGGAATCGCCTATGAAAAAGATAAAAGGAAATTTTCTATTCGCAGCATGTCTTCTCATCACCTGCGGTTGCGGCGATCAGGATGAGGGGAACGGAAGGTATGTGGAAACGCCGGTGGAGCTTTCGGAGACTGCTTCTGCGTATGGAAGTCTTGTCCAGAATGAGGATCAGATTCATCTGACAGGGAACGAAGGCAACGATTATCTTCTGGAAATAAAGGATGGAGAAATTTCTTTTACAGAGGCTGAAGTTGCGGATATTTCCGAGGAGCTGGATATCAGAGATACGGTGGCGAATACGGAAGGGGATCGCCTTGTCACATGGGGGGACGGAACGAAATGGGATGCAGCCATCTTTACAAAAGAGGGCGAGAAGATAGAGATATCCAATATTGGAGATACCGAAATTTTGTATCCTTACTATTGCGGAGGACATTTTTACATCAGTCAGTCTGATCGGGTTTATCAGCTGGATTCATCTACGGGAAGTGCTCAGCTGCTTTTGGACGGTGTGGGAGTGGATGAACCTTATTATATGGCCTCGGATGGAGAACTGCTTTATGTGGTATACGGAAGCAGGGGGAGGTCCTTAGTGATCTATGATCTGGAGAAGGGGGCTGTGGCCGGAGAAGATGCAGTGCTGGAGGCATTCTTGAAGAAGTCCTTTATCTATCGAAATTCCAGTCCTTACGGAGCACCCTATGAAGCTTTGTTTTATCCGGTGGGAGAGAAAATCTATGTATTGGATAATACAGGAATCTACCGCCACACATTGTACGGAGAAGATATGGATCTGTTGGTAGACGGCAGTTTGTGTACGATAGGAGTGGTTGACAGAGAGTACACGGGAATAGCGGTAGAGGAAGGGAAGAAGCCGGCGTTTCTGGTAAGCTACGCAGATGGGAGACTGATGAAGTATACCTATGACTCTAATGCACCAGAACCAGTGACCCTAAGCGTCTATAGTCTCTATGAAAGCGATAACATCCGAACATTGATCCGTGAGTTCCGGAAGGTACATCCTGAGATCTCAGTACAATATGAGATCGGATATAAGGAAGGGTCCAGTCTTACTATTGATGATGCTTTAAAGAATATCGCTACGGAAATGGCAGCAGGGACAGCTGCAGATATCCTGGTGATGGATGATCTTCCTTACAGTGCCTATAAGGAAAAAGGAGCGCTGATGGATCTGACATCATTGCGGGAAGGGATGGCGGAAGAGGAATACTATGCGAATGTATTGGACGGATTCGCGGGAGAAGACGGAATTTATACGATGCCATTGGCTTTCGCCGTTCCGATTCTGGCAGGAAAAAGTGAAGATATAGAGGGCCTGGAGACGTTGGCGGATTTGGCTGATTCTTTAGAGGAGAAAAGACGTAGCTTACAAAATGGAGAATCATTGATTAACATGTATTATCAGGGATACAAGAGTTTGAATTTATTGGGAGAGACATCTCAGGGAGCCTGGATTGGAGAAGATGATAAGCTGAATGTGGAGGCAGTGAGGGAATTTCTGGTTCAAGGAAAACGGATTTATGACGCTCAGATGGAGAATATGTCTAGAGAACGGCTGAGGGATGGTACATTATTGCCGATAGTGGGAGCGAATAGATGGGAGTATCCCCCTAAATCTACTATAACAAGGCGATTCGAAAACAACTACCAGGGTGCTGCCCAGCCAGCTGGTTTTCAGCTACTACATCTATATCCGGAACAGTCATTGTTTGCAGGGTATTTGAGCAGTATGGGGGGAGATTTTCCATACTTTATTGTGGAGTTGGAAGTGGCCGGATTTGATTACTGTATGATGCCGGGGCAGAAGTATGGTACCTGTCTGGTAATGGATATGCTGTCGATAAATCAAATGACCAAACATCCGGATGAATGTATGAAATTTTTGGAATATGCTCTCTCTGAAGATTTTCAGGGAAAGCCTGCGCTGGACGGAACTCCTGTAAATCGGGCGGCTAATTGGAGCAGACGGGAGGATTACTGGACCTATGAACGTACCGATCCTGCCGATAATGGGGATGGACGGGACATACATCTTCATAGCTTTGTACCTTCGGAAGAGACTTATGCGAAATTTGAAAGTTTACTGGAGGAGGTCAGCAGCGTAAATTATTGTGAGGCGAAGGTATTTGATATCGTCATGAATGAGGGGGTACGGGTTGCGGACGGGGACTGCACTGTGGATGAGGCGGTGAAGGAGATCGAGCGGCAGCTGAAGCTGTACTTGGAGGAGTGAAGGGAAATTCTTCGATACTGATTTTAGTATCACAAAATAGGAGTAGAGTATGAAAAAGATATAAGTTATAAAAAATTCATAAAATGTTTTGTTGCATTAACCGATATAAGATAATAAAATAGAGATAGAAAAGTATGAATTGTAGCGGAAGAACCATACTAACAAAGGAGGTGTTTATCATGGCAACTTCAAGTATCACAAAGAATTTTGTCATTTCCGGCAAGGAACAGGTGGAGATGTT
>OFFY01001622.1_pt1 | contig 18045 bp, 20 predicted proteins | sample 1521481 | NCBI WGS metagenome assembly OFFY01 (sample SAMEA3504117, study PRJEB24116) | mouse gut metagenome | biome: mouse gut; feature: mouse-associated habitat; material: faeces | place: Denmark | collected 2011
AATCCTGCTTGTATGCCCGTAAATCAAGGCTTTTTTGAGATAATCAACCATTTTCGGTAGAAAAACCTACAAGCAGAATTGCGGCTAAATCTGCACACTTTGCAGCGGCAAATGGAACAAGTGTTGCGCCTTCACTAATACCCATCAATATTATTTGAGATTTTCTAAATTGTGATAAGCCTTGCACCCAAGATTTTATAGTCAAAATATCCTCAATGGAGTTTGAAGGATAATATGTAGCATATCCTTCCGGGTCAATAGAAACATAATCTGGAGGATTATCAGACAAGATACATCCCCGAGTATTCCAACGACAAAAAGCTATATTTCTTTTGTACAATTCGTCTGAAAACAGATCAAAGTAATTAAACTCAATGTCACCAGCTTTTCTATGGTTATCATAAGTATTTGGACCGCTTCCCGGACACAGGATAACAACACTTTTGGGATTTTCTGGGTAATCCAACTTTACCTCAAGTAAATATTTTTCTTCAAAGTATATGCATTATATTTCCAAATATGCATTTTTCTTAACCAAATATGCGTCACTCCCATCATATTTCCAAATTATTCTACTCGGGAGTTTGACACCTAGCCGTCCCAAAATGACTCGTAAAGCCAGTAATGGCTTGATTTTTTGTCAAAATCGAAACTTTCTATTACACGTTACTTTTAAATACTGTATGATGTACTTGAGGTGATACAAATGAGACTGGATCTGCCTCTGGATGTACAGCGTTGCTTCAATGGCGGCTACCTTTTCCTCCAGCAGGTTTATTACGAGCTCGGCCTGGACAGAATCTGTGCAATGATACGCACAAGACATGGGTTCAGCTACAACCTCAACTCCATCCTTTCCCGGCTGATCTACACAAGGATCCTTTACCCTGCCTCCAAGCTGAGCTCCTACAAGGACTCCAGGCGCTTTATAGAACAGCCGTATTTTGAACTGCACCAGATCTACAGGGCGCTCTCTGTCCTGGCCGGGGAGTCAGACTATATCCAGTTCCGCCTGTTCAAGAACACCATGGCCATACAAAAGCGCAGGACAGAAGTCATCTATTATGACTGTACAAACTTCTATTTTGAAATCGAGGAGACCGAAGACGACAAGCAATTGGGCATCAGCAAGGAAAACCGCCCCCTGCCGATCGTGGAGATGGGACTGTTCATGGACCGGGACGGCATCCCCTTGGCTTTTTGCATCAACCCGGGGAACGAAAGCAAGCAGCTCTCTCTTATACCGCTGGAAAAGAAGCTCATGGAAAAATTTGACATGTCACAATTCATTGTCTGCACAGACGCGGGCCTTTCCTCCAATACGAACAGGTATTTCAATAACTATGATAAAGCTGACGCAACCCGCGACTTCATCACCACACAGTCCGTAAAGAAGCTAAAAGCGCACCTGAAGAAATGGGCACTTGCGCCAGAAGGGTGGCGACTTTGCGGGAGTGACGGCCAGTCCACATATCATATAAAGGACCTGGATGAAGAGGAATGCCTTAACAGAATCTATTACAAGAGCCGCTGGATCAAGGAAAAAGTGGATGTCACTATGGACGGGCAGAGCCGGAAAGTGGAACTGGAACAGCAGCTCATCGTCACCTATTCCATCAAGTACCGCAACTACCTGCGCTCCATTCGCAGCCGCCAGGTGGAACGTGCCAGGAAAGCAGTGGAAGCAGGTGCAAAGGCAGTGGAGCGCAAAAGGCAGAACGACCCGAAACGGTTCATCAGAATAGACCATGCTACAGAGGATGGAAAAGCTGCAGAACATACCGCCTGCTACATCGACGAGGACACCATCGCAAAGGAAGAGCAGTATGACGGCTTCTATGCCGTATGCACGAGCCTGGCGGACCGGGCGGAGTCCATCATAAAGGTGAACCAGCGCAGATGGGAGATCGAGGAATGCTTCCGCATCATGAAGAGCGGGTTTCAGGCACGGCCCGTATACCTCAAGCTCCAGGACCGCATTGTTGCGCATTTCATCACATGTTTCATCTCCCTCATTGTCTACCGGTACCTGGAGCGGAAACTGGACAACCGATATCCCGTTGGTCAGATCATTGACACGCTGCAGGAAATGAATTTCCTAAGATATGAAGGAAAAGGCTACCAGCCGACCTACACACGCACGGAACTGACCGATGCACTACACGAAGCATTCGGCTTCTGCACATCCAAAGAAATCGTGTCGGTCAAAAAAATGAAAAAAATTTGTGCTGACACAAAAAGGCAGAGAGAGTAACGTGCAGTGGCAAAGTTTGGAAAAGTCCCACAGGCCAGTAATTTCAAGGTCTCTGGGACTTTTTTACTGTTTTTGGTGTCAAACTCCGGATTATATTTTATTTTACCATTGTCGAGTCATGTCGACAAACACTTTCTAACTTCAAGTGGAACCATTTCCCATATATGCTCTTACCATATCCAGATATGATATATAAACACATATTTTGACTATAAAAACAAATCCCAAAAACAAAACCGAACATGATTTACATAATATTTCCTTCACTATTCTGACACTCAAAATCCTCTGCAAAATCAACACATTTCACCTAAGGCGGCCTCCAAAAGTTAGACTTTATCAGCGAGGCAGCCGAAACTGTCTCGTTAGTTTTATGCAGCCGGAAGACTGAGCCTATATTGCACAGGACTCATCCATCCCAGTTTCTCCTTTATTCTTTGTTCATTGTAATACTCAATATATCTTTCTATTGCAACCTTTAATTCCTCGTACATGTAGTAAACAACGCCATAATAAAGCTCCTATTTTAACAACCCGAAGAAGTTTTCCATTATTGAATTGTCATAGCAGTTGCCCTTCCGTGACATGCTTTGAAAAATCCGTTCTCCTTTGAGCTGGTGTGAGTATGCCTTCATCTGATATGCCCATCCCTGATCGGAATGAAATGTCCTACGATAAAGGCAGTCGGCAGTTATCGCAATTGCTTTATTTAAGGCATTCATTACATTTATGGGAGAAAGACGTCTGTCGACTCCGAAACTTAAGATCTCGCCATTGCACACTTCATAGTATTTGAATTCCGTTGTGTCTGTAGTAATCTTCTGGTGCGATATATGCGTATGGAAACGTCTTTTTATCCTGTTTGGAGCGATAATGCCAACCCTGCCCTTGTAGAACTATATTAGCGGCTCTTTCTGGTAAAGAAAGTTACCTGAAAGTTAAATTTCTGCATGATCCGCTGTACTTTTTTCTTATTATCTACAATTCCCTGATTCCGCAGTTTACCATACACGCTACGGTATCCATAATCTCTGTTGTCTTCATGGATCTCCATGATTTTTTCTTCTATATGGCAATCAGGATTTTTCCTGTTTTGAGTCTCAAAGCATCAGACCCAGCAATCCTGAAATTATTAACCCATTTGGTGAGTAACTTACTGTTTCTGATCCCCTCAGAAAGAGCCAGCTCCTGATATGATAATTCGCTTGATAAATATAACTCTACCACATGGAGCTTATATTTAAAAAGATATTTTCCTGTTTTCTGGAACACATTAATCCCTTATCGCCATATTTCTTGTAATTATGAACCCCGTTACGCACCTGACTTCTGTTGGTTACACTACATTTTCCTGCTAGATAGGTTTAACCACCCTCACCCCGCAGATATGCATCTACTACCCGTTTCTTGAACACAAAGCTATATTTAGCCAAAAAATAAACTGACCTCCAATCGTTAGATTTTGGGTCTAACTTTTGGGAATCAGTTCAATTAGCTCATCTGTTGGTGCTTTCAAAATGTTAAATTGCTTGAAATTATATCTTCTGCAACTTTTTCTCTTCCATTTCCTTAAAAAAGCTCTTCCACCTTCATTATAAAAATTGATTCTTTCCTGTGTTGTCATATCCTTTGTAAGTTCATAATGATATTCTCGAATTCTATGAATATCTTCGACCGTAAAATCTGGACTGATAACAGGTTTTGCAATCATAATCATTCCACGCTTTCCAATGATACAGAAGGATTCCATATTTCAGTCATCTTATATCCTTCTAAATTTGTAATTGCCCTTACATCTCTGATTGTTTTTACATTTACAATATGCTTAAAGTTCCATGAAATAATACAATCACATTCGTTTATAATCGCAGCTCCTATATGATGGCAGTCATCGAAACTCTTTTGTGTCAATATTCCCATTCCGATAATTTTCTTTTCTACCATTACAACATCTGCTGTAATATCCAGTGTTGTGAATCGTATCTCATTCAGACAATCTATAAGCTGCTTTTTCTTTGGTTCTGGACACTTCTGTATTTCCCTTAATGTCACCGTAGATAAATACACATCATATTTTCCGTTTTTGAACATTTCTCTTAGTTATCTTGTATCTGCCATTTTCTCAGGTACATCTTCCTGCATTAAGTGACTAATAGCTGATATATCTAAATATACCTTTAATCTTTGCATAGAACATAACTCCCCAAATAATCTTTTGGCAAAACTGATTGTTTATTATTATATAAACCATTTATGCCCTGCATAATCTCCTTCAGACAACAGAACTGCTGAGGCAGAAGCTGTTCTGTATATTTATCATCTCTGCCAGCAGGTATTTTGTGGTGGACAGTTTTCCTCTTGCCGTCTGCAAATTTGGGCGAGCGCGTTACTGCCGTTGTTTCCGAAGTTATGGTGCGGATTACAGAAAATGCCCTTCAAAAAAGGAAACCTATTTCGGCTACAAAGTACATACCCTGGTCTCTTTGGAAGGGATATGTCACCGCATTTGAAATCACATCCGCATCCGTTGATGACCGGGAAGGCCTGCGTAACCTTGTGGAAGAAAAGGAAGGCTTGTGATCTTTGGAGATAAAGGCTATGCAGGAGAAATGCTCAAGCAGAAGCTGGCTGACCATTGGATCTGTCTCGCACTCTTTGCCTGGTGAGTTCTTCTTTTGTAAACATGTCTTAAATCAGAAAAATGTCCCTTCCAACCAAGGAATGAAAAATCATAAAAGCAGAGCATATCAGTCTTCTACATCCGATATGCCCTGTCAATCATCATAACTCATATGAACCTTCCTTAGAGATAAATACATCGCTTTATAATCAGAATCTACACTATGTAAAGGCTGCATATTTTCTTTTACAGGATGAAAGCCATTATTTTCATAGAACTTTTCTGCATTTGGAAGCGCGTGTAAAAATAAAGCTTTAAATCCCAACACTGTATTAATCATAGAATTCGCCTCATCAATGATACTCCGCATAACCCATGCCGATACCGGCAATTCTATTCCTTCATATTCATAAAATGTATCCTGATACTTTTCATTCACAGCAAACATCTTAATTTCAAGAGCAGAAATCCCACAAGTCTGTATATCAAATTCTTTCCCTGATATTTTTGCTTCCTCTTCATCTAAACGAATTCGGTCTACATATGGAATGGATGTTGCAGCCAATGTATAATAAGCTACTAACTCTCTTTTGACTTCACTGCCATCTTCTCCACAAAAAATATTCCAAACCAAGTAGGTAACACCATTGCCATTGTTTGCATACCCTATCGCTTCTTCTGATACGAAATCATTGAAATTATCATAACCATCTCCGGCATTAAATTTCCATAATAAATCCTGATGCGCTTTATTGTAAACTTCCACATCAGGATTAAAATATGCAATGCAAGTATGCTTTTTATTATTTGCGCTTTCCAAACAGACTCCCCGCTTTTTTACATACATCTAAAAACTCTTTTGATACCCTGTTATTATTAAAATCCTGTACGAATTTACGGGAGTCTCTTTCCTGAATTACAGATACTTTATTAATCGGTTTTGCCAATACTGCCATATTAATACCTCCCTCTTCTGTACATTCCTCTTTTTCTGTATCATCTTTCATATACCCACCTGTTTTCTATCCATTTGGGTAAGTATATATGATTTTTGTTGCTCATTTTGTTATACTGTGAAACATTTTCTTCTTTTTGTTTCTTCATCATAACATTTATTTATACATTTTTCAACATAAACAGCAAAAATCACACCTGGATTCACAGATTTTTATTTATCCTGCTGTCGATTTTTCTTATTCCATACACGGCTTTACATCCTCTCTCGACAGCGCTTCATATGCCTATCTGCCATAATCAGGATATCAGCCTGTTTATGTCTCCTATATTCTTTTAATTCCTGTTTCGGTGTATCCTGTTTGACTTTACTCCATATTTCAGCCCACTGCAAATCCATCATCAAATCCGGCACCCAAAACAGCAAATCCGGAAATTTCTTTCAGATAAATCTCATTTTTTGTCGAAAAGCATTCTCACAATCGTATATATTTATGTAACCATTATAAAAACAACAGCTACCAATGAAAAAAGGAACCAACCAATGACAAACAAATCCCTGCAGTCAAACATCCTAACGGATATCAGATCTTTTCTTGCCGCTTACGGAGAATCTGCACTCCTAGAAGCAATGCAGCAGTACACAGACAATCAGCAGATCTATCTTCTGAAAACCAAATCTCAGATCTCCAGAATAAAGATCTGCGATATTTATTACCTGCAGAGTCAGCAACACCATATCACCATCCACACATCCCATGGCATCTACAAAAAATATGGGACGCTCAGCCAGGAGTTAGCTGCTTTATATCCATATGGATTCATCAAATGTACGCAAAGCTGTATCGTCTCTTTAAGCAAAATCAGAACCCTTCAGAACAATGATATCATCCTGATTGATGACACCGTTTTACATGTGAGCAGATCCTACGCGCCAAAAGTGCTTGCTGCCCTTATATAAAAAGTTATGCGAACCTGACAGCCCCAAGCGGTTTCCTGGCAAACCAACCGGATCATTCAGACAGCAGCACCTTTTCCTGCCCAAAGCCCAAAAACACCTTTGTTCCCTGTCCCATCACCGACTGTACTTCGATCGTATGTCCCAGCCGGTCCAGAATCTGACGGCACAGATACAGTCCGATCCCGGTGGACTTTTTGCAGAGCCGGCCATTGTATCCGGTAAATCCCCGCTCAAAAATACGGGGCAGATCGCTTTCACTGATTCCGATCCCGGTGTCCTCTATTACCAGATAGGAGGCCGCTCCTTCTGTCCTTTCTTTTCGCCTGTTTGCACCATAGATCTGAATCTGTCCATGGGAAGTATATTTCAATGCGTTGGAGAGAACCTGTCCAATTACAAACGAAAGCCATTTTTCGTCCGTTATTGCATGGCAGCTGCATCTTTCCATGGTAAAAGAAAGCCCACTGCCGATGAACAACACCGAATACTGCCTGACTGCCTGTCTGGCAACCTGACATATGTCACAGTCTGTCAGGAGCAGATCCCCGGACAGACTGTCCAGACGGGCATAAGATAAGGCCATCTGCGCGTACTGTTCGATTTTAAAAAGCTCTTCCCTGGCCTGTTTGGGCCATGGATGTTCCTCATCCTGCAGAAGCAGGCGCAGTGCAGCGATGGGCGTCTTGATCTGGTGCGTCCACATGGTGTAGTAATCCGCCATATCCTGTTTTTTCTCATCGTATTCTGACAAAAAATACCGCCTCTCCTGTTCCAGATCGGAGATGATATCATATAGATACTGCTCTGCCGTCGTACGGGCTTTGGGCAGGCTATCCCCCCGCTCTCCATCCCGCTGTCCGGCATCCCACAAAGCATTCAGGTGCCGAATGTACCTCACACATCCCAAAATCCCCACGAAAAGTCCAAAGATCAGTACCAGAAACAACGCATAGGACATATGCTTGATGGAGTCCTGATAGCCATACAGTCCAGCAATAAAATAAAAAAGCACGGCAGCCACGGCAAAAACTGCCAGGACTGTCCGGTGCTCTTTTATATATACTCCTGCCATCTTTTTTACAGAAGTTTTATTCATTGTTCCTCCCCTGGCCCAGCTGATAGCCTACGCCTTTTTTTGTCTGTATAAAGTCTGCAAGCCCGATTTCTTTGAGTCCGCGCCGTAAGCGGTTGATGTTGACCGTCAGGGTGTTGTCGTCCACGAAACATTCATCATCCCACAAACGCTTCATGATATTTTCCCGGCTCACCGTCTTTCCTGCATGTTCATAGAGAATCTGCAGAATCCGAAATTCATTCTTTGACAACTCCACCCGCTGTCCGGCAAAATTTAATGACATATCCGACAGATTCAAAACCGCGCCGCCCCACTCCATGACAGATGCCGGCTGGCTCTGGAACGCATATGCCCGTCGGAGAATCGCCTGAACCTTGGCGGACAGTACTTCCAGATCAAAGGGCTTGGTGATAAAATCATCTCCGCCCATATTCATGGCCATGACAATGTTCATATTGTCGGACGCAGAGGAAAGAAAGAGGATCGGAACCTGGGAGAGCTTCCGGATCTCCTGGCACCAGTAATATCCATTATAAAATGGCAGCCCAATATCCACCAGCACCAGCTGAGGGGAAAAACGAACAAAATGCTCCAGTACTCCTGCGAAATCTGTCACACATTCCGCCTGGCTGCCCCATTTCTCCAGATGGCGCCGAACGGATTCGGCGATGGTATTGTCATCCTCGATGATCAGGATTTTGTACATAACATTCCCTTCTTTGGCGGTATTCCTTTTTTGGCCGGCAGCTTTTTCCTTCGCCGAAAGACCAGATCAGCGTCTGTCATCTGCAGTAGACAAAACCTCCAGCACCTCCCGTACAGTCGCTTCCAGCACGCCCATATCCACGGGCTTCGCCACGTGCGCATTCATACCGGCCTCCAAAGCCCGGTTGATATCTTCCGTAAATGCATTGGCTGTCATGGCCACAATGGGAATGGTACGTGCTTCTGGATGTTCCAGATCCCGAATCAATCCGGTGGCTTCATAGCCTCCCATAACCGGCATCTGAACATCCATGAGAATCAGCTGGTACTGCCCTTCTTCTGACCGTTCAAATGCTTCTACGGTCTGCCGGCCGTTTTCACAGACCTCACAGCTGGCCCCTGCCATGTCAAGAAGTTCGCATAAGATCTCCGCATTCAGATCATTGTCCTCCGCCACCAGGATATGCATCCCTTCCAAAACCCCGGTAACCGCCGACGGATCTTCTTCTTTGGGCTTCTGCGCTTTTTTACGAAGCTCATCGATTTTATGCCGGAGACTGCTTAAAAAGAACGGCTTGGGCAGAACAGCATCCACCCCCGCATCCCACGCTTCCTCCGCAAACTCCGTCCAGTCATAGCCGGTCATAATAAGCCAGGAAACATCCGGGGAAAGAAACTTTCGGATCTTTCCCGCCGCCTCAATCCCGTCCATATCCGGCATCTTCCAGTCCAGAAGTACCACATTGTATGGATGACCGGCCTTTTTTGCTGCTTCAGTCATGGAAACTGCTGTTTTACCGTCCAGAACGTAGTCCACAAGAACCTTCGTTTCCTCCATAGCCGCAAGGATACTTTCGCAGGACCGCTCCGCATCGTCCATCACCAGCATCCTTGCAATCCCCTGTTCTTCCCAGAAACGGCTGCTGTCCGTCTTTTCATTGATATAGAATTCCAGTTCCACAGTAAAAACAGAACCTTTTCCCTGCTCGCTTTTCACAGAGATATTGCCGCCCATCAGATCCACCAGATTTTTTGTAATCGCCATCCCAAGGCCTGTACCCTGGATTTGGTTGATGGTCTGGTTCTCTTCTCTTGTAAACGCGCAGAAAATCTTTTTGACATATTCCGGACTCATCCCGTAACCATTGTCCGCCACTTCGATTCGATATCGTGCCAGCTGTGCAGAGTGCTGAGGCAGCTCCTGCAGTGTCAATGATATATATCCTTTTTCCGGGGTATATTTTATCGCGTTGGACAGAAGATTTAAAAGAATCTGGTTGAATCTTAACTTATCCAGCGCTACATCCTCATGCCGGATATCTTTAATCCGAACCTCGAATGTATGTTCTTTTTCTTTCATCTGAGAACGGACGATCGTATCAATACCTTCCACGATCTCTGCGATATTTTCGTCAGCCAAACTCAGGGTGGCTTTGCCGGACTCAATCTTGCTCATATCCAGCACATCATTGATCAGGCTGAGCAGGTGATGGCCGGAAGATGTAATCTTCCGGGTATATTCCCGAACCTTTTCCGGCTTTTTTGCATCCCGGTACAAAAGAGTGGAAAACCCCATAATCGCATTCATAGGAGTCCGAATGTCATGGCTCATGCTGGAAAGAAACGTACTTTTGGACCGGTTCGCCTCCTCTGCAATATCCAAAGCCGTGCGCAGTCTGCTGCGGTTCTCCTGTTCCAGCGTCCGGTCTGTGACAATGGCCAGGAGCTTCTCCGATCCTTCCACCGACACCCGGATAATCGTGCGCTCCAAATACTTCTGCACAGCCCCCACGGTGCTCTGAAAATATTCTCCGTCATGCCAGGCCTCTCCATTTTGCAGCATGCCCACTGCCTCCTCATCGATCACCAGAGACGGGTCATCCGGAAGACGGTTCAGCGCCGCAACCGGATCTGCAAGGACCTCAAAACCGATCTTCAGAATCCGCTCTAAGTTTGGGCTGATATACTCCGCCCACTTCATATCCGCTGACAGAAGGGCATACACCTGGTCCGTATGATCCGACAGGATCCCAAACATCTTCTCACGGTACTGAAGCTCCCGGTTCTTTGCCCGCATATTCCGGCTGTTGTTCCAGATAAAAAACAGGATACCGATGATGAAAACCGTAAAAAAGATCACACTCAGCACCCGGACAATGGCTTCCTGATATTTCTGCAGAATGTTCTGAGCCACACGGACCGGAACCTCACATACAAAAAAGTAATCTGTGCCCTCAATGGACATATAGGCAAGATAATACTCTTCTCCGTGCCAGGAACTCAGCACCCCGGCAGACTCTTCTGCAAATCCTTTCTCCAAAAGTTTTGCCTCTTCCCGGGTAATATTCCCGCCTTCCAGATACCATGCCAAAAAATTCCTGTGATAACGGAGTTCTTCATCCAGGACGTGCTGTCCTTTAAAAATCACCTGATAAGCATCATCCACGATGAGAAAATATGCCTGATGATCGTAAGCGGTCAGATGAAGTGTGGCCGACATATACTCTGTTGTATACATCACACCCACCGCTGTATATTCTTTTTCATCGACGGTAAAGGGTGCAGTCGGCGACACAAAAAGAAACGCATCTTTTCCTTTCCAGGTAGTCTTCTGCATGATCTGTCCGTCCCTGATGTCAATATTCTGGGAGGTCCCATCCGAAGCGAGCATCTGCCCGCTGTCATTCAGAAAACATACCGCATAGACGCCCAGACTTTCCTTCTGATATCCCAGGAACGGGAGCAGATCTTCCACCGTAAAATCCCGGCTCGCATCCATAGAGGTAAAATACTTGTCAATCCCTTCTGCGATCTGCCTGCAGGTATTCAGTTTGTCTGTAAACGGAAGCTTCATCTGTTCCATCATATTAAGAAAATTTTCCTGGCTGTATGTATCCACATATTTGCTGGACGACCGGGCATAATCCAACAGCAAAACGCTAACGGTAAGAATCACAATGATGGCAGCAGCTTCCAGTCTGTGATTAATTAATTTTGCTTTCATGATTTTGATTATATAATAATCTTTGCCTGTTTGCAAACCTTTACGGGAAAAAAACGCATTACCTGCTGCTGATCAGACAGACTGCATGATCAAAGTCTTTCAAATAGCAAAATTCACCCCCGGTATCAAGAACTGCATGATCGTATGATGTAAGCCTGACATCCGTTACATTTTCTTCCACCAGAATCTTTTCCCCTTCCTTTGCAAGGTACAGATCTGTCCCTTCCTGAAACAAAACTCCTTTTTTGTAATACCCGTACATCCGGTCCGCAAAAGAAAGATTTTTATATTCCTGGTCCTGACAGTCATACAGACTCCGGTCTGAAGTGACAAACCAGATTTTTTTCAGCTCCGGATCCGCCGCAAACTGACTGACTGTCATCTCTTCGCTCAAACAGATCCGGTCCTGACTGTCCCGGATATCTTTCATATAGTACAGCTTCTGACCGGACAGACAGAGCAGTGACCGCTCGTCTTTGGAGATCTGAAACTGGTCCGCATGGTGAAAAACCGGATCCGCCGATGCTCCGTTCCAGTTTAGATGATAGAGCCGGTAACCGTTGTTTCCGCGATCATAAGTGGCAAAAACCATATCTTTTAAGGTCTTTCTGCCTAAAATCAGTCCCCGCCTCTGCTGATATGCCGTATCCTTTCGGTAGCAGTCGGTCACAACGGTCCCTTTTACGCCCGAAAGACGCACAGGCTCCTCTTCCTTTTGTTCTGCACCATAATACCAGGCAGTCCCATCTCCTGTGTAAAGAATCTCTGTCTGTGTTTCATTCAGCACAACCTCTATGGCTCCGTCAGCATCCATAAGCTTTTGTTCTTTGTCTTCCAGGCTGCAGAAAAGTCCGCCGTCCTTTTTCCGGTAGACCACCATTTTCCCGTCATCCGCCACAGACAGGATCTCGGATATGCTGCCGGCAACTCTGGTCTCTTCTCTGCCAGGACGCCAAAGATACAAAGCATTGCCTCCGCCCGCATCCACATAAGCTACGGTCTTCCCATCCGGAGAGACCGCAAATTCGCTGCATGCGGTGACCGCAGCCTGTTCCTTCGCCGAGTTTCTGACTGTATAGATGCAAAGCTCACTTCTTTTATCCTGTCCGGCTCTGGTATACACAATGCAGTCCCCATAAAAGGAAAACTGTGCATCGCTCACCGCATCATCCACAAAGACCGGCTCTCCGTCTTCCAGGTCGTACAATTCACCGTCCCGGTCTATATACGCCAGACTGCTTTGATCTGCACTGCAGAGCACCTTTCTGGGAATGTCTATGGTACAGACGGTCCCTTTTTCATCACAGACCGCCATCTCCCTTTGATTCTGGACTGTAAAATAGGCCGCATTGGTCCTCCGGAATGCGTGGTCAGAGGCGTCCGGCACTTTGTTATTTCCCGCAAACAGGATCCAAAGAGCAATCACGCTGACAAGAAAATTGCCCAGCCTGCGCCCCTGTCTGTGTGCTTTTTGCTTTTTCCATTTTTTCTTTGGCCGGACTTCCACCCTTATATTGTCCGAAGCGATGACCCCCATATCCTGCCGGACTCCGCAGGACGGACAAAACTTCGCATCTCCTGGAATTTCCTTTCCGCACTGGCTGCAATACATCTGATCTATTCTCCCCCATCATCGGCACCGGTCGTCCGGCCGCCGCAGTTCACACAGAATCTGGCTCCTGGATCCAAAGGCGCCCCGCAGACCGGACAGACATTTCGTTTTGTTAATTCGCTCCCGCAAACCGGACAAAACGTGCCAAAAGAAGTAAGCTTCGTGCTGCATTTCGGGCAGATCACGACTTTTTTCAGTCTCTGCACCTCTCCTCTGAGCTGTTCCAGCTCCCGGTCAATGGCTTCTAATTCCTGATACAGGATGGTACAGTCCGGTTTCTGACCATCTTTCAGAGAATGATAGTATTTTTCCCCCAGGACCGTAAAGCACTCTTTTCTATGATTCTCCCGTATGGCAATCTCTCCATTCAGACGGCTGAGTTCTCCAAAATCCCTTGCTTTTGTGATTCCTTTTTCAATGGTTTCTAAAAACGGCATGATGATCCCCCCATTCATAGATTATACCTATGACGAAACAGCCGCAAAAAGACCAAAAAAACAGGAGCCCGAAAATCTGCTCCTGTTCTGAATCATACACTTTACGAAAAATACTGATATGTTCCGTCCATAATCGCATAATACAGGCTTCCTTCTTCCGTGATCTTCGCCTGCCCGCTGGTTGATTCCGTAACGTCTTTTGTCATCTTTGATACCTGGGATACCGGGATCAGCACCACAAACTGTACTTTGTCCGTATACTCTGTATCTGTCATGGGAATCTGCTTTTGCCCGAACAGATACTGAAGCTTTCCAATCCCGTTGTAATCTGTCTCGATGCGCAGACGGACCCCCAGACATTTGGTGATGATCCGGCTGTTTTTTAACCCTTCTTGAACGGCAGCAGAATAAGCCCTCACAAGCCCTCCGGTTCCAAGAAGTGTACCTCCAAAATATCTGGTCACCACCGCCGCCACGTTGGTCAGCCCTGCTTTTTTCAGCACCTCCATCATAGGTCTTCCGGCTGTCTGAGACGGCTCCCCGTCGTCGCTGCAGCGCATGATCTCCTGCCGTTCCCCCAGTACATAGGCTGAACAGTTGTGCCTGGCATCCCAGTATTTTTTCTTCATCTCCTCTACAAAAGCAAGAGCTTCTTCTTCTGTTTCCACCGGGCGGATCGTGGCGATGAATCTGGATTTTTTCTCCACAATCTCACCGCTGCCGCCTTCATAAACCGTCTGATACTGCTCTGTCATGGCGCTTTATCTCCTCCTTTTTCTAATACGTTCCATCTCTTTTTCCAGAGGATTTTTTCTCTCTTTCACAGACCCGCACGGTTCTTTTTTCATTCCCTGCATCTCCCTCAGGAACCGGGACGGCTTTAACTCATGGCCAGTCTGTTTTTTTGCATAACAGATGGTCAGCTCCTTTTTAGCCCGAGTCATGGCCACATAAAACATCCTCCGCTCCTCTTCTAAGTCTGCATCCAGTACGGCTTTCTTGTAAGGGGTGATCCCCTCTGCTGCATCCAGAATAAAAACATGCTCGTACTCCAGGCCTTTGCTGCTGTGCATGGTGGTCAGCTGGATACCGTCCTTTACCTCCTGCTGCCGGCGGCGCATCTCTTCCATCTCTGTTTTGTATTTTTCCATGTATGCAAACCATTCCTCATAGGTTTTCCAGGATCTGGCGCTGTCTTCCAGCTCCCCCAGAAGATCAAAAAGTTCCTCCTCCTTCATGCGGCGAAACTGGGCATACTCCCGCAGATAATCATCATATCCGATCACATGACGGATATAGCTGATTGCTGCAAAGGGACCCATACGCCCCAGCATCTTCAAGTCATACTGGAGCTTTTCGATCCGGTCGCACACATATCCTTTGTCCTGATAGTAAGACAGCATATGTTCCCAGGATATGGTCGCATCATCCAGACACTCCCGGTTCAGATACCGTTTGGGACGATTTAAAATGGGCAGCAGATCTTTGCGCTGTCCGGACCCCATGGCAAGCCGGATATAGCAGAAAATATTTCTGGCAATCCAGTGCTCAAAAAGATTGGGCATCTGATCCCGTACCCGAAACGGAAGGTTGAATTCCATCATTTTCTGCAGCAAAAGCCTTGGCTGTGTGTTGGTCCGATAGATCACGGCTGTGTCAGACCAGGCCTTCCCCTGCTTCTGATATCGCTGCAGCTCACGCAGAATATAGATACACTCCTGCTGCTGATCTTCAAAAGCAAGCACCCGGACCGGAAGTCCCTCCCCGCCCCGGGCCTGAATCTCTTTTGGAAAACGCATCTGGTTATGGACGATGACTCTGCCTGCCGCCTCCACAATCGGTTCCGTAGAGCGGAAGTTATCATTTAGGATCACCTGTCCGGCCGACGGATAATCCTTTTGAAAGTTCAGCATAATCTCCGGTTTCGCCCCCCGAAACCGGTAAATGGACTGGTCGTCATCTCCCACGATAAAAAGGTTATCCTCCGGCGCAGCCAAAAGCTTTATAATATCATACTGGAGCTGGTTGATATCCTGAAATTCATCCACCAGAATATAGCGGAATTTCTTCTGCCAGGCAGACAGGATATCCGGCCTCTTGGTCAGAAGCTCCCAGGTATATAAAAGCATATCGTCAAAATCTATCATCCTGGCACGCTTTTTTCGATCCTCATATTCTGTATAGATGGCACGAAAAATTTCCTCTGAACAGTTTTTAGAAAAATAATGCTCCAAAGAAATCCTCTCATTTTTCAGAAGACTGATCTCTGCCAGAATCCCTGACAGAAATTCACTCTCGTCCTCCACTTCCAGCCGAAGACGCTCCACCGTCTCCTTCAGATACTGATAACGGGTTTCCTCTTTTAGAATATTTCCCGCTGTAAAACCATAGGCGAGCTTTAATATACTGAAAAAAATCCCATGAAACGTCCCGAAGGAAACGGTCGTGTGATCTTCCTTCATCAGCCGCAGATAACGCTCCTTCATCTCTCTGGCTGCCGCCTGCGTAAAGGTAATCACCAGAATGGAGGAAGCGGGGATTTCATACTCCTGCACCATATGCTGTACTCTTTTTGTGACAACGGTAGTTTTGCCCGAACCCGGGCCTGCGAGAACCATCAGCGGTCCGTCCTTATGACGGACCGCCATGCTCTGTGATTTTGTAAAAGAACTCATATTCAGATCAGCTTAACTTTTCGATTGCATGTTTGATGCGGGCAACGGATTCTTCTTTGCCAAGAATCTCCAGAATCTCCGTCGCGCCGCAGGGCGTCATCTGTTTGCCGGAGGCCGCCGTGCGGATGGGCCACATGACATATCCGTTTTTGTATCCCTTTTCCTTTACGTAGGCACTCAGCATCTCATACAGCGCATCGTTGCTGTAGTCCTCCTGGGATTCCAGAAGCGGCAGCACCTCTTTTAACACTTCAAGGCTGGACTGGGCACTGGTCTTCATCTTTTTATGGGTATACATGGCCACGTCATAATCCGGCACTGCCTCAAAGAAGTCAATATGCTCTCTGATATCCGGAAATACTTCGATCCGGGTCTTCACCATCTGGGCAATTTTCCGGAAATCATAGTCCTTTGTGATGACCTCTTTCAGGATCGGAAGGGCTTTTTCATAAAAAACGTCAAAGTCCATGGCCTTGATGTATTCGCCGTTCATCCATTTTAATTTGCCGTAGTCAAAGACCGCCGGGGACTTGCTCATGTGACGGTAATCGAATTTCTCCACCAGTTCTGAAAGGGATGCGATCTCCTGGTTGTCCTCCGGAGACCATCCAAGCAGCGCTACAAAGTTCACCACCGCTTCTGTCAGAAATCCCTGCTCGATCAGATCTTCATAAGAAGAGTGGCCGCACCGCTTGCTCAGCTTTTTATGAGTCTCGTCCGTGATCAGCGGACAGTGCACATAGACTGGCACCTCCCAGCCAAAAGCCTCATAGAGACGATTGTATTTGGGAGAAGAGGACAGATACTCGTTGCCCCGCACCACATGCGTGATGCCCATAAGATGGTCATCCACCACATTGGCAAAATTGTAGGTGGGATATCCGTCCGACTTGATTAAAATCATGTCGTCCAACTCTGCATTTTCCACGGTGATATCTCCGTACAGTTCATCATGGAAAGTGGTTGTCCCTTCCATGGGAATATTCTGACGGATCACAAAGGGTTTTCCGGCTTCCAGGTTTGCTTTTACCTCTTCTTCTGACAGGGACAGGCAGTGCTTGTCATACATCATGATCTCCTTGCCTTCCACTATCTCCGTTTTCAGAGATTCCAGACGTTCTTTCTCACAGAAACAGTAATATGCCTCTCCCTTTTTCACCAGTTCCTCTGCATATTTCATATAAATCCCTGTTTTCATCCGCTCGCTCTGGACATAGGGACCGAATCCGCCGTCTCTGTCCGGGCCTTCGTCGTGGACAAGCCCCGCCTGCTCCATGGTGCGGTAAATAATCTCCGTAGCTCCCTCCACGAAACGTTCCTGGTCCGTGTCCTCGATGCGGAGCATAAATTCCCCGCCTGCATGTTTTGCAATCAAAAATTCATACAATGCAGAACGCAGGTTGCCCACATGCATTTTCCCGGTGGGGCTCGGTGCGTATCTTGTTCTCACTTTACTCATGTTTATTCTCCTTTATATATCCACTATATTTCCACATTAAAAAAATCCAGCATATAGGTAATTTCTGCCAGACCCACTGCCGCGTCATGAATGGCCCCCAGGTCTTTTTCCCTGAATCCTATTTCCAGTTCCTGTTTGGAAACCTCGAACATCTCCCGCAAATCTTCTTCCTTAATCTCCATATCCATCTCTCTTTTCTCCTTTCCCTCATCCTGTCAAAACGGCCGAGCTTCAAATTCCGCCCAGCCAGGCCTGCCTCGCCGTTCCCGCTCCCGCAGCTGCAACAGCT
>OFFY01001628.1_pt1 | contig 18008 bp, 19 predicted proteins | sample 1521481 | NCBI WGS metagenome assembly OFFY01 (sample SAMEA3504117, study PRJEB24116) | mouse gut metagenome | biome: mouse gut; feature: mouse-associated habitat; material: faeces | place: Denmark | collected 2011
CATCAAAACTCCCCCTGCAAATTACTGTCACCAGTATAGCAGAGGGAGTTTTTGATGTAAAATGCTGTTTTAGCGGCTTTCATATAACGATTCCGTTATATTTCAGAAGATGCTCAGCCCCATATTGTCGGACAGATACTCTAACATCTTCAGGCCGCCGATGCTGTTGCCCTTGTCGTCCAGCGAGGGGCCGTAGGTGGCGATGCCGTACTTGCCGATGGCGCAGGAGATGATGCCGCCCCCCACGCCGCTCTTGGAGGGCATGCCTACCGTGGCGGCAAACTCCCCGGAGTAGTCATACATCCCGCAGGTGACCATGAGGGACCGTACCAGCCGCACCACCCGGGGCTGGATGAGCCGTTCCCCGGTCATCGGGCTGACGCCGTTGTTGGCCAGCGTGGCGGCAAAAAAGGCCAGGTCCCTGCAGTTGCAGGCCAGGGCGCACATCAGGAAATAAAGTTCCAGGTGCTCCTCGCAGTTGCCCTCAATGATGCCGTTGGACCGCATCAGATAGATAATGGCCCGGTTCCGGAACCCGGTTTCCGACTCGGACAGGAACACCTCGTAATCCACCCCCAGGTCCGGGTTGCCGGTGAGCTTCCGGGCGCAGGCCAGGCAGGCCTCCTTGCGCTCCTCCAGGGTGGCCCCCCGGATCGTGCTGGTGACCGCGATGGCCCCCGCGTTGATCATGGGGTTGAAGGGTTTGTTGTTAATCAGATGGTCCAGCCGGACCATCGAGTTGAAGGCGTCGCCGGTGGGCTCCATGCCCACCTTGCTGAACACATTGTCAAAGCCATTCTGCTCCAAAGCCAGGATCAGGGCCATCACCTTGGAGATGCTCTGCATGGAAAACTTCTCCTTGCAGTCCCCCGCCGTGATGATGTTCCCCTCCATGTCACACACCGCGATCCCCAGCTTGGACGGGTCCTTGGAGGCCAGCTCCGGGATGTAGCTGGCCGGCTTGCCATACCGCACAAACCGGCGGCCGTGGGTCAGGGCGCATTGAATCAGCTCCTGCTTCATTTGCTCTTCCTCCCAAAAACGCGGCGGTCATCCGCATATATTTTGTCCAACTTATTATAATACAGGTTGGCCCTTTTCGCAACCCTGAAGAAGAACAAATCCCTCTCCCCGTCAGCTTTGGTACTATTTCCCCTTGCGCCTCAGCGACTCCTGTGATATACTTCTCCAACACGAAACAATCTTCCACTGCAGGAGGTTTTTTCTATGTATTTAGAGGAATATCGCAAGGCCCGGCAGGCCGGTATGAAGGAGGCCAAGCGCTCTCAAAGCAGGGGCTGTTCCCCCTATCTGCCTGTGCTGGACGAGATCCTGGCTGTGGAGACCACCTGCGGCGAGGCGGACCTGGGCGTGGTGGAAATTCCCATTGAACTCATTGTGGCCACCCGCTCCGCCGGATCGTCGAACTGCCACGCTTCGGGCACTCCTATCGTTCCTTCGATGTCGATCGAGCACACGCCCGACCGGTTCCTGATTCGAATGTTCTCTTTCATGGGTTTTTCATAAGATTTTCGGTTTCCGATTCCCGCGGCGCGTCACCGCACGGAACCGCTTTTGGGTTTGTAATACACCGCCTGCCGCACCTTGCCGTACGAGCAGTGGCACTCCGCCGCCACCTCCTCCATGGCCTCGCAGCGCCCCGCCCCGCGGCGCACGAGGCGCTCCACCTCGTCCCGCAGCACGAGCTGGCCGCACCGCCTCATGTCGAGCGCCCCCATCGCGAGCAGGCGCACCAGCGCCTCTTCGGCCTCCAGCCCCGCCGTGGCCTCCAGCAGCTGCGCCACGATCCGCCGTTCGTGCCGCGTCACGGGCGGTCCTCCGGCAACAGGGTGAACGTGCATCGGGCCTTCGCCGCCTCGGGGTCGTAGGACTCCATGCCGTGCAGCGTGGCGCATACCTCCCCCTCGTCCGTGTCGATCCGGAACACGCGGTTCATCGCGGGCAGCTCGCCTCCGCCCCGAAACAGCCGCTCGAACTCGTTGGCCCCGATCCGGAGGGTGAGGGTCACGCGCCGACGTGCGGCTACGATCGCCTCGCTGCGGTCATGGTACGTATGCAGCCCGCGCACGCCGTCTCGGTCGGCGAATCCGAGCGTGAAGCTGCGCGTGCGCTTGTCGCCCCCGCAGTGAAACGCCGCGAGAGGGTAGGCGTCCACGTATTCCGATGCCGGCCACAGCTCGCCGTCGGGCAGCTTCATCATCCCCGCATAGCGCACGATGCGCGGCGTGAAATTCACGCCGTCTCCCGCCGCATCGTCGCGGTCGCCCACCTGCATGAGCCACGCCGAGGGGGCTCCGGCCATGCCTCCCGGGCTGCTCGCCGTCGGTGCGAAGAGGGCGTTCGTCCGCCGCTCCGTCCCCTCCTCCGCGGCCCACGATCCGGTTTCCGAGCGCCATGCGCCGAATTCGCCCTGCTCCTCGTCGTTCATGCGCTTCACGGGGCCGTCGCCCTCGCGGTAGGCGTATATGCGGGCTTCGCGCTCGCCCACCGCCGCGTCGCGCCATACCGCCGGCTCTCCGAAGTCGGTCCTGCCGCGCCAGTCCGTCTCGCCCGCCTCGTCCCAGAACGACCTGTCGGGCTCTATGCGCACGCTCCTGGTCTGCTCGTCGGTCCAGAACCGCAGGTTGAACATCTGCTGCACCGCCTCCAGCAGGGCGATCTGCCGCACGTCGTGATGCATGACGTCCGCCGCACCCACCCGCGCCCCGAATGCGGGCGCCGGCGAGAACCGGGGCCTCATCTCCCCCTCGGCATGCAGCGTCATGCGCATTCCCTCCTCCGCACCGCCGAAAAACACGGTGTTGAAGTACACGGGCGACGCCGGGCCCGCCGCCACGGCCGGCGTGCGCAGCGTGAGCTCCACCGTGGTCCGGCCGCGCTCGGCGATGTGGCCGTCGTAGAGCGCCCAGTCGCCGTTCCACGACTTCCACGTGCCGTTCGCCGCCATCACCTGCAACGCCGGCTGCTCATACCCCGACCCCAGCGGCGTGGCCACCGCGGCCGTGCGCCCCGCGAACTCCGTCCACACGACGCCCGACGTGCCGCCGACGTTGCAGAGCAGACGGAAGCGGTCCCCGGCCTTGGCGTCGAACACAACCGCACGGTACGAAGCCCCCGCCCTGAGCTCCCTGCGCCGATCCTCGTAGCGGTTCGGCAGCACGAACCGGAAGGTCCCGCCCGCCCCGAGGTTCACGGCGTCGAATCCCGCGAGGCGCCATCGCGAAACGATGCGGTGGTCGGTGGTGTAGCGCAGCCTGTACTCGAATCCCACGCTGACCTCCGCCGCCGGACGATATACGATCTTGCGGTCCTCGTATCCGAAACAGTTGCCGTTGTTGTAGGGGTCCGTGCGCACGGCTCCCGTCTCGTCCTCGGCCAGGGGCGTGGCGCTCTCCACGATGTTGCCCAGCACGTTGTCCGCTCCGTAGGGCGTCGCATACACCCTTCCGGCCGCATCGGCCGCGGCCGTCGCCGCGGTCAGACGCACGGCCCGGAATCCCATCCTCCGTTCGAGCGCCGTCGTATCGCGCCCGGCATAAGCTCCGCTCATGTAGAGCGATTTGAACGCCGGCGTCTCCATGAAGTCGCTCCGCACGGCATACCCCGCCGCCGCGAAGAGCGCCCGCACGAGCGACGCGACATGCAGAAAGGGGTGGTAGTCGTCGGGCGTGAGCATCCGCAGCACCGGTTGCAGGTCCGACGAAGCGTTCCGCTGCGGGTAACCGTCGCGCACCACCGGGAAGAACTTCACCGGGCGCGCGTCGCTCCACCCCGCCCGTATGTCCTCCGGGTCGAGATAACCGTCGAATTCGAGCGGTATGTCGCGAAACCTCCCGAGCGCCGCACTCCGCGCCCAGCCGGCCGCTCCGCCGCGTATGTCGATCCGAAAGCCCTCGTCCGACACCGCGAGCAGGCGCACCGTCCCTTCGTACAGCGTCGCGCCGTCGTGCGTCAGCCGCGCCTCGTGGCGCGCGGCGTTGAATGCCGGCCGGCCGGCGAAAAAGAGTTCGTTCCGCTCGGTGCGGGGCAGCACGATGGCCACCCTGTGCCCCTTGCGCAGCCGCTCGGGCGAGCGCAGCCGCTCCGCATCGTACCCCGGATCGAACGCCGTGCCCGCCTCCAGGTCGCAGACCGTTCCGTCTATGCTCAGTCTCATACCTCCTCGTATTCTTCGTGACGGATCACGAGTTCCATACTCCGCAGCGTCCCGCGCTCGCGGAACCCCGACTCTTCGGCCAGCACCTCCACGGGCACGTACACTCCCGCCTCCACATGCCACACGGCCTGCGACGCCGTGATCCCTTCGAGCATCCGGCGCACGCGCTCCGGCTCGTAGGCCGACCGGAGCGCGATCACGCGTGCGGCGCGGATCCGCACGATGCGGTATCCGTCGTCGGTCCTCACCCCCTCGCGGCGCACTCGCCGCTCCTCCCTGACCGCGGGAAAGGTGTAGTGCTCGATCGAACCCTCGGCGCTCCGCCAGGCGATGCGGCACCCCGCGGTCTGCTCGATCCGGTAATTCACCGGCGGCAGCCCCTTCGCGCTTACGACGATGCTGCGCGCATCGGGGAAGTCGGCCGCATTGAGCCGGAACACGGCATACCCCGGCGTCGGCGCCGTATACACCCGCTCGTAGAAATGCTTTTCGGTCTGTATCGTCAGCTTCGCCTCGCACACGCCCTCGGTGCGGAACGTCAGCTCGTCGCACTCCGTGCGGCCTATGCGTCGCAGCCCCCGCAGCGGCGACACGAGCGACGGCACGGCGGGTTCGGGCCCCGGCACGAAGAGCCGCACGGGCGACACCGCGCCATCGACCGCTATGCGCACGGGCACCGTGCGTCCGGCCGGCGTCTGGAAACCCGTCGGACCGATCCGCGGCAGGAAGAAGAGGTGGCGCCTCAGAAAGGGCGCGGCGTCGAAACGCCCCCGATCGGTCTCCACGAAACGTTTCACGCCCAGCACGTCGTCCGAATCGGCGTCGATCACCTCCGCGTCGAACGTGCACACCCGGTCGCACTTCACTGCATAGATGAGCTCCCCGTGCATCGAGGCGAAATTCTCCGGCACCTGTTCGAATACTGCCGCCATATCAGAAACAGGTGATGATGCGGGCCTCGGCCCGCTGTACGATCGCCGCATGGTGCGTCGGCCCTCCCTCCTCGGGACGTATCGTGAGCTGCTCCACGGCCACCACGCGTTCGTCGTCCGCGAGGGCCGCGAACACCGCGAGCAAATCGTTCTCCAGCGCGGCGGCGGCCTCGCGCCGACCGGCGGGGTTCGTGCGCGCTCCGTCGCGCATCAGGCGCAGCGTCGCGCTGTAGGTCGCCAGGCCGTGCTTCCGGCCCTCCACCGAGCGTAATTCCAGGGGTGCGAGCAGTGCGGCGGGATAGGCGGCGACGGCGAGCGGCGCCCGCCCGTCGGGCACGGCCGCGAATGCATAGCCGAGACCCGAAACGATCGCTTCCGCCGCACGCTCCAAATGGGTGCGGTTCATTGTCGATAAAATTGGGGAATAATTGTTGATAACTCCGGCAACATGCAGAATACACACTGCCGTTCAATTGTTTGCGATTGTCGATAACTTGCGGCCGTCCGCGGCCCCGCTGTCGATTCGCCGTGCAAATATACCGCGCCGACACCCCCCTTGTCAAGAGGTCGGCGCACTTTTTCCGAAAAAAATGGAAAGATTCGCACCGCGGCCCCGCGAAAATTATTATTTTTGCCGGAAGAATCAATCGTTTCACACCTATGGATGATGGTCACAGTTCCACGCATAGCGGCCGTGTCGTATCTCAATACGATACCCTTCATCTATGGCATCGAGCACGCAGGTGACCTCCGTGCCGAACTTCTGACGTTCCCTCCCGCCGACTGCGCCCGCGCTTTCCGCGAAGGCCGCGCCGATGTGGCGCTGGTCCCCGCCGCCGCCGTGCCGTCGCTCGCCGGCGCCCGCATCGTCACCGACTACTGCATCGGCGCCTCGGGGCCCGTCCGCACCGTGGTGCTCGCGGGCGACACGCCGCCCGAGCTGGCCGAACGGGTCTACCTCGACCCCCATTCGCTCACCTCGGTGCAGTTGGCCGGCTACCTCTACGCCGAGTGCTGGCACCGCACGCCCGAATACTTCGTCCTCGACGACTGCCGCCGGCTCGATCGCCCCGCGCCGGGCGACGCCTTTCTGCTGATCGGCGACAAGGTCTTCGACCGCGAGGACCGCTTCGTCTGCTCGCGCGACCTCGCCGCCGAGTGGATCCGCGCCACGGGGCTTCCCTTCGCCTTCGCGGTGTGGGTCGCCCGCGAGGAGGTCGCGCCCGAAACGACCGACGCGCTGCAACGGGCGCTCACCTTCGGTATCGAGCACACCTACGAAGCGATCGTCGCCCACGGCTTCGACCGCAAGCCCTACGATGCCTACGACTACCTCACGCGCAACATCGACTTCGTTTTCGACATCGAGAAGCGCCGTGCCCTCCGCAAGTTCTGGGACTCGGGACTGAAAGTCTCTCCGCGCGCCAATCCCGGCTGAAGAGCCTGACGGCCCGCGGGCCGTCCCTTCCGACCTTTCGATCGAACACACTTCAAACGGGGAGCGCATCATGATTACGATTTATCTGAAACAATACAACAAGATCATCCGCAATGCCGACACGGCCCTTTTCGACGAACTGGGCTACGACGACATCCTGTGGATCGACATGTTCCTGCCCACGATCAAGGAGCAGAAAGCCGTGGAGAACTTCATGGAGATCAGCCTCCAGACGCGCCAGCAGGTCGAGGAGATCGAGTCCACATCGAAATATTCCGAGACCGAGAACGCCATCATCTCCAACTCGAACTTCTTCGTCCCCACGGGCGAGAGCTTCCTGGTCGAACCCGTGTCGTTCATCATATCGAACGAGGGCGTGCTCGTCTCGGTGCGCAGCGCCGAGTTCCGCACGTTCCGCGAGACCGAGAAGCGCCTCCAGATGAACTACCGCAGCTACTCCACGGGCTACCACGTCTTCATCACGCTGCTTGAGGTGCGCATCGACTTCGACGCCGACCTCGTGGAGCTGATCGCCAAGCAGGTCGGCTCGCTCAGCCGCGACATCAACTCCGAGGACTCCATCGACAAGGCCGTGCTGCACCGCATCAGCGCCCTCCAGGAGAGCACCATGTCGCTCCGCGAGAACATCTTCGACCGCCAGCGCGTGCTCTCGGGCATCCTGCGCTCCGAGCGCTTCCCGAACGACATCTACCCGCGCCTCCAGCTGATGATCAAGGACGTGAATTCGCTCATCAACCACGCCGACTTCTCGTTCCAGCGCCTCGACTACATCCAGGACGCCGCCCTGGGTCTGATCAACATCGAACAGAACGAGATCGTCAAGATCTTCTCCGTGGCCGCGGTCATCTTCATGCCCGCGACGCTCATCGCCAGCATGTACGGCATGAATTTCAAGTTCATGCCCGAACTCGACTGGGTCATCACCCTCTCCAGCGGCCGCATCATCCCCATGGGCTACTTCTTCGCCATCGGTCTGATGCTCCTCTGCTCGGGCCTCACGATCTGGTTCTTCCGCTTCAAGAAGTGGCTCTGACCCCTCGCGAAGCCCTCTGCCCGTCCTCCCTTTCACGGCCCCACTGCCCGTGCGGCCCGCATCCTCTTCACGGCGGCGGCGCCCTCCGCAGCGTGCCCGTGCCGCTCCACGCATGCCTGCCGCCCCGCACTCCATCCCGCACTCCGCCCCGCCTTCCGGCTTTACACAGCCGCGCGGCCGTACCCGCCTCCGCCCGCTCCATTCCGCGAAAACGCCGCCTTCGGCCCCGCATTTTCCGCCCCCGCCCCGGCCTCCGGTTACGATCCGTAACTTCCTCCGAAAAAATTTCGACGCAAATTTTACACATAAGAAATAAAAAGCCTATATTTGCCAACAAATCGACATAATTCAGACCTGAAATCTAACAAAACAACACTAACCATGTACGGTAAAATCAAGGAACACTTACAACACGAGCTGGCCGAAATCAAGGCCGCAGGACTCTACAAGAACGAGCGCATCATCGAATCGCCGCAGCGCGCCGAGATCGAGGTGGCAGGCCGCAAGGTACTGAACTTCTGCGCCAACAACTACCTGGGTCTCTCCGACAACCCGCGCCTCGTCGAGGCCGCCAAGCACGCGATGGACGAGCGCGGCTTCGGCATGTCGTCGGTCCGTTTCATCTGCGGCTGCCAGGACATCCACAAGCAGCTCGAAAAGGCCATCGCCGACTACTTCGGCACCGAGGACACGATCCTCTACGCCGCCTGCTTCGATGCGAACGGCGGTGTCTTCGAGCCGCTGCTCACCGACCAGGACGCCATCATCTCCGACGCGCTGAACCACGCCTCGATCATCGACGGCGTGCGTCTGTGCAAGGCCGTCCGCTACCGCTACGCCAACGCCGACATGAACGAGCTGGAGGAGTGCCTCAAGAAGGCCCAGGAGCAGCGTTTCCGCATCATCGTCACCGACGGTGTCTTCTCCATGGACGGCAACGCCGCCCCGCTGGACAAGATCTGCGCCCTTGCCGAGAAGTACGACGCGCTGGTCATGGTCGATGAGTGCCACTCGGCCGGCGTGCTGGGCAAGACGGGCCGCGGCATCACCGAGCTCTACGACCTGCGCGGTCAGGTGGACATCCTCACCGGCACCCTGGGCAAGGCCTTCGGCGGCGCCGTCGGCGGCTTCACCACGGGCCGCAAGGAGATCATCGACATGCTGCGCCAGCGTTCGCGCCCCTACCTCTTCTCCAACTCGCTGCCCCCCGCCGTCGTGGGCGCTTCGCTCGAAATGTTCCGCATGCTGGGCGAGAGCGACGAGCTGCACGACCGCCTGGTCGCCAACGTCGAGCACTTCCGCGCAGGCATGATGGCCGCCGGCTTCGACATCAAACCCACCCAGTCGGCCATTTGCGCCGTGATGCTCTACGACGCCAAGCTGTCGCAGGACTTCGCCGCACGGCTCCAGGACGAGGGCGTCTTCGTCACGGGCTTCTACTACCCCGTGGTTCCGAAGGGCCAGGCCCGCATCCGCGTCCAGGTTTCGGCCGGCCACACCACCGAGCAGCTCGACCGTTGCATCGCCGCCTTCATCAAGGTGGGCAAGGAGCTCAACGTAATCAAATAACACGCTTTAACCGATGGCCAAAATCACACTCGACGCAATCGACCGCAAGATCCTCCGTTTTCTGATCCGGAACGCCCGCATGCCCTTTCTCGAAATCGCCCGCGAATGCGGCATTTCGGGAGCGGCCATCCACCAGCGCATCCGCAAACTCGACGAGTCGGGGGTGATTCTGGGCAGCCGTCTGATCGTCAATCCCAAGATGCTGGGGTTCGACGTCTGCGCCCACATCGGCATCCGGCTCAACGACCCCCAGCTGCTTTCGCAGACGATGGACCGGCTGAAGGAGGTCCCCGAGATCGTCGAATGCCACTTCATCACGGGCGCCTACAACATCCTGGCGAAACTCTACTGCCTCGATAACGAGCACCTCATGCGCACGATCTTCGACGGCATCCTGAGCATCCCGGGCGTTGCGACCACGCAAACCTACATCTCGTTGCAGGAGGCTTTCCAGCGACAGGTGAACGTCGATTTCATCGACGAATAGGAGCGCGCCGCACACGCCGACGCCCCACGCCCCGCAGCCGGAAGGTTGCGGGGCGTTTCGTTTCTGCCGCCCCGATCCGAAAAAATGCGCCGCCCCATGCAAAAAAACGCCCGATTTTTTGCGGGGGGGGGAATTTCGTTATCTTTGCCCGCAGTGCAACCCACACGTCCGATCCATGCTTCTCTACCGTCTCGTCATCCGGCTGCAATACGCCGCACGCACCCTGCCTGTGCTCGGCATCGTGCTGCTCCTCTTCGGGGAGTGGCTGTGGAGTGTCGCTGCATTCGGCGGCGGAGTGCTGCTGCACCTCCTCCTGGGCGCCGCAGCAGCAGCGCTGGCACCCGCCGACCGCGGCGAGCGCGACGAACGGGGACACGCCCGGCCGCACCGTAACTGAACATTTCTTTAAATTCAACCGTTATGACTACTACCGTTATTATTCTCGCAGCCGTTCTGGTCGGCTACTTCCTTTTCATGAAGCTGTATTACCCCAAATTCAAGCAAAAGTTCGAGGCCGCCTCCGGCGAAGCCGATAAGGAGTGGGCCGGAAAGCAGTCGGAGATCCTCGCCGAATACTTCGCGAACCCCGACAAGTTCGGTCTGATCACCGACGCGCTCGGCGGAGACCGCGTACTGGGCATGCTCTCCACGCTGGCGCCGGCCGAGTCGCTGCTCTCCAAAGCCCGCGAGAAGCTCGTCGGCGCCGTCACCCTCACCCGCAAGGTCGATATGTCGCACTACTATTTCGTAGCCTCGGAGCAGGGCCTGCGGCTGCTCGGCTTCGACGGCGAGAAGTGCTTTCTGCACGAGGTGTACGACTACGCCTCCGTCAGCGGAGCGACGCTGACCGACCGCTCGTTCGGCTTCGATTATAAGGGCGAACAGGTGCGGATCGACCTCGACAACGGCGGCGCCGTCGCGGGCTATCCTCGTTTCGCGGTGCACGAATTCGACAGGACGCCTACCGCCAACGACCGCTCGACCAACTACTTCGTTCGCGAATACTTCGCCTTGGAGCCCACCTCCAACATGGCCTACAAGCAAGCCAAGAGCTTCTCGATCACCGTTCTGACCGCAACGAAAGAACAGTTCGTAGACCACAAGGTGCGCACCTTCCTGCTCGACGGTTTCAAGACCCGTCTCGGGCTCGCCTGACGCCTCTCCGCCTCCCGTTCCGCGGTGCGCTTCCCCCGAAAGCGCACCGCTTTTTTCTTCAGCCTGCATTCGTTCCACGGCCCGACGCACACCCCGTCATCCCCTTGCCGCCCTTCCGCACGTCGGGGCTGCCGCCGTTTTTCGCCCCCGACAATTGGCTGTTCCCCCGAAAAATTTGTATATTTGCAGGTTATATTGCCTTTATGCTCGAAAAACTCGCCAGACAAACTGCCGTCTACGGCATCAGCACCATCGTAGTGCGGTTCCTGGGCTACCTGCTCACGCCGTACTACACCCGCATTTTCGGCACGGAGACCTACGGCATCGTCTCCGACATCTACTCGCTGATCCCGCTGGCGCTCACGCTGCTCACCATGGGCATGGAGTCGAGCTACTTCCGCTTCTCGGCCAAAGCCGAGGAGGCGGGCGGCGACGTGGCGGCGGCCAAACGCCGCCTCTTCGCCACCACGTGGGGCGCCACCTCGCTCGCCGCGCTGCTCTTCTTCGTGGCCGCGGTCGTGTGGCGCGACGCCGCCTCGCACGCCCTGGGCGAGGCCTACGTCGCCCACCCCGAGTACGCCGTCTGGGTCGCCGCCATCATCCTCTTCGACGTCTGGAGCTGCATTCCCTTCTCGCGCCTTCGCGAGCAGGGCCGGTCGCTTACCTTCGTGGGCTTCAAGCTGATGAACGTGGTGCTGAATGTCACCTTGGCCGTAGGCTTCGGCCTTGCGGGTCTCTACGCCACCCCGTTCGGCGTGGGCTGGGTCTTCGTCGCGAACTTCGCGGCGAGCGCCGCCACCTGGCTGGCGATTCTCACGACCGCGGGCCGCACCGTGCCGCGCCTCTCGCTTCCGGTGCTGCGCGCCGTCTTCGCCTACTCGCTGCCGCTGCTGGTGAGCGGTCTGGCGGGCACGGCGAGCGAGTTCATCGACCGCCAGATGATCAAATACCTCGTGCCGCACGAGGCGATGAGCCAGGTCGGCATCTACGGCGCCATCACCAAGATCGCCGTGGTGATGATGCTCTTCTACCAGATGTACCGCCTCGCCGCCGAACCTTTCTTCCTTTCAAACTTCAGGAAAAGCGACTTCGTGCAGATGAACGCCGCCGCCCTCAAATACTACGTCCTGGCCTCCATGGTCATCTTCCTGGGCATCGCGCTTTTCCGCGACCTCTTCGCGCTGATCGTGGGCCGCGACTTCCGCGAGGGCATCTACATCCTGCCCGTGGTGCTGGGTGCGAACGTCCTCGCGGGCGTATGGCTCAACCTCTCGTTCTGGTACAAACGCGAGGAGCGCACTCGACTCGCCATCCTCATCACGGGCACGGGCCTCGCCGCCACGCTCCTCGCCGGCACCACGCTCGTGCCCCGCTGGGGCTACTACGGCGCCGCCTGGGCACGCCTGGCGGGCGAAGCGTCGATGGTCGCCGTGAGCTGGTGGCTCAACCGCCGCTTCTTCCCCACGCCCTACGACTGGCGCCGCATCGGCGAATACGCCGTCGTGGCGCTCGGCGTCTTCTTCCTCTGCGAGGAGGCCACGGCGCTCATCGACAATAAATGGCTCGCCCGCGCGTTCGCTCTTACGGCTTTCTGCGGCTACGGATTCTATGCCGTCCGCCGCGAGCGGATCGACCTGCGGGCACTGCTGCGCTCGGCGCTGCGGAGGGGATAAACTGCCGCGGAGCCGCCGCCCCGCGCTCCGCCGACGAATGAATTGAAATGAAAAAGAGAACGGAAACCATCGTCCTGCTGCTCGTGAGCTTCGCGGCCTTCGCCGCGGGGGTGTGGGCGCTCTACGCCGACCGCACCGCAGTGTGGCGGCCGTGGGTGCTGCGTGCGAGCTTCGGCGTGCTGCTGCTCGCGGCACTGCGCCGGACGATGATTCTCCTAAAACGTTAGGAAACCGATGCGATTCGCGGACATCACAGGACAGGAGGAGCTGAAGCGGCAGCTCGTACGGAGCATCGACGCCGGGCGCGTAAGCCACGCCCTGCTTCTCGGCGGCCGTTCGGGCGCGGGCATCCTGCCCCTCGCCGTGGCTTTCGTGCAGTACCTCAACTGCCGCCACCGCCGCGACGGCGACTCGTGCGGCACCTGCCCCGACTGCCTCCGCATCGCGTCGCTGGAGCACCCCGACCTCCACCTGGTCTTTCCGGTCAATCGCCAGGGCAAGAAGTCGGGCGAGGCGATGCGCAGCGACGAGTTCCTGCCCCTTTTCCGCAAGCTCTTCGCCGAACGCCGGGGCTGGGTCTCGCCGCAGCAGTGGTACGACCGCCTCGACCTGGGCCGCACGCTGCGGGGCATGATTGCGGCCCGCGAGGCCGACGAAATCATCCGCAAACTCTCGTTCAAATCCTTCGAGGCCGACTACAAGACGATGCTCGTCTGGCTTCCCGAGGCGATGAACGAGGAGGCCGCGAACAAAATCCTGAAAATCCTCGAGGAGCCGTGGGAGCGCACGCTCTTCCTGCTGGTTTCCGAGCGTCCCGACCGCCTGCTGCCCACGATCCTGTCGCGCACGCAGCAGATCCACGTGCCGCCCCTGCGGCCCGAGGTGCTGGCGCAATACGCACAGCGCCACGGCGTCGCCGACACGGCCGAAGCGCACCGCCGGGCCCGCCTCGCGGGCGGCGACCTGATCGCCCTGGAACACCTGCTCGCGGGCACCGACGACGCCCGGCGCCGCGAGGACTTCGAGCTGTTCCGCACACTGATGCGCCTGAGCTACAACGACCGCCACCTCGAACTGATCGGCTGGGCCGAGGAGGCGTCGCAACTCACGCGCGAGCAGCAGTGCGGCTTCCTGCGGAGCGCCGCGCGCCTGCTGCGCGAGAGCTTCATGCTCCACGCCGGCCTGGAACGCATCGGCTACCTGTGGGGCGAGGAGCTCGCCTTCTGCACGAAATTCGCACCCTTCATCGGACCCCGCAACATCGAGGCCCTGGTGGAGGAGATCGAATCGGCCCTGGCCCAGATTTCCCAGAACGGGAACCCGACTATCGTATTCACCCATTTCGCTCTCACGGTGAGCAAAATGATAAAACCGCTGTAACCTATGCCACGCGCAGTGATCCTTACGGGAGGCAACACGGGCGACATGAAACGCCGCCTGCAACAAGCCCAACAACTCATCAACGAGCACGTCGGCGCCGTGCTGCGTTGCTCGCACCGCTATACTTCGGCCCCGTGGGGCTTCTCGGCGCCCGATGCCCCGGACTTCTCGAACCAGGTGCTCGAAGTCACCACGGAGCTGGCGCCCGAAGCGCTGCTCGACGCCCTCCAGGCCATCGAGCGCACGCTGGGCCGCGACCGCGACGCCGAGCGCCGCGAGAGGGAGCGCACGGGCCAGCCCTACGCCTCGCGCACGATCGACCTCGACCTGCTCTTCTACGACGACGCGGTGATCGACACCCCGCGCCTGCGCGTGCCGCACCCGCAGATCGCGGAGCGCGAATTCGTGCTGGTGCCGCTCTGCGAGATCCTGCGCACGAAGCGCCACCCCGTGACCGGCAAAACCCCGGTCGAGATGCTCGACGAACTCCGTAACCGCACGAAAAACGATGACTGACCGCATCCTCTGTTCGCTCGCCGCGCTGCTGCTGTTCGCCGGATGCTTCAAAAGCACCTCCTACGACACGGAGTACGTGCTGCGGCCCTACGTCCAGACCGAAAACCAGGGGCCCTTCACGAGCCTCGGGGGCGTCCGCGCCTATGCCTTCGCGGCCGACACCTCGGGCTGGACCGTCGCCTCCTATGACGACGCGCTCGAAGGCGTGCTCACCTCGCGCCGCGTCGCGGGCGAACGCATGGACGACCCCGTGGCCGTCTCGGCGCCCTGTCCCCCCTCGGCCGACTTCCCCAACTCGATGGACTGGATCGCCATGCACACCGACCGCTCCTCGCTGCTGGTCGTGGCCGTCGATCCCCGCTACCGGCTCTATGCCTACCGCCAGCAGGCCTTCGCCGAGAACCTCTCGCCCTACTACGTTTCGATCAACTTCCGTCCGTGGCGCGAATCCTACGCCGAGAACGGCTGGACCGTAATCAACGAGTTCTATTCCGACCCCGACGCACCCGCCGATCCCGCACCCGGTGACACGCCGGAGGAGGGGAGCGCCGGGAGCGCCCCGGCCCGAAATACCGCCGCATACCATGAGTAAAAACCACCTCACCCGACTGCTCTGCGGCGCCGTCGCGCTGCTCTTCCTCCCGGCCTTCCTGGTCCGGTGCGCCAGCGTGATGCGCCCCACCGGAGGCCCCAAGGATACGCTGCCCCCGGTGATCGTGGCCATGACGCCCGACAACTTCACCACGCACATGCCCGACCGCTCGAAGATCTACATCGAGTTCGACGAGTTCGTGCAGCTCAAGGACCAGCAGAAAGAGTTCTTCACCTCCCCTGCCATGCGCAGGAAACCGCAGCTTACGGTGCGCGGCCGCGGCGTCGTGGTGCAGCTGCGCGACACGCTGGCCCCCAATACCACCTACGCGCTCGACTTCGGTTCGGCCATCCGCGACAACAACGAGGGCAACCCGCTCTACTCCATGCGCTACGTCTTCTCCACGGGCGGCGAGATCGACTCGATGATCTGCTCGGGCTATACGGCCGACGCCTACGAGGCCGACTCGGTGCCGCGGAGCTTCCTGTGGTTCTTCCCCGCCGACTCCACGGCCGTCACGCCCGAGTACGACTCCACGCTCTACCTCCACCGTCCGTCCGTCATCGCGCGCGCCGAGAACAACGGCATCTTCATCGCCCAGAACCTGAAGCCCGTACCCTACCGCATCTACGCCTTCGAGGACACGAACGGCAACCAGCTCTACGACCCCTCCGTGGACCGCGTGGGCTTCCTCGACGAAGCCCGCAACCCGGCCGAGCTGCCCGACTTCGCAATCTGGCACGACTCCGTGCGGGGCTACGCCACGGCCGAGCCGCAACTCTACCTGCGCATGTTCACCGACGTGGCGTTCCGCCGCCAGATGCTCTCGCAGAGCGAGCGTCCGAGCCGCCACCGGGCCATGCTCTACTTCAATGCGGCGCACCCGCGCATCGAGGAACTGCGCTTCGACAGCATTCCGGCCGAACGGGTGATCGTCGAGCCCCAGACCCGGGGCCGCGACACCCTCGCCCTGTGGTTCGACCTTCCGGCCGAGGAGCTGCCGGACACGATCCGCGGCACCGTCACCTACCTCAGACACGACAGCCTCAACACGCTGCAACCCGTCACCGAGCCCCTGAAGCTCGCCTGGCGCGAGGTCGAAACCAAGGAGCAGGCCAAGGAGCGCGAGAAGCAGGAGCGCGAACGCCGCAGGGCCGAATCCGCGGGCGAGGAATACACGCCGCCCGCCGAGCCCAACCCCTTCGGCATCAAAATCTCGCCCCAGAGCAGCGTCAATCCCGAGACGCACCTCACGGCCGAATTCGACTACCCCCTGCGGCGCCTCGACTCGGCGTCCGTGCACCTTGTCCGCATACTCGACGACGGCTCCGAGGAGCCCGCAGCGGTGCGCCTCCGGCGCGACACCTCCTCGCTGCGGCTGTGGCGCATCGAGTCGGACTGGCAGCCGGGCGCGGAGTACCGGCTGAACATCCCCGCGGGCGCCATTACCGACATCGCGGGCTTCTCGAACGACTCGATCGCGAACAAGTACACGGTCTACGATCCCGAACAGTTCGCCGTGGCGAAAATCGAGGTCCTGTCGCGCAACGACGGCACGAAGTACATCATCCAGCTGCTCGACGGCAACAGCAAGTTGCAGCAGGAGCGCCGCGACGTCACGGGCGGCACGGTGCAGTTCAACTACATCCCGGCCGGCGACATGAAGTTCCGCGTCATCGAGGACCTCAACGGCAACGGACGCTGGGACACGGGCAACGTCGTCGAGCGCCGCCAGCCCGAACGTGCCGAACTCTACGCCAACGCCGACGGCCAGGACACCTTCGTCGCCCGCACCAACTGGGAGTTCGAAATCACGATCGACATGAACAAGCTCTTCGCCCCGGTGACGATGGAGTCGCTGTCGCGCATGCTCGAGGACCGCGAACTCCAGCGCCTGCGCCGCGAGGAGGAGAAGCGCCGCAAGGAGGGACCCCAGCAGCGCAGCGCCGCCGATGCGGGTTCGGGCCTGGGCCTCGGAGGCGGCGGCACGTTCAACACCAACAGTTTCAGACAAACCACAGGCTTATGACGCACCTCCATCGCATCCTGATCGCGGCCGCGCTGCTGCTCTGCGCCGCCGAAGCCTCGGCGCAGCATACGTTCGGCGTCACGGGCGGCTACGGCATGTCCACCGTCCGGCTCAAGCCGGCCGAGGAGACCCGCCCCGTGTGGAACCGCTGCAATGCGGGCCTCACCTGGCGCTACTACGGCCCCCAGCGTTTCGTGGGCGGCTTCGGCCTCGACCTCGAATACCTCCAGCAGGGCTTCTCCTACGCACCCTACGCCTCGACCATCGAGGACAAGAAGGACTACCGCTACTACACGCGCCGCTACAACTCGCTCGTGCTGCCCGTGGTGTGGGCGCCGCACTTCTACATCCGCCACCGCGTGCGCATCTTCCTCGAAGCGATGGCCACCTTCTCCTACCACTTCGGCTCGACCTACGAGAACGAGCTCACCGGCACTTCGGGCAAGTACGCGTTCCGCGTCACGCGCGACAACCGCTGGGGCTACGGCCTTGCGGGCGGCGGCGGCTTCGCGGTGCTCGCGGGCCGCTTCGAGGTCCAGGCGCGCGTCCGCTACTACTTCGGTTTCTCGGACATCGTGCGCAACCGCAACAAGTACGCCGACAACACCTTCGACGGCCCCGAGAATCCGTTCTACTACACCCCGCGCCGCTCGCCCGTCGATAACCTCACGTTCAGCGTGGGCGTGTCGTACCGCTTCAACCGCGACGGCTTCGCCGAGTGGAACGTGAAGCGTACGAAGCGCGACCGGGCGAAAGAGACGTTCAATTACCGCTTAAACTGATAAGAAATATGGAAACTACCCGCCAACAGAAAATCGCCAAACAGATACAGAAGGACGTGGCCGAAATCTTCCAGAAGGAGGGCCGCGAGCTGCTGTGCGGCACGCTCGCCACGGTCACGGCCGTGCGCGTATCGCCCGACTTCAACTACGCGAAGATCTATGTCAGCATCTTCCCCTTCTCGAAGGCTCCCGAGACGCTCGCGTCGCTCGACCGCAACAACTGG
>OFFY01001635.1_pt1 | contig 17935 bp, 22 predicted proteins | sample 1521481 | NCBI WGS metagenome assembly OFFY01 (sample SAMEA3504117, study PRJEB24116) | mouse gut metagenome | biome: mouse gut; feature: mouse-associated habitat; material: faeces | place: Denmark | collected 2011
CCGATCTTTCCAGTATTCTGGCCTGCGGTTTCCTCTTCTTCGGTGTTTTCCGCGACAGGTTCATCCTCTTTGGGATAATACCCGCCGCCCGCCAGAGTCTTATAAAGGGCATGGATAACGTCAAAATCTAAATCATCCGGCGCCTCCAAGTTCCCCTCACGTGTCACCGTGCAACTTCCAATCCGGTAGGCGTAGGTCGGCATCCTCATGTAGACGGCGGCCTCCCCGGTAAATCTGCTGATTAAATCCACCAGCGGTTTGCGGTTTTCAGCATTCAGTGTAAGTTTCATGTCTGTTCTCTCCTTTGTGTTTTTGTTTTATATTGTTTCCGGGAGGCGGCATTAAGATATAACATATGCCTCTCCCGGATAAGTACTGACTTATGAATTTTCCTGCATTTCTTCAATGAGCCGCATCTCCTGGTATCGGTCATTGATTTCCGCCTGTTCTGCCGGTGTCAGTTTTGCGCCGTTTCCTAAGAGCCAGCGCACCGTATGCCACTGCCGGTTGCGGAACGCGCCCATGATAAGGGAGTGTTCTTTGCCAAATTTTTCATAGGTTACGTCTAATCGCTGCCCACTATGATAAAGTTCCCTAAGAGTTTCGGTTTCCCCGGCGCAGGCCAGTTCAAAAAGTTTTTCCGCTGTCATCGCTGCCCCTCCATTCTCTGCCTTCGCTGACGCTGACCTCCAGCCCATCCTTATAGCGCACAGCCATGTGGCCGTCTGCCCGTACAGTGATTTTGTCCACCAGGGCAATAAATGCACTCTCGCTGAACGTCCTGACGATTTCCGGCTGCGTTTTCAGGGACTTCAGGTAGCGCCGGATTTCCCCTGCCCTTGCGGGCTGGGTGGTTTCCACTTCCCTTTCCAGTTCGACGACATAGCCTTTCCTGCCCCGTAAAAGATGGTTGAACGTGACCAGGAATGCCGTCTGCAGATCACTTTCCCTAACCACCGGTGTCTGGCAGTTTGGCTCCGTATCGTATTTATGCGTGCACCGCCAGACATAAACCCGCTCTTTTGAATCGGAATACCAGAGTTTCTGTCCGTAGAAATGCCCGCAGTCGCCGCAGATGACTTTGCGGTCGAAAACGGATTTTGCCCGCCGCCCACGGCTGCATCCGCCGCGCTTTGCCAGTTCCGCCTGCACCAGGTCAAAGGTCTCCCCGTCAATAATGGCAGGGTGGGAGTTCTCCACATAATACTGTGGCAGGACATTCGTGTTTTTGACCACCTTCTTATTAAGGAAATCCGCCGTATAGACTTTCTGGAGCAGGGCATCGCCTTTGTATTTCTCATTCCGGAGGATGCTCATGATGGTCGACACGCTCCAGTTGCAGTTTTTGCCGGATGGCGTGAGAACGTTCTCTGCGGTAAGGATTCGTGCAATCTCCCGGACACTCTTGCCGTCAAGGTAAAGGTTATAAATCTGCCGGACAACTGCCGCCTCTTTTTCCACAATCTGCGGTTTCCCGTCTTCCCCTTTTTCGTAGCCGAGAAACTGTCCGTAGGACATGCTCACCTTGCCGCGTTCCATGTTTTTGCGCTTCGCCCACGTGATATTCTCGCTGATAGAACGGGATTCCTCCTGCGCAATGGAACTCATGATCGTGATAAGGAGTTCCCCTTTGCTGTCCAGCGTGTAGATGTTCTCTTTCTCGAAATACACCTCCACGCCTTTGTCTTTCAGCTGGCGGATGGTCACAAGGGTATCCACCGTGTTACGGGCAAAGCGGGAGATGGACTTTGTGAGGATTAAATCTATTTTCCCATTCAGGGCATCCTCTACCATCTGCCGAAAGCCGTCACGCTTTTTGGTGTTAAGGCCGGAAATCCCTTCGTCCGAATACAGCCCCACAAACTCCCATTCCGGTCTGGACTGGATATAGCGGGTGTAGTAGTTTATCTGGTTTTCATAGCTGTTAAGCTGCTCATCCTCATCCGTGGAGACACGGGCGTAGGCTGCCACCCTGCGTTTGGCTAGAGCGACGGTATCCTCTGTACCATGCTGGCTGGCAGTCGGCTGGATCACGCGTATGGTTTTCTCAGGCATCGCTGTTTCCCTCCTTTCTCAGGCGGTTCCGCTCAAGGGCCAGTTCCCGCGCTTTCTGCCGTTTTTCTTCTGTCCAGCTTTCCTTACGGGAAGGGTACTCCCAGAATACATCCTGCTCCAAGCCATCCTTGAACACATAGACAAGGTGATTGGCTTCCACCACACGGATTGCCGAGAGCATCGCAGGTACGGCATTTTCCAAGTCGTCACCGCCCAGCACTTCAGCTGTTTTTGCAGCCAGGATGTCTTCGGGTATCTGTTTGCTGTGGCAGAACTCTTTGCCATAAGTATCGAAAGTCCGGCATATCCACACCGACTGTTCATATGGAGTCCCTGACCTGACAGTCCTGCGGCGGTAATGCATGCCGCACTCCCCGCATTCGATTATCCCGGAAAAAGGATAGCGCCTTGACCACTGCCGGCCATCTGCGTTCATTTTTTCCCGGCGTTTCCTCCTTTCTGCCTGTGCGGAATCAAACATTTCTTTCGGGATAATAGCCTCATGGCTGTTTTCCACCAGATACCGTGTCCTTTCCCCGTGATTTCTTACCGGCTTTTTGCTGATATAATTTTCAATATATGTTTTCTGTAACAGCATATTCCCGCAGTATTTTTCATTTGTCAGGATATATCGGATGCTAGTGCGGTTCCAAGGCCTTTGGCTGCGCATCGGCGCTATGCCCATGCGGATAAGTTTCTTGGCTATGGCATTTTCTCCCATGCCGGAGAGATAATCCTCAAATATCTGTCGCACGATTTCCGCCTCTTCAGGCACTACCGTCAGTACCCCGTCTTTCAGGCGGTAGCCCATCATTTTCCCAAGCGTAGTGCGTCCTTCCTCGAAGGCTTTTTTGATGCGCCACTTTTGGTTTTCGCTGGCAGAATAGCTTTCCGCCTGCGCATAAGCGGCGAGCAGGGTGATAAGAAATTCCCCGTTTTCCGAAAGCGAATGGATATTGTCTTTCTCGAAATAGACATCAATTCCAAGGGCTTTTAGCTCGCGCAGCGTGCTTAAAAGCACTACTGTGTTGCGGGCAAAGCGCGTGAACGCTTTGGTGAGGATCAGGTCAATCTTCCCTGCCCGGCAGTCCGCCAGCATCTGCTGGAATGCGGGCCTCATTTCCTTTGTGCCGGAAATGCCCCGGTCTTCATAGATACCGGCAAATTCCCAATCGGGGTCTGCCTTGATCTGCGCTGTGTAAAATTCCGCCTGATTTTCCAGAGAATTTAGCGCCATTTCTTTTTCCGTGGAGACACGGACATAGGCAGCCACCCGTTTCTTCCTGTGCTTTGGGCTGGCTGTCCGGCTGTCTAATTTCTCAATCCTCATAACGCATCATCTCCTTTTGATGTTGGAAAGAGGGGGCAGAACGCCCCCTCAGCCTGTAAGTTACAATTTCCTGATCTCGTCCTCCCCGTAAACTATGCCGAGGCCGGAACCGTTCTCCCAGCTGACAAACACGGTGCCCGTATCGTCTACTGATTTTACGGTGCCTTTTAAGCCCGGCGGCATATCGCGGTATGGGTCATTCATGGAAACCAGTTCTACCTTTGTGCCTTCGGGATACTGTTCCCGTATTTTTGCTACTATCTCCCGGCTTGGAAACTTCATCTGCGGCATGGTTTCTGCTCCTTTCTTTTCTACGTCATTCTATTAGTCACTCAGATTGGCATTTCCATCAAGTCTTGATATTATGCCGGATTATGGAGTAGTGTCAGCCCTCCATTTCCGCTTCACCGGTCAGGATAAAATGCGCATATTCCCTGCGGCTGCTGCTGTCAGCAAGATAAACCGCCAGTTCATGCCATCCCTCCCGGCTGGCGATCTGCATCACTAGGTTCAGGTCAAACATATTGGCCTCCCTTGTGTCGCGTACTTTCAGGATCTGTTCTTTGACAATCTGTTTCATTTCGGTCTCCTTTCTCAAGTGCTTTCGCATCCATAACCTTATTCGAATCCTCCACAGCCTTCAGAAGAATTTCCCGGTCAAAATCCGCATCAAGATAGCCCTGATGGATTGTCCCAAGATAGCCCCTGCCAGGCACGCAGTAATGTCTGCCTTCCGTGTTCATGATGTAGACTATTGCATAAACCCGGCGGCCATTTACTGTGACCCGCAGCCTCTCCTTGCGGTAGAGGCTGGGCCAGCCTTCGTAGCGGTCAAGCGCCTGTTCGTCACCCGGCTGAATCCGCCAGACTAGGACTGGGACTTCCCCGCCTTTGCGGCGTTCAATCGTCGCTACCGAGTAGAACATCAGCCGCCAGTTCTTCAGCGTCGCTGTTCCCACGACCTGTGCCGTAGGGCAGCGGTGCGCCATCTGCTCCAGATTGAGATTGGAGCCGTAGGCGATGTAGAGTTTCTCTTTCCTATCCTTCATGTGCATTCCCTCCGTTTCTGATGTGGCTTCTGACATTCTCCCGGCTGCCGTAGCGCCAGGCGGCGTTTCCGTCCAGATGTTTATAAAGGTGCTCCCTGCAGCTCTTAAATTCCTCGCCGATAAAGCCAATGCGGTTCAGATAGGTGCGCATGGCAAACTTCTCGTTCTCGGCCTGGACTTTATGGTAGCGTGCAGACTTCTGGGTAAGGGCCTGATGATCCATCGCAAGCGCGAACACGATATAGGCCCGGATTTTCCCGGCATGGAACTCACTATTGAACCCCCTTAGCTCCACAGTGTGGTTGCCGTGGAAGAAACTGTGGAGATTAAGGAAATGGTACCGGCTCTGGTGGTAATGGGAGTTACGGTTACCGCCATACTTCTCATACCAAATCCTCTCAATCTGCTCAAACGTCTTTGGCTTTTGCCGGTTCATCTGATTTACCAGATAAGCATCCATCTTTTTGCAGTACTCCATCCGGTCCGGTGCAATCTGGAATGCTTTGTAGAACAGGTCATTGCGCGAGGCAATCAGGTTCACAAAGTTACGGATGCTGCGCGGGGTGTGCTCGCCCCCGTCCAGATGGATATGGATGCCGCAGGTATTGTTCGTAAAACCTCCGGCTTTCCGTAGCCTCCTGATGAGTGACTGGATGCTGCCAATATCCTCGTAATAGCTGAGGATCGGGCTGACCATCTCCACACTGTAGCTGCTGTCCGCGCCGACAACCCTTCGGTTCTTTTTCTTCTGGCATTTGATGCTGCCATCATACATGAACTTCCAGATCCGCCCATCCGGTGCGGTTACTTCGTAGGCTTTATAGTAGCCGCCGGAATACCTTGCGCTGCCGCACAGATATTCTGCGGCCGCACTGGCCGCCTTTTCCCGGGTGATGCCGGTAAACTCCACCTCAATGCCAAATTTGTGTGTAAACAACTGTATCCCACCTCCTTTTTTTGATTGGCGGTCACGGGAGGCTCTGCGGCACACCGCAGAAAAAATCCCGGTGTACCGCACGCAGTTGCTTAGTTGTTAAAGTTATGCTTTAATTTATTACATTTTCCTCCTTTTCCGGCGGCGCGCCGCCGCCAAGGTATCTTTGTGATAATTTCTGTAAAATCCGATGGTATTCGCTGAGCGTGATAAGTCCCTGCCCCAGCAGGTCATCCGTCATGCAGCAGAGGGCATGGTACCGGAGTTGGCGTTCAAAATCTGTCATCCCCGCACCTCCACACATGTATCTGCCTGCGCAGCTTTCCTGCTGTCGGCAAAACATTTCCGGCTGCAGAACCTTTTATGCGGATTGCCAAAGGCAGTAAACTCACGCCCGCACTGCTCACAGACCTGGCCATAAGGGATGCGGCGTTTCTGCTCATTACCCCATGCGTTCCGGCAGTGGGCTGAACAGAACAGCTGCTTGCCGCCCAGGGCAGGCTTCTCAAAGTCCCTGCCGCAGTATTTGCATTTGGGTGTAGTGGGTGTCCCTGCGCCCAAAACCATCGCAGGGATAATCTCATCCATCTTTGGTTCTTTGTCCATGATATGGCGAAAGGCATAGCGCACGGAACTCTCGCACCGGCCAAGCTCCCTGCCAATCTGGACAAAACTCTTCCCCAAAGCCCTCTGTTTCACGATATATTGTTTTTCTTGTTCAGACATCATGTCCCTTCCCTCCTTTCTGACCTGCCCCGGTAAGTAAGTTGAAAAATGTTAAAGCGGACATATACATTCCTCCATTTCCAGCTCATCCCGGAGCATGTCGGTAAACTCTTCCGGCAGGATCACCGCGAAAATACGCGGGTACTGTGGGAAAGTCTCACGGATGTGCCGGATCAGCGAACGTTTCCGCGTTTCAGTCTTTACAATCCAGGCCACCAGCGGGAACACATCGCCGTGCAGGCGCTGTTCGATGTCACTTTTGTAGTATTCATAATAGCGGCGGCATTTCCCGATAATGGTCTGGATGTCCTCAGTGTTTAAGTCTACCTCGATAAACCAGCGCAGTTCATACCATGCCTCTTCATGGCTCATCCAATCCTGTTTTTCCGTAACAATGGCAAGGTCAGGTTTCAGGATACGGCTTTTATAGCTGCCCTGATATGGCCGCCAACAGTCCGGCTCCAATTGGATCTCCGTAAGTTTCATGTCCTCTTTCCGGCAGGTTTCCACCGCAAGTACATAGCACTCAGCCACAGAAACAGTGTGCGCTAGGGTTGCAACCGATGGTTCAATGTTGCGTTTCCTGATTTCCGGATCATGGCGGTGAATCTGCAGGATATGCTCGCCAGCTTCGGTCAGGTAATAAATATATGCCACGTAGCCACGGCTGCGGCAGTCCACCTTCCGGTTGACGGCAGCGATGAGCCCTAAATCAGACAGGGATTTCAGGCGACGGTTGGCAGCGGTCGTGCTGGCATTTTTACTCGTCCTGCCCGTAAAATAAAGCCGCTGAACCTGTTTTCCGAGGATTGCCCGGCACCGGCAGATGGTGCCAAGAATCTGCCAGTCGAGGTCGGAGAGTTCCGTCTCCAGTGCAAGCAGACGCTTTCGGCTGAGCCTTGACGCCGCCGCACTTGTGGCAGGAGATACCGATTCAGAACGGTATCCGTCTTTTCCCTTATCAGGGGCGGAAGTGCCGTTTTGTGCGCCTCCCGGGAATCCAGTTGTGACTATGCTGTTCATGGGGTTATTCATCTTTCTGCTCCTTCCTGCGGCGTCCTATGCCGCTCTTTTTGAAACCTTTTGCTTCTTCCTGCGGCGGGGTGGCAGTGTCCTTAAATATCTCTTTCAGCTCTGCCTCTACCGCTTCGGCTGGTGTGCCGTAGCGCGCCATGCTGGCTGCCCGTATCTCCGCCGCACTCTGCAAAGGTTCTGGTTTTGGGAGGGTCACGCCCTGCACCCAGCCGGTGTTCCTGCCGCCGCTTTGGAAACTGGTATAGACGTGGTAGCGCATGAGCGAGGCGAAATCCAGCGCCTCCAGCCCGTCGGCCATTGCCGCCATATCCTTGGCGTCCTTCCCGCTGATGCCGAAAATAATCTTGTTCCGGGCATTGGCATCCACGCCGGAGCGGAGCAGTACCGGCAGCTGGTCGCGGTATTGGTGTGCCATAGTAATTGCAAGCCCCATGCCCCTTGCCTGCGCCAGCGCATCCGATAAATCGGTTGGCAGGGAAAGGTAATCCTGTAGTTCATCAATGTAGATGCTCACCATTTTCCGCTTTTCCTGCGGGACATTTGCCCGGCCAAGCGCCAGTGTCCAAGTTAATCCGACAATCAGCGAACCGAGCAGCCTTGCCGACTCACCGCCGATAACGCCTTTATTCAGCGGCACCAGCACAATCTTTGATTCGGTGTAAAGGCTATTTAAGTCAAACTTCGGGTGTCCCTGCCCCAGACAGTTGCGCAGCTTCGGGCGGAGCAGGAACTGCCGGAGCTTGTTCAAAACGGGCTCGGTCATCTGCTGCCGCTGGTAAGGGGTCAGGTTCTCGAAACGTGACCAGAAAGGCTTCAGGGCGATTTCATCTTTTACATTTTTTGTGATGTCAGCGCGGAACTTTTCGTTTGTCAGAAGTTCCGGCAGCCACATCAGGGAAGCGCCGTCCACCTCCATGAGTGTCAGGATGGCAGCCGATAAAATATCCTGTGTGCGGATGCCCCAGCTGTCTGCAAAAATCTCTTTTAAGACCGAAAGCACCGTGTCGGCAGTCAGTTCCTTATCTTGCCCCTTTGCACAGGTCAGTGGATTGAACCCTACCGGCTCCGGGCTGGCCGGGTCGACCACCACCACATCTTCTCTGCGGTGCGCGGGAATACGCTCCAGTACATCATCCACCAGATCCTGCTTCGGGTCGATCACAAGGACACCCCGCCCGGCGCCAATATCTGAGAGGATCAGGTTCAGCATGGCGGTAGACTTTCCGCTCCCCGTAGGCCCTAAAATGATCGTGTGCTCCAGTGCGTCTTTCGGGGAAATACTGAGCCTTTCCCCATTCATGGCGGTCGCAAAGCTCCTGTTCCCACTCTTAGCCCCCGGCTCCCTGTACCACCTGGGTGATAAGGTGCCTTTGGGATGAAGCGAAGCAGTTCCGGGCAGGGCATCCTCGCCCACCGGCAGGAGCATGAAGCCGGAAAGTTCTTTCACCGACAGCCGGAGCGGGAAATGCCATGGCACGTCTGCCCCGGTCAGTTTCTTCGGGTTCTCACTGGCGGTATAGATTTTGACGCCTGCCGATTCCAGAATGCGGAAAGCGGCGGTCAAGTTGTGCAGTGGGTCAATATAATCCTTCCGGTTACTGGAGCCGATGCGGATCACCGCCTGGAACCCGCTCTGCTCGGCTTTTTCCTTTGCCGACTTCACCATGTCGCTGGTGGCTTTCTGTACCGTCCCGGTGATAATTTCCAACCACGAGGCATTCGGGTCCTGCATCCCACTGGAGAGCGGCACCGGACTGTAAGAAGCGCCCAAGACAATCTGTATGGCCAGTTCCTCATTTTCCCCAGTGTTTGCCAGTGCAGCCAGTCCTGCCCGAAGCACCGCCATGGAAGTGTCCATGTTGAGGGAGAGTAGTTTTTTGGAAGTTTTAAGCTGTGCCGCCCCGGCGGTCTCTTTCCGCGGGGTCTGACAGATGCTCCCAAAACAGACATCCCCGTGCGCCTTAAAAATGTGTTCTATCTTATCAAGATGCTGGCGTTCTGTACCGAGCAGGTAGCGGATTTTACCGCCGCTGCCCCGGCACTCCCACACCACTGCACCGCGTGGGTGTGTGGCGGCAAGGTGGGAGAGCGTATCCCACACCGCCTCAATGGCAAACGGCCTCTGCCATGCAACTTCCCGCCAGACAAGCTCCTTAAAATTATGTGTACTCATAATGCCGCTTCCTTTACCACCTGTCTCCATGCCGGTTTTTCCAGATACGCCAGCCAATGGCTGCCCCGGCTGTCATCGCCGCAATAATGAGCAGCACCCACCAAACTTCGAGGAAGAACCGCACGCCCAGCCGGATTAGGTAGCCGCTGGCGGCGATGATGAGCGCCGTCTCGAAAATATACTGAATCCATCGTCCGGGGCCGCGCCGGTTTTCGTTTTCGTATCCAAACATAATTCATCACACTCCCTCCGCTTTCTTATGAAAGTCTTTTATCAAGGCATCGCTGTACTTTGGCACTGGAAATCCAGGAATGACCACATCGGATGCAATCTCATCCCCCCAGGCCGCCCAGCCGTGTCGGGGACGACGGGCAAACAGCTCTAAATATGGGCCGGGAGATACACGCTCCACAATGTCATAAAATTCCTCTGGCTTATGCGAGTGGGGCGGCTGCACCGGAAAAAAGCCCCAGCTCGGCTGGCTTTTGAATCTGACCGGCGCTTTGCCGCGTGTCCCCAGCAGGCAGTGTTCCGTAGTGTTGCGGAGGTATGTGCCTAATCCTACGCGCGGCTTTACCCATGTGAAAATGGAACGTGGCGTGAAACCCCAGCTTTCTAAAATGTCATAGCCTATGCGCAGGGTGCCATTTGTTACCCAGAGCCAGCAGTGTGCGTTTTCTGCGCATAAATCCGCTAAGGGCAGATCCCTGATCTGGGATGGGGTCAACAATCCATAATGCTGGACAGCGCCGCGGGAGCCATACTGGAGCACGTCCCAGGGCGGGTCAACCACTGCCGTGGCGGCTCCTTCCGCTAGTGCATCCAGAAATATAGGCTTATTTATTGTCATTGCATCAAAACTCATTATTTTTCTTCTCCTCTCTGTTTTTGCTGTCTGACAAAGCAGACAGAATAGTGCCGCTGTATTTGGGCACCGGATAGCCGGGAATGGCCACATCGGAATCAATCTCATTTCCCCAGGCAGTCCAGCCGTGCCTACGCCGCCTTGCAAACAATTCTAGGTATGGGCCAGGAGACACACGTTCCACGATGTCATAAAATTCCTCCGGCTTATGGCTGTGATCCTGTATGGGGAAAACCCCGACGTTTGGCTGGTTTTTCACCCTGACCGGCGCTTTGCCGCGGGTGGCAAGAATACAGTGTTCGGTGCAGTTCCTCAAGTACACCCCAAGTCCAAGCCGGGGCTTAAGCCATGTGAAAATGGATCGAGGTGTGAAGTCCCATGCCCGCAGGATGGAAAAACCGATTTCCAGCGTGGCGTTGGTCACCCAGAGCCAGCAGTGTGCGTTCTCAGCACAGAGGCTCCCGACCGGCAGGGCTTTGATCTGCTCCAGTGTCATGAGCTTATAGTGGTTTACCGCACCATAATTGCCGCGTTGCTGCACGTCCCAGGGCGGGTCAACGATTACCGTAGACGCGCCCTTTGGCATTGTGCCCGGCAGTATAGGGTCTTTTATTTTCATAGCATCAAAAACCATGCAGTCCTTCCTGACTATTTAATTTTTATTGCCACACCGATTTGACAGGCTGTCAAACCGGCGGGCGATTGGTGCGATTATAACGCCTCCCCGCCAAAAACCGTGGAAATATGTAAGTTATGCTTACGCCGTGAGCATAACTTTTACGGTATGGGCGTTGCACAGCCCTGTCCATTGGCAGTGTCTCAGATATCCTCATCCACGGTGTTTTCCCCAAACCCGTGCAGGCAGGCGGCGCTGAACATCTTGCTAAAAGCTTCCATGCCGTCATTGTCCAACAGAAACTCATCCTGGATTAGCTGACGGAGATACTTGTTTTCTTCCTGCAGATCTGCCAGCCTGCCGAAATTGAAAAAAACCGTATCGACAAGCCAAAGCAGTGCGCTGGCCATCAGCAGGAGCACAATAATAAGTATAATGATAACTATGTATCCATCCATTCCGGCTACCTCCTTTCCATCATCTGCTGCAGGCTCTTCCTGGCATACACCGCCAGTATGGCCTCATAATACTCGCGTCCCAACGGTGCCGCTTCGGATAATTTGGTGGCCATGAAGGCCAGCCCGCCGGTATTCTCCATGATGGATTTGGCAAACAGCACATCCCTGCGGTTCTGGAGGATTGACAACGCGGCAGACTCCGTGAAGTCTTCCGGGTGTACGTATTCCCCTGCGCCTGCCGGGATGAGGCTGATGATGTCCTCCGCCTCCGGCGGGACGTCATAAGTGTTGTAGGTATAATTCCTGCTATTGTTTCTTTGTCTTCGCATTGTGGAAACCTCCTTTTGATTTTTGGAGGGCTGTTTTATCCCTCTACAACAGAAAGGACTCGCTTTTGCTATTTGAGTAGTGAAAGCAAAACTTTCCTGAAAAAAGGCGCAAAAAATAAGCCTGCCCTGCATTGAAGAATGTGCGGAACAGGCTTATAAGTGTCTTGAATTTATGAAATTGTAATACTTATCTTGGAGTGTGCCGTAATTTTAGAAGCAGATAGATGATGGCTAATAGGCACAGCACCAACAATACGCACAGCAAACCTGTTATAATAGTGTGAGTTATTTTAGGTTTCTGTACCATTGTTTTTGCGTGATCCTGATGAATTGTCGCTTTGACCATGCCCTGCGCCCAATTCACGAGAACATTATCCCCTTCTTCAAGACTCTTATCAGTGACTTCAGTAGTAAAACGCACCCAGCCAGATGCATTAGGTTCATAACTGCCGATATTTATGCCACCATCAAAGAGGTCTCCATCTGGAGTGATTTGCTTCCTGTCCTTGTAATTCGAGTTATATAGATAAGTTGTATTGGCGATATAAACCATATTTTCTGGCAGAACGTCACGGATAATCACGTTTTCCTGAATATCATTAGCAGCGTTGTTAGTGAATTGAATCTGGTATTCCACACGGTCGCCGATTTTAGCATCAATGGATTCACTAAATTCATCATGCGTACCAGCAGGGCGGACTTTAACATCCAGTTCAAATTCATGGTCATAAACCACCTTGACCTTGATAGTGACAATCTGAGTGTATTCAAAACAGCCTGGAATCTTGCCATCAAAATCTTCATATCCTATTAAGGCTCCACCACTGGATGCATTTGTCACAATAGAATCATCTGGAAAACCAATTCCACTTGAACTGGCAAAACCATTGTTGTATAGCATAGCAGATCCATACACATATTCCAAATAAAAAGATCGGCCATCAGGAGCTTGAAATAAAATATCGTCATAAATTTGGGCGGCGTTGGCATTATCGGAATTAATCCAGCCACCTACCTCAATCTGGTTGCCCGATACTGTCGGAATACTGAATGCAACCTTAGTATCGGTGGCTGTGGCATCTTCGCCATTTGGGTTGTTATTATGGACATATATTCGCACCAGGTATACCTTGCCATCTTCTGCTGTAATCGTATTGGAATTCCAGGCTCCATGTATATCCTGATCTATTGCAAGAGCTGTAACAAAGTTACGCTCATCACCATAATTCGGGTTATTAACAATGGAATTAAAAACTGGTGTATAATCCCCAATAAAACTGCGGGGATTCCCTTCTTCATCAAGGAATGTAGCGCCGTCGCCATTCTCATCCTCATCAGTAAGCACCAATGCCGGACGCCCGCCTAAATTATCCCAATAAGCTGAAACATCCATCGGAATCAGTATGGCCGTAATGGAGAGCATTATGACAGACAGAACTATATACTGAACAATTTTTTGGGCTTTAGGTTGTTTTAGCATCAGTCCTCACCTCCATTCCCCGAAAGTTCCTTACTAAATTCTTCTTCCGAATTCGGCACAACTGTAACATTCATACAGGCAGGGCTGAGTTTTTCATATATAGCTACAATTGTAATAATATTCATTTTACTTTCATCTTCCAAATTTTCAACTTCTCCAATTCTAGTCTCCTGTGCCTTGATTAATAATGGCATTTCCTGTGGTTTACCGACATCAATTTTTTCGGCTTTTATCATATCCGTATCTGGATAGAACTGTAGTTGTAAATCATCTGTGTCGGCATCATCAGGCATACCTAGAATTTCTATAATTTTGCCTTTGCCGACATCAAGTGTAAAATTATATTCTGTTACTACTGCTCCATCTGGACTTCGGATGAAAAGCCTCCCAATCGGAAGATTGTTATCTTCAGGTTCGGCAATATGTCTGACAAAAATAATCACCACTATAACAGAGATTATTGAAACGACAGCCAGTGCAGTTATTATCCTTTTTCTTGTTTTTAAGATACTCCGCCATGTCTGGAACCGACTTTGCATGGCTATCAATTTTTCCGGCGTTGAATCTTCTGACACTAATTCATTCGTCACTGTTCCTTCGTCTGATATTTCTATGGGAGTATTCGGTACTTGCCCCGTGTGTTCTATTTTATCATCCTCAGAGGTTTCATCTTGTAACGGATTTTTATCCGAAAATGGTTCCAATTTAATACGTTTCAGAAAATCTGCTGGAAGTTCTTCAGGTAACCCTTCTGGAAATTTTTTTGCCAGCTCATCAATAACCGCAGATACAAAACCTAGACGTTCTCCATTTTTACTGATATCTTTTTCAAGCTGTGTAGCTACCTCATCTATTTTTTCGTTCTCAATTTTTTGAAGGCTACTGTCGGGCCATTTTAGTTTCGCTATAGCCTTAGCACCGTTTTTGAATCTCATGTCTGGGTTTTCTTTTACAAATTTTTCATATCGTTCTCCTACGCCCAAATCCCTATAATTGGGCAAGAATCCAAATATAGCAAACAGCAGATATAAATATTTTTGAGGATGAACACGTTCTTCTAATAATCGGATTGTATATGCTTCACAGAAAGATTGATACAGCGTATCTAGATCATAAACATCATTATAATTCCGACCACCTAATGCCATCTTAATAAATTGCGGTTCTGTAGTATAAAGAGCGTCAGTATTCTCAAGCAGTTCAAACAGAACCCGTGCATTCTCCATATTTTTGCGGATGCTAGTCAGAGTGCCGCGGATTGTTTCTTTAGATACAGACCTATGCTCTGCTTGCTGCTTTTTTGCTATTCCCATTTCCACACCCCCATCCGCAGTAAAGTAATTTATTATATCATTTTTTCAGATAACAAAAAAGAGAACGGCCACATATTTTTTTATATGTGGCCATAATGGTTTTAAATACCGGCATATTCTGTTATTTCGATAATCGTATTGTGGTCGTGAAAGAGATTGTCATCTGCCTTTTTGGGGTCTTTGAGTTTGAGTGTCACATCGTTACGGATATAGCCTAAATCCTCTTCAATATCAGTCTGATCACGATAGCAATTCACACAGTATGTTGGCTTGAACCCGAAACAATTTTTGGCACACTCGAACTTCAACTTTACAGTACCATGATTGCTTGTAACCCAGAGAAAGGCATAATCTTTAGTCTCGATGTTGTTGTAGAATAGTTCTATGATGCCAACAGAAACCCGAAACGCACTCAGTTGCCAATCTGGGCGCTTGCCTTTGACGATTGCGGCGTAATTTTCGGTGAAATCGGCCTGATCCAGATCTCCAAACAAATCTGAATCTGCTGTTTCCAGTATGTGGTTCCAGCTCTCCTCTTGGCGTTCCTCGGACATCTCATCAGCCTTGGCCAGCTTCATTTGAATGGGTTTGAAGTCGGCATCCCCCACGCAGTCACGGAAGTCTCCATTGTAACCGTGGACTACGTAGCCGTCATAATCCAATTTCCTCGTGTACGTCATCTGTCTCATATTGTTCCCTCCTATTTTTTGCAAATTTGCACAATAATCGCATCAGCGCCCATCCTGCGAGAGGAGAGGCGAGTTCTGCGATTATCGGGAGGAAAACGGATAGATTAGATATGTAGAATACTTCGGTATCTTAATGTGCTTACAAGTTAGTTTTATCTAACTTATGCTTTCATTGTAGCACACATGTTCGATTTTGTCAATACTTTTAACGTTTTTTCGCCCATATTGGCAAATGTGGAATTCTTTTCGATTCTTTTTCTTTCCGAAGCGCTCTTTTTCATTCTTATTTCGAGAGTGGCCGTTTCTCCCTTATATAATCTAATTTAAGCAAGGCAAACCCCTACATAAAACCGCAGAAAGCGGGGTGAAAATCTTCATTGGCGGTCAGGGGAGTTGACTGCTGAGGCACTAGAAACCATAACAAATTCATATCAGGCCACATGTGCGCAGTGAGGCGGGATACGACATACCACACCCTTATAACCGTGATAAAGGCGGTTGTTGGGAGTGGGGTGCAAGTACCCTTGTTTCCTGCGCATCTTTTTTGCCGCACCTGGGTACTTCAGGTTAGCCCAATTCTTGGCATCCCTGCCATCACTGCCTCTCTGGCCGGAAAGAGAGGCAAAAATGTCTGATTACAATGATTACATGGAACTCAAGAAATACTATTTTGAATATCTAGCGATGGGCATCATGACCCCTGAAATCAAGCAGCTATACTGGCGCAGCCTCAAAGGTTCAGAGAGAAGCTCCCGCTGCAGGCTGGAGAACGGCACTCGTTGCACAGCAAGCTGCCGCAACTGTCCCAAGCAGCGGGAGGATGCTCCGCTTTCTCTCGATGCCCTGTCAGAAATAGGCACAGAGGCCACCGATGTGTTCTCTTTGGAAGACCATATCATAGAACTGGATTTGTCAGAAGCTCTCAATAATGCCATCAGTACCCTAAGCGAGCAGAACCGGACCATTATCATCCTATTCAGCGAAGGTGTCACGGAACGGGTTATAGCAGCAGAGGTCGGCATGAGCCAGAAAGGAGTCAACAACCGTATACACAAAATTATTGATATATTGCGAGAAAGCCTCAAGGATTTCTTCTAAGGTTAGTGCCGCCAGCTAAACACTGGCGGCACCTCTTCGTTAATCTGCCTTTTTCGTTTTCATATGCTCTCTCAGATAACTTTCCTGGCAGCCAAGGATTACCAGCAGGTCGATTTTCTCTATCAGGTAACTTTTCTGCATTAGCTCCAACCCATATATGATAAGCCCTATACTGTGGCCTGCCGATTCCCTGAGAATCCCGATAGCTTCTTCGTACAGACATTCAGCACGGTCGAATCTGGATAAATCCGTCTCGACTAAATAGGCCAGCCATTGAAGTGCTTCGGCTATGAAGAATTTAGTATCTTTGCTAAATTCCTCATTTTGCTTTTCCAAAACTTCCATCGCATCTTTGAAAGTATCTGACTCTACAGCGCGGCATAGGCCCAGTACGATATAAAGCAAACCTGACAGATCTGCATCTTCAGGAATATCCAGCCTGTCGAACCCCAAATGACCAAGGGTATGCAATCCGTAGATTACTGCCGTGAACGCATAGTGGAGTTTATACTCTTTCACCAAATAATCAGCCACACCATATTTATCCTCATCATTCGGATATGGTGTCAGCAGCGGAGTCGCTATCCGTCCCTGCTCATCAATAATTCTCATCATTTCTGTCACCCCTATATTCCTCCTACTGATTTATTGAGCCGCCGGGCAGCCATTACTGCCACCCGCCCCTCTATAGTACAGAGGACAATTATTGGGGATTTGAGAACTGAAAGGAACAGAAACCTAGAACAGCCGCATCTCCAGATATGCTTTGTCCAGATCGTCCTGCGCCACACCGAGGTAACGTTTCGTGACCTCATAGCTGCTATGATTATATATTTCCGTAATTATTATGGGGGATACGTTGCCGCTTGTCCACGCATGATACCCCCAAGTCTTTCTGAGACTATGACAGCCAAGGTTGCCATCTAGGCCTAATTCTGCTGCTGCGTCCTGTATGATACGCCAAGCCTGCACCCGGCTGATTGGCTGCGCATTTTTACGGTTATTTACAAAAACAAAATCGCTGTGGCTGTGTGGATAATACAGCCGCAGCGCATCAATGGCCTGTTCGTTCAGGGCAATCAATTTTATCTTGCCGGTTTTTTGTTCTGTAATTTTGACGTGTACCTTGAAGCGGTCCCGCTCCGCATCATAAATCTCTGACCAACAGATCCCTAATAAGTCGCTAATCCGTAATGCCGTACAGGTGCCGAGCACTACCAACGTATAGTTTCTGAATTCCCCTTTCTTCAAAAAATGATCCGCCAAAGCGTGGAGCTGGGACTGGTCTCGGATTGGTTCAGTTGTTGCCATAATAGATTCCCTCCTAATCTGTTTTTGCAATAAGTATAAAGCTCACAGATTAGGATGTAACAAACTTTCGAGTCTGTTTCATTTTAGCATATTTTACCCGTGCGTTCAAGGTTCGCAGACCGTATTTTGCGAGTATCTAATGGTAAATCCCAGAGATTTTACACGGTTTTACTTTTCTCAATATAATAGCCCGATATCCCCCCTATATTTGCAAAAATATCCTCTGAAAAACGTAATAATATCGAAAAAATGTTACATCCGACCCGTCAGGGTGGTTTTTTGACTGATAAAACAAACATTGGGAGGAAAAGTGAAAGATGAAAAGACGATTTATGGCAATTTTGCTGGTCGGCGGGCTGACGCTCGGACTGTGGGGGTGCGGAGGAAGTAGCGACAGCGCCCTGCCGGATCCGGCGACAGAAGCACAGATAACAGGCTCCGCGGCATACTCTACGGAAGAGGTTCTACCGGAAG
>OFFY01001642.1_pt1 | contig 17886 bp, 20 predicted proteins | sample 1521481 | NCBI WGS metagenome assembly OFFY01 (sample SAMEA3504117, study PRJEB24116) | mouse gut metagenome | biome: mouse gut; feature: mouse-associated habitat; material: faeces | place: Denmark | collected 2011
ATAGTCCTGACGGATGTCTTGCAGGTAGTCATAGACGCCGGAGAGAGCCTCCATGCTGCCCCGATACTCGCCATGGCCCTGCTCCGTGTAGCTGAAGGGGGGCAGGATGCGCAGGCCGCCGTGCTTGCGGCTCAGGTCCCAGTCCTTGCCGGAGCCCAGGTGGTCCAGCAGGGACTGGTAGCTTTGGTGGACCACCACGCCCACGTCGGTGATACCGGCGTTGACGCAGTTGGACAGCATGAAGTCGATCAGGCGGTACCGGCCGCCGAAGGGCAGAGAGCAGGTGTTGCGGGGACGGGTCAGCTCGCCCAGGTTGGCATCCGAGCGGTAAGCGAACAGAATGCTGTGCAGATCATTCATGCCTGCTCACCTCCTTTCACATCTTCGCGGATCATGGCTTTTGGCGGGACGGTGGCGTTCTTGCCCACAGTGATCCCGCCGGCCACTACGGCGATGCCCCAGTTTTCGCTGCCGTCCGGGGCGGCGCCCACGGTGGCGCCGGCCTCCACCGTGGCGTTCTCCGCGACGATGGAGTAGTACACCTTGGCCCCCTCCTTGACGGTGGCGCCGGGCATGAGAATAGAATATTGGATATCGGCTCCCTTTTCTACGGTGACCGAGTTGAAGAGCACCGAGTTGGCTACGGCACCGTCTACCGTGCTGCCGCCGGTGACCATGGAGTGGGTGATCATGGCGTCAGGGCCGGTGCAGTGGGGCGGCTTGATGGGGGTGCGGGCGTAGATGGGCCAGCTGTCGTCGTACATATCCAGGCCGCTGCTGCTGCCGGCCAGAAGGTCCATGTTGGCGTCCCACAGGGAGTCGATGGTGCCCACGTCCTTCCAGTAGCCGGCGAAACGGTAGGCCATCAGCTTCTCGCCCGCGTTCAGCATGTTGGGGATGATGTTCTTGCCGAAGTCGTTGGAGGAGTTGGGGTCGGCCTCGTCATCAATCAGGTATTTGCGCAGCTTGGACCAGGTGAACACATATATGCCCATGGAGGCCAGATTGCTCTTGGGCTGGGCGGGCTTCTCCTCGAACTCGTAGACCTTGTCATCGGCCTCCACGTTCAGAATGCCGAACCGCTTGGCCTCCTCCATGGTGACCTCCAGCACCGAGATGGTGCAGGCCGCCCCGGCCTTCTTATGGAAGGAGACCATCTCGGAGTAGTCCATCTTGTAGATATGGTCGCCGGACAGAACCACGACATACTCGGGATCATACAGGTCCAGGAAGCCAATGTTCTGATAGATGGCGTTGGCCGTGCCCTTGTACCAGCTGCCCTTTTCACCCTCGCCCAAGTAGGGGGGGAGGATATGGACGCCGCCGTCGGACCTGTCCAGGTCCCAGGGCTGACCGTTGCCTAAGTAGCTGTTCAGCTCCAGAGGCCGGTACTGGGTGAGCACGCCCACCGTGTCGATGCCGGAGTTGACGCAGTTGGACAGGGGAAAGTCGATGATACGGTATTTCCCGCCAAAGGGAACGGCAGGCTTTGCCACGTTGCTGGTCAGGGCGTAGAGACGGCTGCCCTGGCCGCCGGCCAGCAGCATGGCGACAACTTCTTTTTTCATGTTGTTCACCTCTTACTTATTTGGTGCGATGGCATCTATGGAAAACCAGGGCCGGGGGCCCCGATGGTGCCCGTTATTTGTCCGTCTTTCTGGCGCGGGCGCGCTTGGGCTTGTCCGCGGCGGACCCCGTTTCGCCCTTGGCGGCTTTCTTTGCCTCGGCCGGCTTTTTTTCCGCTTTGACAGGCTTCTTCTCCGCGTCTTTTTTGGGAGCGGCCTTCTCCGGCTTGGGCTTGCGCGCCGGGTTCTTGCGCACGCAGCGGAGAATTACGGCGGACATGGGAGGCAGGTCCACGGTGAAGGACTGCTGCTGGTCGTGACAGGGAATCTTCTCCGTCTTGACCGGCTCCTTGTCCCCGCGGCCCTCGCCGCCGAAAGCTGAGTCGTCGGTATTGAACACCACGGCCCAGGAGCCGCCGAAGGGAGCGCCCACCCGGTAGCCGTTCCGGCGCTCGGGGGAGAAGTTGCACAGGACGATGAGGGGGGTCCCCTTCCGGTCCCAGCGCAGGAAAGCCACCGTATTGGCGTTGTTGTCGTCGGCGCACAGCCACTGGAAGCCCTGCCAGGAGTCGTCCTGCTCCCACAGGGGGGCGTTCTCCAGATAGAAAGCGTTGATCGCCTTGAAGAAGTCCTGGGTCTGGCGGTGGGGGGCGTACTGCAGCAGGTGCCAGTCCAGAGAGTATTCAAAGTGCCACTCGTTCCACTGGCCCAGCTCAGCCCCCATAAAGGTGAGCTTCTTGCCCGGATGGGTCATCATATAGGTGTAGAAGGCCCGGACCCCGGCAAATTTCTGGGGGTTGTCCCCGGGCATCTTGCCAAAGAAGGAGCCCTTCATATGGACCACCTCGTCGTGGCTGAGCGGCAGGATGTAGTTCTCCGAGAAGGCGTACATCAGCGAGAAGGTGATATCCCGGTGGTTGAACTGCCGGAAGTAGGGGTCCAGCTTGATATAGTGGCAGATATCGTTCATCCAGCCCATGTTCCACTTGAAGTTGAAGCCAAGGCCGCCGTCGTCCACAGGTTTGGTCACCTTGGGCCAGGCGGTGGATTCCTCGGCCACCATCAGCACGTCGGGATGGGCGGCAAAGACGGCGGTATTCAGGTCCTGAAGGAACTTGATGGCCTCCAGGTTCTCATGGCCCCCGTGGATATTGGGCAGCCACTCCCCCGCCTTCCGGCTGTAGTCCAGATAGAGCATGGAGGACACCGCATCCACCCGCAGGCCGTCCATGTGGTACTCCTCCAGCCAGAACATGGCCGAGGAAAACAGGAAGGAGCGCACCTCGGGACGGCCGAAATCAAATACATCGGTGCCCCAGTCCTTGTGCTCCCCCTTCCGGGGGTCGGCGTACTCGTAGGTGGGGGTGCCGTCGAAGTTGTACAGACCGAAAGCGTCCCGGGGGAAGTGGGCGGGCACCCAGTCCATGATAACCCCAATGCCCGCCTGGTGGAGCTGGTCGATGAGGTATTTCAAATCGTCCGGGGTGCCGAAGCGGCTGGTGGCGGCGAAGTAGCCGGTGCACTGGTAGCCCCAGGAGGCGTCCAGGGGGTGCTCGGTGACGGGAAGCAGCTCCACATGGGTGAAGCCCATCTCCTTCACATAGGGCACCAGATAGCCGGTGATGTCCCGGTAGCTGAGAAACTCCCCCTCGCCGGTGCGCCGCCAGGAGCCCAGGTGGCACTCGTAGATGTTCACGGGGCGGCGGTAGAGCGGGTTCTTGGCCCGGTAGGCAAACCAGTCCCGGTCACCCCACTGGTAGCCGGTGTCCAGGTCGTAGACCTTGCTGGACACATCGGGGCGGGTGGCGGCGTGAAAGCCGTAGGGATCGGCCTTGCCCACAAAGCCGCTGCCGTCCGCCTTATGTACGGCGTACTGATAAGCGTCGTAACGCTGAAGGCCGGGGACGAACGCCTCCCAGATGCCCCCCTCCATCTTGGTCATGGGGGTGGCCTCCAGGTCCCAGCCGTTAAAATCGCCGATGACGGTGATCTTGGGCGCATTGGGAGCCCAAACCCGGAACAGATAGCCTTCCACATCGTTCTCATCCTTGGCCGGATGGGCGCCGAAACACTTCCAGGCGTGGGTGGAGCGTCCCTCGGAAAAGGCCTCAAGCTCCAGATAAAGGTCGTGCGAAGAGAGTTTTTCTAGATATTTGGACATAATTTTCACCTCTTGGTATCTTTTGAAAACTTTCGTCAGCGAAAACCAACAAGGGCACATCAAAAGCGGCGGGGTATATTTATAAAAAGTATACAACATTAGGAGAGAGCCGTCAAGTAAAATAGCGGAAAATCAAGGCAGAATCGAAAAGAATTTACTAGAGCGGCAAAGGGAAGCGGATGTAGAGCCGCGGAAACCGCGGCCATTGGGTTATCCGGCCATGAGCAGCTTGGAGAGCATCCGGCTGAAGATGCCGGGCACGGACAGCCGGTCCACCCCCTGAGAGGCCAGAATGGGGATGGTGTCCCGCAGCTCGTCCCCCACATAGACCTCCAGCTGGCCCAGAGTCTGGCCCGGCTCCACCGGGGCCTCCACGTTTTCCGCCAGGGACAGGCGGGTGGTCACCTGACTTTCCTCACCCTTGCGGACCAGCAGGCGGCAGTCCCGCTGAGGCCGGGGCTGGACCTGGCTCTGCGCGCCCAGAAGAACGTCCACCGGAGCCAGAGGGGCGTCCGGGTAGACAGGCACCAGGGAGTAGCTGGCAAAACCGTAGTTGAGCAGAGCCTTGGCGTCCTCAAAGCGCTGGCTGACGGAGGGGGACTTCATCACCACCGCGATCAGCTCCATGCCGTCCCGTTCCGCCGTGGCCGACATGCAGTACTTGGCGGAGCTGGTGTAGCCCGTCTTGAGGCCGGTGGTCCCCTGGTAGAAGCGGACCAGGTGGTTGGTGTTGGTCAGGCCGAACTCGCCGTTGCGGATGGAGTCCATCCAGATGGTGGTGTAGTCCCGAATCTTGGGGTGGTTCAGAATCAGCTCCCGTGACATGAGGGCGATGTCGTGGGCGGAGGTAAGATGGCCCTGGGCGGGCAGGCCGGTGCAGTTTAAAAAGGTGGTGTCCGCCATGCCCAGCTCCCGGGCCCGCTGGTTCATCTGGGCCACAAAGGCCCCCTCGCTGCCGGCAAGATGCTCGGCCAGGGCGACGGAACAGTCGTTGCCCGAGACCACGGTGACGCACTTAATCATCTCGGAGACGGGCATCTGCTCCCCCTCCTCCAGATAGACCTGAGAGCCGCCCATGCCGGCGGCGTAGGCCGAGACGGTGACCATGTCATCCAGGGAAATGCGGCCCGAGTCCACCGCCTCCATGACCAGAAGCAAGGTCATGATCTTGGTGACGCTGGCCGGCTCCAGCTTCTCATGGGCGTTATCCTCCAGCAGGACGGCGCCCGTCTCCTTTTCCATCAGCAGGCAGGAGGCGCAGGACAGACTCAGCCCGGCGTCCGCCGGGGACGCTCCGGCCGGAAGGATACAGAGGGCCAGCACGGAAGCGGCCAGCGCAATTGAAAGGGATTTTTTCATAAAGGATTCCTCCTGATCCATGAATTTGCGGGTATGGTCAGGATGTGGAGCGGGCGGTTTTTCTATTCTTGGGTCTCAGATGGTAATTTTTGCAAACAAAGCACAGTGTAACGGGATGCGGAGGAGAAAGCGGGCGAAAAGCGGCGGAGAAAATTTTTTTGTTGGATGTACCCAAATGTGCAACTTTTGCCCGCCGCCCCCCACGGTTGTAAGGAGGGATGAGATGGCGAAAATCGGAAAGCTGCCGGACAGAGAACAGATTATCAGGCAGATGTGGAAGCTGGCCAACGCCGAGGCGGGAGACGCCGTCAAGCTGGCCTGCTTCCCTCCCGAGGAGTGGCGGGACCCGGAAAAGCTGGACCTGGACGCCCTGACCGAGTTCAAACGGGGGAGCAACGGCGTGGTGGAGCTGAAATTTGTGGACCGGGGGCGGCTGCTGGAGCGGCTGCTGGACACCGTGGACCACAGCGGCGAGGATCAGGTGGACCGCTTCCTTCAGGCGATGGAGGGACAGGAGGGGTAGCTTGGTTTTTTCCCAAAAACAGCGCCAGGTGCTGACCTGGTGGCGGCCTGGTTCCCCCCACCGGGACAAGCAGGCCATCATCTGCGACGGGGCGGTGCGCAGCGGCAAGACGCTGTGCACCGGCCTGTCTTTCTTCTGCTGGGCCATGTTCTCCTTCCAGAGCCGGAACTTCGCCCTGTGCGGGCGGACCATCCAGTCGGTGCGGCGCAACCTCCTCTCGGAGCTGCTTCCCTTACTGGAGCGGATGGGATTCCGGTGCGACCAGAAGGTGTCCCGCAATGTGATTCTGGTGCGGCTGGGAGGGAGATGGAACCAGTTTTACCTCTTCGGCGGCAAGGATGAGGGCTCCGCCGCCCTGATTCAGGGGATCACCCTGGCCGGGGCGCTGCTGGACGAGGCGGCGCTCATGCCCCGGTCCTTTGTGGAGCAGACCGCAGCCCGGTGCTCGGTGACGGGCAGCAGGCTGTGGTTCTCCTGCAACCCGGAGTCGCCCGCCCACTGGTTTTACCAGGAGTGGGTGTGCAAGGCGGATGAAAAAAAGGCTCTGCGGCTCCAATTTACCATGGCGGATAACCCGGGGCTGTCCGACGAGGTGCGGGCGCGGTACGCCAGCACCTTTCAGGGCGCCTTTTACCGCCGGTTTGTACTGGGGGAGTGGGTGGCCGCCGAAGGGCTGGTCTACGACTTTTTCGACGAGAGCTTCGTCCGGGAAGTCCCGGAGGGGCCCTTTGAGGAGTGGTACGTCTCCTGCGACTACGGCACCTCCAACCCCACCTCCATGGGGCTGTGGGGGAGAAAGGACGGGACCTGGTTCAGGGTGAAGGAGTATTACTATGACGGCCGGGCCGCCCGGCGGCAGAAAACTGACGAGGAGTACGCCGACGACCTGGCCGCGCTGGCCGGGGGCCGGCCCGTTCGGGCCGTCGTCGCCGATCCGTCGGCGGCCAGCTTCTGCGAGACGCTGCGCCGCCGGGGCTGGCGGGTCAAAAAAGCGGACAACCAGGTGGTCTCCGGCATCCGCCTTACCGCCCGGCTGCTGAAAAGCGGGAAGCTGGTCATCTGTAAGGGCTGCGGCAGCGCCGTCCGGGAGTTCGGGCTGTACCGCTGGGACGACCGGGCCGTGGGCCGGGACCAGGTACGCAAGGAGCACGACCACGCTATGGACGAGATTCGGTACTTTGCCGCCACCGTGGCCGGAAAAGAGGGACGGGGCGGCTTTGTCGCCGGAAGCGTAGAGAGAAAAGCGTTTTAAGAAAGGAGAACTGCCATGAAATGGTGGAAACAGAAGCGGAGGGAGCCCCCCGCCGCCGTGGTGCAGGTGCGGCGGGGGGAGGGACAGCCCTTTAGGGCACTGGATCGGTATGTCCCCCTGCGTACCGGGGAGACGGCCCTGTACCGGGCCATCCGTGAGGGGGTGCCCATCGTGGACGCCGCTATCTGGAAGCTGGTGCGGCTGTGCGGCGGGGTGAGCGTCCAATGCGCCGACAGGGCCGCCCGGACGGGGCTGGAGGAGTTCTTCCGCACTGTGGACGTGGGCTGGGGGCAGCGGGGGGTGCAGGCCTTTCTGGACCGATATCTGGACGACCTGTTTACCTGCGGCCATGGGCTGGGGGAGGTGGTCCTTACCCCGGACGGAAAGGACATCGCCGCCCTGCTGTGCGCCGACCCGGCGCAGGTGGAGGTGAAGCTCGGGGACAATCCCCTGGACTTCAAGCTGTGCAGGACGGGGATCGGGGAGAACCGGGAGCTGCCCTGGCAGGAGCTGCTCCTCTTCACCCCCTTCCAGCCCACCGGAGACGCCCCTTGCGGGGTGTCGCTGCTACGGTCCATGCCCTTTATGGCCGGTATTCTGCTGAGAATTTTTCAGGCCACCGGCCAGAACTGGGAGCGGACGGGCAATCTCCGCTTCGCCGTGGTATGCAGGCCCGGCGAGGGGGAGGAGGCCTTCGCTCAGGAGCGGTGCGGCCAGATCGCCCAGGAGTGGAGCGCCGCCATGCAGGCCGGCCGGGAAGGCTCCGTCCGGGACTTTGTGGCCGTGGGCGACGTGGACATCAAGGTGATCGGGGCGGACAGCCCGGTGCTGGACAGCACTACCCCCGTGCGGCAGATTCTGGAGCAGCTGGTGTCCCGGACGGGCATTCCCCCCTTTATGCTGGGGCTGTCCTGGTCGTCTACCGAGCGGATGAGCGCCCAGCAGGCGGACATGCTCACCAGCGAGATCACCGCCATCCGCCGCTGCGTGGAGCCCGCCCTGTACCGGACGGCCGAGCTGTGGCTGCGGCTCCACGGCTTCGTGGGGAAGGCGGAGATTGTCTGGGAGGACATCAACCTTCAGGACATTGTGGAGGAGGCCAGAGCGGAGCTCTACCGGGCTCAGGCCGAAAAATTAAGGAGGGAAATGCAGTGAAGATCGTCAAGCAGACAGAGGGCGGGCAGAACGCCGCCCTCAGCCCGGAGGACCTGGAGCTGATCGGCGCCCTGGCCCGGAAGCCCTTGGAGCCGGAGGAGGTGTACACCTTTTCCGTGCGGCTGTGCGACAACGAGATCGACCGGGATTTTGAGCGGTTCACCGTCCGGACTCTGGAGAAGCTTGCCCCCATGTTTGTGGGCAAGGCGGGCATATTCGACCACCAGTGGTCGGCCCGGGGACAGGCCGCCCGCATCTATAAGACGGAGATCGTCCGGGAGCCCGGCCGGGTGACCGGGGCCGGGGACGGGTACTGCTGGCTCAAGGGCTGCGCCTACATGGTGCGCACCGACGGCAACAGGGACCTGATCGCCGAGATCGAGGGGGGCATCAAGAAGGAGGTCAGCGTGGGCTGCGCCGTGGAGCGCGCGATTTGCTCCATCTGCGGCTGCGACCGGACTCAGACCGACTGCGGGCATGAGAAGGGTCAGGAGTACGGCGGGCAGCTGTGCTGGGCCGACCTGGAGGGGGCCAAGGACGCCTACGAGTTTTCCTTTGTGGCCGTCCCCGCCCAGCCTGCCGCCGGGGTAGTCAAGACCGCCCGGTGGGGGGACGCCCGGGCCGCCGCCCGGCTGGAAGAGGAGGCCGCCCTGGGCCGGAGGTGTCTGGAGCAGCTCCGGGGCGAGGTGGTCAGACTTGCCTTGCTGGCTGACCGGGAGCTGTCTGTCCAGGCCATGAAGTCCCTGGCGGACAAGCTGTCCCACCAGGAGCTGGAGGAGCTGCGCAAGTCCTACACCCGGCGGGCCGGGGAGCGGTTTCCTCTGAAAACACAGCTGAACTATGAGACCAAGAGCGCCGCCTTTGACGAGGAGAACAAGGCGTTTCTGGCGTAAATTTTAAGGAGGTTATGAGATATGGCATACTGTTACGACAACCTGAAGCTGGACAAGGGGATGTATCGGGAGGCTGGCCGGTCCTTCAGCCAGGTGCTGGAGCGGGAGGACCCCAGCGAGCGCTACAAGGGCACCAGCCTGGAGGGGCTGGACGCCTTTCAGCGGCAGCTCAAGCGGTTCAATATCAAGGTAAAGGGGGAGGCCAGCGACCCGGTGGAGGTCTTTTTCCAGACCTCCGACGCCGCCGTCCTCTTCCCTGAATACATCGCCCGCACCGTGCGCCAGGGCATTGAGGAGGGGGACATCCTCCCCAGCATCACCGCCGCCGTCACAAGGATCGACGGCCTGGACTACCGCTCCATCACCTCCGAGGCCGGGGGCGAGGACAAGAAGCTGCAGACCGTGGAGGAGGGAGCCGAGATTCCCGCCACCACCATCAAGGTGCAGGCCAATCTGGTCAAGCTGAAAAAGCGGGGCCGCATGCTGGTGGCCAGCTATGAGGCCATCCGCTTCCAAAAGCTGGACCTGTTTTCCGTCACTCTGCGGCAGATTGGCGCCCACATCGCCCGCACCCACCTGGAGGACGCGGTGGACGTACTTATCAAGGGGGACGGCAACACCAACCCCGCCGCCGTCACCGCCATCGAGACCGGCAAGACCCTGGACTACGGCGCCCTGGTGGATTTCTGGGCCAAGTTTGACCCCTACACCATGAACACTCTGCTGGTGTCCGGCGATGTGATGCTCAAGCTGCTCAAGCTGCCTGAGTTCCAGAACCCCCTCACTGGCCTGAATTTCCAGGGCACCGGCAAGCTGACCACCCCCCTGGGGGCCAACCTGCTGCGCACCTCCGTGCTGGCCGAAAAGACCGCCATCGGCCTGGACCGCCGCTTCGCCCTGGAGATGGTTCGGAGCGGCGACGTGATGGTGGAATATGACAAGCTCATCGACCGCCAGCTGGAGAGGGCCGCCATCACCACCATCAGCGGCTTCGCCAAGGTGTTTACCAAGGCCAGCCAGGTGCTGAAAACCACCTGATATGATTGAACAGATACTGGCCCTGTGCAGGGCGATGGGGGCCGGTCAGGAGGAGCTGCTGCTCCCCCTGGCCCTGGCCGTAAAGGAACAGCTGGCCGGACGGCTGAAGGAGGGGGCGTCCCCGGAGGACTGCGGGACCGCCTTCCCTTTGGCCGCAGCCATGCTGGTCATGGACCAGCTGTCCGGCGTGACGGGAGGGGGAGGGGCGGTCACCTCCTTCACCGCCGGCGACCTGACCATTCGGAAGGAGGCCGGGGGCGGCGGAGCAGGCAGGACCCTGTCCGCCCAGGCGGAGGGACTGCTGGCCCCCTGGCTGAAGGACGCCGGGTTCGTCTTTCTGGGGGTGGAGGGATGATGGAACGGATGTGGGCCGACATCCTGGAGCGCTTCGGTCAGGACGTGGTCCTGCGGGGAACGGAGACGGCGGCCTGCAAGGCCATGGTCCAGCCCTTCCCGGACCGTAGGGCGGAGCAGGAGACCGCCTCCCCTCTGGGACTGGGGCGGCAGGACCGGCTCCGCTACCTGGGCCCCGCCGGACATCCCCTGGACCTGGACACCGTGGTGGAGTGGAAGGGTAAAGAGTACCGGGTGGGATCGGCCCACCTGACGGGGGATTATATCTGCCCCCACTGGCGGGCCGTACTCTACCCCAGAGAGGAGGTTCCGGAATGAGCGTGGGCCTGGAGAAAATCAGCCGGGAGATGGCGGACTATCTCAGCCGCCGGGGCGTCCCCGCCGTGACCGCCTTCCCGGCTGCCCCCAGAAAAGAGGAGGCCCGGCCGGTGGCGGTGGTCTCCCTCCGGGGGTGTAAGGCGGCCGGCTCCGGATTTCAGAACTACCTGGGGGAGCGGTATGAGGAGGAGACGGGCCGGTGGGAGGAGCGGTACGGACACCGGGCCGAGCTCACCTTCGGGCTGGACCTCTACGCCCCCGAGCGTGGAGACGGAGAGGCGCTGCAGAGGGCCTTCGACACCCTGGCCGGGGTTCTGCTTCTGGACGGGCCGGAGGGAATGGAGCTGAAGGAGCTGGCCTGCGGCGAGACGGTCCGGGACGGAGAGAGCCGGCGGCTGAAACGGCCGGTGGAGGGGGTATTTACCCTCTATCTCAGCGCCGCGGTGGACGCCGGCGGCGCATTTACCGATTTTGAATTGCGAGGTGTGGTAAAAGAATGAGTATTACCGTACATCAGCGTCCGGGAGTGTATTCCTCCTACGACGCGTCCGGCCTGGTCAGCGGCGGCGGCAAGGGCCGGCTGGTGGGCCTGGTGGGCGTCAGCCCCGCGGCCCAGGAGGGAACGGTCCAGACCGTGACCAGCTACGATCAGGCCCTGGCCCTCTTCGGGGATCAGGGCTGCGAGGGTATGTCGGAGCTGATTCGTCTGGCTTTGAAAAACGGAGCCTCCGGTGTGGCGGCGGTGGCCGTGGCCGGAGCGGAGGGCTACGAGGCGGCTTTCGCAGAGATGGCCCGGACGGAGGACGTGGCCCTGGTGATCTGCGACAGCACCGATGCGGAGGTGCAGAAGAAGCTGCGCGCCAGCGTGGAGGAGGCCTCCGGCCAGCGCAGAGAGCGGCTGTGCGTGGTGGCCGGAGCCAAGAACGAGACTGTGGAGCAGTTGATTGCCCGGGCCAGCGAGCTCAACCATGAACGGGTGGTGCTGGTGGCTCCCGGCGGTGTGGACGGCAAGGGCGAGGCCGCCTCGGGACTGATGGTGGCCGCCGCTGCAGCCGGAGCCATCGCCGGGGAGAGCGACCCCGCCGTTCCCCTGGGGGGCGCTGAGCTGAAAGGACTGAGCGGCCTGTCCGCCCGGCTGGAGGACAACGACATCGACCTGCTGATTCTGGGCGGCGTTACTCCGGTGGAGAGCTTGGGCGGCGTGGTCAGCGTGGTCCGGGGGGTGACCACCCGCACCGCCTCCGGCGGCGCGGAGGACGCCACCTGGCGGGATCTCTCCGCCATCCGGGTGGTGGACGACGTGATCCCCGGCCTGCGATCCGCCTTGCGGACCAAGTTCCGCCGGGCCAAGAACACGGAGCAGAGCCGGGGCGCCATCCGCTCCCAGGTGGTGCTGGAGCTGGAGAACAAGTTGGCCCGGGAGATTATCACAGGCTATGACGGGGTGAAGGTGTCCGCCGACAGCACGGACCCCAGCCGGTGCCTGGTGGACTTCTCCTTCGCCGTGGCCCACGGGCTGAACCAAATCTGGCTGACGGCCCATATCACTGTTTAAGGAGGTTCACTTATGAGTATTCCCGGATTTCCCACCAGCAGCGACATCTACCTGGAGGCGGACGGCGTGCGGGTGGCGGTGGTGCAGAGCTACGCGGCCAAGACCACCAAGAGCAGCACGGCTGTGGAGGCCTTCGGCGAGTCGGAACCGGTGGCTACCTCCCCCGGTCAGGCCACCCACGTAATTGAGCTGAGCCGGCTCTACGCCACCGATCAGGCCATTCGGGACGGCCTGAATTTTTACGAGATGAAGGACTTCTCTCTGGTGATCTGCAAGCCCGACCGGAAGGTGATCTACTCCGGCTGCCAGTGGAGCTCCATTCAGGAGAGCGCCAGCATCGGAAGTATGGTGCTTGAGAAAGTCTCGCTGGTGGCCTCCCGGCGCATTGAGATTCCGTCATGAACAGAATAGCGGAGACGGCCGGCTGGACTATGAGGCCGCTGCCGGCGCTGGAGCTGCTTCAGGCCCGGAGAGAGGCTGCCGGGCTGGCCAGGGACAGGCGGGAGCGGGCGCTGTGCAGCAACGCCTGCCTTCTGGCCAGAGTGCTGGAAGATGAGGAGAGCGGCAAGCCCGTTTTTCCCGACGGGAAGACGGTGCTGGCCGAGCTGACGGCGGAGGAAATCGGTGCGCTGGCCGCCCGGTGGAACGCCTTTCGCCGGGGGAATGACCCGGGACTGGCCCGACTGTGCCCCGACTGTCAGGCCAGGGCGCTGGAGGAGCGCTGTCCGGTGTGCGGACGGGAGAAAACCGGCCGGAAGATAATTGTAAACCCAGCCTTTGACAGCGAACGGTTCCTGGAGCTGAAGGGAGGAGAGGCGTCTGACTGACTATCTGGAGGAGGCCCTGGAGGGGCTGGAGGCGCTGGCCCGGCGGCTGCGGCGGATGGGAACGGCGGCACCACTCAGAGAGAAAAATGCGGATAATTTTCTAAGTTACGGGAAGAAAACGGAAGATTTCAAAGAAAAAAGTCGAAACATAGATCAAATTGCAGAAGGGGTTTACGATTTAAACTATATTGTAAACCGTAACATAAATACAGTTTATAATACGGACAAGGGTGAAGGGCGTTCCGCCTGGAAGGCCGGTGTCGGGGACAGCGGCGGACGCAGAGAAATTCTTCCGCCTCCGGAGCCGGAAGAGGTCCCGGCCGGACGAAATGGGGAACAGAACACAGGTCCCGTCCCCGCAGGCTGGGGGGCGGAGGCGGGTCTTTCCGCAGATACCAAAATGCCGGCCGTTGGTTCCGTCCCCGCAGAGGCGTGGGCCGGCGGCGGGGAGCGGACGCCCCCCGGATGGCTCCCCGACGGGGCGGTCCGCTTCTGGACGCCGGCGGAGGAGACAGGCACCGCCACCCCTTCGGCCCAGGGCGATATGAGATGGGCAGAGCAGGCCGACCGGGCCTTCCGCCGGGACAGCCGCCGGTATGACGGAGGCTTCTACTTGTATTGAGGAGGGGTGTACATGGATCTTTCACCCATGCGCTATAAGGGCTATACCTGGCCTCACAATCCCAGAGTCTACTCCATCGACTTTCAGAGAGCCATGGCGGCCCACAAGATGCCCTTCGGGCGTTACCAGCTCCAGGACCTGGGGATGGGCCACCGGGTGATGAAGGGCTCGGGGGAGTTTGTGGGGCCGGGGGCCTATGAGGAATTTCAGCGGCTGGCCTGCCTCTTCTATGAGGGTGGGACGGGGCAGCTGGTCCATCCCCTGTGGCAGGCGGCCGATGCCTATTTTGTGGCGCTGCGGCTGGAGCAGACCCCCCGGCCCGACTATGTGCGCTACTCCTTCGAGTTCTGGGAGGAGGTGGGCCGCTACCGGGGGATGGCCGAACAGGCGGTTCAGCCGGTCCAAGGCTCCTCCGGCGCGGCGGAGCAGAAGGCGTCCCAGCCCGAGTACCACCGGGTAGTAAAGGGGGACACCCTTTGGGGGCTGTCCATGCGGTATGGCGTGGACCTGAAGGAGCTGGCCGCCCTCAACCCCCAGATCAAAAACCCCAATCTGATCTACGTGGGACAGGAGGTGCGGGTACGTTGAACGCCTATATGACTGACGCCTCCGGAAAGGAATATCTTCTGCCCGGGCTGCTGGCCTGGCGGATGGAGTACACCGCCGGGGCGCCCTGTGACAGCTTCTGGCTGCGGTGCGGCTGGGACGCGGACAACAAGGTCAAGCCCGGGGAGTGGGTCGGCTTCCGGGCGGAGTACCAGGGAGAGCGGGTGTTCACCGGAGTGGTGGACGAGTGCGAGGTGTCGGTGGATAGTTCCGGCCGTCTGCTGGAGGCGTTCGGGCGGGGAATGGCCGCCCTGCTGCTGGACAACGAGGCCCTGGGAGAGGACTACCAGTCGGCCACTCAGGCGGATATCCTCCGGGACCACGTGACGCCCTATGGGATTACAACGGCACCGGGGGCCGGGCTGCCCCCGGTGTCCCGTTTCTCGGTGTCCAGCGGGAGCAGTGAGTGGTCGGTGGTCTACGACTTCGCCCGGTACTACGGCGGAGTGTCTCCCAGGTTTGACCGGCAGGGGCGGCTGGTGCTCTCCGGCTGGGACGACAGCCGGGAGCGGGTGGTGGACGACACCACCCCCGTGATCTCTATGGCCCGGAGGGACAAGCGGTACGGCGTACTGTCCCAGGTACTGGTGCGGGATCGATGGAGCGGCCGGACGGAGCGCGTGGAAAATACCGCTTTCCGGAGCGCCGGAGGCCGGGCCCGCCGGGTAATCACCATGCCCTCCCGGAGCAGCTATAAGGCCATGCGCTACTCCGGCCAGTTCCAGCTGGACCGGTCGGCCTGTGATCTGGAGCGGCTGGAGATCACCGTGGGAGAGGCCTTCTGCGTCTGGCCCGGGGACCTGGTGACCGTACAGCGGAAGGGCTGGGACTGGAACGGACGTTACCGGGCGGTCCAGGTGGCCGTGGGAATGGACAAGTCCGGGTACTGGAGCCGTATGGAGCTGGCGGGGCCGGATTTTGTCGCGTGACCCGGAAAATATTTGACGAGGTGAAGGAAAATGTGGACAGCGGAACGGAATCGGAATCCGCGCTCGGGCGAGCCGGCGGCGGAGCTGGGCCGCGTGACCCTGGGGGGCGACCCGGCAGGTGTGAGCCTGGGAGGCGAGCGGCGGTGGATCGGCGTATACGGCCCCGGAGGCTACAGCTGGCGGCCCACCGCCGGGGACAAGGTGCTGGTCCTCAAGGCGGGAGCGGAGGGAGAGACCCCTTGCCTGCTGGGCGTGCCCCAGGAGGAGACGGGGCTGAAGCCCGGCGAGGTGCGGCTGAAGGGCGGAGAAAGCTCCGTCTTTCTGGGCCAGGACCGGCTGGAGCTGGAGGGCAGCCTGTACCTCAACGGCCAGACGCTGTGGGACGTGGTGGAGGAGATTGTGATTGCCTTGCTGGGGTGAGGAGGAAGGAAAATGGAGTGGAAACTGAGCCAAGGGGACTACGTCCCCGACGGAGCGGGCGGGCTGACCGCACTGAAGGGCGGCGAGGAAATGCTGGCCCGGGTGCTGTACCGCCTCACCGCCCGCCGGGGGGCGCTGCCCTTTTTGCCTGAGCTGGGCAGCCGGCTGTATCTGCTGGGACGTGAGAAGCCCTCCTCCCGGCAGGCCCTGGCCGCCCAGTATGTGGCCGAGGCCCTCCGGGAGGAGCCCGACCTGTCGGTGCGGAGCGTGGAGCTGGTCCAGGAGGGGGAGAAAGGGCGGATCACCGTGTATTTGGACTGGCAGGGAGAGGAGCTGATCGCTCAGCTCCCTGTTTAAAGGAGAAGAGCAATGAGAACTGCTGAGGAGATTTATCAGGAGCTGCTGGCCAGCTTTGGGAAACGGACGGGGCTGGAGCCCCGGGAGGGATGCGACCTGTCCGCCCGAATGTATGCTCTGGCCGCCCAGGTGTGCGCGCTGTATATTCAGGCGGACTGGGTGGTCCGGCAGGCCTTTCCCCAGACGGCGGAGGGGGAGTATCTGGACGCCCACGCCCAGCTGCGGGGGCTGGAGCGAAAAAAGCCGGTGGCCGCCCAGGGGACGGTGCGCTTTACCGCCGGGGAGGCGGCCGAGACACCCAGGAGCATCCCCAAAGGGACGGTGTGCATGACGGCAGGCCTGGTCCGCTTTGAGACGACGGAGGAGGGCATACTGGCGGCGGGTGTGCTGACGGCGGATGTGCCCGTCCGGGCGCTGGAGGCCGGAACGGCCGGCAACGTGTCCGCCGGAGCCATTGTATCCATGGCGGTAGCTCCCATGGGGATTGCCGCCTGCGCCAATCCCCAGCCCTTTGCCGGCGGGGCGGACGGCGAGGAGGACGAGGAACTGCGGAAGCGGGTACTGGACACCTTCAAGAGGCTGCCCAACGGGGCCAACGCCGCCTTCTATGAGCGGGAGGCGCTGTCCTTCGATCAGGTAGCCGCCGCCGCGGTAGTCTCCAGGCCCCGGGGGGTGGGGTCGGTGGATATCGTACCCGCCACCCTGGCCGGAGCGCCGGACGCGGCGCTGCTGAAACAGCTTCAGGACTATTTTGAGGAGCGGCGGGAGATTGCCGTGGACCTGAAGGTCCGGGCGCCCCAGACGGTTACGGTGAATATCGGGGTCCAGGTGGAACCGGAGGAGGGCCGGAATACAGCGGAGGTGCTGGACCGGGTGGAAACGGCGGTCCGGAACTGGTTTACAGGGAAGCTGCTGGGACAGGACATCCTCCGGGCCCGGCTGGGCCACCTGATCTACAGCTGCGACGGGGTGGCCAACTATGTGATTACCGCCCCGGCAGCCGATGTGCCGGTGGAGAAGGACCACCTGCCCATACTGGGTACGCTGACCGTGGGGGAGAAGGTATGAGCCACGCACAGTATCTGAGAGACCTGCTCCGCCCCCTGGGGGTCTACGACCTGACGGCCCCCTTCAACGGCGGCGAGCTGGACGCCCAGGGTGAGGCGCTGGACGCCGTGTGTGCCCGGCTGGAGGATATCCAGAAGGAGGCCTCGCTGGCCACGGCGGAGGGCTGGGGGCTGGAGAAGGTCGCCTCCCTTTTGACCCGGCGGCCGGTCGCGAGTCAGCCCCGGAAGCTGGCCGCCGCCCTGGCCGCCCTGCTCCGCATCGGCGGGGACAGCTTTACTTTGTCCGCCATTAACGACACCGTCTCCGGCTGCGGCATCCCCGCCGTGGTGAAGGAGCTGGGAAAGGGACGGGCATCGGTCTCCTTCCCCGGGGTGGCCGGGGAGCCGGACAACTTTCAGCAGCTGAAAAAGATTATCGAGGATATCCTTCCCGCCCACCTGGGCGTTGAATACCGCTTCTGGTTTCTTACCTGGCAGGAGCTGGAGGACAGCTTCCCCAGCTGGCAGTCCGTCCAGAGCCTGGGTCTGTCCTGGGCCCAACTGGAGACTTTTGTGGAATTTCTGTAAAAAACGGCCTCGCTGCATTGAGCGGCGAGGCCGTTTTTTATCCCTGATTCTGCGCCTCCACCAGGCGCACGCCGCAGTATTTCTCCCGCAGCCTGGGCTTTTCGATCTTACCGGTGGGGTTGCGGGGGACATCGGCGAAGATGATCTTCCGTGGGCGCTTGTACCGGGGCAGGTCCATGCAGAACTGGTTGATTTCGCTCTCGGTACAGTTCATGTCCTCCTTCACCTGGATAATGGCGGCGGCAATCTCTCCCAACCGCTTATCGGGCAGGCCGATGACGGCCACGTCGTGGACCTTGGGGTAGGCAGACAGGAAGT
>OFFY01001646.1_pt1 | contig 17800 bp, 15 predicted proteins | sample 1521481 | NCBI WGS metagenome assembly OFFY01 (sample SAMEA3504117, study PRJEB24116) | mouse gut metagenome | biome: mouse gut; feature: mouse-associated habitat; material: faeces | place: Denmark | collected 2011
TAATAAAAGTCTATTATGAATCTTCACCCCATTTTCTGTTAATTTATTTTTTTAGATTAAAATCTCCTCTCATTCAACCATTTTTTAATACCGCATTACTTTCAAAACCAAAACGCTTTCTTCTCTAAAAAAGCGGCAGGACAAACACTTCTGTTCATTCTGCCGTTTCCAAATCTATTTTTTATGGAACTCCTTTAGAGCCAGTTTTTTATCCGGCTCATCTGTGCCCGCAGGGCCTGCGCCGTAGTATTCCCTTATGCTAAAAATGCCTTCACCTTGCGGTAAACGCCCTCGCCGTCCAGGCCGTACTTTGCGATCAACGCCCCAGCGGAACCGGATTCGCCGAACACATCCTCTATGCCGATGCGGCACACAGGTACAGGACAGCCCTCCGAAAGCGTCTCGCAGACAGCGCCGCCCAGCCCGCCTATGATTGTGTGCTCTTCCGCAGTTACAACTTTTCCGGTCTTTTTCGCACTTGAAATAATCAGTTCCTTATCCAAAGGCTTGATGGTGCAGATATTGATCACTTCTGCCTCCACGCCTTCCCCAGCCAGTCTCTCCGCCGCTTCCAGAGCAGAATTCACCAAAATCCCCGTAGCTACAATGGTCACATCCTTCCCCTCCCGGAGTACCTGACCCTTTCCGATTTCGAACTTATAGTCTTCCCTGTCGTTGATCACAGGCACTGCCGCACGCCCGAACCGCATATAAACGGGTCCCTCATAATCCAGAGCCGCCTTCACACATGCCCTGGCCTCCACCGCGTCTGCCGGGTTCAAAATGGTCATGCCGGGAATCGTCCGCATCAGGGCGATATCCTCATTGCACTGATGGGAAGCTCCATCCTCGCCCACTGTGATGCCTGCATGGGTTGCGCCGATTTTCACATTCAAATGCGGATATCCGATGGAATTCCTCACCTGCTCAAAGGCACGCCCCGCCGCAAACATGGCGAAGGTGCTTGCAACCGGGATTTTGCCTGTCAGAGACAATCCCGCCGCAATTCCCATCATATTTGCCTCGGCGATACCGCAGTCAATATGCCGCTCCGGATATTTCTTCTTGAACACACCTGTCTTGGTAGCCGTTGCCAGATCGGCGTCCAATACCACCATATTCGGATAATCTTCCCCAAACTCCGCCAGAGCATTGCCATATGCTTCTCTGGTCGCTATCTTCTTAACCTCTGCCATTCTATTTTACCTTTCTATTCCAGTTCCGCAGATGTCTCTGCAATACCATTCGCATTGGAATACTTCCCGGTACTGTATGGACATTTGCTATTTTCCAGTTGCCTTTCGTTCTCCCCGGGTCAGCCGCAACCGCCTTCTTCATGTCAGCTGCCGTTTTCTCCAGGTCAGCCGTAGCTGCCTTATTCAGCTCGCTTGCCGTTTTCTCCAAGTCAGCCGTGGCTGACTATTTTAGCTCCGCTGCCAGTTTCTCCAAGTCAGCCACTGCTACCTGGTACTCCGCATCATCAGGAGCCTTGCCGTGCCAGTCTGCTTTTCCCTCCATGAAAGATACCCCCTTGCCCTTCAGTGTGTGGGCAATGATGGCAGTTGGCATGCCTTTGGTAGCCCTTGCCTGTGCGAAAGCCGCCCGAATCTGCTCCATATCATTTCCGTCCTCCAAATTGATCACATGGAAGTTAAAAGCCTCGAATTTCCTGTCAATAGGATTCGGAGAACACACATCGTCGATACGTCCGTCGATTTGCAGCCCATTGTTATCCACGATTACCACCAGATTGTCCAGCTTTCTGTGGCCGGCAAACATGGCAGCTTCCCAAACCTGTCCTTCCTCGATCTCCCCGTCTCCCAACAGCGTATAGACACGGAAATCCTTTCCCGAAAGTCTGGCGCCCATAGCCATCCCCACTGCTGCTGAAATCCCCTGACCCAGGGAACCTGAAGACATGTCCACACCCGGTACATGCTGAATGCAGGGATGTCCCTGAAGGTATGAACCCAGATGACGAAGCGTCGGCAAATCCTCCACCGGAAAATATCCCCTGTATGCCAAAGCAGAATACAGGCCCGGCGCAGTATGCCCCTTGGAAAGGACGAAACGGTCTCTGTCCTCCATCTTGGGATTCTTCGGATCAATATTCATTTCCTCAAAATAAAGATACGTAAAAATGTCTGCCGCGGACAGCGAACCGCCGGGATGTCCGGCCCTGGCTCCGTGTACCGCCTCTATGATGCCCTTACGGACGTCATTTGCATGCCTTTTCAACTCTAAAATTTCCATATGTTTCCTCCTATTCCAGTTCCGCAGAAAGCCGGGCCACTACCAGTTAATGGCAGAGAATTTCCGGCCGCTAAATGATGCGTCCGCAAATCCTCTGGGCACTGACCCGGCTTTCTGCTGTTTCCAGTTCCGCAATAATCTGTCTCTTTTCTATCGTCCGATCTGTGCCGCATATCTTTTCAGATTGGCAAATCCTACGGATATCCCGCGGATGCAGTCCTCCATCCCCTCAAATTCAATGGCCAGCCACCCGTCATAGCCTGTCCGCTTCAATGCTCTCAGGCACTGTACCACCGGCACATCGCCATGTCCGATGATGGTCCCGCGCAGGAAGTTTCCGCCCCGGGAGAGAAAGAATCCCTCGCCCGGATCCGGCCCCTGACCGCTCTTTACGATAAAATCCTTGATGTGGACATAAAATGCATAGGGTGCACATCTTCCCACTGCCGTCACCGGATCGTCATCCGCACAGAGAAAATTACCGATATCCACCAGCTGGCCGAAATTGTCATGCGCCACTGTGTTGATCAGTTTCTCCACCCGGCGGCTGTCCTGTGAGAAGAATCCGTGATTTTCCGTCATGGTCCGGATCCCACGCTCCGCCGCATATTCCGTAACCATACGGCACCCCTGCGCCAGGCGCCCGAGACAAGTATCGAAGCCCTGATAAGTGCGATTGCCCGGTCCTCCTGTTACATCATGCCGCAAGGTAGGACAGCCCAGAATTGCAGCCGCATCCACCATCTGTTTCAAATGATCGATCTCCCTGTTCAAATCTCCTTCACTGCCGTTTAGGAAATCAGCTCCCACGGCAAAATTGGAGATGGCAATCCCCGTTCTCTCTGCCTCCTCACGAAGTCTCTTCGCATAATCCTTTGGATCCTCCCCCTTCGGAAAGACAAAATCCACATACTCTATGCCGTCAAATCCCATTTCTTTCGCTTTTCCGATGCAGGAAAGCGGCGTAAGCCTGCCGTCCTGCAGATACTGAATAAAACTATATATGCTGACAGAATATCTCATAGTCGTCTCCTTTGTTCCCAATCGGGATCCGCATAAATCATCCTAAAACGCTTCCCTACCCTTCGTCGTCCCTTCTGATCCTGGGATAGGTTGCCCATGGCGCTGACTTTCTTGTGCAAAGCACATTCAAAAATGCCCCGCACGCCGGAGGATAAAATACTGAGAATTTATTCCCTGCGGATATACCCCTGCAGGAATTCAACTGCCGTCCGGATATCCTTCTCCGGATTTTCGCCAACTTCCCTTTCAATTGTCAGGAAGCCATGGTATCCGATCTCGTCCAGCGCTTTCAGGTAATTCCCGAAATCCACAGCCCCCGTTCCCAGGGGAAGCTCTATAAAGGAAGGGCTGGCGAGCATCTCTGTCTCCACCAGGCCGTAAACCTCCTCCGGATCCCTGTAGAAATTCCGTTTGCCGTCCTTGGCATGGGTGTGCACAATATAATCCTTCAAGTTGTAAACCGCCTGCACGGGATCATCTCCTGTCACCATCACCAGATTCGCAGGATCCAGATTTACTGCCACACCTGTGGAATGCAGTCCGCCCAGGAAGGATTTCAGCACTGCAGATTCCTCTGGTCCTGTCTCAATGGCAAAATGTGCCTGCAGTGAATCCGCATATTCTGCCAGCTGAAAACATGCCTCCTGCATAATTTTGTACCGCTCATGAGCCGGATCCGACGGCACTACGCCGATATGGGTGGTTACAATATCCGTCTCCAGCTCCTTCGCCAGATCCAGAATCCGTTTGGACTTCTCAATCAATTCGGGATTCTGCCCCGCATTGTGAAATCCTTTTCCCAAATCGCCGCACAGGGCGGATATCACCAGCCCCTCCGACTTTACCATATCCAGGAATTCCCGCCGCTTCACCCCGGTGAGATTCTCGGGCGCCAGCTCGCCGTAGGTCGAATAGACCTGTATCCCTGCAGCCCCAATCTCTCTTGCCTTCTTCAGAGCCTCCGGAACCGAAATCCTGAAAGATTCCAGCATCACACCAATCGAAAAATCGTACATCTCTTTTCTCCCTTCTAAGTGTATGGCATTGAAAGCCTTTTCTCTCTTACTTCAGCGTATCCCGATAAACACGCAATACATTCCCGTAAAAAATTCTGTCCAATGCATCCTGGCTAAATCCTGCTCTATGAAGCGCATCCCACAGTCTCTCCATACTCTGGGCCCCGGGAAGCTCCGCATGCATGTCAATGCCGTCGAAATCGCTTCCCAATCCCAATACCTCTATCCCGCCCACATTGGCGATATATCCGGCATGGCGCACTACCGCTTCTATCGTTCCGGGATTATTCTCCCCCAAAGGTTTCTCTTCCAGGAAATCCGCACAGAAGTTCAGTCCCATAACGCCGCCCCGTTGGGCCAGCTTTCGAATCATATCGTCCGTCATATTTCTGACACAGGGGCATACTGCTCTGGCATTGGAATGGCTGGCCACAAAAGGCTTCCCTGTCACCTCCAGCACATCATAAAAGCCGGCGTCTGACAGATGGGATACATCCGGGATCATGCCCAGAGCCTCCATCTCCTCAACCATCTCCCGACCCTTTTCGGTGAGTCCCCCCATAAGATTGGGCGTATGGAGATAGGAATCCAAAACCGCTTGCGCCGCCCTGCGCTTCTCTTCCCATTCCGGCGTGCCCGGAGGACAATTCTTCCAGTCGCCCATGCTCTGTTTCATCAGCGCTTTCTGCCCGGTATCATAATTGGGATGGCCTATCTCATTATCAAAATTCCATGTGAGAGTCATCATTCTGACGCCCATCTGATACAGCCGGCGCAGCTTCTCTATCTCCCCTCCGCATACACCGCCTTCCTCTACCGTCAGCAGAGAAGACAGCTTTCCGGCCGCCTCATTCTCTGCAATATCGGAAAACTTCAGCACCGGCGCCAGAATATCTCTGTTCCTGTCCAGTTCCTCCTGATAGTACCGATACAATTCGCATACCTTCTCCCAAGGCCCCCACGGAGCTTTTGGGTCCTGCGGAGCTTTTGAGTCCTGGGAAACCATGGGATCCTGCGGATTCCTGGGATCCCCCGCCCCTTCCAATACCACAAACATGGCGAAATTCTGGATCAGATAATGGCTTTTCCGCAGCCGCTGCAAATCAACCTGACCGCTGTTACATCGCAAGTTCCCGCCCGCTCCCTTTTTTCTCTTTTCCAACAGCACACTCAATGTGTCACAGTGCATATCGATCACTTTCATAACTTCTCCTATTCCAATGCAATCCTTTGCATCATTGGAAAATCAACTACTTTCCAAAAATCCCGAAACCTGCCTGAAAAACCATCCCGCCAACACAAGAATCCTCTGCCCGAAGTTGCACAGGACTTACCGATCTCCTCTTCCTCTCACTGCGAAATCCACTCCTGTATGCTTCGGATTGTCATCGTCGAACTCATAATCCTTCCCGGGCAGAATCGCGTTTAAGATGATACCGGTCAATGCGCCAACTGCAATTCCGGAAAACCGAATGGAAAGCTCTCCCACTGAAAAGCCCACAGAACCTGCGGCGCTGTAATTAATGCCGATGGAAAGCACCAGTATCAATGCGGCAATGATGACATTGCGGCTTTTGGCAAAGTCCACCTGGGTTTCCACAATATTGCGCACTCCCACTGCGGAAATCATACCGTAGAGCACCAGAGATACGCCGCCGCAGGTAGCGGTGGGCATACAGCCGATGATCGCCGCAAATTTCGGGGAGAAGGAAAACAGAATAGCAAACAATGCCGCGATTCTGATGACAAGGGGATCATACACCTTCGTCAAAGCAAGTACTCCTGTATTTTCGCCGTAAGTGGTATTGGCCGGCGCACCGAACAGGGCGGCCATGATGGTAGCCAGTCCGTCTCCCAACAGCGTTCTGTGCAGTCCGGGATCCTTTATGTAATTTTTCTCTACTGTAGAAGATATGGCGGATACGTCTCCGATATGCTCCACAATCGTAGCCAACGCAATGGGCATAATCGTAATCACGGAGGTAACCAGCAGCGATGTATCCCCGTCTGACAGCGCCCAGAAAGCCGTATTATTCCAATGAACAGGAAGCCCTACCCATGCAGCCTCCTTCACCGCCGTAAAGTCCACCCTGTTCAGCAGCGCCGCCAGCACATAGGAGCCGATGACGCCGATGATAATGGGTACGATCTTCACCATTCCTTTTCCCCATATATTACAGACAATGACCAGCGCAATGGCCACGATGGCAATCAGCCAGTCGGTCGAACAGTTATCAATGGCCGACTGAGAGAGAGTTAGGCCGATGGCGATGATAATGGGTCCCGTCACAATGGGAGGGAAAAACCGCATGACTTTGCCCGTACCAAATATTTTAATCAAAAGGGAAAGCAACAGATATACAAGCCCCGCACAGGCTACGCCGAAGCTGGCATAAGGAAGAAGTCTCGAATTGTCCACCGCATTCCCTGCCGTATCCATCATCGGTGCAATGGCGGCATATCCGCCGAGGAATGCAAAGGAAGAGCCAAGGAATGCCGGTACCTTACCCTTCGTCAGAAAATGAAACAGTAATGTGCCCAGACCCGCAAACAGCAGTGTGGTGGACACGTCCAGGCCGGTCAGCATCGGCACCAGTATCGTGGCCCCGAACATGGCAAACATGTGCTGCAGGCCAAGTACGACGACTTTGGGAGTACCCAGGCTTCTCGCATCATAGATACAGCTATCCCCAATGCTTTTTCCTGCGGGGACGTTTTTCTTTTTTTCGCTCATCTTTTTCTCCTATTCCAGTTCCGCAACAATCCGCACAAGTACCAGAAACGGCAGAAGAAATCCTGTCACAAGCACAGTGCCAGTATTTCTTCTGGGCACTTGCGCGGATTGTTGCTGTTTTACGGTTCCGCAGCCCCCGCCCAGTACCAGGCCCGGCCCGGTGGCTACTGTTTCCAGTTCCGCGCGGCACTTTTTATGTCGCGCGTCCTTCCCTCTTGTTTCCGGTTCTGCTATGCGCATGTCTTGCATGTGTAATCTTTCCGGACACACTCCTCGCCCGGGCAGTCTGTCAGCCGTGGCAGCGGAAAATTTTCATATACAGGCCTGCGCATAGAAAAAGGCTGCCATGGCAGTGCCGACAGCAACCCCTTCCTATCATAATGTTTCATCCTCCAACAGTCAAGAAGATATTGCATGAGTTTTCAAAAAATCTTTCCAAATCTCGATATACTTCGCCTTCAGATGAACGCCGTCAAAGGTATACTCCGGTATCATCCCACCTGTGTCGTCGCAGATCATTGGATTCACATCAAGGAAGAATATCTTCTCATTGTCCGCCAGTTTCGCAATTCCCTCGTTTCGGGCAATGATTCCCTCATTGTTAATATAATCGCCCTGGGCAGAACGTTCTGCGGTCACCTTAATGATGGCCTGCAGATAGATGATGGCATCCGGCTGCAGTTCCTGCAGATGTCTCACCACCTCCTGATATTTTTCCAGAAAGCTTTCCACGGTGCCGGTTCCCATCTCGTTGATACCGATCATCAGATAAATCTTGGCAAAACTGTTCTGCTGCAGCGCTTCCTCCACTGTAATCTTCTTCCGCTCTCCGGGAACAGATACAATTTCGGAATCAAACAGCTTATACACTGTCAATCCTTTCGAAGCATAGAAGGCGGAAATCTCTTCCAGACCGCCGTACTCGAACATTCCTACGGTTCTGGAGTCTCCAATAAATACCGCATCCGAGAAATAATCATCCTCCACCGTCCTATATTCTACCTGCCCTGCGTCCCCGGAACCAACTGTGTTGCCGCTTCCTGTCACGCCTCCGGGAACCGCCGTATTCCCGCTTCCTGTTATGCCTCCAGAACCGGCTGCATTCCCGCTTCCTGTTACGCCTCCGGAACCAACCGTGTTGCCGCTTCCCGTCATGCCCGCGGAACCAGCTGTATTCCCGCTTCCCGTCATGTCCCCGGAACCGGCCGTATTCCCGCTTCCCGTCATGTCTTCAGGTCTGCCGGAATCTCCGTTGTCTGTCTGCTCTCCGGAATCGGCGTTATTTTCTGAAGGATTATCTCCGTTCACGTCGGGATCGCCGTCCCCTTTATTCTGCTCTGTTCCTGCTCTATCTCCGGAACCACTCTCCCGTGCATCTCCCGGCGCCCAGACGGTCTTCCTGTCTTCATCCTCTCCTCCGAACAATTCTCCGCTCCCAAGCTCACGGCACCATTCTTTTACCTGATCCAGGGGCTCGGCATAAACCTGCCAATGATCTACAAAGGCCAGATATCCGATTCCCGTTCCCGTCAGCAGAATCAGATACGCCCATTTTTTCAGCCATTTCAATACTCTCACCTGATTTCGTCTTATACGCAATACATTATTAAAAATCCAAATACATAAAAGGATTCTGTCCCTCCACCTGCAGTCTCCAGACACACATCCAGAACAAGGCTACCAGGAGGATGATTCCGGGCCAGGTATCCTTCAGCCTGCGAAACAGCTTTCCTACCGCCGGCGTACAGGCAAAGGCTCCCATTGCCAACAGGCTGCCATAATCCGTCAGCGCCGTACGCCAGTCCTGCACGTTCACTGCCAGCCCGGGAAATACATGAAACATCCGTCCCAGATAAATCTGCAGCTGCCCGATATCTGTAATGGCAAAGCATACCCAGGTGATGGGAATAAATGCCCAAATATACAGATGACACAACACCCTTCCGGGACCTCTCTGCACCAGCCGCCCCGCCCCCAGAGCCTTCAGCTGCCGCTCGGTTACAATGGCCAGCCAAAGAAGCATGCCCCAGATCAGGAAATTGGCCGTGCTCCCGTGCCATACGGATGTCAGCGCCCAGACTGCCAGCAGATTACAGACAGTCCGGAATTCCCCTCTCCGGTTTCCTCCCAGAGGAATGTAAACATAACGTGTGAACCATCTCCCCAGAGTCATATGCCATCTGCGGTAAAATTCCCGTACCGAAAATGCCATATACGGATTCCTGAAATTCTCCGGCAGATCGAAGCCCAGCATCCTTGCCGCCCCGGAGGCCATCAGCGAATATCCGTAAAAATCAAAATAAATCTTCATGGAATACGCTATGGCCGCAATCCATGCCAGGGGTGTGGAAATACTTTCAAAACCTGTGACCTGCACCTCCTGCCAGAGAATTCCCACCCTGTCTGCCAGAAGGACCTTCGACGCCAGCCCCATGGTAAAAAGCTTCATCCCTTCCTGTACACCTCTGACGGTAAACTCCCTCTCCTGCAGCTTATTCCGCACCTCTCCATATTGAACGATGGGTCCCGACAGCAGCTGGGGGAACATGGTAATATAGGCAGCCAGCAGAAAAAAGGAATTTTCTCTCTTCTCCTCTCCCCGATACACATCGAACAGGTAGGAAAGGATCTGGAAGGTGTAGAAACTGATGCCCAAAGGCAGGCCCGACCCGACCCGACCGCTCTTAAATACAGCCAACAGCCCCACATTGTAAATCACAGCCAGACAAAGAACTCTTCTTGCTTTTTTATTCAGTTTTCTTCTATGTCTATCATTACTCTTCCCAAAAAGGCTGCTCTCCACCGGGATATTCCTCTCCTGTGGGATACCTCTCTCCCCTTTTACATGCCGCTCCAGATGCAGTCCGAAAAAGTAATTCACCACTACGGACAACAGCAGCAACCATAAGTACTTTGGCTCCCCAAGGGCGTAAAAAATAAGGCTTCCTGACAGAAGTGTCACATTCTTAAGCCTTTTCGGAGTCAATCCATACACGATCAAAAAAATCGGAAGAAAGAAGAGTAAGAAATCTATACTGCTGAAAATCAAAACTCATCACATCTTTCGTTGCTTTCTATATACTATAGTATCCTGTCAGAAGCGGATTGACAACTAAAAAAATCTTAATTTTAGCTTCCAAATTGTTACAAAAACGTAGCAATTATGTAAAGATTGTTGTAAACTGGAAATAGCGCAGGCAGCGCCTGTGGACTGTCTGCAGAAATCTTTTCGGAAAGGATGAACTATGAAAGAACAATTATACACCATTCCTCTGAATGACGCTGTAAACGCAGGCGACGAATGTCCCTTTTGCTTTATTGAACGAAGCGTAGAGCAGGATCTGCTGGACTTCGTGCTGGGCAGCGGTTCCTCCTATATGGAAGCAGATATCCGTGACATGACGGACAAAGCCGGCTTCTGCAGACAACATTTCCAGAAAATGTTCGACTACGGCAACACGCTTGGCAATGCCTGGATTCTGAAAACCCATTATAAAAAGGTGATCGGTGAGATGAAGAACGAATTCGCCCGCTTCAAACCGGCCAAGACCACTCTGAAGGATAAATTCCGAAAGGCCGCTGAAGCCAATCCCATTGCCGCCTGGGTCCGTGAGAGGGAATCCTCCTGCTATATCTGTGACCACTTTGCGGACACCTATGCCCGCTATATGGATACTTTCTTCTATCTGTGGAAGCAGGATGAAGATTTCCGGAAAAAGATCCGGGAGGGCAGGGGCTTCTGCCTGCACCATTTCGGCGACCTGTGTGAAGCGGCTGACAGCCGGCTCTCCAATCAGGCCAAAGAGGATTTTTACAGCACGGTGTTCCCCCTGATGGAGCAGAACATGGATCGAATGTATGAAGATGTGGCCTGGATGATTGAAAAATTCGACCACACCAATATAGGCGCCGACTGGAAGAACTCCAGAGATGCCATCCAGAGAGGTATGCAGAAATTAAAAGGCGGATATCCTGCGGACAAGCCTTACAAAATGAACAAATAATCCCTTCTCCCTCTATGCCGCAGCCGGGAAAGCCGTTGCCGTCAGCTTCATTCACCACAAATTTCTTTTCCCGGCTGCGGCAAGGGGATGTTCCGTCTTACCTATATACAATATTTCTGACCATATCCAGATAGTCGCAGATTTCCTCGTAGAGCATTTCCGGTTGAAAGGATGCGTCCTGAAAACGCTGCGTCATCAGCCCTTTTATCGTGAAATCCAGCATCTTGTGCAATTTCCCGCCATCGATGCCCGCCGGCAGCGCCGTGTAATCAATCTGTCTATCCAGAGCCGCAGCACTCTCTTCCAGGGTCTTTCGTTTCTCCTCCACCGCCGCCAGCGCCTCGCAACAATCCTCCGCCATAGAACGGTTCAGAAATTGCTGCATATAGGGATATCCTCTCATGGCATGCATTCTGGCCCTTTCCGTCTGTTTCATCACCATGAATAAATCCCTTTCCTCCGGGTTCACAGTAGAACGGATCTCCAGATTCATATATCTGACGCTGTAGTCATATATAAAGCTGTACACACCCAGCTTGCTGCCGAAATAATGAAACAGCAGTCCCTTACTGACCGAAGCTTCCCGGACGATATCATCCGTGCTGCCGTGGCGATAGCCCTGGATGGCAAATACCTTCAAAGCGGCATTAATCATCCTGTCCTGCTTTTCTTTTTTCATATCGAAAAATTTGCTGTTCATAATTCTGCTCCTGTATTGAGATAGGGTATTTTACCATAAATTTTACCATGAATCTTTTCAAATGATAAGCAAATCATAAATTTTTAGTAAAATTATGCATATTCCCTTTTCAATTTTACAAAATAGTATTAATATCTAATTGGTGCATTTACCAAAAGAACCCAATTTGAAAGGAGTTGCCTATGTCCAAAAAGTTTGGAAAGCTTTTATTCCTTACCGCAGCAGCCGCTTCCGCAGCAGCCGCTGTTGTCTACTTCATGAGGAAAAAGGAAGCAGCACACAACGACACTGATGACGATTATGACGATTTCAGCGATGCGGAAACGGAAGATTCCCAGAAATCCCGCAACTATGTTCCGCTGAATTCCGAGGACGGAAAGCCTTCCGATGAATCCGCTTCCTCCGAAAGCCCTTCGGAAGAGGCAGAAACATGCTGTGAAGCTGCTCCTGAGGAAACCCAGAAAGATTCCTTTACACCTCTGGCAGAGCAGGTGGCACAGTCCGCTGAGACCGCCGAGGAAGCTGTAGAAGAATTCTTCGATGAGGAAGACAGCTCCGACGAAGAGCCCCCCATCATCGAAGCTTAAGAGAAAAGCCGCCCAGCGGCTTTTTCTTTTGCGCTATCTTCCTTCCCCCGTCTGCCAGGCTTTTCGCAGCATGGCAGTCCCTTGCTGTATCCCTTCCTCCGACAATCCGCCGAATCCTAAAAGCACCGCCGCGCTGTCCGGCGCATCCTCCACCATGCTCTCGGACAAACCATAGACTCTGACCCCCAGCGAAGCCGCGCGCTCAATCAGCGTCCTCTCCGGAATCCCTCTTTTCGAAGTCAGCAGCAGATGAAGGCCCGCATTCTCGCCCGATACGATAAAGTCCTTCCGCAGCGGCTGCAGACATTCCAGAAGCATCTCATGCTTTCCCCGATACAGCTTCCGCATCTTATTCAGATGCCGTTCAAAATAACCGTCCCTGATAAACTCGTTTAATATACGCTGATCGATCCGGGACACCGTGCAGGAGTAGAAGCTGCAGTCAGCAAGATATCTTTCCAGCAGCATCTGCGGCAGAACCATAAAGCTTACGCGGATGGCCGGCGCTATGGCCTTGGAAAAAGTCCCTATATAAATCACTCTTCCGTGCCCGTCCGATGCCTGCAGCGCGGGGATTGGTTTCCCGTGAAAGCGGAATTCACTGTCATAATCATCCTCAATCAAATACCGGCCCTCTCCGCTGTCCGCCCACTTTAGCAGCTCCAGCCTCCTGCCTATGGGCATCACAATCCCCGTGGGAAACTGATGAGAAGGCATCACATAGGCAATGTCGGTTTTTGCCGCGTTCAGCTTATCTGCCTGCATGCCGGCCTCATCCATGTCCACCGTGGTAATCCGGTACCCGAAAGAGCGGAAAATCTTGTACGATCTAATGTATGTAGGATTCTCCATGGCAATCCGCACATGACGCCCCAGAATCTTTTCCAGCAGCATGAGCAGATAATCGTTTCCGGCTCCCACGATGATCTGCTCCGGTCTGCATTCCACGCCCCGGGAGGCATGCAGATACTTGACGATCGTCTCTCTCAGCTCATAATCACCCTGGGTCTCCCCCTTTGCAAACAGATCGCTGTTGGCATAGGTCAGAATATTCTTCGTGATCTTTTTCCAGATTTGAAACGGAAAACCGGACATATCAATATCATATGGTGAGAAATCAGCCCGGAAACCGCCTCCGGCTGCCGTCTTCGTAATGTGCTGCCGAACCGCCGCATTCTCCCGCGCAGGCGCCTCTCCCGGCCGCTCTCCCCCTCCTGCCATGCCGCCCCGACGCACTGCCGCTCCCGGCCGTATCTCTGCTCTGCCCCGCACTTCTGCGCCGGCCGCTCTTTCCCGTTTTCCGCCCGGCAGCGTCTCTGCTTCTCCCGGCTCTGCCGCACCGGCCGCTCTCTGCCGTTCTCCTCCAAGCCGTGTCTCTGCTCCCCCCCGCGCTGCCGCATGCCAACTGTCCCCCTCAAGATATCCGTCCGCTTCAAGCTGGAACAGCTCTTCCATAGGACACACATAATATCCTCTGCAGGGTTTTGATTCTATATAACCCTCGCTGAGCAGCTGCCCATAGGCATAGTCTACCGTGGTCCTGGCCACCTGGAGATATTCTGCCAGGAAACGCGCAGAAGGAAGCTTCTCTCCAGAAAGAAGCTTCCCCGTCCTGATTTCCCTCTTGATATGCTCGTAAATCTGCTCATACAGGCACTTCGTACCGTCTGTCCTGAGCGAAAAGGTCATTTCGTTCAACGCTGCCTCCCGCCGCCCTATTTCGACTTCATCTCTCTCATGATCAGCTCCTTCATATCCCTGGCTCTGTCCTTGATACGCATATTGGCGCCGGGGGACGTAATCACGGCGCTCAGAAGCCTTGTAGCCATGCCGTAATCCTTAAACCGCACTGCCAGCACTGCCACCAGATAATCCACTGTAACCGTATTCATGCCGCATATGGGAAACATCTCCGTCTGTCTGGCTTCCGAGAATCCCTTATAGGCATTCTCCAGAAACTCCTCTTCCTGTTTGGCCAGCGTGTCCACCAGCTTCTCGTCATACTCTTCCTTTTCCTTCAGGCTCTCCCCGTATCCTCTGAGCAGCCAGGCGGTTTTAAGGCAGATGTACGCTTTTTCACTTGTTTTGGCGCGTTTTACCATTGCATTTACCAACGCCAGCTTATACCGCTCCATAGCCTGTTCATAACCGTAAATCTCGTCATTGTATACAGTAAGTTTTACGGTCTGGCTGATTTTCTCCCGGATCATCTTCGCCTGTGTGGAAGTGACATTGGTGAAGAAGCGGATCAATGCCGCATATCCGCATACCGGGCACATCACCACATCATACTTCATCGCATCTATGCCGTCATATCTCGCCCGCAGGTCCTGATCCGTTCCCAGCAGCTTGGCTTTGCTGGACTTCATTATCTTCGCGGTAAAAGGACTGTCACATACCGGACAGACAAAGGATCTGTCATAGATCAGATCCTTCTCCTGCGGCCTGGGTGGCGCTACGGTCTCCGGCTTCTTCTGCACCTCATTCTTTTTCGGATCTTCATAGAGATCCATCCCCTCCAAATTCCCCAGGCCTAAATTCTTCAATCCTGAAAAAAGCCCCATGATCTCCTCCATCCCGGCCTGCTTCCCGCCCTCTTCGGAAATTGCCTGCTTTGCCCTCCTACTTTCCCTCTTACAGGAACATCCTCAAATCATCCCTGCTTCGGCAAAACATAAGAACTCTTCAAAGATACAATCCTGTTAAACACCAAAGCATCCGGTTTTGCGTCTTTTGCATCCACGCAGAAAAATCCCTGTCTCACAAATTGAAAACGGTCCGGGCTCACCGCCCCTGCAAACGCCGGCTCCAGCCGGCAATTCTCCATCACAGTGAGGGAATCGGGATTCAGATTCAGACTTCCGTCCTCATTATATACCCCTTTCTCCTCATCGATAATATTTTCATACAAACGTACCGTGGCTCGGATAGAGTCCTGCGCAGATACCCAGTGAATCGTCCCTTTCACCTTGCGCCCGTCCGGAGAATTGCCGCCTCTGGACGCAGGATCATAGGTACAGTGCACTTCCGTCACCCTGCCCGCCTCGTCCTTGACACAACCGGTGCATTTCACAAAGTAGGCATTCATCAGCCTTACCTCATTCCCCGGAAACATGCGGAAATACTTCTTCGGCGGTTCCTCCATGAAGTCCTCTCTCTCAATATACAATTCCCTGCCGAAGGGAACTTCCCTGCTGCCCAATGCCTCGTTCTCCGGATTATTCGCCACGGTCAGCTTTTCGCTCTGGCCCTCCGGATAATTATCAATCACCAGCTTCACCGGATCCAGCACAGCCATCATGCGGGGTGCCTTTGCCTTCAAATCCTCTCTGATACAATACTCCAACATGGCATAATCCGCTATGGACTGTGCCTTGGAGACCCCGCACAGTTCGATAAACATCCGGATGGACTCCGGGGTGAAGCCTCTGCGCCGCAGGGCCGCGATGGACACCAGCCTGGGATCATCCCACCCGTCCACGATTTTATCCTCCACCAGCTTTTTGATATAGCGCTTACCGGTGACCACATTTTTCAGATAAAGCTTGGCAAATTCGATCTGTCTCGGGGGCTGCGGGTAAGCCAGCTCCTGCACCACCCAGTCATACAGCGGCCTGTGATCCTCAAATTCCAGCGTACAGATGGAATGGGTAATCCCCTCAATAGCATCTTCTATGGGATGGGCGAAATCATACATGGGATAGATACACCATGCGTCTCCCGTGTTGTGATGGGTCATGTGGGCCACCCTGTAAATAACGGGATCCCGCATATTCATATTCGGGGAAGCCATATCGATACGGGCTCTAAGCACCTTCTCCCCATCCGCATATTTCCCCTCCTTCATCTCTTCGAAAAGCCGCAGATTCTCCTCCACACTGCGGGCGTTATAAGGATCCTCCCTTCCGGGATCGGTCAATGTCCCCCTGTACTCCCTGATCTGATCTGCGGTCAGATCCGATACATAAGCCTTCCCTTTTTTGATCAGCGTTACAGCCGCTTCATACATCTGTCCGAAATAATCGGATGCGAAGAAAAGCCGGTCCTCCCAGTCGGCGCCCAGCCACTGAATATCCGCCTTGATGGACTCCACAAACTCCACATCCTCCTTGGTGGGATTCGTGTCGTCGAAGCGCATGTTGAATTTTCCGTGATATTTCTGCGCCAGTCCGTAATTCAGAAGAATGGATTTCGCATGCCCGATATGCAGATACCCGTTGGGTTCCGGAGGGAAACGGGTATGCACCGTATTATACACTCCCTCTTCCAGATCTTTATCAATCAGCAATTCTATAAAATTTTTGGATTCTGTCTCACTCATCAGTCAATTCCTTTCCATTCGGCCCTCACCTGCCTTGAATAAGGTCATTTTACCATGAGCACAGCAACGCTCATGGCATTATGGCCATTCGGCCCTCACCTGCCTTGAATAAGGTCATTTTACCATAGCCCCATACATTTTTTCAACTATATTTATCCTGTTTTGAGCAGTTGTTAGAAAATTAGTGGTGGAACAGGCGGATCCCCGTAAAGGCCATCACCATGTCGTACTTGTCACAGCAGGCGATCACCGCATCGTCCCGGACAGAGCCGCCCGGCTGTGCGATATATTTTACACCGCTTTTGTGTGCCCGCTCTATGTTATCCGAAAACGGGAAAAAGGCATCGGAACCTAAAGTCACTTCCTGCATTCCGTCAAGCCAGGCCCTTTTTTCCTCTCTGGTAAACACGGGCGGCTTCACCTTGAAAACCTTCTCCCATGCGCCGTCCGCCAATACGTCCATATACTCGTCGCCGATATAGACATCGATAGCATTGTCTCTGTCCGCTCTGCCCAGCTTGTCTATAAACTGCAGCCCAAGCACCTGGGGCGACTGACGCAGATACCAGTTGTCGGCCTTGGTTCCGGCCAGCCTAGTACAGTGGATGCGGGACTGCTGGCCGGCTCCGATACCGATGGCCTGTCCCCCCTTCACATAGCATACGGAATTAGACTGGGTATATTTCAGCGTAATCAGCGCGATCTTCATGTCGATCAATGCATTCTGCGGAATCTCCCGATTCACCGTGACCACATTGGAAAGGAGATCTCCGTTTACATCCAGCTCGTTACGCCCCTGTTCGAACGTAATTCCGTACACCTGCTTCCGCTCTACAGGCGCTGGCCTATAAGCTTCATCGATTTGAATCACATTATAATTTCCGCCCTTTTTCGCCTTCAGCAGGGCAAGCGCCTCCTCCGTATAGCCGGGCGCAATAACTCCGTCCGAGACTTCCCGTTTGATCAGCCTGGCCGTATCCTTATCGCATACATCGGACAGCGCGATAAAATCTCCGAATGAAGACATTCTGTCCGCACCTCTGGCTCTCGCATAGGCACATGCTAAAGGGGACAATTCGCCCAGATCGCTGACCCAGTAAATCTTCGCAAGCGTTTCATCCAACGGCAGCCCCACTGCCGCGCCCGCAGGCGACACATGCTT
>OFFY01001652.1_pt1 | contig 17736 bp, 24 predicted proteins | sample 1521481 | NCBI WGS metagenome assembly OFFY01 (sample SAMEA3504117, study PRJEB24116) | mouse gut metagenome | biome: mouse gut; feature: mouse-associated habitat; material: faeces | place: Denmark | collected 2011
ACCCTGTGGGGCTTTCCGGGTCGAGGGTGGTATCTGTACCCTCCCCGCCCTCGGAGGGGCCTGTAGGCCCTTCTGGGGCCGCTGGCGGGGTGTCGAGGAGCGTCACAAGGTCTTTCATGCAATCTTCACACAAATCGTACCATCCGCTGTTCTTGGCGTTGGTGTGGGTAGCCCCCATCAGACGGAGGGAGTTGGCGTTCTTGGTCTCCTCGGTGGGCTTGTAATCGTCATAGAACTTGCCGCACCTATCACATTTTCTTGCTTTCATGGTCGTTTACCTCCCAATTCAATTTCTGTCCGCAGTTTTCACAGTAGCGGATTGAGGGGGCTTTGCCCGTATACAGGTATCGCTTGCACCTCGGGCAATTCCAGCTATGAAGCTCTTTCCTGTTTACAGTAAATGGAAGTCGAATCACCTTAGCTGGTATCGCCTTGCTATGAAACAGATGTTTGACCTTCTCCTTCAGGAGATACGCAATCTGCATCAGGTAGGGGTGTCGCTGTTTATAAGCCATCAAACTACCTCCGTAATAGCGGTGAGCTTTCGGATAACAGATTTCAGTGTGTCCTTGCGCTCTACGATTACTGATAGCTCCGCTCTGTTGGTACGGGCGCACACCTCGTCATAGGACAGGCTTTCAATCTTTTTGTTGCACTTCACGACTTCGGCCTGTAATTCGGAAAGATATTCGTCCAGTTTATTTTCAATGTCCATCAGACCACCTCCCGTAGCTTCACGCCTTTGTACACGGCATAGCCGCCAGACATGATTTTGCTGTCGTACCATTCAGGGTGGCGCTCCATCTCGGCATTAAACTTCCTCGCAGAGAGAACGTAAGCGCCCTCGGACTTGGCCCACACCTTGAACTTGCTGTAAATGTCCTTCGCCCGGATGGAGAAATCCTCTCCCTGTTCACAGTGAGTTTCGAGGAACTGTAGGACAATATCGTTATCCCGCTCGTACTGCTTCACAACCTTCGTCAGACTGTCAGCCATGCCAAGCCCACGCTCCTTATAGCGGATATAGCCACGCACCAGCCACATAAAGATGCCGCTCATGGCGCTCTGCTCGGTCAGCTCGTCCTTGAGGTGTGTGTCCTGTTCCTGCGGGGAGAAGTGCCTGTTGAACTCAATGACCTTAATGCGCTGGGAAGCGAACAGGCTCTTGTCCGTTACCATCGGGAGGTCGTTACAGGAGAGCCATAGGGTGAATTGGGGCTTGAAGGTGATAGCACTCTGGTAGAGCGCCCGAGCGGAGATTTCCTCGCCGCCCGTGAGCTGTTTGATTTTCTCCTCGTCCAGCTTGCCGTACTCATTGCTCTCCGACATGGTGACAAACCTCTTGCCCTTCAACCCGGCAAGCGTGGGGCTGGCGGCTTCTGCGTCCTTCTGACGGTCTCCCCGACAAATCATTCCGACAGGGGCAACCTTGGCATAGTCTCCCAGCATCGTTTCTACAGTGTTGAGCAAGGTCGATTTTCCGTTCCGGGTGGTCTTGCCGTGGAGGATGAACATACATTCCTCATTCGCCATACCCAGAAGGGAGTAGCCCAGCGCTCGTTGCAGGAAGTCAGCCTTGTCCTCGTCCCCCTGTGTAACCTCCTCAATGAAGGTCTCCCAGCGCTCGCACTTCACGTCACGGGAGACGGTGTGCCTGAAAGCGGTCTGCATGGTGAGAAAGTCTTCCCAATTATGCTCCCGGAACGAGTAGTCCCGGAGGTCGTATGTACCGTTGAGACAGTTTATCAGGTAAGGGTCAGCGTCAAACTGCACAGCGTTGATACGAAGCTCGCCAGTAGCGTCCTTGAGAATCCTGTCTCTCATGCGGCGGTCTCCCATCTTATTCACAAAGCTGGTGTAGGACTTCCGTAAATCATCGTCCTCAATCTCGCCGCAATAGAGAATCATCAACCGCACGAAGTCTTTGACCTTCTCGGCTACGAGGATAGCCCCCTCGTCCCGCCGCCATGCTCCCTCATGGTAGGTGTACCAGAGCTTGTGTTCCGGGCAATACCGGGCTTCCTTGTAGTACAGAAGACCGAACAGGTTTGCCATGCCCATTTCAGACCATTCAAACCCGGAGCTGTTTTCGTCAGCCTTTTCAGGGTGGTAACTCTTGATGGTGTACATCTTCTCGGAGAGAGCTTCATCCATGATTACTCTGCCGTTATGAAGCTCAAACAGTTCTTCCACTTCTTATCACCTTCTTTTGGAAGCCCCCGGCACAGGCACAGCTACCCATGCCGGGGACTGTAGATTTTACTTCCGAGGAGGAGTTACCGCCACAGCGCATTTCTGCCTGTCTTCGTCCCACCATGCACAGAGCTTTTCCCGACAAATCAGGAAGTCACTTTCACCAATGGAAATGATGGGGCAGATTTTTCCTTCCTGTTCCTGTGCCATCAGGTCAAACCTCCAATCTCCTTGACGTTGGGGAGACCTTTGAGGATTTCACACAGGTTCCTCCACTCGTCCAGTTTGTGACCCTCTCTCTGCCGCAGGATGGTGAACACGTTCTCGTAGCTCATGGTGACGGTGCGGCGCTGATTGTAGGAACTGGGGAGAAGCTGAATCATCTGCCACCAATGGAGCTTGTTCGGGTTTTGCAGATATGCGTCCCGCATATTGTTGAGCATGGCAACGGTTGTCCGAAGCACACCCAACGGACTGTCTTGGTCAATCAGGCCATCGTCAATCTCACCGAGGAGATGTTCGTGACTGAAATCCTCCATCACAAATTCCTTGGCCTGAATCTTGTGCATGGTGGAACAAGAATTAGCAACCGTACCAACCTTGTAGGTGTCAAACTCCTTCCACCAATACAGCGGAGCCGTAATGTCCAGCGAGACGATAATCTGCCGCAGATACTTCCGATGCTCCGTACCGCCGTTGAACAGCTTTTGCATGAGAGAGAGGTCGTTGGAGCCAAGCTCCCAGCCATAGCCAGAACACCATTCTCCGCAATCCCCATTACAGTCTTCGGGGCGTCCGACAGCACACCCCGGCTTGCTGTCGGACTTATCCCACGAGTTCATAGGGTTACGCATACCCCGGATAGCGTGTTTCCAGCCCCAGACCTCAATGTTTTCGACCTTAATCACGGCTTACTCCTCCGTGAAGAACTTGTCAAAGCTCTCGGACAGGGCGGTGTTCCGGGCCACAATGTTGGCGTTCTTGGCAGAGCCGTTACCAGCGGCGGGGGGGTAGTCCTCGTTCTCCTCGGAGAAGAAGTCCACGAGCCAGTCAGCCATCATCTCGGCGCTCGTGCCAGCGTCCACGGCCTTGTTGAAGTACGGCACGAGAGAAATCATGTGGGTCTCGGTGTACAGCTTCTTGGCGGTGGCCTTTTCCTTCTTCTCCACCAGAGCGGCGTGAGTGGCGGCAATCAGGGCGAAGACCTTGTTGAGAACGGCCTTTTCCGTAGCCACGATGTTGGTCTCCTCGAACAGCGGATTGAACTGCTTGCTCTCGAAGGAAATCTCCTCGATGGGCATGGTCAGCATACACCACGCTTTCATAACCAGCGTGACCTGATTCTTGTTGTCACGGGCCTTGTCGGTCAGCATCTCCTCGAACAGCGGGTGAGCGCCAATGTCCATCAGGCCCTCAATGTCGTTGCAGGAAGCGAGCAACTGGGACTTGACGCTCAAGGGCTTGCCAGCGTTGAGCCGCTTGAACAGCTCCCGCTCCTCCTCCTTGGAGAGATTGTCGAAGTAGGTGACGGAGAACATGACCGTGTTGAGGTGGTCTTTCAGGCTCTCGGGAAGCTCGCTGAACTTGCTCCAGGAGATGTTCACCTCAATGTCCTTGTCGGTCTCCTCGTCATGCACCAGCACAGGCTCCACGTCCGACAGGGCGAACTCGTCATTGAGGAACTGGGCCACGGTGGAGAGCCGCTGTTTGCCATCCATGATGTAGTACACCATGCCGGACTTCTTGCCCGAGCCATCGTCAATCCGCTTGGCGAAGATGGGCGGCACAGGGTAGCCGAGAATCATGCTCTCAATGAGGGCGGTCTTGCGCTTGCGCTCCCAGACGTAGCTCCGCTGGACGATGTGATTGAAGTCGATGTTGCCCTTGGCAACCATGCCCTTGATATTCTTGGCGCTCCAATTCAGATTGGCCTTTTCCAAACTCATAATGATACCTCCTAAAGTTTGTGTTGATATATTCTTTCACCCGCTGTTTGGAGTAGCGAGATTCAAGACGTTAAGTAGGTTGTCCGTTTCGGACGATTTCTTGTCCTGCGGTGATTATAGGATAACACAAAGAAGATTGTCTGTCAACACCTTTTTGAATATTTTTTATCTTTTTTGTGTTAGCGCTTATATCGGGTCACGCTATTGCAAATGGTCTGTAGTTCTCGCCTGTCCAGAGAAGGGTCACAGGCCACCGTATTAGATAAGCTCATTGTAGATTTGCTGTTTGCTGTAGCCGAGATTGTGGAGCATACCAGCGAGGGAGGTGAGACAGATATTGCGGCTCCCGCTTGGAATCCGGGGATAGACAGGCCGTAGCTTCACTCGCCCATCCACGATGGGGTCTTGCCAAATAGGGGAGTAAATGCGGCTTCCATAGCTGGTGTCCTCCCGCTCTCGCTGGGTCTCCGGGAAATATTTCTCCACAACGTAGTCGATTGCCGCTTGATTCTCCACGATACTGGTGTATAATAGGGTATCGCCAGTGATGATGAAGTAGCGGGAGGACTTGTAGATTTCCACCCCAGCGAGGTTGTTCTTACCCTTGAAAGGGAGGTCTCCTCGCAGGAGGATATGAAACCCTCTGCCGCTCTTGGATTTCTCTGTGTAGCTCTTGCATTGACCGATAATGTCAGAAGCCAATGAGCTTAAAAACCCGTCCTCGTCATACCCAACATCAATGTCGATACCAACAATGCCGTTGTCGGCAAAGACGAAACCGCAGTAGTCATAGTGACCTTGCTCCACAGCTTCAAGAGCCACCTCGAAGGGAGACCATGTTTCGGGGTTGACCGAGGAAGCGGCTTGATTTTCATAGGCGCACATGGGGACTTTGCTATCGGCACGAGTACAGACCCATTGGGGCAGGATTTTTAACTCCTCCGGGACATTCTCGTAATGCGTCACAGCAGCCCCCTCCGCTTGGCGATTTTACGCTCCACGTCACCAATGAGCTTCCAGATGCAATCCTGCCTGATACCCCGCTCCTTGGCCTGTTTGAAAACGCAATCGGGAAGGGTGTCACCATCTGCATAGATAGCGGTCAACATCTCACGGTCAGTCTCGGGCAGACCCTTGAGAACGCTGTCGCAGGAAATCCAGTTCTTTTTCTCGGTGTCGCTCTTGAACGTGGGTTCTGGGTGTCTGGCGTAGAAGCGCAGACAGTGATTTACGAAGTCAGAGTAGTAGGTTTTCATTTTGCGGCCCTCCTTACAGGCTTGCTCTTGGGTGCGGTTTTGGTGGTCTTGGCGGTTTTAGTCTTGGTCTCCTCACCCTCGAAATACCACTTCCCGCTGACGCAGATAGGATATTCAGGCTTGTCGGATTCCACGAGTTCCCCCGTGTCGATGATGTGCTGTGCCGCCGAGGTGGACATATTGTTCCGCACGAAGTCCTTGCCAGTCTTGAGGAGGAAGTTCACCCTTCCGTTGGTAGTTTTGAGTTTGTACATAGTTACCTCCCATCTTTACAGGCTTCCAGAAATTCGTTGTTGAGGGCTTCCACATCTACGCCACAGCTTTCCCGCAATTTGTATCGCTCGGGGAAAGTATCGTCTATCTGGTAATACTCCCGCATACGCAGATGTTCGGATAACATTACTCGGTAAAAGTCCTCAAGTCGTTTCTTTCCCCAGCCATAGTGAATGTGTAGTGTCCAGAGTATCATCGAATCAACGTCAAGAGAGAACGCTTTATCTCGCTCAAGGATTTGCTGGTCTATCTCGTGGATTGCCGCCGCTGTCGCTCGGTCTTTGGCCTGTTGCGTAGCGGTGGAGACCATAGTGTTGAAAGCGCTGACTTTCAGATTCAGGGTAGGCTCCCTCTTGACGCTCATTCCTTGTTTTTCTCTCTTGCGTCTTTCCGCTCTGTTCATGGTGTCATACTCCAACAATCCTCGCCGCAATCATGTCGGCTGTGTGGGTGTACAGGACATTGGGGTAGCGAGTACAGGCCCTCCCATAACTGTTCCAGTTCTCCTTATTGTCAAAGGCTCCCATATGCCATCTGACGCAGAGAATTTCTTCTTCCGTGAGTTTCATGTACCGTTGCAGAAGAATAACGGACTTCTTGCCGTGTCCGGGAAGGAGAGTAGCGTTGTTGTACTCCCACTCCTCATGGTCAGACTTGACGTAGTTATCCAGCTTGCAGAGGTCGTGAAACATACCCACAATGAAGGGGCTTCTCTCCCGTTGCCACGTCAACCCCAGTTTGGCGGTAAGATGTAGAAGGGCTTTCGCAACCTCGTAGGAGTGGTCGAATAATGCTCCCTCGTACTGCCCGTGATGATGGATAGACGCAGGAGCAATGAAGAAGCCCTTTTCCTGCAAATCCTTCACCATGCCAGTTTCCACGAAACGGCCCATGAAGCCCATAAAGCTATCAATACGCTTCTGCTCCTCCGAGGTCTTGCCGATGTTCAGTGACACGCTTTTTCCTCCTTATCCAGTTTCCGCTCGGTCAGCTCCATAATGGCATAGTTCGCCAAATCAAGGAGCGTATCTTCCAGCGATTCATCCACCTGTGCCGTGTCCTCCCCAGCGAGAGAGAGGTTCATGTAGCGGCTGAACTTGTCGTATAGTTTACCGAGGGTGTAGTTGGGAACAGCCTTTCTCGCTTTGCCGAAGCTGTCCCCGTAGTCAGCATTTTTGCGGCAATACAGGTCTTTGATGCTGTCGCAAATGCTGGCATGAATTTCGAGTTTGTCCATATCATTCACCTTCTCTGGCGGGAGGGGGAGGTACCCCCTCCCAGCCGTAGTCTTATCCAAGCAGAGCGTCAAGGTCTAAGCCCTTCTTGGGGGCGGGTTCAGCCGCTTTACCCTTGCCCTTGGGCTTGCTGTCAGTCTGCTTGCTTGCCTTAGTCTGGGCGGTGGCCCTGTTGAGGGTCAAGGCTCTCTCACACGGCTCTTCGTCAAACCCATCGGCGGGTTCCTTATCGCCCAGATTGGCGAAGGTCAGCTTCTTCTTAGCGTCCTTGTTGGAAGCAACCTCGCTGTGGACAACCTCGGCCCTGATGTAGCAGTCAATCAGCTCCTCCGGGTCAACGTCCTCCACATCGAAATCGTTGAGGGCGGTCTTGGCGAAGTAGGAGAAAGCGTTCAGGGCCTTCTCGTTGTACTCGTCATTCTGGTCTTTAATGGTGAAGCGCTCGGTGTGGGTCTGGCCCTGTGCCGTGACGAGCTTGATTTCGATTTTGCCAAACTCCTCGTCATAGCTCACATCGTAGATACGGAACACATAGGTTCCTTCCGGGATAAGTACAAAGCCGCTGGTCATAGGGATTCTTGCCATAATGTTGTTACCTCCTATTACTTGTGTTTTACGAGAAGGAGCTTAATAAGCTCCCACGCCTGTTCCTCGGTGAACCCGGCTCCGATGTGGGTCTGGTAAATATCGTAGAGGAGAGCGGCGGATTTCACATTTTGCTCGTGCTGTTCAATTTCCGTGGCTTCCTCGGTCATTTGAGCAATGTTCCGCTCACACTGGATTCTCATTTCAGCGGCCCGGTTCTGAATCCGCTTCATGGCTTCCTCTGTCATTGTGATGTACCTCCTTATTTCACCGTCATGCGGTATTGTGTGGTCTTGGTGGCGTACTTCTCCAACAGGCCGTCGGCCTTGAGCGCTTCCTTGTCGATGCCGCTCACCTCGGAACGAGAGACAGTCCAAGTGAAGCGAGACCCCTTGACCTCAACCTTCTTGTCACCCTCCCGGAACTGTCCCATAGCGTGTTCCTTGATAACATCGTTGATGGTCTTGAGCCGCTTTTCCTTGTCAGAGATAGCCGCCATAGCGGTGTCAACCTTGGTCTTGAGACCTTCCGCTTCCGCAATAAGAGCGTCAATGTCAGTCTCCGGGGAGAGAGTGTTGGTGCGGAGAGCTTTCAGGATTTCAGCGTCCTTCTTCTCGTCAAAGTCCGGGGAGATGCCCGTGACAACGTACCTGTTCCACCACGCCGTAGCCTGTTCTACCTTGTCGGCGAAGTCCGGGTAACGCTCGCTCAACTTGAACTCAACCGTGATGGTGTTCTTGGCAGAGGGCTTGAACTTCTCCGGGTGGTCGTAGTCCTTGGCTTCGAGGAACGATGCAATCATAATCACATCGTCCACACCCAGCAGATAGGCGTACAGAGCGGCTTGCAGAGCATAATACTCGGGAACGTCCTTGACCCAATCCTCGCTACGCTTGGTGGTCTTGAACTCAAGCACCGTGGTAGGCTTTTCATCATCGTCAACCAACAGACTATCCCACATACCACCGAAGATACGGTTCTCATGGTAGAAGTCCCCGTAGGTTTTCTTGAAGTAATCTTCGCCAAACAGGTCTGTCGGGGTACGAAGCTCGTCCATACCATAGGATTTCTTCATGTAGGCAATCTGCTTCGGCTCAATGGCCTTACCAGCGAGGGTGTAGATGGTGTCCTCAAACGGCTCCTCGTAGGTCTTGGTCACGGCGCACCAAATCTCGAAGTCCGTTGCCCACGGATTCAGGCCCAGAATGGTAGCGAACCGTGTACCCGTGATTTTCTTGGTACGCTTGGGCGGGTCAATCTCAATGTGCTTGTCTACCCATTTCATCTTGACTTACCTCCTTACTCCTCGTCAGCGGGTTCCAGCATAGCGGTGATACGCTCAATCAGGGCTTCACAGTCCTCCTTAGAAATCACCGTGAAGCTCTCGGTCTGGACAGCGATATTGGCAATCATCTCCTCCTTGGAGGGGTCAGCGTCCTTGAGCTTCTTGAGGACGTTCTTCAACTGCTTAATCTGCAAGTTGCTGGCGTTGCCCTTGCTGGCGGTGAGGTTCTTCTTGGTCTCGGCCCGTTCTGCGGGAGTGGCGGGGGCCTTGGGCTTCTCGGCGGGAGTGGGAACATCGTTCACGCCGCTGTCAATCCCGTCACTCTCACAAATGTCCAGCGCAATCATGTACAGGTAGCGGCGCATATAGGTGATGGACGCTCCAAGGGCCTGAATAGCGCTCGTGACCTGATTGCCAGCGTTGCTCACAATAGGCTCTCCCTGAATGAAGGGAGCGGAGAAGGTCACGCTATCCTCCGAGTTGTCGGTGTCGATGATGGTCATGGTAGCGGTGTCAGCCGTGAAGTTGACAACGGGAATCAGGCCAACCTCGCCGAACACCCGAATGGCGGTAGGCACAATATCGTCCAGCTCGAAATACTTGAACGTGAGCTTCATGTGCTTGCCGGACTTCTTCACGTCAGCTTCAAGGAACATGGCCCTCGCCTTGAGCAACTTCTGGTAGAGGTTCATGGGGGCCGTAGTCTCCTTTGCGGGGGTAGATTTTGCGGTTGCCATAGACTTTTTCCTCCTTGTTTTCTTCTCGGGCTTGATACCCAAGAAATCGTTAATTCGCTTTTTCGCCATCTCAATGTAGAAAGCCTTGTCCACATCTTCGATGGAAAGCTGATTGTCATTGTCGATGATGCAATGCTCGGGAAGCATTTCGATTTTCGCTGTGGAATCATCTTCTGCCTTAACCTTGAACAGCTTCCCGTATCGTTCATCAGCAGTAGCGTAAACCCGGTTTACTCGTTGGACTGGGACTTTCTCACCATCTACAAGGTGATAGGCTTCTCGGTATTTAGTGCCAGCCTTTGCGATAAGCTGGAAATCAAAAATGTCCGTACTACTGTTGATTGTTTCCTCAACTGGCGTACCATGTACGAAGAACTCAATGAGAGCCTTTTTCACGATAATCATGTTGTTGTTAATGGCCCATGCTCCCTTCACGGAGACACCGTAGTTCAGGTAGCCACCAACGGTTTTGACCTTCCCGTTGGTCTTAATCATCAGTAGGTTATTTACATCTTTAATCCATACCTTCTGAATATCATCGGTTTCCAACTCGAACTTGGTCTCTTGCTCCCAATCATGGGCAATCTGGTCTACAAGAGCCAATTCCGTTTTGTCAATCGAATACATAAGACCATCGGTATTGAGATTGAGAAGCCTGATTGTACGACAAGCGTTCAGTAACCGCATTGCTAAAACGGTCAAGAACAACTGGCCTGATATTCGCAAAGAGCGTGTCGGTAGGGGGTCATAGAGGTCGTTGTATTTGTTCTCCTGTGCGCCCGAGACCGTGTTCAGCGGCAATTTCAGGTCTTTCGCTGTTTGCGTGTCCCCGGTGTGCTTTGCATTGATACGGTCTCGTTTGATTGCATAGAAGATTTCCGGGTCAGGTACATTACGGGACAGATAACCGTAAATTTCGATTAGAGAAGGGTACAGACTTGACACATCTCGGTTTTGAATCACCCGTGTCTCGGTTGCTTCCTCGTAGTAACCTGTCAGGCTACCGTGTACACCTCCCCACGCATATTTACATGGCATACCTCCAATCTTTATCTCGAATGATGTTTTGAACAGCGTTTCATCCGGGATTGATGTATCATGGATTGTTTCAAAGAAATCCAGAATAGCTTGCGGGATAACCGACACGTCCAGATTTTCAGGGTAAACGTAGTCTCTACCATCGTTCCATTCACGCCGTTTGGCCCGAAGCATCATGGCGGTTAGCTTTGCATTGGTGGAAGAAAGAGATTTCACCTCGCCAATACCAGCACGTTTCCCGAGGTTGAGTTTTGTCTTCAAGTAGTCTTTGCGTAGAAGCATAAGCTCCTCGGTAGCGTCTACATCATGTTTACAGTAGGCTATCGTCAGGGAAAGTTCTTCCTTCGTCAACGGCCTATCAAGGTCAAACGATACCTCTGTCTCCTGTATGTTCATGTTCAAGTGGCCCTCAATGGCTTTAAGGGATAGACCACGCTGAACATCGTCCATAATGTCTACATTGTTGAAAGCCATGTAGTTTTCCCGCATGAGCGGGTATTCCCAGCCCTGACCTCCACCAATGATAAAATCATTAAGTTCCTTGATTTCCTCCGGGCTACAGCCCAACCAAATCGCCTTGATGATGAATTGGTCGTAGTGCTTGGAGTTGAAACCGATGTAGATGCAATCCTCATTTATACACGCCTTGAGGGCTTCGTTGTCGTTGAGAATGACTGTGTACTCGCCGCTCTCATGGTCTTTCATAACCACGAGCCAGTCATGCTTAAAGACCTCGCAGTCGTAAATAATCATCCGCATACTACAACCTCCTGTGCCACCGGGTCTTCATTTCAGAAGGAATGTCCTGCCCTCGGTCTCTCGCTCCTGTCCAATGTGTCCCACCAGCCACCCCGTCACAGACGAAATTACTTGCTTTGAGACTTGCCCCGTTCTCGGATTCCAATATGTAGGTGATTATCAGTTTGTAACCCATTTCTTTGGCAATCCGACAACAGGCTCCGTACAGCATTGAACAGGCGTTTCGTGTACCATCGGTGCATAGACGATTTATTTCACAGGTCACTCCATCGTCAAGGTGTCTGCTCACTGGCCTACCGCAAATGGCACAGCCAACAAGGTTATCCCCATCATAAAGACCAATGCAGAACTTACAGCCCACAGTAGGTTTGTGGTGTCGGTGATTCTTCGCAACGAAATCACAGGCCGCTCGAAAAGTGATAGGTCTTATTTCCAACGCACTTCACCATCACTCTCCATTCAGAAAGCCAACCACGCTGTCGTACTTCTCGGCAATCTTCAAAATGTTTCCCTTATCCTTGGTCTCTTTGGTTTCCACGGAGCGGAACAGGCTCATGTCAGCCAAGGCGGTGACTTCTGTTTCAATCAGCTTGGTAATCACTTTCGGCTCAAGAGCGTCCAGCTCCCAGCACTCGTGACCGTAAGCGTCAATGTAACCGCTTGCTCGTGCATCAGACAGCTTCGTGGGGTTGGGCGGGGGATTGTAGGTCTGAATCTGTTTCATGGTGAGAGCGACCCTCTTGACCCTCACATCGGCCCCAAACATATCCATGCGCTCTTGAATGTCACGGCTCATGTCGATGCCGCTGGGGTCATGGTCTCCAAGATGGATGATGGTACGGCTCTCCCGATGTTCCTGCTTAATGAACCTCTGTGCCGCTACCCACATCTCCGATTGAGAGGTGTACCCACGACAGGAGAAATGCGGCACGTCCAGCTTGGAGCAAATCTGGCTCACGATGCCAATGAGAGCGTCCTTCTCGACCCAAACCTCAACGTAGTTCGGCTGATTCTGCCAGCGGTCAAGCATATAGGAATACTCCGCAGAGCGAATCACAGAGGAAGGGCTACTCCAATGGCTATTACCATGAAGGTTCCGGGTGCGGTCTACGATTGCGTACCAATCAATCAGACCAGCCAGCCGCCCATCGTTGATAAGGTTGCCGAGGTTTTTGTAGCTTCGCTCGTTATTGGGGATGAATCCTCTTGCCACAAGCTGATAGTAGACTTGGCGCAAGGTCAGCTCATAACCCTGTGCGTTGTACTCCGAAATAATGGAATTGACACGCTCTATCAGCTCAAGGCTCTTGTTTTGGAACTTAATGTCCCGATACTGGATTTTGCTCACTGTTACCCTCCTATTCCACGAAATAGCAACCGTTCTTCCTGTAGATGGTGCAACGGCGCTTGTAAGACTTAATCAGGTAGGCGATATTGTCTACGAAGTCATATGCGATAGGGTCTCCCTTGCCCCCACAAACACGGGCGATTCTGCCGATGCTCTGCGTCACCACGGCGTAGTCCTTCTGCGGGGTGGTAAGATATAGCCGCTCCAAACAGGGAATGTCCAGCCCTTCCTTGGCGAGAGAGTAGGTAGCGAACAGATACTTCTTGCGGCCTGTCCGCATATCCTCCACAGCCTGTTCCCGCTCGACCTTACCCTTCTTGGTGGTCATTTTGCCGCTTATCATTACGGCCTGTTCCTCCATATCAGAAGGAAGCAAAGACATGAGGTGGGCCAAATGCTCTAAGCGGTCGGACAGAATCAGGGAGGGCTTGTCCTCATTGTCCCCAATGACACTCACAATCAGAGCATTGCGTGTCATGTCCTCGGTCAGATAAGTAATGAGTTTGGAGTAGTTGAGCGTCCCGTCAGTGTTCAGAGCTTGACGAGCAATCGTCACGCCTGTACCCCATGCTTTGATACCAACCTTCATAATCTTGTCCCCGACCGCTTTATCAGGAACGGTGTAGGCGATATGGCCCAGAAGGGCATAGGTGGCTTCAATCATCCCGTCAGACCGATGTACCGTAGCCGAGAGACCTATTTTGTGCCTTGCCGCCAATGCGTTTAGCACCTTAGAGAACTGGGTCATTGCGGTAGGTGTCCCCGAGCATCGGTGGCACTCGTCCACGATAATCACGTCCCAGAAATCCTTGTATTGAGCAAGGTCAAGTTTGCACATTGTCTGAATGGTGGCGAATGTGATACCAGCGCCGATATTTACCTTCCCTCCGGTAATAGTTCCGAGTAAGGATTTGCTCATGTACTGCTCTGCTCTGGCCTTACTCTGATTCAACAGGTCGAGAGTGTGTGTCAACCACAACGCCCTTACTCCGAAGCGCTTCACCAGCGCAATTCCCATTTGGGTCTTGCCGCTACCCGCTGGGCTTTGGAGAATCCCGTACTTGGCTCGGAGGACACTTTCGACAGCTTCCTCTTGATAGGGGTAGAGAGGTACGTCCTCACCATAGTCAACCTCAACAGGTGTCCCGAAGGTACTTAGAAAGTAACTGTCCTGTGTGATGGATTCAGGAAGGTTGCGGAGTGTCCCGAAAGGAAGAACCAGTGTGTTACCTCGTTGTTCATACAGGTAGAGCTTGCTGGGTATGTTCCCTACCCATTTGTGCATACGCACTCGCTTCGCATACTCTGGATTGGGGATTACGAGGTGTTTGTTACACCAAGCAATCATCTCTGGGCTTGGGTTGCTGACCGTGAGAGTGTTCGATACTTCGATTATCACGTCCACTCACCATCCATCTCAATCCAGCGTTCAAGGTCAATGCCATATCTGTGAATGTCGGTGAGATTCATTCGGGACTTCTTTTCCGAAATGATGTGGACAGAGACATGAGGAACCATGATGATTTTCTCCTCAACCTTCAAGGCGAACCAACCCTCACCGTTGCCGCAGGACTTCCACAGCTCCATTGACAATTCTTGATTCTCCTCGACCCGGCTCAACGGGAAGCTCTTGGAACTACAGACCTTACAATCAATCAGGTAGGCATGACCACTTTTTACAGCAATCACGTCCGCTGGCTGTCCCGCCTGATTCTGGGCCATATTGTGAACCCAAAAGCCATGAGCGGAGAGGATTTCGCAGAACTCGGTCTCAAAGCCATTGCCGAGCTTTTTATTAGAACTCATGAGCCGCAATCACCTCCTCGACCTCTACCTTGAGGTCAGCGTCCCCGATGTATCGACACAAATCACGAGCGCAGGAGCAAAGCTCTCCAATCTCCTGTCTGTAATACTTCACAGCGTCAGGCCCCATGTACTGTTCCATCAACTGTACAAACGTAGTGCCGGGAATGGTATGCACTTTGCTGTCGGGGGTTTGAAATACATTCAACTCTGCACCTCCTGTTCATACTCGTGCATCAGGCCCAAAACCAAATCCGTATAGGCCGTGGAGGTGATGCCGTTGTCCCATGCCTTTCTTGCACCATAGTTTCCCATGTTGTAGGCCATCAGAGCCTTTGTGTAGTCACCATAAATTTCGATATAGGAGCCGATTACCTTCACCCCACAAAACACGTTTTGGTAGGGATTCAGCATATCCGCACAGTGGTATTGCTCCTCAAGCCTGTCGTGATTGACCTCGTTTATTTGCATAAGGCCGTAATCATTGGTGCGGCTGATTGCTTCCGGGTTGAATCTGCTCTCGTGGTCAATCATGGCGATTATCAGAGACATAGGAACGTGTTCTTCCGCACACAGTTCGTAGATGTAATCCTGTAGGCCATGAGAGAGAGGAACATCGTAGTAAGTGATTTCCAGCACCTCGGGTAGCTCGCCCGTTGAGAGGGCAGGAACTTCCACTTTCTCTGTGACTGTTACCGTTTCGACCTTCGCAGGAGCGGTGATTCTTCCAATGAAGAACCCTACCGCAATGAGGAGAAGAAACAGGCCAGCTACCTCCGCTTTCACGATGTTTCGCCGATTGACTTTTCTCGTTGTTTTTTCTGTTGTAGCCATGTTTGAAATCCTTTCTCGTTTTCTGGATTCTGGTAAAATTCTTCGAGGATTCTCACCAACGGTTTTGCGAGGTCTTCCACTTGAACGTCAGTCAGAGCTACGTTCATCCAGAATCTTTTCGCACTCGGCAAGAATCTTCTTGGCCTTGGGGTAGGTGTAGACCCCTCGGAGAATACTGGACAGCATAGGCGGCTGAACCGTCAAACCTCGCTTTTGCAGTTCCAGAATCATATCCACCTGTGTAATCCTCATGTACTCCATCCTCGCCTTGACCTCGTTCACGAAAAAATACCTCCTTCCGCTCTAAATTTCAGAATCGACCTTGACTAAAAACGGATTTCATGTTATTATTCTTATTGGCGTAAGTGAATAACATCTGCCGTTTCTCCTTGAAAAATTGGCTACTCAAGGGGTCGGTTCCTTGTTGTCAAATCCGAAATTCAGATTTGATGTTGTTATTATAATTCTTATTCTTAGATTTGTCAATACCCTAAATCTAATTTTCAGATTTATTTTTGGAGGTAACTTTTTGATGAACTTTGCGGACAATTTGAAGCGAATCTGCCAGTTAAAAGGCACAAATCCAACTACCTTGTGTAAAGAGCTTGGCTTGAGTACATCGAAAGTCAGCGCTTGGTATAACGGTTCTCTCCCGAAGCAAGACATTATGGTACAGCTCGCTCAAAAGCTGGAATGTTCCGTAATGGACTTTTTTGCAGACGATGAAGACCTCATTCCCACCCAAGTTCAACCACGAGATGAAGACGAAGAAGACATTCTCCGGGTCTATCGTTCGCTCTCCCGGCGTAACAAGCATGAGTTCATGTCAATGGTCTACGAATTTGAAGCTCGCAAAGAATTAGAGGGGGATAGCGGAAATTCTACGGCGGTCTAAGACAATTCCCATTGAAATGTTAAGAAGAAAGGCCATATTGGAGGTGAGAATACGAAAGCGGTAATTTATGCTCGCTATTCGAGCCATAACCAAAGGGAGGAATCCATCGAAGGTCAGCTTCGGGAGTGCCATGATTTTGCCGACAAGAATAAAATCATCGTAATCCGGGAGTATTGTGACCGGGCTATCTCTGGTAAGACAGACCAGCGACCAGCGTTCCAGCGCATGATTAAGGACAGTGAGAAGCACCAATTTGAAGCGGTTATCATGTACACCCTTGACCGATTTGCCCGTAACCGATACGATTCAGCTATCTATAAAGCCAAGCTCAAAAAGAATGGTGTCCGGGTCTACTACGCAAAACAACCCCTCCCAGACACACCAGAATCAATCATTCTGGAATCGGTCATGGAGGGGTATGCCGAATACTACTCGGAAAACCTTGCCCGGAACGTCAGGAGAGGATTACAGGAAAATGCCCTCAACGGTATTGCTATGGGTAAGACCATCCTCGGGTATAGGAAAAACGCTGACAGGAGACTTGAGATTGATGAAATTGGAGCGGAAGCGGTCAGGATTATTTTCACCATGTACGCCGATGGAGCTAAACTTGAGGACATAGCTAACACCCTCAACGCAAAGGGGTACAAGAACTCACGAGGAAAGGCTTTCAGCAAAGAAAGTTTCTCCCGCATACTCTGTAATCAGGAATATCTTGGTAATTATGTTTTTGGCGAGACTGTAATTGAGGGGGCCATTCCGCAGATAATCGACAAGGAGCTGTTTGACAGAGCCGTGAAAAGGAAAACGAGTAGTCCAAACCATCACCCGCACAATAAAGCCAGAGAGTGCTATATCTTCACCGGGAAGATATTTTGTGGTCATTGCGGCGGCACTTTATACGGCTGTCCCAGCACCTCGGGTTCCGGGAAGCTGAATACCTACTATGTCTGCACCGACAGATACCGCAAAAAGAACGGTTGCGATATGCCCGGAACAAGGAAGGACTGGCTTGAGGAAACGGTCATAGAGTACGTTGTGAACAATATCCTCACGGACAAGAACATTGACCTGATAGCTCATAGGGTGGTAGCCTTGTATGACCAAGAGCAAAAGGAGACCTCCCGCATACCAGCGATAGAAGCAATGATAGCTGATTGTGACCGCAGGAAAGACAATCTCATTCGTGCGATAGAACAGGGGATTGCTCCGCAAGAAATGAAGAAGCGGATTGATGAAGTCATGGCAGAGAAATCCACACTGGAAACGGAGCTGGCAAGACTGTACATTGAGACCCCTACCATCACAACAGAGCGTATCACCTACTGGCTTTCCCTGTTCAAAGGTGGAGACATAAAAAGTATCAGCTACCGCAAAACGATAGCTGATACCCTGATAAACTCTGTCCGTGTAAGTAGTGTAGATGGTGGCAAAGCCCGTGAAATCATAATTGGAATCAACATCACTGGCTACGAGGAAGTCAAACTTCATCGAGCGTATAAGCCGTTATCAGTTGGGAGATGAATTTCTGCTTGTTCTCCACCGTCTG
>OFFY01001656.1_pt1 | contig 17709 bp, 23 predicted proteins | sample 1521481 | NCBI WGS metagenome assembly OFFY01 (sample SAMEA3504117, study PRJEB24116) | mouse gut metagenome | biome: mouse gut; feature: mouse-associated habitat; material: faeces | place: Denmark | collected 2011
GCGCGCTGCTGAACAAGATCAAGGGCGGCGAAATGATGGTGGCCACCTATGTGGGGTTCTCCTCCGTGTCCTTCATGTGTATCATGTGGCTGCTGATCCCCTACAAGAATCCCTCCATTGTCATGGCGTACACCGGCGTGGGACTGCGGAATATGTTCGCCCTGGACAGCTTCTACGCGGGCGTCCTCTCCAAGTTCCTGGAGATCGACCTGAACCCCCTGGGAATCAATCTGGTAATCCCCACCGGGTCCATCCTGTTCTTCACATTGCTCGCCGTGGGCGTGTGGGCGTTCCTCCACACCAAGACCGGCACGGCCATGACCGCCGTGGGCTCCAACCCCACGTTCGCCAGGGCCTCCGGCATCAATGTGGACCGGATTCGGATTTTGTCGGTGGTCCTGTCCACCTGGCTGGGCGCTGTTGGCGTTCTGGTCTATCAGCAGGGCTTCGGCTTTGTGCAGCTCTACACGGCTCCCCAGAATATGACCATGCCGGCGGTGGCGGCCGTCCTGATCGGCGGTGCGTCGGTAAATAAGGCCTCTATTTCCAACGTCATCATCGGCACGCTCCTCTTCCAGGGCCTTGTGACCATGACGCCCACTGTGATTACCGCCCTCATCCACACGGACGTGAGCGAGGTCATCCGCATCATCGTCTCCAACGGCATGGTGATCTATGCCCTGACGAGAAAGACGGAGGGAGCGAAATGAAGATAAAAAAGAATGTTAACGGTTTCGACTTCCTGCAGAATAACCTGGTGCCGCTGATGTTTATCATCATCTGCGCCATCTGCATCCCCCTGTCCGATTTTTCCCCCAGCTATCTGCTCAACGAGATCGTCACCCGTATGGGCCGGAATATCTTCCTGATCTTGAGTCTCTTGATCCCCATCATGGCGGGCATGGGCTTGAACTTCGGCATGACGCTGGGCGCCATGGCGGGTCAGGTGGCCCTGATCTTCGTGACTGACTGGCAGATCTGGGGCATCCCCGGCGTGGTGCTGGCCATGATCCTCTCTGTGCCCCTGTCCACGCTTCTGGGCATCATGTGCGGCAAGCTCATGAATATGGCCAAGGGCCGTGAGATGATTCTTGGCTATATGATGAACTACTTCGTCACAGGCCTCTACCAGCTGCTGGTGCTCTACTTTATGGGCTCCATCATCCCCATCAAGCACGCCTCCATCCGCCTGCCCAGAGGCTATGGCATCCGCACCACCGTGAACCTGGCCAATATGCGCCAGTGCCTGGACAACGAGTTCGCCATTCTCTACAAGGGCGTGAAGATCCCGGTTTTGAACTTCATCATCATCGCGCTGCTGTGCCTGTTCATCGTCTGGTTCCGCCGGACGAAACTGGGTCAGGATATGCGGGCCGTGGGCCAGGACATGGAGGTGGCCCGGGCCGCCGGCATCAATGTGGACCGCACCCGGATCATCTCCATCATCATTTCCACGGTCTTTGCCGGCTTCGGCCAGATCATCTACCTCCAGAACATCGGCAACTTCCCCACCTACACCGCCCACTCCCAGATCGGCATGTTCTGCATCGCCGCGCTGCTGGTTGGCGGCGCCAGCGTGGAGAGAGCCTCCATCGGCAATGTGTTCCTGGGGGTCATCCTGTTCCACACCATGTTCATCGTGGCGCCCAGGGCGGGTGTCGCCATCACCGGCGATGCCATGATCGGAGAGTATTTCCGTGTCTTTGTCTCCTACGGCGTCATCACGCTGGCCCTGATCATGTATGAGATCAAGAAGCGCAGGGCCAGAAGCCAGGGCGGTGAGCTGCTGGCAAGGGCCCAGCGGGAGGGAGGCGTTCAGTCATGAGAGGAAAAACGCTTTTGATCCGCCTCGCCGCTCTGGCTGTCTGCATCGCCGTGGCCGCCGCCATGATGGTCATCGGCCGGGGACACACCCTCTACTTTGACAACAAGACCATCGAGGACTACCAGGGCCAGGAGTACAAGGCCTATGAGCGGGTGGTGGTCACCGTCAAGGGCGAGGAGGTCGCCAAGCTGGGCAAGCGGGAGCGCGGCATGGCCACCTGGATTGGCCAGAGCTTCAAAATGACCCTGGAGATCACCGAGAAGAAGGGCGACGAGCCCCGGACCGAGGAGATCGCCATCCAGCTGCCTTACAGCGTGGACGGCATCGTCATCAACCTGCCCGCCTATCTGGCGGGCCTGCCGGAGGACGCGTGGTTCTCTGAGTTCGTTCCCATGGTGGAGGAGGAGCCCGGCGAGGAGGATCTCCCCGGCGAGGGCGATGAGTTCAGCCTGGAGGGCGATATGGGCCTGGAAGGCGATCTGGGCATGTGATTTTTTTGAGAAAATATGTGCAAAAGTCCGTTGAAAAGTGGTATGATACTAAGAGACGGCAAAAATCTGTACAGCCTGCCGAACTGTTTCGGCAGGCTGTGCGTTTAGGGAGGATCTATTTATGGCAGTTTTGTCAAACCTGGAACCCAAGGCGGTATTCGAGTATTTTGAAAAGCTGTGCGCCGTCCCCCACGGGAGCCGCAACACCAAGCGGATCAGCGACCTGTGCGTCTCCTTTGCCCAGGCGCTGGGCCTGCGCTGGCGGCAGGACGAGATCAACAACGTGGTCATCTGGAAGGAGGCCTCCCCCGGCTATGAGGGGGCGGAGCCTGTGATCCTCCAGGGGCATATTGACATGGTGTGCGTCAAGACCGAGGACTGCCCCAAGGATATGGCCAGGGAGGGGCTGGACCTGCGCACCGACGGGGAGTGGGTCTGGGCGGACAGGACCTCTCTGGGCGGGGACAACGGCATTGCCGTGGCCATGATTCTGGCCATCCTGGCTGACAGTGACCTGCCCCATCCCCCTCTGGAGGCTGTGTTCACTGTGGACGAGGAGGTGGGCATGGACGGGGCCTTCGGCCTGGACTGTTCCGACCTGAAGGGAAAGAAGCTGGTCAATCTGGACTCGGAGGAGGAGGGGGTCTTTACCGTCTCCTGCGCCGGCGGCGTGCGGCTGGACTGCTTCCTGCCCGGAAAACAGGAGCCGCTGAGCGGGGAGACCGGCTACGCCGTCACCCTGTCCGGCCTGCTGGGCGGCCACTCCGGCGGCGACATCCACCGGGGCCGGGCCTCCGCCAACCAGACGATGGGCCGGGTGCTCTACAGCGCCATGGAGCGCGTTCCTGGCCTGCGGGTGAGGGATATCCGGGGCGGGAAATTTGACAACGTGATCTGCTCCAGGAACGAGGCCCTGGTGGCGGTGCCCGCCGGCCTGGCGAAGGAGTTTGAGGCCTTTGTCAAGGAGTTTGACGGCGTGCTGAAAAACGAGTACGCCGGCTGTGACGGCGGCATTGCTCTGAGCTGCGCGGGGGCGGAGCTGGACGGGGCCCTGTCCCCGTCGGCCACGGAGCACATCCTGCGCACCTTGTTGGTCATTCCCCAGGGGGTCCAGGCCATGAATGTGGATTTCCCCGGCCTGGTGCAGACCTCGCTGAATCTGGGTATCATGGGAATGGAGGCGGACGGCCTGCATTTCAGCATCTCGGTCCGCTCCTGCATCGCCTCCCAGAAGGCCATGATGGTCCAGCGGCTGCGGGCCATTCTGGAGCTGGGCGGCGGCGCCGTCTCGGAGCGGAGCGGCTACCCTGGCTGGCAGTACGCCCGGCAGTCCGCCCTGCGGGAGGATGTGCTGGCCGCCTGGAAGGCGGTGAGCGGCCGGGAGGGGAAGATCGAGGCCACCCACGGCGGCCTGGAGTGCGGGCTGTTTATTGAGAAGATCCCCGGCCTGGACGCGGTGTCCATGGGGCCGGAGCTTCATGATGTCCACTCGGTCAAGGAGCGGCTGAGCGTGCCGTCCACCAAGCTGGTGTACGAGCTGACCTGCGAGCTGCTCAGACGGAGCAAGTGACTCCATTTTCCCCCTTTGCCCATTGACACCCCACCTCCCTGAGGCTATAATAGAAAACTGCCCACCTTTTTGGTGCGGCAGTTTCTATTTTTTTATCGAAAGGGGCTCTCTCTTATGAACAACTCCCGCGTCTATAACTTTGCCGCCGGGCCCTCTGTGCTTCCCCTGTCCGTGCTGGAGCGGGCCGGAGCGGAGATTACCAATTATCGGGGCTGCGGCATGTCCGTGATGGAGATGAGCCACCGATCTAAGATGTTTATGGACATCTTTCAGGAGACCCAGGAAAAGCTGCGCCGGCTGATGAACGTCCCCGAGGATTACCACATCCTGTTCCTCCAGACCGGAGCCTCCGGCCAGTTCTCCGCCATCCCGCTGAACCTCATCGGCAGAACGGGCAAGGCCGACTACGCCGTGACCGGCAACTTCTCCGGCCTGGCCTGCAAGGAGGCCCAAAAGTACGGCCGGATCAGCCTGGCCTGCGACACGGCCGACCGGGGCCACTGCTATGTCCCCCGTCAGGAGGGGCTGACGTTGGACCCCCAGGCCAGCTACTTCTACTACTGCGCCAACAACACCATTTTCGGCACCGAGTGGAACTATGTGCCCCAGACGGGAGATATTCCCCTGGTGTGCGACATGTCCTCCGATATCCTGTCCATGCCGGTGGACGTGTCCAGATTTGGCGTCATCTACGCCGGGGCCCAGAAGAACATGGCCCCCGCCGGGCTGACGGTGGTCATCATCAAGGACGGACTCCAGGGCCATGAGCTGCCCTGCACCCCCCTGATGATGAACTACAAGACCATGATCGACAAGGACTCCATGTACAACACCCCGCCTTGCTGGTGCATCTATATGCTGGGCCTGATGCTGGACTGGGTGGACGAGAACGGCGGGGTGGCCGGGATGGAGAAGCTGAAATGGCAGCGGGCCAACATGCTCTACGACACTCTGGAGAGCTCCCGGCTCTTCCGGCTCCACGCGGACAAGGACTCCAGGTCGGGGATGAACGTCACCTTTCACACCGGGGACGAGGCGCTGGACGCCAAGTTTGTCAGAGAGGCCGCGCAGGCCGGCTTCGTCAACCTGAAGGGCCACCGCCTCACCGGCGGAATGCGGGCCTCCATCTACAACGCCATGCCCGTGGAGGGCGTGGAGAAGCTGTGCGGCTTCATCCGGGCCTTTGATAAGAACAACTGAGCGTCTTTACCTCCGCGCCAGCCCGTTCAGTTCTCGGGAGAGGGCCAGCGCCGCCTGGAACAGATGCTCGCTGGTGATGTCGCCCTGGGCGGCGATCATCGTGGTCAGCACGTCCAACTCCAGCCTTTGTTCTTCGTTCAGATAGGAGGCCACCCGCTTTTGCTGCCGCTCAGCGCTCAATACGGCGTCGATAAACTCTGCGTCCTCAGACAGATGCCCCAGGCGTCTGTCACATACAAATTCGTACAGGCATCTCGTCAGGTCATCCATTGTATTTCCTCCATTTTCACACCTGATTGGGTGTTTCTGTTTCTATTATACTGCACCCGTTTGGGTGTGTCAAGGGGGCGGCAATAAAAATGTTGATACTGGCAGAGCGGCTCTCCCTCCTTCGGAAAGAGCGTGATTTGACACAGAAAGAAGCGGGCCAAGAGCTGGGCATTTCTCTAAATTCTTACCAGCGCTATGAGACCGGCGAGCGGGAGCCGACTGCTCCTGTTCTGGTCAAAATGGCACGATTCTATCATGTCTCGCTGGACTATCTGGTGGGGCTGAAGGACGAGCGGCAATAAAAACACTGATTTGAGGTAATTTACCATGTACCGTATCAAGACACTGAACAAAATTTCCTCTGTGGGGCTGTCCAAGCTGGACCCCACCCGGTTCCAGACCGGCGGCGATCTGGAAAATGAGGACGGCATCCTGGTCCGGTCCGCCCCCATGCACGAGTATGCGTTCCCCGAATCCCTCCGGGCCATCGCCCGGGCGGGGGCGGGCACCAACAATATTCCCATCGACCGCTGTTCCGAGAGCGGGGTCGTGGTGTTCAACACCCCCGGCGCCAACGCCAACGCCGTGAAGGAGCTGGTCATCGCCGCCATGCTGGTGGCCTCCCGGGACATTCTGGGCGGAGCGGACTGGGTGCAGGAGCAGGCCCACACCCCCAAGGTGGACGTGGCCTCCGCCGTGGAGAAGGGGAAGTCCGCCTTCGCCGGGCCGGAGCTGTATAGAAAGACCCTGGGGGTCATCGGTTTGGGGGCTATCGGCGCTCTGGTGTGCAACATCGCCCTGGACCTGGGGATGGACGTGTACGGCTACGACCCCTTCCTGTCGGTGGACGCCGCCCTGCGCCTGGACCGCCATGTCCATGTGGTGAAGGACGTGGACGAGCTGTACAAGGCGTCCGACTACGTCACCATCCATGTGCCATACAACAGCTCCACCAAGGACTTCATCAACGCCGAGGCCATCAGTAAGATGAAGGGCCAGGTCCGGGTGCTCAATCTGGCTCGGGGCGGCCTGGTCAACGACGACGACATGATCGCCGCCCTGGAGTCGGGCCGGGTGGCCAAGTATGTCACCGACTTCCCCGACGACCGGATCACCACGGTGCGCAATGTCATCGCGCTGCCCCACCTGGGGGCCTCCACCCCGGAGAGCGAGGAGAACTGCGCCGTCATGGCCGCCCGCCAGCTCCAGGACTACCTGCTCAACGGCAATATCACGAATTCGGTGAACCTGCCCGACGTCTGCCAGGACTGGAGCGGCATCGCCCGCATCTGCCTGATTCACCGGAATGTGCCCGGTATGCTGACCCAGATCATGGGGGTCTTATCCGACGACCATATCAACGTGGAAAACCTGACCAACAAGTCCAAAAAGGACTACGCCTATACCATGGTGGATGTGAACACCCGCCTCACTGAGGAGGCGGTGGAGGAGCTGCGGGCCATTCCCAATATGATTCGGGTCCGGGTGCTGAACCACTGAGGGAGAACGGGACATGCCGGGCTTGACATCTGCCAGGAGTTAGGCAGGACTGCGGCAGACACGCAAAAGAGAAACCGGAGGACGAAAGTCCTCCGGTTTTTCTTTGTCATAACCCCCGGCTTGTCCTCATAGGATAGGGCAAAGGCTGGTGAACGGTATGGCACAGATGACAGCGGCGGACAGCTTTGTCCAGGCGGTCCGGGCTCTGCCCCTGAGGCTGCGGCGGGAGGCCCTGGCTCTGCCGGAGAAGGACCGGGCAAGGGCCGAGGAGCTGCGCTTGCGGGCGGGCTGGCCCATGACGGCGCTGATCGGCGGGGCGGAGCGCCCCCTGGGCGGAGAGCCGGTGAAAGGGACGGAGCTGGAGCAGCTGGTGGAGATTGCCAGCGGGGCCTCCCTCCACACGGTGCTGGATCAGGTGCGCCGGGGCTACCTCACCTTTGAGGGGGGCCACCGCATCGGCCTGTGCGGCACAGCGGTGCTGCGGGAGGGAGAAATCCACGCCCTGCGGGGTATCTCCTCCGCCAACCTGAGGATTGCCCGGCAGGTAAAGGGGGCGGCCGGCCCCGTGCTGGACAGGCTGTGCCCCGGAGGCCGGCTGGCCGACACCTTGATTTTGGCGCCCCCGGGGCTGGGCAAGACCACCTTGCTCCGGGACCTGCTCCGGTCGGTGTCCGAGGGGGAGAACTGCATTCCTCTCCGGGTCTCTCTGGCCGACGAGCGGGGGGAGGTGGCCGCCATGTACGGCGGCCTGCCCCAGCTGGAGGTGGGCCGCCGCACCGATGTGGCGGAGGGCTGTCCCAAGGCCCAGGGGCTGATGCTGATGCTCCGGGCCATGAACCCACAGGTGCTGGCGGTGGACGAGATCACCGCCCCGGAGGATGTGAGGGCCCTCATTACGGCGGCGGGGTGCGGCGTCACCTTGCTGGCCACCGCCCACGGGGAGGGGAGGGCCGGTCTGGAGCGCCGGCCGCTGTACCGCCCTGTGCTGGAGGAGGGGCTGTTTCGTTTTTTGGTCCGCATTCGCCGGGAGGGGGAGCGGCATGTTTACGATGTGGAGGAGCTGAGGTAGATGGTGCGTCTGATGGGCGCCGCTTTGGTGGCGGCGGGCGGGGCCGCTCTGGGCTTTCAGGCGGCGGCCAGGCTGCGGAAGCAGGTGCGGGCGCTGGAGGAGATGTCCCAGGGACTGGCCTTACTGGAGCGGGAGCTGGAGCTGAACGCCCCGCCTCTGTCCCGGCTGTTGGAGCGGGGGGCGGAGCGGAGCCAGGGGCCGGCTGAGGAGCTGTTTCGAAACTGTTTCCGGGGGCTGGACCACTTGGACAGGGAGGATTTTTCCTCCCTGTGGCGGCGGCTGGTGTCCGGCTGCCACGCCCTGGGGAGCGAGGGACAGGCCGTCCTGTTTCCCCTGGGGGATACGCTGGGGCGGTACGATGGGGAGCGCCAGCGGGAGGCTCTCGCCGCCGCCCGCCGCCGTCTTGAGGAGCTGTCCGCCCGCCTGGAGGAGGACAGCCGGAGGCGGGGCCGGGTATATCAGGCCCTGGGACTGTCCGGCGGGGCATTTTTGACTATATTATTACTCTGAGTTTATTGCGTAAGAGGTGGGTTGCGCGTGGAGGTCGATTTGATTTTTAAAATTGCGGCCATCGGGATTCTGGTGGCGGTGCTGAACCAGGTGCTCAGCCGGGCGGGCCGGGACGAACAGGCCATGATGACTACCCTGGCCGGGCTGGTGGTGGTGCTAATGATGGTGGTGCAGGAGATTGCCAGTCTGTTTGACCTGGTGAAGGACCTGTTCGGGCTGTGATGGAGACAATGGCGAAGCTGGCCGCCGTGGGAGTGACGGCGGTGGTGCTCAGCGCGGTGCTGAAAAAGAATACCCCGGAGCTGGCACTGCTGCTGACCCTGGCCGCCGGGCTGTGGATGCTGTCCCAGGCTGCCGTCGGCCTGGGGGGAGCGGCGGCCATGATAAAGGAGCTGGCCGGGCAGGCCGGAGTGTCCGAGGTGCTGCTGGAGCCGGTGGTGAAAACGGTGGCCCTGTCCATTCTCACCAAGCTGACAGTGGAAATCTGCAGATCGGCGGGAGAGGGGGGCGTGGCCGCCTTTGTGGAGACGGCGGGAGCCGCGCTGGCTCTGTTGGCCGCTCTGCCTCTGGTCCGGGCGGTAGCCCAGCTGATGGGGGAGCTGCTGACATGAGAAAGACGATCATTTTCTGCATACTGGCCCTTCTGTGTGCCGTGCCCGCCTGCGCCGCGGAGCTGTCTATCCCCGGCCTGGACCGGGTGTGGGAGGAGGCGGAGGGGTACGGTGTGAGCGAGGATTCCTCTCTGGACGAGGGGCTGTCCAACCTCTTTGACCGGGCCCTGGAGCAGGCAGGGGGCCTCTTCCGGGCCGGCCTGGCCACGGCGGCCAGGCTGGCGGCGGTGGTGTTGCTGTGCTCCCTGGCCCAGAGCGTCGGGGAGAGCGGGGAGGGCGGCCTCCAGGCGGTCTCCATCGCCGGGGCGTTGTCCATCACCGCCCTGACCATGACGGATATGGCCGTGATGATCGGGATGGGGCGGGACACACTGGGGAAGATGGAGGGCTTTTCCGGCCTGCTGCTGCCCGTGATGTCGGTGCTGACGGCGGCCACGGGCGGAATCACCGGCGCCGCCGTCCGCCAGGGGGCCACGGTGCTCTTCTCCCAGCTGCTGATCACCGCCATGGACCGGCTGCTGATTCCCCTGGTGTACGCCTATGTGGCGGCCAGCTGCGCCTACGCGGCGGTGGGCAATCCGGGGCTGAAGAGGACGGCGGGGCTGCTGAAGGGGACAATCACCTTCGTGCTGACCGCCCTGCTGCTGGCCTTTGTGGGCTACCTCACCGCCAGCGGGGCCATTGCGGGCAGTGTGGACGCCGCCGCTGTCAAGGCGGCCAAGCTGGCCATTTCCCGCGCTATCCCGGTGGTGGGGGGAATCCTGGCCGATGCCTCCGAGTCGGTGCTGGCCGGGGCGGGCGCCCTCCGGGGGACGGTGGGGGCGGCGGGGCTGCTGGTGGTGCTGGCCATCTGCCTGACCCCATTCCTCCGGCTGGCCTTGCAGTACCTGCTGTACAAGGGGACGGCCGCCCTGTGCGCCACGGTGGCCCAGCCCAGACTGGCTGCCCTGATCGACGACATCGGCGCCGCCTTCGGGCTGGTGCTGGGGATGACTGGGGCGGGGGCGCTGGTGCTGCTGGTGAGCCTGGTGTCTGCCGTGGCGGCGGTGGCCCCGTGATGGGGGCGGTGAGGAGCTGGCTGCTGACAGTTATCGCGGCCAGCCTGATCTGCGCCCTGGCCGACGCTCTCATGCCCCCGGGGGCGGTGCGCCGGGTGGGACGGCTGGTGTGCGGGCTGGTGCTGCTGGGGGCCATCCTGTCCCCGCTGGCCCGGCTGGACCTGTCGGGCGGCCAGCGGTGGCTGCAGGACTATCTGGCCTCTCTGGAAAATCGGGAGGCGGAGTTGGCCGAGACGGTGAACGAACAGATGAAAGTCATCATAGAACAGGAGTATGCCGCATATATTGTGGACAAGACGGCCCAGCTGGGCCTGACCTGCGGCATCCGGGTGGAGTGCGGGCTGTCGGAGGAGGGGCTGTATCTCCCGCTCCGGGTCAGGGTATCCGGCGCTCTGACGGATAGGGAGCGGGCCCGGATTGCCCAAATCATTTGGGAGGACCTGGGCGTCCCGGAGCCGGAGCAGCTGTACATAACGGAGGAGGACACGCCGTGAAGGGGAAATGGATGGAGACGGCCCAGAAATGGAGGGAGGCGCTGGGGAGATATCAATATGCGCTTCTGATCATCGCCGTGGGGGCGGTCCTTCTGCTGCTGCCCACGGGGGGACGGGACAGCCCCAGGGAGGAGGCCCCAGACCAGGCGGAGGAGAGCTCCTTCGATCTGGAGGGCTTTGAGCGGAAGCTGGAAAAGGCCCTCTCCCAGGTGGAGGGGGCGGGAGAGGCGCGGGTGGTGCTCACGCTGGAGGGGGGCAGCCGGCAGGTGCTGGCCCGGAACCAGGACAGGGAGGGAGACGGAAGAGCCTCCAACACGGTGGTCACAGTGGGAAAGGGCTCCGGACAGCAGGAGGCGGTCCCCATCCAGACGGTGGCCCCGGAGTTCCGGGGGGCGCTGGTGGTCTGCCCCGGCGGCGGAAACGCCGCCACCCGGCTGAAACTCATCGAGGCGGTGTCCGCGCTCACCGGACTGGGAAGCGACCGAATCTCGGTGTGCGCCGGGGGATAAAACAATAATCAATAAGGAGGAATTAACATGAGAACGAAAAAGACCGGCTGGAGCCAGCTGTGGAAGCGAAACGCTGTGGTGGCGGCCATTGCCCTGTTCGTGTGCGCGGCGGTGTACCTCAACTGGAACTACGGCAAGGAGACCGATGCGGGCAAGACCCTGGGGCAGTCCGCCATGGTGGGGGGCAGGACCCAGGACCCCTTGCTGGGCGGCGACAGCTCAGCGGCGGGCGGCGCGGGAGAGGAAAACCCCGGCGCCGCCGGGGAAGCCGGTACCGCGGGGAACGTCCAGAGCTCCGGCGAGCCGGGCAGCGCCTACTTCGCCACCGCCCGGCTCAACCGGCAGCAGGCCCGGGACAGCGCCCTGTCCCTGCTTCAGGACGCCGCCGCCCGGGAGGACGCCGACGAGACGGTGAAAAACCAGCTTAACGACAATATACAGACCATGGCCGACTACACCGTCACCGAGGCTCAGATCGAGAACCTGGTGGTGGCCAAGGGGTACGCCGACTGCGTGGCCTTCATCGGGGAGGACACGCTCTCCCTGGCCGTGGCCGCCCCGGAGGGGGGGCTGACCGAGGCGGATACCGCCAAGATCGTGGACGTGGTCAACCGGACCGCCGGCTTTACCGCCGACCAGATCAGCATTATTGAGGTGGAGTAAAGTTTTTCCCCCGCGCGGTTGTCAAACAGGAAAAAGTGTGGTACAATGATACTATCATCTGGTAATACCGGGAACAGGAGTGGTATCACATGAGTGACAGCAAGGATTATGTCTCCCGCTCTGACGAACTGGGCAATATCCACATCTCCGAGGAGGTGCTGGCGGCCATCTCCGCCGCCGCTGCGCTGGAGGTGGAGGGGGTCAGCAGTCTGACCAACCCAAGCAAGAAGAATTCCACCCGAGGCATCCACGTCAAGCTGGAGGAGGAGAAGGTGGTAATTACCATGTCCGTCCTGATGACCTACGGCCACACCATCCCCGAGGTGGGCAAGGCCGTGCAGGAGGCGGTGAAGAACGCCATCGAGTCCATGAGCGGCCTGGGGGTCGCCGCCGTCAACATCAGCGTGGGCGGCATCGTCTTTCCGCCAAAAGAGCAGTAAAAAATCGCTCCGCTTGAAAAGCGGGGCGATTTTTTTGATTTTACAGCTTTTGAAGGTGGCGCAGCAGAATGCCGGCGATGTCCTCACAGGAGCCCTGAATCTGAACGGCTCCGATGTTGTAGGCCACCATGGGCATGCCGTACACCACGGAGGACTCCTTGTCCTGGCCAATGGTGTAGGCCCCGGCCTGGCGCATCTTGAGCAGGCCGTCGGCGCCGTCCCGGCCCATTCCGGTCATGATGATGCCGGCCATCCTGCACTTGACCTGCTCAGCCATGGAGAAGAACAGAGCGTCTACCGAGGGGCGGTGGCCGCTGACCTTATCCCCTGGCTGGCAGGAGACGGTGTAGCGGGTGCCGGAGCGGACAACGCGCATCTGGAAATCGGCGGGGGCCAGCAAAGCCAGCCCGCGGCGAATCTCATCGCCGTGCTTGGCCTCCCGCACCTCCATATGGCACAGCCGGTTGAGCCGGTCGGCGTACATCTGAGTGAAGCCCACGGGCATGTGCTGGACGATGAGCATGCCGGGGATGTCGGCGGGCAGCCGGGTCATTACCTCCAGGGTGGCCTCCGTGCCGCCGGTGGAGGCCCCCAGGGCAATGATGGTGGCGTCCAGAACGGGCCGGTTGCCCAGGAGCGGAGGAGCGGGATGGACAGGCTTGCTGCCGGTGAAGGGCAGCTTGACGGCGCCGGACGCGGCGGGCATGCTGGGAATGGCCGGTGTACCGAGAGCAGCGGGCCTGGGGGCCGGCGGCAGAGTACCGGGCCGGGGACGGACGTGGGCGCCGGCGGCCGCGATCACCTTGCCGGTGAGGGCCTGAATAAAAGCCTCGTTCTTGCCGGGCTCCGGCTTGCGGACAAAGTCCACAGCGCCGGCCTGGAGGGCGTCGAACACCCGCAGGTCCAGAGAGGACACCAGAAGGACGGGCAGAGGGACGGCGGGGAGCAGCTGCTTTAAGAAGTCGATGCCGTTCATCCCGGGCATCTCCACGTCCAGGGTCATCACGTCAGGCTTTACCTGGTCAATCTTGGTCTGGGCGTCTTTGGCGTTGAAAGCGGTGCCGACCACCTCAATTCTGGGGGAGGCGTTCAGGCCGTTGGAGATCATGGTACGGGCCAGGACGGAGTCGTCCACAACCAGAACGCGGATTTTTTTATTGGATGGCCACATATGGAACTCTCCTTTAAACAGGCAATGATACGTGATCCCGGCCCGGTTTCCGGGCCGGGATGCGGGATTATTTCCTTCGGAAGGTGGACGGGGCCACCGTGATATAGGGGGCGTCCTTGCTCAGGTTCTCAGAATGGCTGATCATCAGATAGCCGCCGGGGACGGTAGCGTCGTGGAAGCGGCGCACCAGGGCGTCCTTGGTGGGCTGGTCAAAGTAAATCATCACATTCCGGCAGAAGATGACATCAAACTTGGTACGGAACTTGATGGGGTCCATCAGATTGAAGGTCTGGAAAATCACGTTGTTGCGCACATCGGGCGTTACGGCGTAGCGGCTGCCCTCAACCTTTTTGAAGTACTTCCTGCGCCAGGATTCGGGCACGGTGTCAGGCACCTCATAGATGCCCTTTTTGGCCTTGGACAGGGCTTGCTGGGAGATGTCGGTGGCCAGAATGCGGGTGTCCCACTGGCTGGCCTGCAGGCCCAGAAAGTCCTTGATGTACATGGTCAGGTTGTATGGCTCCTCGCCGCTGGAACAGCCGGCGCTCCAGATGGCGATGGACTTCTTTCTCTCGTATTTATGCACCAGCTCAGGCAGAATTACCTTGGTAAAAAAGTCAAAGTGTTCCGTCTCCCGCATGAAGAAGGTGTAGTTGGTGGTCAGGCGGTTGAGCACCAGCTCAATTTTCTGGGGGTCCTTCTCTTTCAGAAGCTGGGTGATGAACGGAGTGAAGCTGGTGTATCCCTGTTCGGAGACAAGGGAGGAAAGACGGCTGGTGACCAACTGACGCTTTTCCTGCAAGGTAATGCCGTATTGCGTCTTGATAAAGTTTGTCAGTCTGTTAAAATCTTCGTCTAAGATGGTCTGAATCATCCCAGAGTCCCCTCCTTTTTGGCGATGCAGTCAAAATCAGTCGTGAAGCAGCAGCTCGCAGTCAAGCTCCAGCATGGTATTGCCGTCGGGCAAGGTACACATACCGGAGACCATGGCCTGGCTGGTGCTGGTGGGCACGGGCAGGATGGCGTCCAGAGGGACATCTACCATCTGTTCCACCATGTCCACCAGGATGCCCACCATACTGCCGTCCACGTCAACAACGATGCCGCAGAAATTGTTCTGATCCGGCTTCCCCAGGCGCAGCCGGATGTCCACGATGGGGACAATCTGGCCGCGGAGGTTGATGACCCCTTTGACATAGTTGGGGACGTGGGGGACATAGGTGATGGTGTAATCCGTGATAATGTCTTTCACCTGCTCGGCCTTGATGCCGTACATCAAACTGTCGGAGGAGAAGATCAGATACTTTTCGGTGACAATTTCGGGAAGTTGTTCAGTGTAGTTATCCACCTCCTGCTCGCGCGCGAACAGGACTTCCTCAGATTTTGAGATTTGCGCCATAGTTTAGCTCTCCCTTCTATTCACCCGGTCAAAAGATGTTGTGGGCGGCGGTATACACGTTAATCACGTCCAGAATAATGCTGATGCTGCCGTCGCCCAGAATGGAACATCCAGTGATGCCGTAGTTCTTCACGCCGAAGCTGTTCACATAGTTGGGCAATGGCTTGACCACGATCTGGTGCTCGCCGATGAGCTCATCGACAAACAGGCAGTAGGAGTGCTCGCCGGCCTCCACCCACATCAGGATGCCGTCCTCAATTTTCTCGTAGCCCTGGCTCATCTGGAAGAGATCTTTGGCCCGGATGATGGGGTAGAAGCTGTCCCGAATCTTGACCATCTCGCCCTGGGCGGGGTCGTGAATCACATCTTTGGCGGTGACCTTGAGGGAGGACTGGATGCTGTTGATGGGGATGGTAAACATGGAGTCGCCCACCGAGACCTCCATACCGTCCATGATGGCCATGGTCAGGAGGAAAGTATTAAACAATCTCATCTTCTTACATTATTTGAAGAAGACGGAAAGGAATGGAAACGGCAGACACTCAATACCTTTTTGTCAAGGCTGGAGGAGAAGGGTTTTGTAATAAGGGAAAGAAGAATGGTCAAGGCCGTGTACAGCAGAGAAGAATATCATCTTATGAGGATGAAAGAGGAGATCGATAGGATATACAATGGCAAACTGGGCAACTTCGTGGCAGCTTTTACCAAAGAGAACGGCATTGACAGGAAGGAAGCGAAAGAACTGATCGAGCTTTTGGAAAAATACTAAGGAGAGGCCTTAAGATCATGGAAAATCTGCTGGTAATGTCATTATCAGGAACTACGATGACAGTGATCTGTTTATTTATCAGGTATCGGTTTAAGGATACTGTTTCAAACAACCTGGAATATCTTCTGAATAAGCTGTCCATTTTGTTCTATATTGTACCCCTGCCGTTTCTCGGGGAATACTATAAAGATATGATCTGGTCTACTGCAGAGACAGGCGGCAGCAATATCACCGAATTGTCCCTTCATCATTCTTATTATCTTATCAATGTAAATGGACAGGTATTGCCAAATACTTATTTGAAGATTCAGGCTGCTGTAACAGTCGTGTGGATCGTAGTTTCGATCATATTTTTTATAAGGGAATTATGTGATTATCAAAATACAGGTAATATGATTAGAAACTACATAAAGAAAATAAAAATACTGCCAGAATCGGTCTCAGTTGAGCGGGGAAACAGATTTCTTCATTTTTCACAAAGGGCGACAGTGTATCAGAAAGTACCGGCTGGAAAAAACATGACATTTGGTCTGCTTCGTCCGGTGATTCTGTTTGGATTGGATCCTGTGGATGAAGCAGCGAAGACAGTGCTGGAACATGAGATTATGCACGTCAGAAGGCTTGATATTTTCTGGAAAATGCTGCTGCGGTTTGCCGTTATCCTGCACTGTTGGAATCCCTTTGTATGGTTTCTTAACGAAAATTTTGAGCGGGTCTGTGAATGTTCCTGTGATGAAGCAGTACTGCAGGGGAAGACGATAAAAGAAAGAAAAGATTACCTGCGGCTTATGGTCTGCTTATCACAAAAAGAAGGGACGGAAGAGATGAATCGTTCTCATTGGGAAATGAGATTGGAGAGTGATCGTAAATTATTGGAAGAAAGGATAGAGAGTGCAATGAATATCAAAAAACATAATAAAATAATTGGAATAGTAATAGCAGTGGTTTTGATGACGCTTAATTCGGTGACGGTGCTTGCTTATCCGAGGGTGTATACTGAGACGTGGAAAGAGGAAGCATCTGAATCAGAGATAGAAGTAGCTCTGAGAACGGATTTGATACAGTTTGTACCGAATGGAATAAATGCGGAAAGTACTTATGCAGTAAAACCGATTGAAATTTTATATGAAGAACAGTTCATTGATACACAGGGAAATATTTTTCCGGTTAAGGATACAGTAGATGAGAATCTTTATAGAAGCTGCAACCATAATTATGTTTCTGGTACAACATGTAGACATACTAAGAATTCTAATGGAAGCTGTGTAATAATTACATATAATGCAGAAAGATGCAGTAAATGTAATAATATTTTGCTAGGTGATGTTATATCCGAATTTAAGTCTACAGTTTGTCCTCATTAGATTTTAGAATTTTTTGTGAACATAAGAATCTGTAATAGAAATTAAACAATAATAATTTGATAAAAGTAAAAAGGAATTTGTTATAAAAATGTAGTTGACAATTTCCTAAATAAATGTGGAGAGGTCGTTACGATTATATTCGGAGGTATGAAAATGCAGATTAGTAATACACTTAATACTAATATTTTTAATCATTCAAACACAACATCAGGCAAGACTGCATCAAATGAGTCTTTTGAGTTCTCAAGTGCAGTAACCAAAAGTGAAGAACAGGATGGAGAATTTCTGGGTCTGACAATGTTGCCGGAGGAAGGGAAACACAATATATATGGCATGAGAGCAAAACTTTCCAGCCAGTCTACCATAGACAATCCGATCGTACAGGTAATCTCTAATTTTGATGGAAAAAAAGAAGTTTTTGATATTGAAATTAAAAAAATAGATCCGAAAAACGCTTCACGAATGGAAATGTTTGCATTATGTTGTTATGAAGACAAATATGGAACAGGAACAGGCAGCACATTTGGTTCTTTTCATACTTTTAGAATGTATGAAGAAACGGCAATACAAAATGGCTATCTTAACCGGGGAAATGATCAGATGTCCGCATTGGAACAGTTCAGAAATGAAAAGGAAAACTGGATTAACCTTACAGAATTTGTTTTAAATGTTTTTAAGTTATCTCCAGATATTAAGGCATTAGATATGTATTTCAAAGGTACAAAACTTTTTAATTTTTATCACAAAAACGGAACGAATTACGTAGATAGATAAGGCCGCTTAATTTCTGAAATAT
>OFFY01001658.1_pt1 | contig 17681 bp, 10 predicted proteins | sample 1521481 | NCBI WGS metagenome assembly OFFY01 (sample SAMEA3504117, study PRJEB24116) | mouse gut metagenome | biome: mouse gut; feature: mouse-associated habitat; material: faeces | place: Denmark | collected 2011
GGCGATTTGACAGTGGTTGTGTTCCCTTTTACCCGTTTTTCTAAAAAATCGCCTGAGGAAACCGGTAAAGAATTGGGAGAATATTTGAAAAGATACATAGAAGAAGTCCGGGACTATAACGTTGTAAAGGGATTTTTGAATATAGAGATTTCGTCAGCCTATTGGTTGGAAGTGTTGAATGAAGTTGCTCTTGATCCGAAATATGGTTATTTTCATGAAAAAAGCGGAAATTCTTATATGATAGAATATTCGTCTCCCAATACGAATAAGCCTTTGCATTTGGGCCATATCCGGAATAATTTGCTGGGATGGTCTGTTTCAGAAATACAAAAAGCAAACGGGCATGAGGTGAAGATGGTGAATCTGGTGAACGACCGGGGGATTCATATTTGTAAAAGTATGATAGCTTGGAAAAAGTATGCCTGTGGGGCAACTCCGGAGTCGGCCGGAATGAAAGGAGACCATTTTGTGGGAGATTATTATGTCCGTTTTGACAAGGAGTATAAGGCACAAATCAAGCAATTGACGGAAGAAAAAGGACTGGATGAGGAAGAGGCTAAAAAGCAGGCTCCCATTTTGCTGGAGGCTCAGGATATGCTGCGGAAATGGGAGGCCGGGGACGAGGAAACCGTTGGGTTATGGCGTACCATGAATGATTGGGTACTAAAGGGGTTTGATGAAACTTATAAACTGATGGGCGTCGGATTTGATAAGATATATTTTGAATCGCAGACTTATAAAAAAGGCCGTGATATTGTGTTGAAAGGTTTGGCCGACGGTGTACTTTACCGGAAAGATACGGGAAGTGTATGGGCTGATCTGACGGGAGACGGATTGGATCATAAATTGTTGTTGAGAGACGATGGAACGTCTGTATATATGACTCAGGATATTGGGACTGCGTATGAACGTTTCAATGAGTTTGATATGGATGAAATGATTTATGTTGTTGGAAATGAACAGAATTATCATTTTCAGGTTCTTTCTTTGATTTGCGGTAAATTGGGTTTTCCCTGGGCTGATAAGATAAAACATCTTTCTTACGGGATGGTGGAATTACCGGAAGGAAAAATGAAATCGCGTGAAGGTACTGTTGTGGATGCTGATGATTTGATGCAGGAAATGATTCATACAGCCCGTGAAACTTCACAGGAATTGGGTAAATTGGATGGCTATTCGGCGGAAGAGGCTGAGGAGGTGTACCGGAAAGTGGCATTGGGGGCTTTAAAATATTTCATTTTAAAAGTAGATCCCAAGAAGACAATGTTGTTCAATCCCAAAGAGTCTATTGATTTTAACGGGAATACAGGACCTTTTATCCAATATACCTACGCCCGTATTCAGTCGGTGTTGCGGAAGGCTGCCGAAGCAGGGACGGAGCCTCAGGCGGCCGGTATTCATATCCGTATTTCGGAAAAAGAACAGAATCTGATAAAATGGATTGCTAAACTTCCGGATGTAGTGCGGGAAGCGGGAGCAACTTATAGCCCTGCATTGCTGGCAAATTATTCTTATGACCTGGCAAAGGAATTTAATCAGTTTTACCATGATTTTTCTATTCTGAAGGAAGAAGACAGGGAGGTGAAAAATTTCCGGTTGCTGTTGGCAAAGGTATGTGGAGAAGCGATTAAAAATGCAATGGGTATGTTGGGTATAGAAATGCCGGACAGAATGTAAAGATGAATCTGACCAATTATCATAGTCATTGTTCTTTTTGTGACGGCCGGGCACCTATGGAAGAATTTGTAAAATCGGCTGTTGCTGCCGGTTTTACGGCTTATGGGGTATCTTCGCATGCTCCTTTGCCTTTTGCTACCCAATGGACGCTGAAACAAGAGGAGGTGGTAGCATATCTCCGGGAAATTGAGAGGCTTAAAAAGAAATATGCCGGACAGATAGAATTGTATGCCGGTATGGAAATCGATTATTTGAGCGGTGTTCAGAATCCTGCAAATGATTATTTTCAGAATTTGCCCCTGGATTACCGGATAGGTTCCGTACATCTTGTTTATACAGACGAGGGAGAAATTATTGATACGGATACCAGTGCTGAAAATTTTAGTTTTCTGTTGCATAAATATTTCGGAGGAGATTTAAGACGATTGGCAGAGCGTTATTATGAGGCTTCATTGGAGTTGGTGGAGTCGGGAGGCTTTGATTTTATCGGACATGCTGATAAAATTTTTTATAATGCGGAATGTTTTGAACCCGGAGTTACAGGATATTCCTGGTATAAAGAATTGTGTGAAAATTTGTTCCGCCGGATTGCAGGGAAAGGTTTGATGCTGGAGATTAATACCAAAGCATATCAGTCAAAGGGGTGTTTTTTTCCTGCCTGTCAGCATTTTGAAATAATCCATCGTTTGGGTATACCAGTTGTTGTAAATTCTGACGCCCATTTTCCGGAGCGGATTAATGCCGGTCGGCAGGAAGCTTTGGCGCAGCTTAAAGCAAGTGGTTTTACTTCTGTTTGTGAGATGCATCAGGGGAAATGGTTGGAAGTAAGTATTGATATATAGTGTGGGCCGTGGAAATTAGTTGGTGAAGGCTCTGAGGTCTTTTCCGGATGAACAAAGTTCCGGAAATTAAAAAAATGAAAAGATGAATGAGGAATTGAATTTAGAACAGGTATTGGAATTGGTTGTAGTGTGGGCCAAAGAAGCGGGAAAGCTCCATCTTTCTTATTTCCGGGGAAATAACCTGGATATCCGTACCAAATCCAATGTATATGATGTGGTTACCCGGGCGGACAAAGAGGCTGAGGCTTTTTTGATTCATGAAATCGGGAAAAATTTTCCGGAGCATGCTGTATTGGGAGAGGAAAGCGGAGAACATACCGGACTGGCGGATTACCGTTGGGTAATCGATCCTTTGGACGGAACGAATAATTTTAGCCAGGGCTTGCCTGTATTTACTGTTTCCATCGGTTTGCAATATAAGAAGGAAACCGTGTTGGGCGTTGTATATGCTCCTTATTTTGATGAACTTTACACGGCTGTAAAAGGAAAAGGTGCTTTTTTGAATGCAGCACCTATTCATGTATCTGTCAAAAACGATTTGGGGCATTCTGTTCTGGGAACAGGGTTCCCTTATGATAAAGACATAAATCCGGATAATAATGCTGCCAACCTTGCTGCTATTTTGCCTCATTTGCGGGGTATCCGTCGCATGGGTTCGGCTGCATATGATTTGTGCTGTACGGCTGCCGGGTGGTTGGATGGATATTGGGAGCTGGGATTAAGTCTGTGGGATATGTGTGCCGGAGCGTTGATTGTGGAAGAAGCCGGCGGATGTGTGGTAACTTTCCGGGAAAACAGAGGTATTTCTATTATTGCCGGAAATGCCGTTATTGTGAAAAAAATCCGTGAAAAAATCAATTGAATGCTTAAATATCCCGGTAATTCCGCTACTCTGTAACTTTTATATAAGATTTAATTATTTATAATATGAGAATAAGAATCATTTGTTTATGCGTGTGTGTTTTGTGTGTTTACAGTCTTCGGGCACAGTTGTCCGGGCCGGTCTATCCTGTTCCGCAGGAGATGAAATGGGGACTGCAGGTAGTGGAGTTGCCTGCTGGTTTTCAATTGACCGGAGAATCGTCGGCTAATCCTTTTGCTGTAAATCAACTGAAAGCATTGTTGGGAGGGGAAAGTGGCAAGACTGAAAAATTTACAATATATATTGGGAAAAGAGGAGACAAAGCAGTTCGTAAATATGCGCATCTTATTCCTCAGCAGCCTGAAGGTTATTATCTTTCGGTAGCGGACGACCGGATTGTATTGGCCGGAAATGATGACCGAGGAACTTATTATGCGGTGCAGACTTTGCGTCAGTTATTGCAGGGAAAGCGCATTCAGGAAGTTGAAATCAGAGATTATCCTGTGGTCCGTTTCCGGGGTGTGGTTGAAGGTTTCTATGGTACACCGTGGAGTCATGAAGCACGTCTGAGACAATTGAGATTCTATGGCGATAATAAGCTCAATACTTATATTTATGGTCCCAAAGATGATCCTTTTCACAGTTGTCCGGACTGGCGTAAACCTTATCCGGCCGAAGAAGCAGACCACATTCGTGAGTTGGTCCGGGTAGCCCGGGAGAATGCTGTAGATTTTGTATGGGCTATTCATCCGGGGCAGGATATCAAATGGAACGAAGAGGACCGCAGTCTGTTGCTGGCAAAATTTGAAAGTATGTATCGGTTGGGAGTCCGGGCATTTGCTGTTTTTTTTGATGATATTTCAGGTGAAGGGACCCATCCGGAACGTCAGGCCGATTTATTGAATTATATTGATAATTATTTTGTGAAGGTGAAAGGTGATGTCACACCTTTAATTATGTGTCCTACGGAATATAATAAAAGCTGGTCTAATCCGGCCAAAGGATATTTGACTACTCTGGGGACAAAGCTGAATTCCGGGATTCAGATTATGTGGACGGGAGACCGGGTGATTTCGGATATAACGGAATCCGGGCTGGCTTGGGTGAATGAAAAAATCAAACGTCCGGCTTATGTGTGGTGGAACTTTCCGGTATCGGATTATGTGCGGGACCATTTGTTGATGGGAGCGGTTTATGGGTTAGAGCTTCATATTGGCAAAGAAATGTCGGGTTTTGTGACTAATCCGATGGAGCATGCAGAGGCTTCAAAGATTGCTATTTTCAGTGTGGCGGATTATGCCTGGAATCCGGAGCACTATCATGTTCAAGGTAGCTGGAAAGCTGCAGTAAAGGCTGTATTGCCCGGTGAATCTGAGAGTTTGCAGGTATTTGTTAATCATAATTCTGATTTAGGACCAAATGGACATGGCTATCGCCGGGAGGAATCTGTGGAAATTTATCCGGTGGCTGATCGTTTTTTGAAAGGGTGCCGTCAGGGGAAATTGTCATCAGAAGAGTATTTGTTGTTGGCTGATGAGTTCACTAAAATTGTGGAAGCTGCCGATGTCTTGGCTGTTAATCAGGAAAACAGGGCTTTGGCGGAGGAGCTTCGGCCCTGGTTGGAACAGTTTAAAAATATGGGATTGTCCGGGCTTGAAGTATTGGCTATGTGGAAAGCTGCAGAAGCGGGTGATAAAGATATGTTCCTGCGAAAATATAAACATATGAGAGCATTGCAGCAAAAAGGTTTTGCGATAGACCAGACTTATAATCAAAATCCTTATCAACCTGGCGTAAAGACCGGTTCAAAGGTGATGCAGCCGTTGATTGATACGCTTTTTGTGTTGGCGACGGAATGTTATAACCGGAAATGCGGTGCTCAGTTGGACAGCAAGATATTCACTTCTCCTCATCAGTCATATAGTACGGTGGAGCAATTCAAAACTTTGCCGGTACGTGTAAAAAACAACCGTATTATAGTTTCTCCTATGCTTGAAGTAGTGAAATGGGGCAACGGACAATATTTGGGTGTAGAATTAGACAATGTGTATACATTGAAAGGTTTGGAGGCAGATTTTGGTGTGAAGGAAAGTGCAGCCTGGTTGCAACTGGAAACGTCGGTTGACGGGAAGTTGTGGGAAACTGTTGGGATGTCGCAGCATGAGAATCAGGTGAAAGCACAATTGGACGTGAAAGCCCGTTTTATCCGTATAGTTAATAAAAGCGGACAGGAACAGCAGGCTTATCTCAGGAAATTTGTGGTAGTACTTTAGAGTTCAGGACATAACGATGGTTTGAGCAGACGGTTTGAGGATGGAATTGGCCAGGATGCGCCGGGCTGTCTGATAACCTTCGTTGTAGATTTCCTGAATGTGTTCGAGGTCAAACATGCTGTATTTGCTCATATTTTGCGGTGCAATGAATACATCGCTCATACTGCGGTCTATGTCGGTATTCCGGTCTATTCCCAAGTGGAAAGAACGAATAGCCATTCCCAGCATGTTGGTTATTTTTTCGGAAGTATCCAGTGAATTGATTTCTACGGAAATGATTTTTTCACATCTTTTCCGGATAGGCCGGACCGGAAGGTTCATAAAAACGCCTCCGTCTACATAGTCGTTACTGTCGATTTCTTTCGGGGTAAAGACAACCGGAATAGAGCAGGAGGCAATGATGCAGGGAAGGAGTTCCCCATGTTCAAAATGGACCGGGATAGCGTGATTGATGTCACTGGCTGTAATCACTAAAGGAATTTTTAATTCTTCGAAAGTTGCTGTATGCAGAAATTCTTTCAGGTGTTCTTCCATTCCGTTCATAGTCATGATACCCTTTTTGGACATAGTGGGACGGGCAAAATGTAATATCTTTTTTCCTGTGAAAAATTTCAGGCATTCTTCAGGAGTATGGCCGGAAGCTATCATTGCTCCGATAATGGAACCGGCACTGGTTCCTGATATGATGTCCGGTTTAAGCCCGGTGTCGTACATGGCTTGTATGACTCCCAGATGAGCAAACCCTCTGGCACCTCCTCCTCCGAGTACCAAGCCTATGTGATATTGTGGTGCAATGTCCATGAACACAATTTATGATATGTTTATGAATGTGTACGAAAAAAAACAACTCCGGGTTTTATTTCTCAAATATAGCAAAAAGAAATTGTTTTTTTACAGATATTCACTTAAGTTTAGGGTGGAAATCATGAAATTTTTACCAAGTTGTAAGATACGTACAAATCTGAATAAGGATATGGTTATATTACAGAGAATCAGGAGCGGGAAAGAAGTTGCTTTCCAAAAATTGCTGGAATTGTATACTGAAGCTTTTCCGCCGGAAGAACGCAGGGATACGGAACAATTGGCGGAGTGGCTGGATACTAAGCCGGCTATGTGTTTTAATGCAGTGGAATGTGACGGGGTATTGGCTGGCTTAGTGGTATATTGGGATTTCGGGACTTTTTATTATCTGGAGCATCTGGCTGTATTTGCTGATATGAGAAATAAGAAGATCGGGCAACAGATTCTGGATTGGATAAAAGAGCATTTGAAAGGGATATGGGTTTTGGAAGTGGAACCGGCTGATACGGAAATGGCAATGAGGCGTATTAACTATTACCGGCGGAATGGTTTTCAGATACTTGATAAGACTTATATGCAACCTTCTTATCGTTCCGGGGGAGAAGCATTTCCGCTTTGGATTATGGGAAATGAACCGGGCCAACCGCAGCCAGTGTTGGACGAACAGATACAGGTGATAAAAAACAGGGTATATTATTCCGGTTGGAATGAATGTTGCGGTTGAACTGTAGTGTCGTAACAGGGAGCGCGTGGAATATTAGTCCGTTGGTGCGCTTACAGTGTTGGTGTATATAAAGAAAAACCGGATTTCAGTATACTGAACCCGGTTTTAAAATTTTTGGCTAAATTCTGTTTTTTACTTTATTTTTTTCAGCATTTCACAGATTTCATTGTATACAGATTCGCCTGTGAAGCCGAATTTTTCGTCCAGAACTTTGGCTGGTGCGGAGTAGCCGAAATGATTTACTCCGTGTATTTTTCCGTGGCAACCGACCAGTCCTTCGAGTGTGACGGATAGCCCTGCAGTAAGCCCGAATTTAGGTCTATCTGCCGGAATCACTTCTTCCTGGTAAGCAATTGGTTGTTGCCGGAACAGACCTTCTGAAATAGCAGATACAACTTGTGAGGTGATGCCTTTTCTTTCTTTCAGCAGATGGGCAGCTTCGGTCAAAGTAGATACTTCCGAACCGGATGCAATCAGAATGACATCGGGATTCTGTCCGTTTTTCAGTGTAATGTAGGCACCTTTTTCGGCAGCCATAGCTTCGTCATAGCGATTGTTTTCTGCTGGCAGGTCATTTACATTTTGCCGGGAGAATACCAATGCCGTCGGGGTGTCGGTGTTTTCCATTGCCATTTTCCACGCTATACTGGTTTCGGCGGCATCTGCAGGGCGTAGTGCCAGTAAGCTCATTTTGTGATGGTGATTCTGCATTTTTTCCAGTAGCCGTAACTGGGCTTCGTGTTCGATAGGCTGGTGGGTAGGACCGTCTTCACCCACGCGGAATGCGTCGTGGGTCCAGATATATTTCACCGGTACTTCCATTAAAGCTGATAACCGGAAAGCCGGTTTCATATAGTCTGAGAATACAAAGAAAGTTCCGCAGGCTACATGGATACCACCGTGGAGGGCGATGCCGTTGCAAATGGCTGCCATGGTCAGTTCTGCTACGCCGGCTTGCAGGAATTTTCCGCTGAAGTCTCCTTTTACCAGATTTCTTGCACCTCCTTTGATGAATCCGTCGGTTTTGTCGGAGTTTGAAAGGTCGGCAGAACTGACAATCATATTGTCTACCTGTTTAGCCAATTCTGCCAATACATCGGCAGAAGCTGCCCGGGTGGCAATGTTGGCTTTGTGGGCAATGGCTTTGTAGTCGATGTCAGGAGCTTTTCCCGACAGATAATAGTGATATTTGGCTGCCAGTTCAGGATTTGCTTTTTCCCAGGCTGCCTGTTCTTCTTTTTTCTTTTTGGCGTAAGCCTTTTTTTCTTCAATCACCTTTTTGTAATATTCCAGTACTTCGGGGAAGATGGTGAAAGGATGTTCCGGATTGCCGCCCAGGTTTTCAATGGTTTTTTGGATTGATGCACCTGCTGCGCTGAGTGGCTGACCATGCGTAGATACTTTATTGGAGTAGTCTTCATTGTTTTCTCCGATGGCACCTTTTCCCATTAAGGTATGACCGATAATCAGAGTAGGACGTTGCGTTTCCGCCTGGGCTTTTTTCAATGCCTGGCGGATTTCTTCCGCACTATTTCCGTTGATGGTTATCGTATTCCAGCCCCAGGCTTTGTATTTCATTGCTGTATCTTCGTGGGTAACTTCGTCCACTTTAGTGGAGAGCTGGATGTTGTTGGCATCGTAAAACATAATCAGGTTTGACAGTCCCAGTGTTCCGGCTATGCGGCCTGCTCCCTGGGAAATTTCTTCCTGTATACCTCCGTCTGAGATGAAAGCGTATGTTTTGTGGGCCATCCATTCTCCGAAACGCGCCACCAGAAAGCGTTCCGCAATAGCTGCTCCGACGGCCATAGCATGTCCCTGTCCCAACGGACCGGAAGTATTTTCAATACCTCTTTGTATGTCTCTTTCCGGATGTCCGGGAGTGATGCTGCCCCATTGACGGAAGTTTTGCAGGTCTTCCATAGTGTATTTACCAAGCAGGCTTAGTGTTGCATAGAGCATCGGTGACATATGGCCGGGGTCCAGGAAAAAACGGTCCCGGTTTGCCCATGTTGCATCTTCCGGATCAAAGTTCAGAAATTCTGAAAATAACACATTGGCGTAGTCGGCTCCTCCCATAGCTCCGCCGGGGTGTCCTGATTTAGCTTTTTCTACCATTGCTGCTGCAAGAATCCGGATATTATCCGCTGCTCTGTCGGTTATTGTATTCATATTAGTTTTAGGGTTTATTTATTTTTTGAACAAAGATATAATAAAGAAATGAAAGTCTGGTATAGTATACTTTCTCATACTTTTTGTTTGATTACAAGGAATTTTATATTTAAAGATTTAGGTCTTTATACTGATGTTCCCACCAAGCCGGCTGGTCTTTCAGGTATTTGGCAAAGTAGGAGAGGATGGTATTGTTCCATAAGATGCGCTGGTTGTAATCGACAACAGCGTGGTCGGCATCTTTTACGAAAACCAGTTCTGCATCTTTGCCTAAGAGTTTCAGGGCTGTATAAAATTCGATGCTCTGTCCGGTAGGAACGTTTACGTCTTTGGTGCCGTGGATTAACAACAGGGGTACTTTGACTTTGTCTGCATTGAATAGCGGGCTTTGGTCTACATATATATCCCTGCGGTTCCAGGGGTAAGCGTGTGCCGAGGCGTTGGTGCTGTATCCGTAGCCCCAATATCCTTCACCCCAGTATCCGGCAATGGAAGATATTCCGGCATGCGATATGGCACAGGCGAAAATATCGGTCTGTGTTGTCAGGTATTCGGTGGTAAATCCGCCGTAAGATGCTCCCATGCAGCCAACTCTTGCCGGGTCGATGAAAGTATGCGCCTTGATAAATGCTTTTGTTGAAGCGATGATTTCGTCGCCTGTGATTTTTCCCCAGTTGTTCTGGTGGCGGGCAGAAAATTCCTGGCCGTATCCGATGGTTCCGGAGGGTTGGAGTACATAAACAACGTAACCATTGGCTGTGTATAGGTTAAATGGCCAACGGCCGCCGAAAGTACGTGATACCGGGGTTGTCCCGCCGTAATAATAGACAATCAACGGGTATTTTTTGGATGGGTCAAAGTCTGCCGGCAGATAGTAACGGCCGTCAATAACCGTACCTTTTTTGTAGTTGTAGTCCCAGTCTTTCATTTCCCCGAATGTGATGTTTTCATATTGTTTTTGAGCAGGATTGTCCCATAAAGCGGCCTGGTTGCCGGATAGATTCAGGGTGTAAATGCGGGGTGGGTAATTGGTATTGGAAGCGGTGTACATCATTTCATTGGCATTTTCCGAAAAGCTGGTTCTCAGAATCATGTCGCCCGGGCAGTTGATGCGGGTAAATTTACCGTTTTTGTATTGATATAACCGGACAAAATCGGCTTCGGTAACTTTGGCATAGATAGTTCCGTTCTTATGCCATATTGCTTCTTCGACAGAAGGATTGAAATTCCGGGTGATTGCCTGGGTTTGTTTTGTGGTCAGGTCATACAGGTAGAGCTGGGTGTCATATTGGTTTGCAATTTGGTTTTTGCCAATATTTTCACCCATTTTTCCGAATGCTGAAGGGCCGCCTTGTACTAATAATTTTGTTCCGTCGGGGGAAAAACTGCAATTAACAGAGAATAAGCGGTCCTGCCACAGTGTATCGGTTTTTAATGTGGCGATGTCTATCAGATATATGCTTTGTTTGCTGAATGGGTATTCAGTGTATTCCGGCCGGCTTGTTGAGAATAGCAGTTTTTTTCCGTCTGCACTGATATCCATAAGTGAAGTAGTCAGATTCCCCCAGGTCAGCCGGGAATGTAATCCGGTAGCAAAGTCGTATTTACACAGGTAATAGCGTTGCCGGAAATAAGCCTGACGGTCTTGGATGCCGGCAAGTTTACGTAGTTCCCATTGTGAGTCGCTGTAATTTTCGTAATCGTAATAAATCAGGTAAGAACGATCCGGCGACCAGGTGTAGCTTGTGATTTGCTGGTCTTCCTTAATCAGACAGGTTTGCTGTTGTTTTTCGATGTCGTAACTATATAGAGAAAGTCCGGAGCCTTCGCTTTGCAGGAAGGAAAGCCGGTCTTTTCCCGGAATCCATTGAATGTTGCTGATACCGCTGTAGAATGTGTAGACGATTTCTTTGTCGCCAATCCGGTAAACATAAGTATTGGTGATACTCTTGCCTTGTGATGTATTGGTGATGCCTACGATGGCATATTTTCCGCTAGGGGATACCTGAAGGGTGCTGACTTGCTTGCCATTTAAAATATCGTAGATGTTTTTGCCACGTTGCGGAGAAATAGAAAATTCAACAGGAGCGTTTTCAAATTCTTTGTCGGCTTCAAAATGGGCAAAGGCTATTTTTCCTCCCCGGGTGAGTGATTTAATGATAAGGGTATGTTTGCCGGGAAGCCATTCTCCCGGAATTTGCCGGGTGGTTGGTTTGTTTTCGGAAACAGTGATTTTTTTTACGCCATCTATTTCCGAAGAGATGAAAATGGAGTTTTCCGCTTATCCACTCTGAATTGCTGAAATAGATGGCGTAATAATTTAGGGAAAAAGATTCTTGTTTTGCCGCTACAATTGTATCTTTTTCTGTGTTAGCCAGGGTCCATTTCAGTTGATGGAAATGAGATTCTGTTTTGTTTGTGTCCGGAATCAGGTTTTGAATATTAATGCTGTTGTATCCGGAGAGCATATTTTCTGTGAAGGACTGGTCTTTGACATTTTTTGTTTGGCTGAATGCAGGTTCCTTTACGGGAATCGGGGTGAGGCTCAGCCATTCTTTTGCGTTTTGTGCCTGTACGCAGAATGTACCGGCTAACAGGAAAAGAAAAAGGAGTTTTTTCATTGTATCGGGTTTTATTCTGATGTTTGAATAATAGTTGTGTTTACAGGTGCGAATTTATTGTTTTTTAAAAGAAAAGAAAGTTAATAACACGTTAAAGGATAAGGTAACTTAAATGATTGTCGGGTCGTAAAAGAGTAAAAAAAATGTATGAAAAACGGTATTTTGGTATTGCTTTCGGGATGTTTGTTGATGGCATGTCATTCTCAGCGGAAGATGAGCAACCGTCAACCTGTGCCGATTCCTGTTGAAGTTACTTTACATGAGACTGTGCGGGATACGGTGGTTTTTGAAGAACCTACAGAACCGGTAAAATCAGAAACTGTAGTGAGAACTCATGGGAACGACTTGATGCATTATTGTATTATTGTGGGGAGTTTTGTGTATGAGCAGAATGCAGTTAACCTCAGAAATAGCCTTATCGGTCAAGGATTCTTGGGTACTTCCATTATGCAAAATGAGCAGGGGATGTACAGGGTCAGTGCTGCATGTGATAATTCCTGGCAGGATGCATGGAATGAGGTATGCCGGATTCGTAGCCGGTATCCTCAGTTTCGTGATGCATGGCTTTTGGAGGTGAAAGACAAATAATAGTCCGGGATTTATTGTCGGTTTTTATTCCAACATTGAATCATGGCGATTTACTTTGATTACTCCGGCAACATGTTTTAACCGGGAAATAAGTTGCGCAAGATGGTCGGTGTTGTCTATCAGCACTGTCAGGTTGCCGTCGAATAATCCTTCTGCGGAATTGACGGAAATGGCACGTAAGGTGGCGTGCGGATCTTTTCCGATCATTTCTGTGATTTTTGTAATAATTCCGGGTTCGTCTTTTCCGGTGATGTTTAATACGGTTTGATATGAGGTGGCTCCGTCGTTTGTCCATTGGGTTTTGACAATCCGGTAGGGGTAGCGGCGCATTAGTTCCTGTGCGTTTTTGCAGAGCCGGCGGTGTACTTTTATTCCTTCGCCGATAGAGACAAAGCCAATGATGTCATCCCCATAGACCGGATTGCAGCAACGGGCGAATTTGTATTCTACGTTGTCGACGTTTTTGTCGATTAGCAATACATCTTCATCGATTTTTTTAGGGTGTACTACTTTAATGTCTTTATGGGGCGTTGCCGGAATTGTTTTTTCTTCGGTTTGTGTCAGAATTTCCTTAATTTCGGAAGGTTCGTGTTTTCCTGTGGCAATGCCGTGATAGAAATCCAATGCAAATTTGTATTTGTAGTGTTGCATTAGTTTCCGGATGACTTCGTCGTTGTATTCGATTTTCCAGTTTTTCAACCGGCGCATCAGAGTTTCTTTTCCGATGTCGGCCTGATGATTGATTTCTTCGTTCAGGAATTGGCGGATTTTATTCCGGGCTTTTGAGGTTACGGTAAAGTTGAGCCAGTCAGCTTTGGGTTGCTGGTTTGCGGCTGTGATGACAGATATCTGGTCGCCGTTTTTCAAGATGTATTTCAGGCTTTCGATCCGGTTGTTGACAATGCCTCCGGCGCATTTGCTTCCTATATTTGTATGGATGGCGTAGGCAAAGTCGAGCAAAGTGGCACCTGCCTGGAGTGTTATTAAATCTCCTTTTGGGGTAAAGACATGGACTTCTTTATCCTGCAGGTTGATTTTCATATCGTCCAGCAAGTCAATGGCGTTTTCTTTGTTGCTTTCCAGTATGTCCCGTAATTCGTTCAACCAGTTTTCTATGATGGAATCGGATGAGCCTCCTTTGTATTTCCAGTGGGCAGCAAATCCTTTTTCGGCGATTTCGTCCATACGTTCGGTGCGGATTTGCACTTCAACCCAGCGATTCTGAGGACCTAATACTGTAGTTTGCAAAGATTCATAACCGTTGGATTTCGGTACGGAAATCCAATCCCGCAGGCGTTGGGGGTTAGGGGTGTACTTGTCGGTTACGATGGAATATACCCGCCAGCAATCGGGTTTTTCATTTTCTCCGGTGCTGTCAATGATAAAGCGTACGGCAAAAATGTCATAGATTTCTTCGAACTCAACCTGGCTTTTCCGCATTTTGTTGAGGATGGAAGCAATGGTTTTGGTCCGGTATTTCATTTTATATTTTATTTTTTTCCGGTCCAGTTCTTCGGTGATGGGGGCAATAAATTCCGCGATATAGGCTTCGCGTGCCGTTTTGGATTCTTTTAGTTTTTGTTCTATTTCCTGATATATTTTGGAATTGGAATACCGCAATGCAGTGTCTTCCATTTCCGATTTTATGTTGTATAATCCCAGACGATGGGCGAACGGAATATAGATGTAGCTGGTTTCTTTGGCGAGTTGTTTCTGTTCTGTTGCTGACAACCGGCCGGCTTGCCGGAGGGCATACAGTTTTTCTGCCAGAAAGATAAGCTGTACGCGGATGTCTTCTGCGAAACTGAGCAATAGTTTCCGGAAGTTTTCTGAGTCGACAATTTTCTGGGTGGCATAAATGTGACTGATGTCTTTTAATCCCTTGATGATTTGTGTCACTTTGTCCCCGAACATTTCCTGAATTTGTTGCAGAGTCAGTATTTCTTTTTCTACCGTCCGGTGCAACATGGCACAGATGATGGAAGTCCGGCCCAGACCGATTTCCTGGGTGATAATCAGTGTGATGTCCAGAATACGTATAATTTCCTGATAATTCAGAGTTGAAGCATCCACTTCGTTTTTCAGGGCGATTTCAAATGCTTGCCGGATTTGCCGGATATCCTGATTGGTAATCAGATTCCGGCATGATTTTAAAACAGTTGTGTATTTTTTTAAAATCAGCGGACGATATTGTTGTTCGGTCAGTGTTTCCATAAAATAGAGTTGTAAGTATTGTTTCCGGACGGGACAAAATTAGTTTTGTAAAAATAACGAATTCTTTTTAAGAATATGGGTATGAAATTCTATTTTTGTCTAAAATTTGTTGAAAAGTGTGTGTACTTCTGAACAAGAAGAAATTATGTAACGATTTTATCATGAAAACAGGTGGTGTAAAGGTATTTTTTCTGGTAATGTTGTGTTTTCCTGTTCTGACGCGGGCACAGGATGCTAAAATTCTGGCCGACCGGATGGAAACTGTATTTAAGGTATTGCGGCCTGCCGAGCGGAAAACTTTGGTGGAGGGATATGTCGAGGCTATGACTTCGTCTTTCCTGACTTTGGAAGAAAAGGAGACTGTGGAAACTGTTTTTCGGGAATTACAGGAGTTGCATATGGCTGTTGTACCTGATTTGCAGGATTACGTGTTGTGTGTGAACGCATTTTGCAAACGGCAGGAAAAAGAAAATCTGAACATTTGGCTGACCGAGATGCAAAAGGCTTTGGCGGCAGCGGACCGCAAGCATACAGTGGTGAAAACTTATTTAGAATCGTTGTCCATGTTGGCAAGTCGCCGGATTTTATACGATGGCAACGGTTTTTTGTGGCAATTTGACGGGAAAATGGATTGGCAGACAGAACCGCTTCGTGTGGATTTTCAGGACGGTGATTTGATTTGTGCCACCCGGAAAGATACAATTCGTATTTATTCGACCCGGGGAACATACATTTTGGGGGAAGAAGAATTGCAAGCGCAGGGGGGGCAGGTGAGATGGAAGGAAAATGAAGAAATGTGGGGTGATTTGGGTCGCTATACGATTAATCTGAAAGGTTCTTCCTATACGGCGGATTCGGTTTGGTTTCATTATGAATCCAGATACTCGCGTCCTTTGCTGGGAACATTAAAGGATAATGCGTTTAAATATACCCGGGGAAAGGATGTTCCTTATCCTGAGTTTGTTTCATACGGGTTGGATGTGGAAATCAATGACTTGTTTAAGGATATTCATTTTAGAGGAGGGGTGGCTTACAAGGGGATGAAATTTTTCGGGCTGGGAACTGAGGAACATCCGGCTTTATTATATGTCGTGCCGAACGACAGCATCAGTCTGAAACTTCATTCCAAGCAATTTACAATCGATACAGCCCGGATTATGTCCGGACATTCGTCTATGGAGATTATTATGGATGGTGGGGAAATCACTCATTCCAATATTAATTTTCTCTATGCGTATCCTCAGCATACAGTGACCATTAAACGAATCAGTGAACAGAGTTTGCATTTGCCTTTCAAGGATTCTTATCACCAAATTCTGTTCGATATGGAAGAAATATTCTGGCCTTTGGACAGCAATTACCTGGAAATGAGGATGAGCAGTCGTTCGGGATTGTTTAGGGCAACGATTGAATCCATGAATTTTTTCAGTGACAACATTTATGATAAGATACAAGGAATGGATGAGATAAATCCCTTGAACGGTCTTTTGAAATGTTCGCTTTTGCTGAAAAAAAACACGTTTACGATTGCCGATTATGCCGGATTTATCAAGAAGTCTGCCGACCAGTTGCGCAAACAGGTTATCTTGCTTTCTTATGACGATTTTGTCGATTTCAATGAAACGAGGGATGAAGTTACTTTAAAGCAACGGTTGTTTGATTATACCAAGGCCCGGGTGGGTAAGCAGGATTATGACAATATCCGTTTCTTTTCCTTGCCCGGTAAGGCAAAACCTAATGCTGTAATGGATGTCAGAAATTACAACCTCCGGATTGCCGGAGTAGAGAAGCTGATGATTAGCGAATCCCGGAATATATTTGCAGAGCCGTCAGACCAGCAGGTGTTGTTCATGAAAAACCGGGATATGACTTTTAACGGGAAATTGAATGCCGGTATGTTTGACATGTATGGGCAGAATCTGTTCTTTTCCTATGACAAATATGCTATTTCCTTACCGAAAGTGGATTCTACCAGCATGTATACAGCCGGTCAGGAAAAAAATTCCCGGGGTAAGAAAGTACAATCATTGATTCGGGATCTTACCGGTGAAATTGTGATAGACAATCCTGATAATAAATCGGGAAAAAAGGAAGATCCTGGCTTTCCGAAGCTGAATTCCACAGGAGAATCCTATGTCTATTTTGACGATCCGGTTATCCGGAACGGGCAATATAAACGGGATAGTTTTTATTATATAATCAAGCCTTATACTTTGTCGGGCATAAATGACGGAAAGCGTTTCAAGTATGCGTTTAACGGAACCCTGATTTCTAATATTGTATCTCCGATTGATGACACGTTGAAGTTGCAGGAAGACAATTCTTTGGGATTGACTTATCAGACGCCGGAATCGGGTATCGATTTGTATGGGAAAGGCCGGCTTTGCAGTCACATTGTTTTGAACAAGAAGGGGTTTGTTGCTTCCGGTAAAGTAGATATGAATAAGAGTCATTTTCAGTCGGATACAATCTTGATGCTTCCTTCCCGTTTGTTGGCTAATACCCGGGAGTTAAAAGTGGATGAAATCGGAAATCGCAGACCTGTTGCCTACGGTAAAGACGTGAAGATTCAATATTTAACGGCAGATGGAAATTTGCAGGCGACTTCTGTTTCCAGGCCGTTTGATGTGTATGAGGGTAGAATCAAGCATGAGGGGAGGTTGTTGGTTTATGAGGATTTACTGGATGCTTCCGGAAAATTGCATCTGGAAGGGGCTGAATTGAGTTCCAAACTCTTTCATCTTCAACCTGTCAGGATATTGTCACAAAGTACGGCTTTGAACATTGCTTCCGTGTTGAATAAAGATATCCGGTTGAATACTTCAAACGTCACTGCCGATATTGATCTGTCTGCGAATAAAGGAAAATTTGCCAATAAAGTAGTGGGAAGATATAAAGATACGCAAA
>OFFY01001664.1_pt1 | contig 17637 bp, 18 predicted proteins | sample 1521481 | NCBI WGS metagenome assembly OFFY01 (sample SAMEA3504117, study PRJEB24116) | mouse gut metagenome | biome: mouse gut; feature: mouse-associated habitat; material: faeces | place: Denmark | collected 2011
TTAAAATACCTTGTTCAGCAAAAGGAGCGCTATTTATAATAGTTGTAAAGTGGTGAAAATAACGGAAAATGGTGTAAATATTTTAAAACAGAAGAAAGTGGTGTGGCTTAAATTGAAAAATAATTGGGAAAAGAATATAAATGATATTTTTTTGAGGTATTCAGGCATTGATTTTATTAAAAACAGAACTAATATTGATAAAAAATTAATGGGAACAGAATTAGGCATAGCCCCAAGGACACTGGTGTATATTTATTGCAAAATAGAGGAAGAGCTGGGCATATCCATACCTGTAAAAGAAGTCGTTGACGGTAATTTTGATACATTTGGCAATGTATGTAAAATGGTTTCAAAAATTGTCTGATGGAAATGAGGTTTGAGGATTTAAAGAACGTCTCATATATGAGGAGCGTTCTTTTTTTAGTGCGCCGGAGCAGTAATTTCCGCTGTACCGATTATCTGGGAATCATTTAAGGACAAAAACAGGTCATTGAGGCCATTTTCGACACGAATCGATTTTTCTTTGATACAATATATTTCGGATAATCTTATAGAAAAAGAGTGAGTGATATGAGCAAAAGAGAAAAAGCATTGAAGGCAGGCATCTTCCTTCTGGCGCTTTCGCTGTCGGCATCCTGCGGATATTTTGCAGGCAGCCGACACGGCACGAAGACCGGAGCAGAACAGGCGCAGGGGGAAAGGAAGGACGGAGAGAGAAGGATTGCCGTTGTTGACATGGATGAAGGGGTAAAGCAAGGCGGAGAGACGGTGCAGTACGCGTCAAAGCTATTGCCCTATTCAGGGGTGGAATATACGGTGACAGGCCTCCAGGACGCAAGGAACGGAGTGGAGACGGGGCTTTACAGCGCTTATGTGGTCATCCCTTCTGATTTCTCGCGGTCCGTGCAGAGCGTCAACGACCAGCCGCTATGGAGCAAGCTGGCGTACACGATAGACAGCAGCATGGATGACGCGGGAAAGGAAGAGGCTGCGAGGAAGGTTGCCGCTATGGCGCAGAATATGAACGACAGCCTCACGAAAGTCTATCTTTCCTCCGTCATGAAAGAGTTTCACAGTGTGCAGGACGCTACAGGAACAATCATAGAAAATGATGAAAGAGATGCCGAGATTCTGAACTCTGTGGACGCGGGGAATCTGATAGAACTGGTAGAGCTTCCGGAGCTGGCGGAGATAGAAAATAACGTGACATCTCTTGATCTGGCACAGGAGTATGAAAAAAACGCAAATCTTGTGGAAGGTCTTGGAACGGCCTACCAGGAGTTTCTGCAGAACGCTCAGAAGGATCTGGATAAGACGAAGAAACGCTGGGAGGAGGCGCTGGCGGAGACAGACGCCGCATATGAGGCGTTAGCAAGCGGAAAGGCAGCGCTCTTAGAGTTTTCAGTTGAAAAGCCGGACATGGAGGAGAGGTATAAGGAGTCGAGACAGAAACTTGAGGATGCGATAAAGGCATACGACAGCTATCTTGAGCAGTACAATGCCGCGAATGCGGGCGGCAATAAGTCGGCTTTGATAAAGATGATTAAAGAATATGAAGAAATAGAGACAAAGTATCAGGATATGCTAAATCCTTATCTCACGGACAGCAAGAAGGATTATGAATTTGAGGACGTGCAAAAATACAGGAAAGAACTGTCTGAACTTCTGGCGAAAGAGCTGGGGGAGGACATGCTGGCTGATAAGGAGGAAAAAAGCTGGAAAGCCTATCTGGAATGGCTGACGGAGAAGATAGACCGGAAAAGCTATGTGGACAAACAGGCATCCATTGACAATTGCAAGGATGGGGAGGATCTGTCTGATGAGGGCCAGGCGACGGAAACACCGGCGGCAGTACTGCTTAGCGAGCCCCTGCCCGGCGCGCCGGAGGGGATAAGCACTGCCGCAAAGCTCCGGGAGCAGAGCGAAAAGCTCATAGCCATGTCCGAAGAAGGGCAGGGAGGGCTTGTGCAGGAATTTGCGGAGAAAAAGAAGGTTCTTGACGACGAGTTCCAGAAAATTGAGGAAAAATGCCAGGCTGCGGGGAAAGCAGAGAGGGAGACCTATGAAGAACTGAAAGAATATAACCTCGCGTCCTACGTGGAAAGCAAGACAACAGAGCAGATCGCGGAATCCTTCCGGTCAAACAATGAGGCGATAGAGGGCAAAGTAGAAAAGCATGCAGAAGAGACGGACGAATATATAGACAAGGTATACGAGGCGGCGGAAGAAAACGTGACGGCTATGGAAAAAAGCGTGGAGGAGGCACAGGAAAAGTCGGAGAAGCTTTTGGAGGAAGGATTGCGGGAGGCGAAAAAGTCCGGAGATAAAAGCAGGGAGACCAACTTAAAACTCTTAAAGAAACTGACAGGCCAGCTTGCCTATACGAGGATCGGGGATGTGGAGAATAAAGAAGTGTATGATTTCATTGCCGCTCCCCTTGCCCTCCAGGAGGCTCCTGAGGAGAAAGTGCCGTCCGGACAGATGGCTGACAAGGCGGCGGTATGGGATGACGAAGAAATGATAATTCGGGAAAAATCCAACAAGAAAGCAGTGTGGTGGATCGCCGCGCTCCTTGCCGGAGCTATCGGGGCGGCGCTGATTGCCCGGTGGGCCGTCTCTTTCTGGAGAAAGAGACGCATGGAGGAATTTTGACAGCAGGATAACAAACATAAAGCTCCGGGTGCTTGCGGAGAACCTTTATGTTGTTATAAAAAGAAAACAAAGGAGGAAAAAACGATGTTAAGAGTGGATTATGAGGCGCTGGCGTCATCATCAGCAACGCTGATTGACCAGGGAGACCGGTTCGAAGAATGCATCGAAACGATGTCGAAGGTTATCAGGGAGCTGCCTGACGTGTGGGAGGCGGAGACGTGCGACCGCTACGTAGAGCAGTACTTTGAGGCAGAGCCGAAACTTAAGGAGGTAAGGCAGATGATAGAGGATATGGCGACACAGATGCGCCAGATTTCTCAGAATTTCGAGAAGGCAGACCAGGATATGAAAAACCAGATGTAGCAGCCTGAACCGCGGGCCGGCAGTTATTGCCGGCTCCGCTGAGAGGAAGATGAAAGAAATGGGGGCGGGATGATGGCAGAGGCGAAACCTACGCAGAATAATACGGCAGGAAACGCAGAGATACAGATTGATATGGAGATTCTTCAGAAACAGGAGAAAACGGCCACTTCCCTGTGCGATAAATACGGAGTCCATGTATTTAATGAAAAGGCAGCCGCGGTTGACGAGAAGACAAGACAGGAAAGGAAGGAACAGTGGCAGAAACTATTGTCGGGCGCCGTGTCAGGAGAGAAAAACTCTGACAGGGAGGAGATCTTAAGAAGGGTCATGGCGGCAGAGACACAGACAGTGGTGAAAAAAGAATATGAAACGCAGATGCAGAAGAACCAGGGACTGTCCATGATTGCTTTTGGGCTTACAGGGGTGTTTGTGGCAGGAGCGTTTCTTTTTTACATAGAAAAACAGAGGAAGAAAAAACAGCGGAGAGGACGGAAACATGAAACTGACGATAACCGTTACGGATATGAAGAACAATTCCTATGACATACAGGTAGACGAAAGGCAGCGGATCGGAACGACTCTGCGAGTCATGGAGGAGAACCTTCCCGGCTTTGCCTGGAAAAGAGAAGCCTGCATACAGTCCGGCAGGACAAAGAGGAAACTTACGCCGGAGCAGACATATGAGGATGCAAGGATATATACAGGAGACAGATTATGGATTATGCGGAGAAAATAAAAAAATCAAGACTATGTGCAAAGGATTACTTTGACTATGAAAAAATAAAGGCAGCAGGAGCGCATTTCCTTTCCTGCACCTATGCCGAGGAAGGGGAAGACATATGCTTTTCCTATGACATGGAAGGGAAAAAGAAACTGGAAGAGATACTGGATGAGCCGAAAGAGACGCAGTACCGGCTGCTGATTAATTTTGCCATGCTGGAAGAGGCATATATGAGGTACGACTGCCCTTTTTCCATGGACAATCTGTACTATGATGAAAACTATCTCGTCTACATAAAAGAAAGGGATCTTTATGAGGCGGGGAAGACGGGAGACGAAACCAGGTTCCTTGAGATTTACAAGTCCTTTGCGGGGGGAATCTTAAGCCGGAAGTACACGGTGGAACAGATACTTTCAGGAGGGATATCCGTGCTTAAGGGGGAGAAAGGATTTCAGGGAATCTACCAGTGCGGAAGCGTCGAGGAGACGGCGGAAGAAATCAGGCGGCGCAAGACAGAGCTTGAGGCCAGGACGAAATCCGAGAAACGTATGGTGTCAAAGAGCGGGTTCTTTATGTGGAAGCTGGCGGCGGTATTGGCGCTTACAGCGGCGGCAGGGCTTGGGTCATACACGGTTTACAGCGCGGGGTTCGCCATCCCGGAGCAAAAAGCAGTCATCCGGGGGAATGAGGAATATATCGCCGGTGACTATGTAGGGTGCATAGACGCTCTGGCGCCGCTTGAGCCGGAGGACATGGACCGGAACACAAAGTACATCCTGGCAGTGTCCTATGCGAAAAGCGAGAGCCTTAAGCAGGAGGAAATCGCCTCTATCGTGGACAAGCTGTCAACGGAGAGCAACGAGAGGGAGCTGGATTACTGGATCTGCCTCGGAAGGAGGAACCTGAAAACGGCAGAGAGCATTGCCATGGCGCTTTCAGACGACAAGCTCCTCATATATGCGTATATGAAAGAGGCTGATATCCTAGAGAGCGACACTTCCATGGACGGCACGAAGAAACAGGAGCGGATCAGCACGCTTGAGCAGGAGATAGAAAAGCTTGGCGCGAAGTACGAGGCAGAGGAAACAGAGGAGACAGAGGAGACAAAATGATGGGAACGCTATGCTATGAGAGAAAAGCCGAGGTATGGATAGGGGGCGGACAGACCGGGTCCTCCGACCTTTTCATAAAAGGTCTTGCGGCGCAGCTTTTGGTGCTTTCAGACAGATATATCCTGAAAGCATCTGAGGGACTGCGGGAGACAGGGGTGCGCCTGAATGGAAACCCCATTGCCGCCGGAACGGGAGAGCTGTCGGCAGGGGATGAGCTTTGCTTTGACACAGAGGATGAAAGCAGGGCGGTCACAGTTCGCCTGTTTGAGGGCGTTCTGGAGGTGGACGCGGATGGCGGTGCGTATCAGACCCGCCTTCTGGCGGTGCGCGGAAGGGAGAATTACTTTCCGGGATTTCCGCATTATGCCCGTTCGCCCAGGGTGAACTACCATCTGGAGGAGAAAAAGATCACCATTGACGCGCCGCCTCCGAAAAGGGAGATGGAGAGGGGAGGACTGATGCAGGTCATCATCCCGCCCGTATGCATGATGGCCATTACGATTGCCATGGGAGTGCTGATGCACAGAGGTCCGTATGTGTTCATGAGCGCCGGCATGACGCTTGTCACCGTGATATTTTCCATACAGAAGTTTTTCTCCGACCGCCGGGAGCGCAAGGAGGAGAATGAGAAACGGGAGAAAATATACGGGGAATACCTACTGCGCGTGCGTAAGAGGATCCGGGCGGAGCGGGCGCGGGAGAGGGAGGCTTATGAATACCAGCAGCCGTTCCTTACTTCCATTATGAACATGATCGGGCAGTACAGCAGCCGGATCTATGAGCGCACGGCCCTGGACGATGATTTCCTCACTGTGAACCTGGGGTATTATGAGGGAAAGTCAAAAATTGACGCGGCTTTTGGAGGGAAGGAGCTGGAGCTTAAGGAGGATGAGCTCATTGACGAGGCGAAAGGGATCGAAGAGGAGTACCGGCGGGTAAAAGGCCTTCCGGTTGTAGCTGACCTTAAAAGGGCGCATCTGGGTATCGTGGGCAGCAAGGCAAACGTCCATGAGCAGTTAAAATACCTGATGGCGCAGATTACCTTTTTCCAGAGCTACCATGAACTGCAGGTCATCCATATCCACGGGGCGGAATATAAGGAAGAGTTTGACTATATGCGGTGGTACCCGCACCTGCGCCTTAACGCTATAAATGTGGTGGGGGATATCACGGACGAACAGGCGCGGGATCAGATACTGGGGAGCGTACAGCAGATCCTCAAAGACCGCAGGCTCAAGCTTGAGGAGGAGCGTCAGGAGACGGTATTCCTTCCCCATCTTCTCTTTATCATCGACGAGCCCAAGCTGGTGATGAACCACGCGGTTATGGAGTATCTTCAGGATAAGAGGATGAACCTGGGATTTTCCATCATCTATACGTCAGAGAGGCAGGCAAGCCTTCCGGAAAATATCCGCACGGTATGCATCATCAAGGATTCCGACAGGGGAGTGCTGCTCCTTAACGAAGGCAGGAGAGTGAACCGAGAGTTTGAGATCCAGCATACAAAAGGGGCGGACCTTGAGCGCTCTGCAAGGGATCTAAGCGCCTTGATTCATGAAAAAGGAATCAGCAGCAGGATACCGGAAAGCATCACCTTTTTCGAGATGTATCAGATTCAGCACCCGGAGGAGCTTAACATAGGGGAGCGGTGGAGAAAAAACCAATCCCACAAATCCCTGGCCGTGCCCCTTGGAGTGCGGGCGCAGGAGGATTATGTGGAGCTTAACCTCCATGAGAAGGCACACGGCCCACACGGTCTGGTGGCGGGAACTACCGGCTCGGGAAAATCAGAGATCGTGCAGTCCTACATCCTGTCGCTGGCGGTGAATTTCCATCCCCATGAGGTGGGATTCCTGCTTATAGACTACAAGGGCGGCGGCATGGCGAACCTGTTTTCAGACCTGCCCCATCTATTAGGAACCATCACAAACCTTGACAAAGCGGAGAGCATGCGGGCGATGACATCCATAAAGAGCGAGATGTCAAGGCGGCAGAGAATCTTCGGGGAGTGCGGCGTGAACCACATCAACGGCTATAATAAGCTGTTTAAACTTGGAAAGGTGGAAGAGCCCCTGCCCCATCTGTTCCTCATCAGCGATGAGTTCGCGGAGCTTAAAAAGGAACAGCCGGAGTTCATGGCGGAGCTTGTGTCGGCGGCGCGCATCGGTCGGAGCCTTGGCATTCACCTGATACTGGCGACGCAGAAACCGTCAGGAGTGGTGGACGACCAGATCTGGACGAACAGCAAGTTCAAGCTCTGCCTGAAGGTGCAGAATGAAGGGGACAGCAAGGAGATGTTACGAACCCCCGACGCTGCATCCATCACACAGGCGGGGCGGGCGTACCTCCAGGTAGGGAACAATGAGATTTACGAGATGTTCCAGTCCGCCTGGAGCGGAGCCTCCTACGACCGGGAGGAAAAGACGGAGGATAAGGAGGACGACAGGGTTTACCTTATAAATGCGCTGGGGCAGGGCGAGCTTATCAACAGAGACTTAAGCGGCTCCGATGAGAGCAGCCAGATAAAGAAGACCCAGCTTGACGTTATCGTAAGCCACCTTAAGGAAGTATATACGGAAGAGGGAGCCAAGGAAGTGATAAAGCCGTGGCTGCCGCCTCTCGGAGATATGTTGGTATCCCCGTATACGGGGGAGGTAAGAGACAGCGCATCCTTTGAGGAAGGCGACTATACCATCGGAATCGGCATGATAGACATACCGGAGGAGCAGGCGCAGGAGGAGTATGTATTAGACCTGATAAAAAATGGGCATCTCCTGTATATGGCATCCAGCGGGTACGGGAAATCTGTGCTGCTGACAAATATTGTTCTTGGGCTGGCGATGAAAAATTCTGTGCGTAACCTGAATTTCTATATATGGGATCTGGGAAACAGCGCGCTCATAACGCTCAGCAAACTGCCGCATGTGGCAGATTACATGGGACTTGATGATACAGAAAAGATTGGGAAGTTCCAAAAGCTGATATTAGAAGAGATTGCAGACAGGAAACGTAGGTTTGCAAGAGCGGCGGCACCCAATATGCATGTGTATAACCAGACCCAGAAAGAGAAACTCAAGGCAGTGGTACTGGTAATAGATAACTATGACGCAGTGAGGGAGCTTGGAGATTCGATAGAGGGATTTATCCAGAAAGTGGCCCGTGACGGCGCAGGACTTGGAATATACCTTTTAGTGACGATGACGAGAATGAATGCTATGAGAGGTTCCGTCATGAATAACTTTAAGGAAAAGATATGCGGATTTAATTTTGAACCGGGAGAGAACAGGACATTTGTAGGGAGAAGCGACTACACCCTCTCGGAGGATAAAAAGGGAAGGAGCCTTATAAAGAAAGAAAATGTCAATATGATGCAGCTGTATCTGCCCGTGCCCTGCGAAACGGAGCTTGACTATAGCCGCAGCCTGAAAAGCCTGATAGAGAGCGTGAAAGAAAAAAGCACGGAAACCCCGGCGCAGGGCATCCCTGTGCTGCCGGAAGAGCTGTTCTGCCAGATGCTTTCAGAGTATCCGCAATATGAGGAGAGCCGGACGAAACTGCCTGTGGGAATCGAGATGGAAGACCTTGCGGTCCAGTATCTGGACATAAGCAGAGGAACCGGGCTTATCATCGGCGGCGCTGGAAGCGGAAGGACAAACATGCTCCACGGCATTCTGGAGCATATAAATGGCAGCAGGGTGTGGCTGATTGACAATGAAAACAGGACATCCGTGGGATTCATGGAAAGGGAAAATATTTCTTATGGAGCGGATTACGGGGAAATCTCCGCTATGCTCCGGGATATCGCAAGAGAGACGGAGACGAGGAAAGAAGATTATGAGGAGGCAAAATTAGATGACGTGACCCTTACGCCCCAAAAGTATGCAGAGCAGGAGGAGCCGGCTTATGTGCTGGTTGATATTGTGCAGAGCCTGTACGAACTGCTTGGGAAGGAAGGGAAGTCAGAGGAGATGGATGTCCTCTGCGAGGCTTGCAGATGGGGCATCTATGTGATAGCAGCGTCAGAGCCTAAGATACCTATGCGCTCGGGCAGATTCATGGAGCTTTTAAGCGAGAGCAAGTCCGGAATCATACTGGGAAATATCAAAGAGCAGAGAGTCTTTGACTACAGCGGAATCCGGGAGGAGAACCGGAAAGCGGAATACGGATACTGCCATGTGAACGGGGTCAACAAAAAGATGCTGGTGGCAAGACATATGTCCTAGAAGGGAGTGGGCAGCGTGGACGAAAAGCAAAAAATGCTGGAAGAGCAGCAGAAAAAAAGAGCAAGAAAGAAAATAGATGAAATCAATAAAAAACTAAAGGAATGTGACGATGTAAAGAGGAAACTGATCCGGAAAAAAAGAAAGCTGGATGGAGAGATTGATACGTGGCAGAGTGTCCAGAGGAAAATAAGCAGCGGTACAAATTGTGGCAAAGTGGTTATAACAGACAGGTTTGAAGGAGGCATGGCAAATGGCCTGAGGAAACACATAGCAGACGTAAGGAATGACATAAAGAGCGGCATATCCGCGGCTGAGGAGCTTTCTTCAGAAGTTCAGCGGCAGATTGACGCGCTGGAGAACTATCACGACACTTTAAGCTCGCAGAAGAGCACGTGGGCGGCCAAGCTGTAGGAGGGAAGAAAATGGCAGGAAAAACAGGAATTTCAGACGCGGAATACAATACGCTTTACAAAAACCTTGAGGGAGCGCAGGAGGACTTTATGTCTGCGATTGACCAGATAAAGAATAAAATCAGCGAAGTAAATTGTAAAGGCGGAGGGTTTTACACAGAAAATGTGACGCCGAACGTACAAAAGCTGATTCAGACATTGAGCCAGATACAGGATTCTATCAGGCAGATGCATGCTGCGGAAAAGGAAGTCATAAACAACTTCCAGCAGTCCGTCAGCAATATTGACACCTGCAGCTAAGGAGGGCACTATGGGCGATACAAATATTAAGATAGACTACCAGAAAGTAACGGATATGGTGCAGTCTGCCAACGGCGTGATTGACGGAGCGTTAAATGCAGCGGCCGCCTCCTTTGCCAGGGCAGGGAGCGGCATGAATAAATCAGAGGGAGAGATGCTTGATGCCATAGACAAACAGATAGAGGCGGAGAAAGAGCTGGCAAAAAGCATGGCAGACGCATGCAGGCAGTTTACTTCCAGCATCCAGAATGCGGCACAGAGCTTTCAGGTTCTGGATGCGTCACTATCATCGAAGATGGGGATCAAGAAAAGGAAATAACAGCAGGAGGAGGAAAAAGATGGACAGGATTTTTGATACCGGGACCGTAGAGGATATCTGCAAGGAGGCAAAGGAAGTCATAAGGGACACGGAGGAGTGCATCAGGGAGCTCAAGGGGCTGGCCTCCGACATCCAGGGCATGATGGGGGAGGTGCCCTCCCAGGCAAGGCTTGGGAGCGTCTGCGGGGAGGCGTCCGCCATGAAACGTGCCATGGGGAAGGGGCGCTATGACGAGGCGGGGGAAAAGATTAAGATGTGCCAGGAGAAGGCATGCACCGTCATCCCCCAGTACGACGCCGAGTACGCCGCCCAGATGGATGGCGTGACGGAAGCCGCCAGGAGGATCCGGGGCGTCATCGAGGGGCTTAAGGACTTCATGCTGCAGACCCCGCTGACCACAGACCCCGGGAAGTTCAAGGAGATCCTGGAGGCGCAGGAGGAGAAGTGGGAGAGGGAGCTTAAGGCTGCGAAGGCAACCCTGGACGACACGGTGGCGAACGCCAAGGGGGCGCAGGAGATCAGCACCCTGTACAGCGACGACCCGGTGAACTTAAGCACCGGGAACTTCATCTACGACAGGGAGGACCTGACCTTGGGCGGGAACCCGCCCTTCATATTCCGGAGGTTCTACAATTCCCGGAACCAGTACCACGGGGCCCTTGGGGCGGACTGGAACCATAACTACGAGGTCCGCCTGTCCTTCAAGGAGAACGGCAGGGGAGGGGAGGACGTGTCCATCCTTTTGGAGGACGGGAAGGAGGAGACGTTCTACCCCGTGGACGGCAGGAGGTATGTGGCGGGGGACCAGAGCCTTGCGGAGCTCAGGCGGACGGAAGAGGGGTACGTGTACGAGACCCTGTCGGGGGAGAAGTACAGCTTTGACGGGAAGGGGAGGTACCTACGCAAGGAGGACGCCGGCGGGAACGGCTTTTCCCTTGTCTACGCAGAGGGAGGGGAGCAGGCTGCCCTCACGGAGGTGAGGAAGGACAGCGGGGAGGCCTTCACGCTCTCCTACACGGAAGAGGGGTACCTCAGGAAGGTGACGGACCACGCGGGGAGGAGCTTTGCCTACGAGGTAAGAGGTGGGAGGCTTAAGCGCGCGATACGCCCGGACGGAAGGAGCTTTGTCTACGAGTATAATGGGAGCGGGAAACTGGCCGGGGTGACGAACCCCAGGGGGATCACCACGGTGGAGAACGAGTATGACGAGAAGGACCGGGCCGTCAGCCAGAAGTTCCCGGACGGGACAGGGATGCAGTACGAGTACGACGATGAGAAACAGGCCGTCACCATGACGGAAAGGAACGGGAGCAGGAGCACCCATTACCATGACGGGAAGCACCGGAACGTCCGCAACGTGTACAGCGACGGGGAGGAGCGGTTTGAGTACAATACCCGGGGGCAGAAGACAAAGGTCACGGACAAGCTGGGGAACGTGACGCGCCTGAGCTATGACAGCCGGGGGAACCTGACGGGGGTCATAAACGCGCTGGGGACGAAGCTGTCCGTCACCTACGGGGCGCACAACAAGCCGGTGAGCGTCTCCATAGACGGGAGGCAGAAGGTGAAGAACACCTACGACGGGAGGGGGAACCTCCTGGAGAGCGTGGACGCGCTGGGGAGGAAGACCGCATTTTCCTACAATGGCAGGGGCCTGCCGGAAGAGGCCGTCCAGGCAGACGGGAGCAGGATACGCCTGTCCTACGACGGGAGGGGGAACCTCCGGGAGGTGACGGACGAGCGGGGCGGGGTGAGCCGCTATATTTATGACGCGCTGAACCGGGTGGAAGAAACAGAGGATCCCAACGGGAACTGGACAAAGTTCACCTATGACGCCAACGGGAACGTCCTCACGGTCATGAACGCCGAAGGGAACGTGAGGAGCTATGAGTACAACGAAAGCGGCAAGGTGACGAAGGTGACGGACTTTGACGGCAGCGTGACGGAGAGGGAATACAATGCGCTGAACAAGCCGGAAAAGGTCACCGACGCGCTGGGGAGGGAGACGCTGCTCCAGTATGACGCCATGTGGAACCTTGCGAGGGTGACGGGGCCGAACGGTGCAAGGACGACGTACCTGTACAACGAGAACAACCGCCTGAGCCGGATCAAGGACGCGTTAGGGAACGTGACCCGCTACACCTACGACGGGAACGGGAACCGTCTGAGCGAGGAGGACGCGCTGGGGAATGTGACCCGGTTCGCTTATGATGCCCTTGGGAGGCTCGTGAAGGTGTGTGACCCGGAGGGGGCGGAGACGGCCTATGAGTATGATAAGGAAGGGAACCTGTTGAAGGTGACGGACGCGCTGGGGAACCAGGTGCTCTTAGAGTACGACGCGGCAGGGCAGCTTATAAAGGAGACAAACCCATTGGGGGATAGCCGCAGCTACACCTATACCCCGCTGGGGGATATAGAGAGCGTGACGGACGAGGCAGGGAGGACGACCCGGTATGGGTACCTTGCGGGAGGAAAGTTAGAGAAGATCCGCTATTCAGACGGAACGGAGGAGCTCTATTCTTATGATGGAAACGGAAATGTAAGGACGTACACAAATAAAGAAGGCTATGTCTCAACCTATGCTTATGACAACTTAGACAGGATCATCCGAATAGAAGGGAGCGGGGGAGAGAGGAAAGAATATACCTATGACGCTCTGGGAAATGTAACCGCAATGAAAGACTCGTATGGGCATGTGACCCGGTATGAGTACTCCCTGACAGGGCAGCTGGCCAAAGTAACGGATGCATTAGGAAATGAGACAGAGTACACTTATGATGAGACGGACCAGCTTATAGAGATCCGGCAGTACGGGGAGGACGCCCAGCAGGAAGGCCTGGGATTAAAGAAGGCGCAGGAGGGAAAGCGTGACGGCCAGATCTGCCATGTGACCCGCTATGCAAGGAACCTGCTGGGGCAGGTGGAAACCGTCACGGATGCGCTGGGGCAGGAGGAGCATTACAAGTACAGCCCGAAAGGGGAGCTGCTCCAGAAGATAGATAAGGAAGGGTACCTTACGAAGTACAGCTACACGAAACAGGGAGACATAAGCCGGATCCGGTATGCGGACGGAAGGGAAGTGGAACTGTCTTATAATCCGATGCGCCATCTTACCGAGATTGCGGACTGGCTCGGGGTGACCCGGATCATGAATGACGCCTTAGGAAGGGCGGAAAGGGTCACCTACCCGGATGGGAAGGAAGTGGGCTACACTTACGGGAAGGCAGGGGAAAGGAGGAGCCTCACCTACCCGGATGGAAGGACGGTATCTTACGGCTATGATGAAGAGATAAGGCTGTCAGAGCTGAAAGAGGGGGATGCGGTCATCCGGTATGGATATGACGGGAAAGGAAGACTGGCAGAAAAAATATTCCCAAATGGGATGAAATCCTCCTACCATTATAACGATTGGGGGAGATTAAAGGAACTCATCCATATGGATAAGGAAGGGATACTGGACCGATACAGCTATGGCTATGACCTGGCAGGGAATAAAGTTGAAATCATGAAAGGGCGGAGAGGACTTCCTGAGGAAAATGGGAACTATCGATATGGCTATGACCCGCTGGGCAGGCTTTCGGAAGTGAGCCGAAATGGGGAATTGCTGCGCCGGTACCGGTATGACGCATTTGGGAACCGGATTTCCTTAAGAGAGGGAACAAAGACAACGGAGTACACTTACAATGTGCTAAACCAGCTGACAGAGGAAAATACAGGGGAGGGCTTGCGGAGAATCTACCGATATGACAAAAGGGGGAACCTGTCTGAAGTGAAGGAGAACGGGGAGACAGTGAACCAGTACCTGTACGGGGCACTGAACCGTCTGGAGCAGTCTGCAAATGGAATGGGGAAAGGCGCCAGATATGAATATAACGGGCTGGGCAACCGTGTCGGGAAAAAGGAGGGCTGCCTTTTAGGTGCACGCTGTCTGGAAGAAAAGCTGGATCCGGTGCGACAGATACAGGAACAGGAAATCCATGTATTAAGAGAAATTGAATACACGATTGACCTGACAAGGGAATACCATAACTTGCTGCAGAGAGAGGAAGGAAAGAGCAGCCAGGCATATGTCTGGGATGGAAATGCAGCGTTTTATGAAGAAGGGGGGAGCAAAAATTTCTATTTGCAGGACGAGCTGGGAAGCCCGCTGCGCTTTGCAAGGGCGGATGGGAGCCTTGGGGAGGCATATGGGTATGACGAGTTCGGGAGGGACCTGTATGGGAACCAGGGGGAGGCGCAGGCGTTCGGGTATACGGGATACCAGTATGACAGCATAACCGGAACTTATTATGCACAGGCGAGGGAGTATGAGCCGGGAGTGGGGAGGTTTGCCGGGATGGATGTCATCGGAGGGTTTGTGGATGTGCCAACTACACTGAACAGGTATGGGTACTGTCTGCAAAATCCTGTAAGATTGGTTGATTTGAATGGAAAAGCACCTAAATATTTAGGTAATAAAGATGATGAAACAGCAATAGGTTTACCAGATCCTAATACAAAATATTATGATGGAAATTTAAATGCCAAAAAAGGAACGTTTTCCATAGGCGTAACGGCAGACGTAACATTGTTTGTAGGAGTCCAGATAGGAGCTTGCCTGTCGATTGATAGACATGGGAATGTTGCATTGCAAATGTCCGGTGCGAATCCTGGAGATTGGAGAGGTTCTTCTTATTTTGGAGGAATAGATGCTGGCGTATCAAAGACAGTGCAGTTTACTAATGCAGAAACTGTATATGATTTAGAAAGATTAGGTGAAAGCATAGGGGGATCAGGAGGATTTGCAGGATATTTTGGAGTAGATGCTATAAATCTGAACGGTGATAATAAAATAGATGGTTATGCTATATCTACAGGTGTGGGTGTAGGTGCAGATACACATATTGTTAAATCATATACATCTACAATGTTTTCAATTAATATTATTGAAAAATGGAATAGTATAAAATCGATAGTTGGCATAGAAAAATGTGATATAGAATAGGGGGAAGGATGTGTGAAATGAAACTTTATATTCTGTGTTCAATGAGGAAAAAAAACATATATCAGAAGATAAAAGACACGACATATGACATGCGTATTCAGAATCAGGCATATAGGCAGACTTATTTGTCAAAATGTATTGGTGATGAACTTTGCATAACACGTGCGGGAGCGAGTATGGATGGAGGTGGTCTGGAAATGCTATGTATGCAAATTCAAGAGGATATAGATGGGAGCATATTGGAAGGAGAATTCGAAATATTACCATACTTAAAAAATGCAAATAAAGCTTTTATAGCGATTGCATTGGCAGGATGCCTCCTATTTATGTTAAACGGAGGCATTGCTTTGATAGCTGGATTGGCTATTATTCCATTAATTATGTTTTCATATAAAATGATGCTGCGTGTTTGTGTGAGTGAAGAAGGAAGAGAAAAAGTTATCGATTACATCAGAAATACATTGGAAGTGAAACGAATAGGGTATATATTTGAAACGGATACTTCGGAAAATATCTATGATGTATATTATCAAAATAAGTGGAGATTAGGAGATATTAAGGAGAGTAAATGGAATGTAATAGAAGAGAACAAAAAATATAATCTGCAGCTGTTTAATGAAAATAAAGATTTTATTAGTATCTACATTAAGCAGATTTCGGATGAAAGAGAAGATATAAATAAAGAAGTTAAATTAATTTTAAAGGATTTAGAACTAAACCAGTTAGAATGATTAGCATAAGAAAAAGGTTGAAATCACGAAAGGGCGGAGAGGACTTCCTGAGGAAAATGGGAACTATCGATATGGCTATGACCCGCTGGGCAGGCTTTCGGAAGTGAGCCGAAATGGGGAATTGCTGCGCCGGTACCGGTATGACGCATTTGGGAACCGGATTTCCTTAAGAGAGGGAACAAAGACAACGGAGTACACTTACAATGTGCTAAACCAGCTGACAGAGGAAAATACAGGGGAGGGCTTGCGGAGAATCTACCGATATGACAAAAGGGGGAACCTGTCTGAAGTGAAGGAGAACGGGGAGACAGTGAACCAGTACCTGTACGGGGCACTGAACCGTCTGGAGCAGTCTGCAAAAAGTGTGGCTTTGTATTATAACAATAAAAAGGGATTTATTATTGGCTCTGAATCAACAATAAAAGGCAGTATTATCCGAACCATAATGCATCCGGTATCGGTAAAAAAAAGGAATGATATCAGTTAATGAATTGGGAAATGCAATTTTGGATGGCTTAGATAAATCCCGGAAAGCATTACCGATAGAACGTTCGGATATTAAGGACTTTAAATTTTGGCAGATTACGGGGATAAAAGGATTTGCGGCATTTAGTAAAAAATTTCAGTGTATTGATATATGTGAGACTGAAAAATCGATTAAATTGTTAAAAATGATTAGAGATGCTGATGGAGGTTATAGCTATCCTGAAGATAACTCATATATAGAGATACCGTTGCATGCCACAGCAGAGCAGATTGGAATCACTATAAATGATATGCTGTCAGAGAAACCGGCAGTGCAAAGTGATAAGCTGACCCTTAATACAATATTTGGTAATTTAGTCAAATATGTCAGGCCGCATGATGATTTTATAGATATAGGGGATGGTCATACAGATGCCTATCAAATATATGCATATGAAAAAGATGACAGAAATTATATTGCATTTCTGATAGACAGCGGATATTTAGATTATACAGAAAATGCAATAAAAAAAAGATGGCGGGAAACTTATGGTGAGTTAGAGAAGTTTGAATATAGAAAAGTATATGAAAGGCCATTGGAAATTGAAATATACGGAAAAAATGAAACGACAACTATAGTTTCTCATTTATATCAAGACGGGGATGGAATGATTGAAATACTGACTGAATTAAATGATTCCTTACTTTCGAAAGAAGAACAGGAAAAAATTGAAGAAGAATTTAAAAGAATAATCGATTCAGTAAATATTGTGGAAGGATAAAGATATAAAAAAGATATGTATAATGTATTGTTGGTCATGGTGTAAGTCAATTCTATTACGTTAACATTGTGCAGAGATATGCTGAAAATTTATTCGGAGTCAGCGTCCTATGAAGATTATGTACCTTCAGGATGGGAAGGGGAATATCTTGATTTTATGGAGCTTATTCCTCGAAATCAAAGATACTGGATGCGAGATGGTTATAATGAATTATTATTGGAGGAAGTATGAAAAAAATAATATCAATAATATCAGAAGAGTTTGAAAATGAAAAAACTGGAGAAAAAGTTGAAGGGATAACAATAATAGTTGACGGGGTTTTTAAGGAATTTTTGGATATCATTAAAACACAAAAACCGCAATATAAAAATAATGTTAGTGTTATTCAGGACGCATTAATGCAAGGGATAGAAAAAATAGTATTTAGTATAAAAGCATCAAGTTTATTTTGCTACCAGAAAAAGTATGCGGAGTCATTTTATAGGCATAGTTAAAGCGTATCGGGGAAAATATAAATGAACTAGTGTACTGACATATTGATATTTAGATAAATTAATATAGTATTTTCTGCCGTT
>OFFY01001669.1_pt1 | contig 17602 bp, 13 predicted proteins | sample 1521481 | NCBI WGS metagenome assembly OFFY01 (sample SAMEA3504117, study PRJEB24116) | mouse gut metagenome | biome: mouse gut; feature: mouse-associated habitat; material: faeces | place: Denmark | collected 2011
CGGCAGCCAACAGGCCTTCGTTCAGGAGATGAACCGCCGGGCCGGGGAGCTGGGCCTTACCGGCACCCACTTTTCCAACGCCCACGGTCTCCCCGCGGCGGACCACTACTCCACCGCCTGGGACCTGGCCCAAATTACCCGCGCAGCCCTGGACTACCCGGAGTTTTTGTCCTATGCCGGCCGCTCCAGCTACACCATCCCCGCTTCCCCCACCAACCGGGCCTACAGCTTTGGACACCTGAACCACGCCCTGACCCTGGGCAGCGGCTCCTTTGACCGCCGGGCCATCGCCGGCAAGACCGGCTGGACCCGCTCCGCCGGCAGCTGCCTGATGACGGTGGCGGAGCAAAACGGGGTGCGGCTCATCGCCGTTATCCTCAAGGAGGACAGCCAGGCCAGCGGCGGGAACATCTACCGGGACACCAAGGCCCTTTTCGATTACGGCTTTTCCGCCTTCCGGCCGGTGACGGTGCCCCTGGTGGGGAAATCCCTGCCTGTTTTCCTGGAGGAGGGAGGACAGGAGTACAGCCTTGCCGTCCCCGGCGGCACGTGGCAGGTGTTGGTGCCTCTCTCCCTGACGGCGGAGGAACTGACCCTGGAGGTTTCCGCCCCGGCCCAGGGAGCGCTCCAGGAGGGGGGGAGCCTTTGGGGGGAGGTGCTCCTTCTGGAGAAGAGCACCAAAAAAATGCTGCTGCGGGCCGGCAGAGTGCCCCTAAGCGGGCAGATTATGGCCCTGGAGCCTTTGGGGCCTTCGGCGGCGACGCTGGAGGTGGCGCGGGATGAGGAAAGGGACCGGGGGGATATTCCCCTGGCGGTGGGGGCTTCCCTGCTGCTGGTGCTGCTTCTGGCGGCCGCCAACCGGAAAAACCGGGAGCTGGTACCGCCTGCCGGTCCTTTGACCCAGGAGGAAAAGGAGCAGGGACATCCGGTGGAGAAAGAGGCGGCGTCCCTCCGCCAGATGTGATTAAGGGGGAAGGGGGAGAAAGGCGTGGATAAGCTGGGAGGGGTCTTCCTGTTTGGTGTTGCCTTTGCGGTGATGATTGCCGGGATGGGGACAGGGGTCTGGCTGCTGGTAAAGCTGGTGTCCGCCCTGGGTTGGCTGCGCCTGTCCCCGGAGGAACGGGAGAGGCAGGCGGCTGCCGCCCGGCACCCCTTTGCAAAAGTCTCTCTTCGGGGCAAAGCCGCCTGGCTGATCTGCTGCCTGGAGCAGGCTCTTCTGGCCTGGGGGTTGGACGCCGAAGAGGGTGAGCCGGGGAGCTGGTACCCCGTCCTGGCCCTGCTGTGGAAGTTCCCGGAGCTGCCGGAGGAGTGTCTGGAGGACTGGCTGGGCCAGGCTGAAGATATCCTCCCCAGCAACCTCCTTTCCCCCAGCCCGGACCTTGCTCCCCGGCCCCAGGGCGGACAAGTGCGCCTGGCCGCTGCCCTTTACCGTGAGGCCGGTTCCAAGATGGCCCTGTTGGGCCCCCTGGTGGAGCTGCCGGTCCGCCTGGTCCGGGAAAACCGGGAGGAGCCTGGTCTCCATCCGGAGCTGCCCCTGGCCCTCCTGGATGAGGCAAAGGAGCTGCTGGAGAGCTACGGCGTCCCCCAGCCTCCGGCGGATATCCGGGACTTTCTGCTGGGCCAGCGCTCCCCCGGCATGGGGGAGCGCTTTGTGGGGCGGCAGTGCTCCCAGGGGTTTGTGGGGTGGTGAATTACCCCCTGTTCCCCTCTGTTCTTTTCCTGCGGGATATGCTATACTAAACCTGTACTACTACGAAACGAGAGGGAACCGCCTTGCAAATAACGCTGGAAAATATTGGGAAGTCCTTTGGCAGCGACCTCATCTTCCGGGAGGTCACCGCCCGCATCGAGGACCGGGACCGCATCGGCCTGGTGGGTATCAATGGAGCGGGGAAGACCACCCTGCTGAATATCATCACCGGGGAGCTTCTGCCGGACGAGGGGACGGTGGTCCGGGGGAGTGGCCTTTCCATCGGCTACCAGAGGCAGAACGCCGGCCTCCAAAAGGGGAATTCTATCCTGGAGGAGATGCGCTCCGTCTTTGCCGATGTCTACGAGCTGGAAGAAAAAATGCAGGAAACCGCGGAGAAAATGGCGAAGGAGCCGAAGAATATTGCCCTGGGAGAGCGTTATAGAGAATTGGAGGACGCGTTTTTGGCCAGGGACGGCTACCAGGTCCAGGTGAAAATCAATACCGTCCTCACCGGTATGGGCTTTGCGGAGCATGGCTTTGATAAGCAGATTGATAAGCTCAGCGGGGGGGAGCAGACCCGCCTTGCCATCGCCAAGCTCCTGCTGGAGCAGCCCAGCCTCCTCATCCTGGACGAGCCCACCAACCACCTGGATTTTGGAACCTTGGGGTGGCTGGAGGATTACCTCGCCTCCTACAAGGGGGCGCTGCTGGTGGTCTCCCACGACCGGTACTTTTTGGACCGGCTTTGCAGCAAAATCTGGGAGATGGAGTACGGGGAGCTGTCAGTTTTTCCGGGGAATTATACCCGGTATATCCAGCTGCGGGACGAGCGCAACACCCGGCAGCAGAAGCTCTACGAGGCCCAGCAGGCCCAGATTGCAAAGCTCCAGGAATATGTGGATAAAAACCTGGTTCGGGCCTCCACCACCAAAATGGCCCAAAGCCGCCGCCGGATGATTGAAAGGCTGGAGGAAGCGCCGGCCGAAAAACCCAAGGCCCGGATGAAGCCTCCCATTATCCACCTGAACGAATATGCCGCCGAGCCGGTGAAGGACGTCCTCCTGGTGGAGGATTTAGATGTATCGGTGGGGGAAGGGGAGAAGCGAAGGACCCTCCTCCAGGGGGTGGAGCTGGCAGTGGAGCGTGGGGACAAGATTGCCATTATCGGCGGCAACGGCACCGGCAAGAGCACCCTTTTAAAATGCCTGCTGGGCAAGCTGCCGGTGGAGCCAAAGGCCCGCGTCACCTGGGGCCGGGGGGTGAAGGCCTCCTACTACGACCAGGGGAGCGAGCATCTGGATGGAAACCTGACGGTGCTGGATACCCTTTGGGAGGCATATCCCCGCAGCTACGAGACCCCGCTGCGGAATATGCTGGGGGCCATGGGCCTTAAGGGGGAGGATGTCTTCAAGCGGGTAAGCCAGCTTTCCGGCGGGGAAAAGGCCCGGCTGAAGCTGGCAGTCATCTGCCTTGCAAAGTCCAACGTCCTCATCCTGGACGAGCCCACCAACCACCTGGACCTGGGCACCAAGGAGGTGCTGGAAAAGGCCCTGCTGGAGTTCACCGGCACCCTGATTATGGTCTCCCACGACCGGTATCTTTTGGACCGCATCCCCACCCGCGTCATAGAACTGGAGGGAGGGGCGCTGCGCCAGTACAAGGGCCGGTACAGCGATTATCTGCGCCAGTCGGCCAAAAACCCCCAGCCCCAGCGGGAGGAAAAGGCGGAGAAAAAGAGCCAGGAAAGCGCCTACACCAAGGGGAAGGAGCAGCGCCGGGCCGACGCCCAGCGCCGCCGGGAATACGCCGAGGTGGAAAAGCTGGTGACCCAGCTGGAGCGGGAGGTGTGGAGCCTGGAGCAGCAGATCGCCTCCCCGGAAGCGGCGGCGGACTACCTCCTCCTCCAGGAGCTCTGCGCCCAGGCGGAGGAAAAGCGGGACGCCCTCAGCAAGGCGGAGGACCGCTGGCTGGAGCTTTCGGAGGAATAGGCCCCGGCATAAAACACCCCCATACGAACGAAAAAGAGGAGATGAGCCATCGTTGAAGAAGATTGATTGGAACAACAAATATACAACCATCGCCGTCTACGTCTTTTTGGTGGTAGCGGCCTGCCTGCTGTTTTACGCCGCGGTAGATCAGTTTGACGTAATATGGGAATTCTTCCGCACCATCGTAAGGTATTTGCTGCCGTTTATCTACGGCTTTGTTCTGGCCTATATCCTCTCCCCCCTGGTGCGGCGGATGGAGGCCCCCCTGCGGAAGAGCGGGCGCCTTTCCCTAAAAGCCTGCCGCGGCCTGGCAATGGCGGGGAGCTATCTGCTGGTGGCGGCGGCCCTGAGCATTTTCGGGATGGTGGTGCTGCCGGTGCTGGTGGAAAGCGCCGCCCAGCTGGTGGGGAACGTTCGGTTTTACACCGAGCGCCTCAACGAGCTGATTAACCAGCTGATCACCTATATCCCCGACGAGACCCTTTCCAAAGAGGTGCAGACCGCCCTCACCCAGGTCTTTAACCTTCTGTACGAGTTTATCGCCACCTTCCTCACCCAGGTGGTGTCGGTGGCCACCAAGATTGCCAGCTCGGTCATCGAGGTGGTGATGGGGGTGATTATCTCCGTCTATATGCTTTCGGATAAGGAAAAGCTCATCGCCCAGCTGAAAAAAATACTTTCGGCCTTCCTCCCCAAGCGGGTGATGGACGAGGTGCTGCGGGTAGCCCACGACAGCAACCAGAAGTTCAGCGGCTTTATCACCGGCAAGATTATTGATTCCACAATTATCGGCATTATCTGCGCCCTGGGGATGCTCTTCTTCAAGATGCCCTTTGTGGCGCTGGTTAGCCTCATTGTAGGCATCACCAACGTCATCCCCTACTTTGGCCCCTTTATCGGGGCGGTGCCGGGGGTGATACTGGTTCTCATCGGCGGGGATATTACCCAGGCCATCCTCTTTGGGGTCTTTATTCTGGGCCTCCAGCAGTTTGACGGCAACATCCTGGGTCCCGCCATTCTGGGGCAGTCCACCGGGCTTTCCGCCATGTGGGTGGTGTTTGCCATCCTCCTTTTCGGCGGGCTGTACGGCTTTGTGGGGATGCTCATCGGGGTGCCCCTGCTGGCGGTGATGTTCGGCGTTTTGCGGAGCATCGTCAACGGCCTGCTGCGCCGGAAGGGGATGTCCACCGACGCGCGGGACTACGCCTCCGACCAGCACCCCATCCCGTAACGCCATGGATATTCCCCGGTATATGCAGGAAAACCACGGCATCACCCTTTCCCAGCAGCAAAGGGCGGCTATGGAGGCGGTCTCCGGCGACGTTCTTCTGCTGGCGGTGCCTGGGGCGGGGAAGACCACCGTCCTGACGGCGCGTATCGCGAACCTTTTGGCAAACCACGGCGCGGATCCCCGCAGAATCCTTACCCTCACCTTTAGCCGGGAGGGAGCCAGGGACATGGCCCGGCGGTGGGAGCGGCTTTTTGGGGGCCTTTTTCCCCGTGGCCCGGCCTTTTCCACCATCCACAGCTTTTGCCTGCGGCTGCTGGAGGAGTACGCGGCGGGGCGGGGGAGCCGCCTGCCGGAGCTTTTAGAGGGTGGAGCGCAGCGGGGCAGGAAGGAAAGGCTGCTGGGGGAGGTGTACCGGGAAATCACCGGGGAGTACGCCTCGGACGAGGTCCTGAGCCGGGCGGCCAACGCGGTTGGCTACTGCGTCAATATGCGCCTCACCGGCCGGGAGGAGGGAATTCCGGAGGGGGTTCCCCACCTGGCCCGCCTGCTGGAGCGCTACACCGCCCGCAAGCGGGAGGAGCAGCTGATGGACTTTGACGATATGCTGCTCTTCGCCTATACCGCCCTGGAACGGAGCCCCCTCCTTCGGGAGCGGGCCGCCGGGCGGTACGACTACATCCTGGTGGATGAGGCCCAGGATACCTCCCGCCTCCAGCACAGCATTCTGCACAGGCTGGAGCGGGAGAATCTCTTTATGGTGGGGGACGAGGACCAAAGCATCTACGGCTTCCGGGGGGCGTGGCCCCAGGGCCTCCTCCGGTTCTTTGAGGAGCGGCCCCAGGGACGGCTTCTGAAGCTGGAGGAAAACTACCGCAGCACCGGCGCGGTGGTGTGCGCCGCCAGCCGCCTTATTGCCCAAAACCGCCAGCGGTATTCCAAGACGGTTTTTACCCGCCGTCCGGAAGGGGAGCCGGTGCACATCCTCCGGGAGCTGGACCACGGGGAGGAATACAGCCGCATTGCGGAGCTGCTGGAGCGGGTGCCGCCGGAGCGCACCTGCGCCGTCCTCTACCGCACCGGCTACACCGGCATCGGCCTGGGGTGGACGCTGCGCCGCCGGGGCATCCCCTTCTTTTCCCGCGAGAGCCGCTTGGGCTACCGCTCCGACACCATCACGCGGGAGGTGACGAACCTCCTTCGCCTTGCACAAAATCCGGGGGACCAGGAGGCATTCCGCCGCAGTTGGTTTCTCCTGCCATGCCGGATTTCCAAAAAGGCGGTGGAGCGGGCCCTGGCCGCCCAGCCGCGGGATCTTCTCCGGGAGGTGCTGGAGGAGGAATTTACCGGAAGGAACACTGGCCGGATTGTCTGGGTCCAGCGGGTGCTGGCCCGGATGGCGGGGCAGCCGCCCCTACGGCAGCTGGAGACCATCCTGGAGGAACTGGAGTATCTCCAGGTGCTGGACCACCGCTGCCAAAACAACTACGACCGGGGCAGCTACCTCCAAAAGCTCTCGGTGCTGCGGGACTTTGCAAAGGCCGCCCCGGATACCGCCGCCTTTCTGGAAAGCCTCCAGGGGGCGGAGCGGGTGCTGGACAGTCCCCAGCGGAGAAATATCATCCTTTCATCGGTCCATTCCGCCAAGGGGCAGGAGTTTGACCAGGTGATAATCGCCGACGCCATCGAGGGGGTGTTCCCCATGGCGGACGCCCTCAGCTTCCATGCCGCCGGGGACCCCCGGCCCCTGGAGGAGGAGCGGCGGCTCTTTTACACCGCTATGACCAGGGCGCGGGAGCGCCTTACCATCTTTGCCCCCGCCACCTGCCTGGGGCAATCCCTCCTGCCGGCCCGTTTTTTGTACAGCGTCAGCGGGGCGGATGTCCCGGAGCTGGATGGGGTGCCCCTGGTCCCCGGCCTGCGGGTGGCCCACGCCTTCTACGGGGTGGGAGCGCTGGAACAGGCTGACCCGCTCCGGGGCGAGGCCGTTGTGTACTTCCTCCGCCAGGGGAAGAAGAAATTTACCCTGGAGGAGCTGCGCAACCCCATGGTTTTCCGCTTGTATTAAGGGTCGCTTCTCCGAAGTGGCCGGCGGAAAAATTTTTTCCAGGGGATTGACAAATTCTTATCTTCCCGGAATAATTAGAAGAGAGAAAGGCAGTCCGCCATTTTGGACGTTTACCCCAGGAAGGAGAAATGGATATGCGTGGGATGCAAACATCGGTACAGGATATTCGCCGCCGGATTTTTACCGAGGTGGCTAGGATGGGCTATGAGGGCGGGGATTATTCCCGCATCGAGGAGCTGCCCTATAAGATTGTCCCAGGGGAGGTGGCCCAATACCGGGAATCCATCTTCCTGGAGCGCGCCATTGTGGGGGAGCGGCTGCGCCTGGCTATGGGTCTGCCGCTGCGCCCCATGGACGAGCACGCCCCCCTTTCCATGGGGGTGAACGAAAGCGCCATTGCGGAAAAATACTACGAGCCGCCTCTTATCAATCTCATCAAGTTTGCCTGCCACGGCTGCCCGGAAAAGCAGTACCGGGTTACCGATTGCTGCCAGGGCTGTCTTGCCCACCCCTGCAGCGAAAGCTGCCCCAAGGATGCCATCCAGGTCCACCGCAGCGGCCAGTCGGTTATCGACCCGGAAAAGTGCATCCGCTGCGGCCGGTGCGCCGCCGCCTGCCCCTATGGGGCCATCATTAAGATGGAGCGCCCCTGCGCCGCCGCCTGCGGTATGGATGCCATCGGCACCGACGAGCAGGGGAAGGCGTCTATCGACCAGGATAAGTGCGTCTCCTGCGGAATGTGCCTGGTGAATTGCCCCTTTGGCGCCATCTCGGATAAGGGACAGATTTTCCAGCTCATCCAGTCCATCAAGCGGGGGGACCGGGTCATCGCCATTGTGGCCCCCGCCTTCATCGGCCAGTTTGGCCCCGCTCTCCCGCCGGAAAAGTTTGAGGCCGCCATGAAGCAGCTGGGCTTTGACAGTGTGGTGGAGGTGGCCATCGGCGCTGACCTTTGCACCATCGAGGAGGCCAAGGACTTCCTGCGGGCGGTGCCGGAGGAGCAGCCCTTTATGGCGACCTCCTGCTGCCCCTCCTGGTCGGTGATGGCGAAAAAGCTGTTCCCCACCATCTCCCACTGCATCTCCATGGCCATGACCCCCATGGTCCTCACCGCCCGGCTCCAGAAGAAGGAGCACAAGGGCTGCAAAATTGCCTTTATCGGCCCCTGCGCCTCCAAAAAGCTGGAGGCCAGCCGCCGCACCATCCGCAGCGACGTGGACTTTGTCCTCACCTTTGAGGAGCTGATGGGGATGTTTGAGGCCAAGGAAGTGGACTTCAGCCTCATCACAGAGGAAAAGCCCCTGGAGGAGGGCACCGGCGCCGGACGGGGCTTCGCCGTTGGAGGCGGGGTAGCCAAGGCGGTGGCCGACGTCATCCACGAAATGGACCCGGAGCGGGAGGTGAAAATCGCCAGCGCCCAGGGCCTGGCGGAGTGCAAAAAGCTGCTGGCAATGGCCAGGGCCGGAAAGTACAACGGCTACCTCCTGGAGGGGATGGCCTGCCCCGGCGGGTGCGTGGCCGGAGCCGGAACCCTTCAGCCCATCAATAAATCCTCCGCCACGGTGGTGAAATACGCCAAGGAGGCGAAGCTCCAAAGGGCCAGCGACTCCAAGTATGACATCACCCTCAGCCTTTTGAGCGACTGACAGGGCAGAAAAGAAAATTTTTTGTCGGGATGTGAAGTAATTCCCTCCCTTTCGTCGTACTATTATGCAGAGAAGAAATTACAGGAAGGGAGGGGCTCTTCATGCGGGATATTTACATCGTCACCAGCCAGACGGGAACAAGGTTTTCCCGGTTTTTGCACCTCTTTAACCGCACCCCCTATAACCACGCCTCCATCGCTCTGGATGGGGAGCTCCGGGAGCTGTACAGCTTTGGCCGCCAGTGCCTTTGGATGCCCATTGCCAGCGGCTTTGTGCGGGAGACCCCAGGCCGGGGAATCTACCGCCGCTATAAGGACACGCAGTGCGCTGTCTACCGGGTGCGGGTAAGCGAGGAGCAGTACCGCCTCCTGGGGGATTCCATTCACCGCTTTGAAGAGGAGGAATGGGCCTACCGGTACAATTTCCTGGGGCTCTTCACCATGATGGCGGGGATTCCCTTCCACCGCCGCCATCACTTTGTCTGCTCCCAGTTTGTGGCCTATGTCCTGTGGGAAAGCGGCATTTGGAGCCTGGAGAAGGACATCTCCCTGGCCCGCCCCCAGGACTTTGTCCAAATTGCCGGCGCCCAGCTGGTTTACCAGGGCCGCCTTAACGAGTGCGGCGACCTGCGCCCCCGGCTACTGCCCCTGCCGAAGATTCCGGCATAGGGATTTTGGGAAGAGGGACCTCCAACTATCTACATATGAAAAGAGACCCAAAGGGTACAGCGGCTGGTCCGCTCTCCTTTGGGTCTTTTTGTGTCTTCTTCTGGCTTTGCCGGGGGAGCCTCTATGGGCAATATTTTCCCAAAAGGCCTGCACAGAGTTTGCTTGAAAAGATACAGGCAGGGATAAAACGGCCCGCCGCAATATAAACTTGCCAAGAAATGTGGAAATCATTGACAAAAAGGCGGTTTATCCACTATACTAGTGATAGTATAGTGGTGGCCGTCCTTTGTGGCAAGGGGCACAATTCAGTTGCACAGCTGTAAAAAAGATTTTGAGGTGCAGAGAGATGAAGAGTATCCGCAAGAAAATCACCGTATGCCTGATGGCAACCGTTGTTACCGCCCTGGTCTTGGTAGGCACGGTCAGTATTACGCTTAACTACAAAAACACGGTTTCCACAGTGGACCGCATGTTAAGCGAAACCGCTGTTTTGGCGGCGGCGCGCATCAGCCAGGAGCTGACGGCCTACAAGAATGTAGCCATGGACACGGGCTACGTTCCGCAGTTGTCCGACTCCACTGTGCCGGTGGAGGAAAAACGCGCCATAATGGATGAGCGCATCCGGATGCACGGCTTCCAGCGGGGCAACATCGTCGGCGCCAACGGCATCAGCATTTTTGACGGCAACGACTACTCCAGCCGGGAATACGTCCAGCAGGCGATGAAGGGCAATGTCTATGTGTCCGAGCCCTTGGTCAGCAAGGTGACGGGAGAGCTGTCCATCATGGTGGCTGCGCCTATCTACGCCGGCGGCAGCCAGAACGGGCGAATTGCAGGGGTTGTCTATTTTGTCCCTCCGGAGACCTTCCTCAATGATATTGTCTCCTCCATCCAGGTCAGCGAAAACTGCCGGGCTTACATGATCAACAAGTCTGGTGATACCATCGCCGACACCACCCTGGAAACAATCACGACCCAGAATATTGAGCGGGAGGCGCAGGCAGACGCGTCCCTCAGCAAACTGGCTGCCATCCACGCCGAGATGCGCCAGGGGAAGAGCGGTTTTGACGATTATAACACTTCCGAAGGCCCCCGGTATACGGCCTATGCCCCGGTAGCCGGCACAGATGGCTGGAGCGTTGCCATTACCGCCATGAAGAAGGATTATCTAACCGATACATACGTTGGGATGTTTCTGAATGTGCTGGTTATAATTGGGGCCAGCCTGGCCTCGATTATAGTGGCGGTAAAGCTATCCAACAACATCAGCATTCCTATGCGGGCCTGCGCCGAGCGGATGAAGCTGCTGGTGGAAGGGGATTTGTCCTCTCCCGTTCCCCAGGCCACCGGCCGGGATGAGACGGCGGAATTGACCCGCTCCACGGCGGAGATGATACAGGGCCTGAACGCCATCATCAACGACATCGCCCACGTCCTTACCGAAATAGCCAATCAGAATTTGGATGTCCGTTCGGCAAACCGCGAAGCCTATATAGGTGATTTCCAAAGCATCCTTACCTCGATGCGCACCCTGAAGCGAAAGCTGAGCGGCACCATGCGGCAGATAAACTCCTCCGCCGGGGAGGTCTCCTCCGCCAGCGGCCAGGTTTCCTCCGGCGCCCAGAGCTTGAGCGGAGGCTCCATGGAGCAGGCCAGCTCGGTGGAGGAGCTGGCGGCTACCATCGCCGATATCTCCAACAGCGCGAAGCAGACCGCTGCCGCCGCCAAGGGGGCGGGGGAATTTGTCGGCCAGGCGGATACGCAGCTTAGTACCAGCGTGAGCTATGTGAAGGATTTGAACGCCGCGATGGAGAAAATCCTGCGCTCCTCCGAGGAAATTTCCAAAATCATCGCTGCCATTGAAAATATCGCTTTCCAAACCAACATTCTGGCCCTCAACGCCGCGGTGGAGGCCGCCAGAGCCGGAGCTGCCGGCAAGGGCTTCGCCGTTGTAGCCGATGAGGTCCGCAACCTGGCATCCAAGTCGGATGAAGCGGCCAAGTCCACCAAGGACCTGATTGAAGGCTCCATTGCCGCCGTCACCGAGGGCAGCCAGGTGGTGGAAAAGGTCACCGCTTCCCTGGAGCAGACCAGCGTCTACGCCGGAAGCGTCGTCACCCAGATGAACATTGTGGTGTCGGCAGTGGAGAACCAGACCTTGGCTATCTCCCAGGTTACCGATGGCATCGACCAGATTTCCTCGGTGGTGCAGACCAACTCCGCCACCGCCCAGGAAAGCGCCGCCGCCAGCGAGGAGCTTTCCGCCGAGGCGGAAAGCCTGAAGCGCCTGGTGGAGCAGTTCATCCTGGCTACCGATTAAGGGACAGGGAACTTGCGCCCGTTGGAGGGCTGCATGAAAGACAGTTGCAGAAACTAATTACATGAAAGTAAAAACCGCTCCAACGGGGCGGTTTTTCTGCTGTTCGTTTGCAATCTCATCCCCGGTGGTTTATAATAATACCAGAAAATCCCCAGGAAAGGAGCTTTTCGCCATGGCGGTGGATCTTACCCATTGCACCCTCTGTCCGCGGGAATGCGGGGCGGACCGCACCCAAAAGCAGGGCCGCTGCGGAGCCGGGATGCTGCCCAGGCTGGCCAGGGCGGCCCTCCACCGGTGGGAGGAGCCCTGCATCAGCGGCAGCGAGTCGGAGCGGGGCTCCGGGACGGTGTTCTTTTCCGGCTGTCCCCTGGGATGCCGCTTCTGCCAGAATGCCCCTATCAGCCTGGAAAACTTCGGGCGGGAGGTCACGGTTTCCCGCCTGGGGGAGATTTTCCTGGAGCTTCAGGAGCAGGGGGCCTGGAACCTGAACCTGGTAAGCGCCGCCCAGTATCTCCCACAAGTTGTTGAGGCCCTGGACCTGGTCCGGGGGCGGCTGGGGATTCCGGTGGTTTACAATTCCGGCGGGTACGAGAAGGTGGAATCCCTGCGCCTCCTGGAAGGGTATGTGGATATCTACCTTCCGGACCTGAAGTTTATGGACCCTGCCCTTGGAACAGACTGCGCCGACGCCCCGGATTATTTTGCGGTGGCCTCCGCCGCCATCCTGGAGATGGTCCGCCAAACCGGCTCACTGCAAATGGGGGAGGATGGGATGCTCCGCCGGGGGGTCATCGTCCGGCATTTGGTGCTGCCAGGGGAGCGGAGGGATTCGGAGCGGCTGCTGCGGTGGCTGGCGCAGGCAGTCCCGGTGGAAGATATCTTCCTCAGTCTTATGAGCCAGTACACCCCCTGCCGCCCTATGGAGAGAAAAGCCCTGAACCGCCGCCTTTCCACCTTCGAGTACAACTGGGTGCGGGACATCGCCCAGGGGCTTGGCTTTTCCGGCTTCGGCCAGGAGCGCAGCTCCGCCAGGGAGGAGTACACCCCGCCCTTTGACCTTACGGGAGTATGACAGAAAAAAGGAGGAGCTGCCATGAAGCCCCAGCCCGGCGATGTTTTCTGTGTCTATAACCGCGCCCTGGAGCAGTACACCGCCTGCCAGGTCACCAAGGTGAAGGAGAAAGGGGTGGTGGTCCTCATCCTGGATTGGACCGGAGAAAAGCCCCTGTCCCCAGGGGGACTGGCCGGGTTAAAGCCCTTCTGCCTGGACTTTTTGTTCTGGCAGGGGCGATATGATCTGACCAATGTCCCGCCGGAGGTGCCGGGGAACTACATCCATGTGGGGAACATCCCGCCCCTGGTGGAGGAGGACTCCCGCTCCTACAGCGGTTGGGACGGGGGCTATAGCGTCGCCCGCCAGCGGTGGTGGGAGAGCATCCCGGAGGAGCGGCGGCGGGCCTGCCAGAGGATGGTGGAGATTGGGGGGCAGCCGGTGAAGGAATGCACCTCCAAGATCCAGGATGCCCTTACCCCCTTTGGGGACTGCCGGGAGCTGCGGCCTCTCCGGTGTCTCACCACCCTGGAGTGCAAGCAGTGGCACCCCGGCCTGATGGATTACCTGCGGGAGGAGCCCCTCCTTATGGAGCTGCGGCTGGAGGGCCACGGACAGAAGCGGCTGGACCTGCGGGGGAGCGGTGTCCAGCGGCTCCTTCTAGAGCCGGATGGCCTGGAGGAGCTGTGGCTGGGGGAGAAGACCAGCAGCCTTCTCTGGCTGGGGGAGGAGAAACGCCCCTGCGTCATACACGCCCCAGGGGAAGGAGTAGGGATGGGCCTTAGCTTTAAGGGGAAGGTGACGTTCCATCCGGAGCTCCCCGCCCTCGCCTCGGTGAGCTGCAACAGCCTGGAGGAGCTGGACCTTTTGGAGCTGCACAGGTGGCATCCCCGCCTGCGCTCGCTGCGGCTGTGGGGGAAGCCGGGGTATCTGCAAAACTTCCGGGAGCTGAAAAAATTCCAGGAGCTGGAGACCTTCACCACCGTGGACCTCTTCGGCTTCACTGGGGAGGAGATTCCGAAGCCGGAGGAGTTGCCCCGCCTCACCTGGTTTTGGATGTCCAGCCTGCCGGAGGAGGCCGCCAAAACCGCCAAACGCCTGTACAAAAAGCGGGAGGGGCTGGACCTGTGGATAACCAAGGGGCGAAAGCCGGAGTGGCTGGCGGAAAACCTGAACAACCCCTTCCGCCACTGGGATGGGATGGAAGGAGTACCGGCCAGCTCCGCCAAACGGGCCGCCAATCTCTATAAAAATCTGCGAAAAGAGCTGTTTTCCCTGGCCAAGGAGGGGGCGGAGGATGCCCAAGCCCAGGCGCAGGCTGCCGTCGCCGCCTTTGTGAAGCCCTTTAACCGGATGCGGTTTATCGAAACAGAGGAGCGGGAGGACATCTATACCGCCCTTTGCGGTCTTTTGGAGGAGCTGCCAAAGGGCGCCCTGGAGCGGCAGGCTTTGCTGGATGTCTTCGAGGAGGAGCGGGATTTTTGAAAGAAAAATACCCGGCAGGGGAGCAAACAGCTTCCTTGCCGGGCGCGCCGGTATTGCGGCAAACGCAGAGATGCAAACCGGCGTACCTTATCCTGCCCGCATTTTCGTGGATTATCACAAAAGGGGCAAATGAAATTTTGCTTGCAAAGGACGTCGGACTGTGCTATAATCATTAAGCTATATCTCGCCGGGTACGCCGGGGGAGGGGCTGCGCCCCAGTAGGACCCCGCCGGACAGCGGCCTTGTGCCATGTCCTGTTTCTTTTTGTAATAGCCCGGCAATCGTTGGGAGCCGCCCCGAATTCTCTTTGGGGAAGGGCGCAGGCTCCACAAAATTTCGGAGGTGCTTTATGAGCGCAATTGAGATGATCGGCGCGGTTTTGATGATCGCCGTCAGCATCGTGGTTACCGTTATTATCATGTTCCAGAATCCCAAAGGGGATGGCCTTTCCTCCCTGGCTGGGGGCAGTTCCTTTATGAGCGGAGTCCAGGACCGCAGCATCGACGCGAAGCTGAACCGGCTGATCCGGGTGCTGGCGGTGGCCTTCTTTGTGGTCACCATTGCGGTGTATGCCTTTGGCATCTATCTCTAAGAAAAACCGTTCACCCATAAACCACCCTCGGTCTGCGGCCGGGGGTGGTTTTCTGTCCGGCATAGTCCAACCTGGGGCGGAAATATGATAGAAAGCAGAAGCCCCGGCCCTCTCCGGGGGGAGAGAGCCGGGACGCCTCTTTCAGAGCCGGGAGAGTTTAGCAGCAGCCACAGCCGCAGTCGTTGTTCTGGGGGACCTCGCAGCCGCAGCCACAGCCGCGGTTACGGCTGAAGTTGCAGTTGGTAGCCAGGAACCAAACGATGATGAGCAGGATCAGGGTGTCCTCGTCCAGACCCAGAAAGCCTCTGTTGCATCCGCAGTTACACATAATGTCGCTCCATTTCTCCGTGCTACTCGTTATTTTGGACCTGCCCGCCAGGCTGCACGGACGGCGGTGGCCCAACCCAGACGCCGCGGGACCTCTCTGCACCCGTTTTCCCTGGGTTCAACCCATACTATGACTGCCCCATAAAGTTGGTGACAGCGAATAAAAAAGTAGGAGCCGTCCAATGCTAACGGTGTATGAAAGTCACAATCAACGGACGGGAGAGCTGATCCTATGTATAAATTTACCGGTTTTAGTACCAAGGCCAACAACGCCATCAACCTGGCACTCCTTTCGGCGGAGCAGATGGGCCACACCTATGTGGGCAGCGAGCATCTTCTTTTGGGACTGCTGCGGGAAAGCACCGGCGTGGCCGCCATGCTTATGACCCAGAAGGGCCTGCGGTACGATGAGGCGATGTCCCAGGTGGAAGGAATGGTGGGGAAGGGGATCCTCTCCGCCCTCACCCCTGGGGACCTCAGCGTCCGGTGCAAGCGCATCCTGGAAAACGCCCTTTTGGAGGCCCGCATCTCCGGCCAGACCCTGGCGGGGACCGAGCATATCCTCCTCACCCTGCTTCACGAGCCGGATTGCACCGCGATGCGGGTGCTGGGGGAGTGCAAAGCGGACTGCGCCGGGCTGGAAAAGGTGCTGCGGGAGATGATTTCCGCCGACCTGCGGGAGCCGCCGGAGCGCAGCCGCAGCCCCAGGCCCAGGGACGGGGACAGCCCCGGCCGCCGGCACGCACAAACAATCTGGAAAAATTTGGACGGGATCTCACCGACCTGGCCCGGATGGGCCGCCTGGACCCGGTTATCGGCCGGGAGAAGGAGATCCAGCGGGTGATTCAAATCCTTTCCCGGCGCACCAAAAATAACCCCTGCCTCATCGGGGAAACCGGGGTGGGGAAGACCGCCATTGTGGAGGGGCTGGCCAGCGCATTGCGGCGGGAACCGTTCCGGGGGACCTGCGCTCCTGCCGGGTGGTGAGCCTGGACATGACCTCCATGGTGGCGGGGACCAAGTACCGGGGGGACTTTGAGGAGCGCATCCGGGCCACTATAGAGGAGGTGCTGGCGGCAGGAAATGTCATCCTGTTTATTGATGAGCTGCACACCATCATGGGGGTGGGGGCGGCGGAAGGAGCGGTGGACGCCGCCAATATCCTAAAGCCTCAGCTGGCCAGGGGGGAGCTCCAGCTCATCGGGGCCACCACCATCGGGGAGTTTCGCCGCACCATCGAAAAGGACGGTGCCCTGGAGCGGCGGTTCCAAAGCATCCTGGTGGAGGAGCCCACCCCGGAGGACGCGGAGGGGATTCTGCGGGGGCTGCGGGAGCGGTACGAGCGGCACCATGGGGTGCGTATCACCGATGAGGCCATCCACTCCGCCGTCTCCCTTTCCCGGCGGTATCTCACCGACCGTTACCTGCCGGATAAGGCCATCGACCTTATTGACGAGGCGGCTTCCCGCCTGCGCCTCCAGCAGCTGGAGCTGTCCCCCGGTCGCCGCTGTGCCGCCCCGGAGGTGGATCGCCAGGCGGTGGCGTCGGTAATCGCCCAGGCCACCGGCATCCGGGTGGAGCAGATGGAGGCGGAGGAGGCGAACCGCTGCCTGGACCTCTGCCAGCAGCTCCAGGGGAGCGTCGTGGGCCAGGAGGAGGCGGTGGGGAAGGTGGCCAGGGCCATCCAGCGCAGCCGGGTGGGGCTGGGGGACCCCTGGCGTCCCGTGGGTTCCTTCCTTTTCCTGGGCCCCACCGGGGTGGGCAAAACCCACCTCTGCCGCGCCCTGGGCCGCTGCCTCTTTGGGGATAAGGACGGGGTCATCAAGCTGGATATGTCCGAGTATATGGAAAAGCACAGCGTCAGCCGCCTTATCGGCGCGCCGCCGGGATACTTGGGGTACGACGACGGGGGACAGCTTACCGGCCGGATTCGGAAAAAGCCCAATTCCATCGTCCTCTTTGACGAGATAGAAAAGGCCCACCCGGAGGTGATGAACCTCCTCCTTCAGCTTTTGGAGGATGGGGAGCTTACCGATTCCCAGGGGCGCAAGGCCAACTTTAAAAACGCGGTGGTGATTATGACCTCCAATGTGGGGGCAAAATACCTCACCCAGCGGCGGAGCCTGGGCTTTACCCCCCAGGGACAGGAGGACAGCCGCTGCCGGGAGGAGGTGATGGCGGAGGTCCGCCGGAGCTTCCCCCAAGAGCTGCTGGGGCGCATCGACGAGGCGGTGATTTTCCGCAGCCTCACCGACGGCCAGCTGGAAGCCATCGCCGGGCTGCTCCTTCGCCAGGTGGCGGAGCGCCTGGCAGGGCTGGAGGTGGAGATGGAATATACCCCGGCCCTGGCCCGGACGGTGGCAAGGACCGCCAGCGGCAGCCCCTACGGGGCCCGTCCCCTGCGCAAAACCCTCCGGGAGCTGGTGGAGGACCCCTTGGCGGAGCGCCTTTTGCGGCGGGAGATTGCCCCCGGATCCGCCATCCGATGTGACGCCCAGGAGGGGAAGCTGGTGGTCCTCCAGGCTGCGGCAGCGCT